>Ga0180437_10000022_pt1 | contig 373671 bp, 397 predicted proteins | sample SS_ome_4_FD_132410 | JGI IMG/M metagenome (GOLD analysis project Ga0180437, IMG submission 132410) | Hypersaline lake sediment archaeal communities from the Salton Sea, California, USA - SS_3_D_1 metaG | ecosystem: Environmental > Aquatic > Non-marine Saline and Alkaline > Hypersaline >... | reverse complement strand
TCCGTGCAGCTCTCCACCGGCTCACTGATACAGCTGCCTGCACCGTCGCAATAGTTGGGCAGCATGCAGTTCTCGTCATTGTCGCCATAGCTGACAAGCGTCTGCCCGCAGCCGTTGCTGCAGGTAGGCTCATAGCACGTGTTATCAGCGCAGCCAGTCGCGTCCTGGCCGCAGTTCTCACCCGCATCGCACACTCCGTCCCCGCACACTACAGCCCCTACGCAGACGTTGTTGTCGCAGTCACCGCTGAGGCAGTCGTTGTCAATCAGGCACGAATCCCCAAGCCCGCAACCCGGGCAAGAGCCCCCGCAGTCCACATCAGTCTCGTCCTGGTTCATAATCCCGTCATTGCAGGTCTCAACAGGCGCACCAATGCAGCTTCCGGCGCCGTTGCAGAAATACGGGAAGCTGCACCCTTCATCGGTGCCCCCATAGCTTACAAAGACCTGCCCGCACCCGTTGCTGCAGAACGGCTCGTAGCAGGTGTTGTCAACACAACCGACAGAGTCCTGGCTGCAATACTCCCCTTCCCCGCAGATGCCGTCACCGCAAACCAAAGCCTGAACGCAAACATCGTTGTCACAGTTCCCGCTTGAGCAGTCAGAATCAACAATACACGAATCACCCAGCCCGCAAGCCGGGCAAGAGCCCCCGCAGTCCACATCAGTCTCGTCCTGGTTCATAATCCCGTCATTGCAGGTCTCAACAGGCGCACCAACGCAGCCACCGGCGCCGTTGCAGTAGTTGGGAGAAACACAGCCTTCGTCATTGGCTCCATAGCTTACAAAGACCTGCCCGCACCCGTTGCTGCAGAACGGCTCGTAGCAGGTGTTGTCAACACAACCGACAGAGTCCTGGCTGCAATACTCCCCTTCCTCGCATATGCCGTCGCCGCACACTACAACACCTACGCATATGCTGTCTTCACAGTCGCCGCTTATGCAATCAGTGTCAGCCAGGCATGCCTTGCCAAGCCCGCACTTATCGCATGACCCGCCGCAGTCGATATCGGTCTCGTCCTGGTTCTTTATGCCATCGGTACAGGTCTCAATGATGAATATGTCAACGCAAGTCCCGCCTTCACAGTCACCGGTAATGCAGTCTGCGTCAACCAGGCAGTCCTTGCCTGTCCCGCATGGATTGCACGACCCCCCGCAGTCCACGTCAGTCTCGTCCTGGTTCTTTATGCCGTCAGTGCACGTTTCATCAGGCGCGACACAGCCACCGGCGCCGTTGCAGAATGACGGGAAAGCGCAGCTTTCGTCATTGCCGCCCTGCGCGACGACTATCTGCGTGCACCCGTTGCTGCAGAAAGGCTCGTAGCAGGCCGTGTCAGCACAGCCCGCGGAATCCTGGTAACAGTACTCGCCTTCCTCGCATATGCCGTCGCCGCACACTACAGCCTCGACACAAGTGATGTTGTCGCAGTCACCGCTGAGGCAGTCAGCATCAGTCATGCAGGCCTTTCCATTTCCGCACCCAGCACAGGAGCCTCCGCAGTCCACGTCAGTCTCGTCCTGGTTCCTGATGCCGTCGTTGCAGTTGCTGGGAACGGATATGCTGGTGCAATACCCGTTCTGGCATGTTTCCCTGGCCTCGCAAGCTCCCCAGCCAATCCTGTCAAGGCACCCGTCATAGCCGGCATAGCACGTATAAACCGAATTGCCGTCACAGAAGCTTCCTGAAGATGAGCAGCCAGGATCATTGGTGCAATCCTGGTCAGGAGCAGCCTGAACGCACTTGCCGTTTTTGCAGTCAACCTGCGCACAGTCCGACGGGAAATCATCCACGACCCTGTCGCAGTCATTGTCCAGACCGTCGCAAACCTCTGGCGACGGGATGCATCCGGTTGGCCTTTTGCCATCGCTTCCTGTGCCGCCATCAATGTCAGGCCCGCTGCCATCCCCAACGTTGCTATAATTGCCGTTATAATCCGTGTCGCCCGGCTGGTCGGGCTGGGTGCATCCCGATACAAGCAGCACAGCCACCACGCCTAAAAGAATAACCAATCCAAATCTCATAATTAATATTCGTTTGGGTGTTAAAATAAATGTTTGGTGAAACAGATGGGAAGCTGGATAAGTAGGTAGGTATCACAAAAGAAACCTAACATTTTATTATATGGAGTTCAAGTATAATCATGGCACTGAGCTTTAGAGTCAAAATGAACTGGCTGGCTGACTTGCTTCTGGGCGCGGTATTCATCATAATGATGGTTACCGGCCTGACCAAGTTCCCCGGTTTTGTCGGTTTGTTCGGAATAAGGTTTTCCAGCCTGCCCGTGGGCCAGATCAGCGCATTGCATGACTGGTGCGGCATAGCCCTGATAATCCTTGTGCTTGTGCATCTGATGCTGCATTTGAGCTGGATAAAGGAAACGACAAAGGAGATCTTCGGTTTTTCAGGGGGCAGAAGGCAATGAAACCCAGGAAAAGCAAGAGCAGAAAGAAAGGAATTTACGCATTGGTCCTCGTATTGATTGCAATCTCTGTTGCATACGTCGCGTATCTTGTTTTGTTTTCCGGGCTTTCCCCGACGTATAAAGCAGGCCCCGGGCCATTGATGCTCCCAAGCGCGGAAATCAGGGAATACCAGGGAGAAGACCTGTCGTCAGTGAACGACTTCAGGGAGAATTCGATAAAGGGTCCCCAATACGTTGACATAGGCAACTATACGCTTGAAATCAGCGGCCTTGTCGGGGAACCCAGGAGCTACACTTATGACGAGGTCCTGGAGAACACCAGATACTCAAAGGTTGTCACGCTTCATTGCGTTGAGGGCTGGAGCGCTAAGATACTGTGGGAAGGGGTCAAGCTTGAGGACCTGCTGGACAGCGCCGGCCCGGACGGATCCGCAAACACGGTGATATTCCATGCCCACGACGGGTACTCGAGCTCGCTGCCGCTTGATTACATAAGAGACAACGACATACTGCTGGCTTACAGGATGAACAACGTGACTCTCCCTCCCGAGCGCGGCTTCCCGTTCCAGCTGGTCGCAGAGGAGAAATGGGGATACAAATGGGTCAAATGGATAACAGAAATAGAGCTTTCGGAAGACCCTGATTACAAGGGATTCTGGGAAAGCCGGGGCTACAACAACAACGGCGACCTCAGCGGCCCCAAGTTCGGGTGAATTTCCATCCAATTCATTTTATGTTGCCTCTTTGCAGCTCACGCAGTATTGTTATGGCGGCCCTTTTCCTGTCAGGCAGCCCGCCCTTCTTGAGCATGTGCTTCTTGAGCGCTATCCTGGCTATGGTTTTCCGCGGGTCATCCCCGGCCTTAACGCCGAAGTGCTTTTCAATCCTGCCTGGAAAAAGCTTCATTATTGACGCCAGCGCGTCCTCGGGGTCGGCCACCTTGGAATAATCCCTTGCTCCTGTCATGACGCTCTTCAGGCCGGACCTCTCCCCGTATGGTATGACGCCCGGCGTGTCTATCAGCAGTATCCGCTCGTCTGCCCTGATTTTTTGCAGTCCCTTGGTGTGGCCGCTGAGGATGCTCGTTGATGCCGAGTGCCTGCCCTTCAGCATGTTGATGAGGGATGACTTGCCCACGTTCGGATAGCCGAGAACGCCGACTGTTATATCAAGTTTCTTGTCAAGGTACCTGTCGGCGGTGATGATTATCCGTTCCCTGAGCTTCCTGCTGCCGTGCCGCTTCTTCGCTGACACGAACACGGACGGCTTGATCTGCCTTTTCAGCCGCTCTAGCACGGTATTGCCCACGAGGTCGGACTTGGTGATGACGTATATGAGAGGCTTCTTCGCGCTCCTTACCCTGTCCTCGATTTCGGGGTTCCTGCTCTCCTTCGCGTATCTGGCGTCAAGCAGCAGCAGAAGGATGTCAGCTTCCTTGATGACCTTCTTGGCCATGTTCAAATATTTGCCCATGGTTCAATCTTGCACAATAGAAATTAAAAGATAGGTCGTAAGTACGCCTATAAAACACAAAACGCCTAAACCTCGGTCTTGCTGAACAGGTACCTTGCCAGCAGTATCATTGCAAGGCTGAATGCAGCGAGCACTCCAAGGTCCAGTACTATTGGGAAATGGGATGTCCCTATTATCAGGCCGCGAAGCCCGTCCACTCCGTACGTCAGAGGGTCAAGGTAGGCTATAGTCGCAAGCCACGGCGGCAGGCCGCTTAGAGGGAACAATGCACCAGATAGCAGGAACGCGGGCATGATCAGGAAGTTCATGATTAGCTGGAAGCCCTGCATGTCCTCCATCTTTGAAGCGAACGATATGCCCACCCCCACGAATGACATCGCTATCAGGAATATGAACACAACAGAAGCGAATACGCCGATTATGCTGCTGAATTGCACGCCGAGCAGAAGGCTTGCACCGAGGATGACGAATGCCTGGATTACGCCGCTCGTCATACCGGCGAATATCCTCCCTATGACTATGGAAGTCCTGCTGACCGGTGCCACCATTATCTCCTTCAGGAATCCGAACTGCCTGTCCCAAAGTATCGATATCCCAGCAAACATGGACGAGAACAGCAGGCCCATGCCGACTATGCCCGGGGCAAGGAAATTGATGTAGTTGGAGCCTCCGGGCAGGCCGGGAATCGTCAGGGAGCTGAAGCCAAAACCGAGGAATGCCAGGAACAGGAAAGGCTGTATGAGGTTGCCTACTATCCTGCTCTTGTTCCTCACGTACTTCTTCATCTCCCTGAGCCATATTATGTATATTGCGCCCAGACTCGTCGCGCTTTTTGAAGCCATGGTCATCTCCTGCTCCTCCACACGCGCGCATGGTTCTTGAACTTCTCGTAAGCCCCTGCTTCACGGTCCCTTATGGTCTTTCCGGTGAAGTGTATGAAAACGTCCTCGAGTGTCGGCTTGTGCAGGTCCACGGACTCTACGCCCACGCCCGCCTTCTCCGCGAACTTTATAAGCTCCGGTATCCTGGTGCTGGCGTTCGCTATTGAAACCGAAACGGAATTGTCATGAACCTTGACATGCGAAGCGCCCCCCAGCTTCCTGACAATTGACTCCATAACCGGCACGTTATTCGCCTTCAGCGTCACAACATCGCCTCCCAGCGATTCCTTGAGGCTCTCCGGCTTGTCCAGTGCCAGCATCCTGCCATGGTCGACTATTGCGACCCGTTCGCACAGGAAGTCAGCCTCCTCCATGTAATGCGTGGTGAGTATGATCGTTATCTTGTACGACTCATTCAGCCTTTTTATGTGCTCCCATATCACTCGCCTGGTCTGGGCGTCCAGCCCTATGGTAGGCTCATCGAGAAAAAGAACCTTGGGCTTGTGCATCAGGCCCCTCGCTATCTCAAGCCTCCGCTTCATGCCGCCGGAATACTTCTCGACAAGGTCGCCGGCGCGGTCAGACAGCTCGACCACTTCCAGCACCTCTTTTATCTTGTCTTCCCTTTCCTTCCTGGGCATTCCGTACATCCTGGCGTGGAAGTCGAGATTTTCCTTTCCCGTAAGCTGGTCGTCAAGTGCAGGGTCCTGGAAAACTATTCCTATGCACCTGCGCACGGAATCAGGGTCTTCGGAAACGTCGATGCCGCATACCATTGCCTTGCCCGAAGTGGGCTGGGTCATGGTTGCCAGCATCCTTATGGTAGTTGTCTTTCCGGCACCGTTCGGCCCGAGCAGGCCGAATATCTCGCCCTCATTCACCGCAAGGCTTATGCCATCGACCGCCTTTACGCCGCCCTTGAACTCCTTTTTTAGGTTATTTATTTCGATTGCTTTCATGATATCATCCCGTAATCCCGTAAAATATGTAAACAATTGCCCTTAAATGTACTAATACAAAAGAACCCTTAAAATAATGTTGGGGCAAACGCCCCAAAAACAAAACTTTCCAATCTTTTATCCACTCCATATGGCCGTGTAGTCCGTATCACCCGGAGATGAATGGGGGCCTGGAGGGGTTCCTGATCCGTCGCCGTTCGTAGCAATTACGGGCACGCTGACGTCAGGTCCAACTATGGTGTAATCACCCTGCCCGATAGCGACCGCGTTTGGGTTCTTTGCGCCTGCCATGGAGTCTGAGTTGAAAACAGGGCATACGAAACCATCTGTCTTTTCAACGGGCTGCGCGTATGCAGCGCCGCTAAGGCTGCCAAGAACCAGCAGAGCGAAAGCCAAAGATAGAATAGCCGTTTTCATTTTTTCACCTCCATAATATACTTTCTATAGTGAGTATAATAAATATATAAAACAGTAGGTATGAAAAAACATACCTATGGGTGCAACCATTATTTAACCGGGCAGCGCAGAAGATAAAGCATGACCATTGCTGTGATCGCTTACGAGGCGGTCGTGGTGATAGCCTCGGCATTCGTTGCAGCTGCCGCGGGCTTTCTCGCTTTCAGGGAAACAAAGGTAGCCCTGTGGTCGTACGTTGCCGCGTTCATACCAAGGGCTGTCATAGTCATAGTGGCCCTTACAGGAGCCACGAACCTCAGAATCCTTTCCTGGCTGAGCCATACTGCGGGCGTTTTCGTGTATCCGATGCTTCTTGCCATGGGGAACATACTCCTCATCGAGCTGTCGCTGGCGAAGATAGGGAAGAGGGAGTCCTCGCTGCCAATCAGCGTGGGACGCGCAATGAAAATAGAAGATTTCCTGACCAACCTTCAGAGAAGGAGGCTTTTCCCGGATTACGCAGAGGTCAAGCACGTGTATGTCGCGGGCGTGCAGGCCGGGATGATAAACCTGGTTTTCATGCTCGTCTTCGGGCTGCTGTGGTGAACAAAAAAGGGCGGTTTTTGTAATTTATGACAGACCTCCGATACACGGCACGCCATTATACTATTTCTTCTTGTTGACGTAGAGTGTCTGTGTCGGGAAAGCAAACTCGATGCCCAGCTTCTCAAGCCTTTTTTTCAGCTCGAAATTGATGGCCTGCTGCACATCCATGTAAACATTATAGTCATTCGTGTCCACATGATAAACAACCTCGAAGTTCAGGCTGAAATCACCGAATGCCTTGAAATGCACCCTGTCCAGCGCCGCGTGCCCGGTGCTGTCAATGATTTCCTTGACGATTGCATTTATCCTTTCGAGCTTCTTTGACGGCGTGTCGTAAGTCACCCCGAAAGAGAATGCAACCCTCCTCTTATCCATGCGCTTGTAGTTGTTCACCCTTGTGCTCGTCAGCTCCCTGTTTGATACTATGAGCTGCTGTCCCTGAAGCGTCTTTATCCTGGTTGACTGTATGCCTATCTTCTCGACGGTTCCAAGATCGTCGCCGATGATGATGAAATCGCCCTTCTTGAAAGGCTTGTCGAAATAGATTGAAAACGAGGCGAACAGGTCGCTCATGACATTCTGCAAAGCGAATCCTATGACGATTCCGCCGGCTCCCAGACCCACAACCGCGCCGGTTATGTCCACCCCGAATCCGGACAGTATGAAAAGGATAACCAACAGCCATATGAGGGCTATCACTATCTTCCTTATGACATCTATTACGCTTGTGTCGATTTCTTCTTCACCTTCCGTCTTGCTGCTCAGTATCTTGGTGCTTGCCAGCACGATGAAATGGCTTATCGCCTTTGTCGCATAATACGTCACCACGACCGTAGTGACGACGAACAGCAGAAGGCTGGCAACGTCAGGAACGCTGATGAACTTGAAGGACACTATTACGGATAGCAGTATATAGGCGGGCCAGCCAATGTCATATATGGCCTGAATTATGTAGTCATCTATATTTGTCTTGCTCTTCTTGGCCAGCTTCTTCAGCTTTCCTACTACCACCCTGCGAAAGACGCGCAGAATTATTAGCACCAGGAAAAAAGCCACTACCACCAGAACATAATCTAGCATTGTGTTATTGAATATCTGTATGTTGAGCATGCTAATCAGGTCGGCCATGCATTATATTGCTCTTCTTTGGTTATATAAATATTTAGAGAAAGGGATTTGTGTCTGCTGTGCTTTCTGCTGCTATCTAAATACATGGCCCATGTGTTTTATCATGCTCGTCTTCGGTCTGCTGTGGTGAACAATTAAAAAGAAAATAAAAGCAGCTTGCGCTGCTTTTATACGTAATCGGTGCTTTCTTTCGGGTAGAACCTTACCTGAACTAGCTTAGAACCCATGTTGTTGTAGTCCCAGCCATACACAACAAGATCAGCGATGTTGAATATCCATTCATGCTCGAAGTACTGGCAGTACGTCTCAAGATACCAGATAAAGTCATCGTTGTCTATGTCAAGGTCCCCATCCATGTCGGTCACGTCGTTGAGCGTTATCTGGCCGTCGCCGTCAGTGTCGTAAACCGCATCACATACGTATCCCGACCACTGGAACATGTCGGTTATTTCCTGGGCCTTGTTCTTTCCCTTGGCGGGTGCTATCCTGATCAGCTCCGCTGATTCCCTGTCAAAGGCCCCATCTTTTGTTATCTTGCCTATGCCCAAGAACGTCGAGTCATTGCATTCGGTGAAGTCGGAGAAGTTTGCCTCACCCGTGTCATCGCAGGCGTCTATGAGTCTGGGGTAAAGGACGACCTTGCGTTCCTCTTCCTTGTGCGGGTGCGAAGGCTTTGCCAGTATCCTTGCATAAACCTGGTATTCGCCGGACTGAAGCTGGACCTTTGCCGGGTCGTGCGGGCTGGTAGAACACGGGTCAATCACGTAAAGGCCGGTAAGCTTTGATTTCTTGTTCTGTATTATCTGTATCAATGAATCGCCGTACTCGGGAACGAACACTGAACCGCCTCCTGGCGTGGAGTCGCAGTTGAAATCCGGTTTCTTCCCATGTATGTTAAGGTTGTAGTGCTCGCCGCTGGGAAAGCCGTTGCTCCATGCTATGACTTTTTGCGGCTTTGTAAGGGAAATTTTCTGCTGGCCCGAACCCACCCTGCCGGTAGGCACGCCCTGGACAAAAATCAGTGAAGCACTAACCAAGACAGTGATGACAAAGGCAGATATTATAAACGCGTTGTTGCTATTCATTATTCACCCCCAATCTTTAGTTCCTTGTTTATTGATTTGGTGTCTTGTGCTGAATATTTATTGGATGTGCATGAATAAATAATAATTGATTATGCGCAAAAAACCAGCCGAAAACGACAATTAACGTTTAAACATAGTCATATAAAACTTACGTCCAACTCTAAAACAAGGAGGTTCTTATGGAAGTCAAATTACTGGCTTTGGTTGTTTCTGCGATACTGCTGGCAACGTTCGGGATATCCGACGCAAAGGTGGACAAGTGCACTACCATACAGTCCGGCGAGCTGTACGGCTCTGACGGCAGCCTGCTTTCGGTCGGGTACAACGAGTGGGGATACAACTACAATGCATTGATGTACAATGGCATGTACTGTGACTACCATCCGACATACAGGCCAGGTGGAGCAGGCCATGAAGCATGTATGGCCGAATACGGTGATGTCAGCCTCATCATGAAATGGAACGATGCCTGGCTCAGCAACAGCGACTGCGATGGCGACGGGCTCCTCGACAGGCACTACGGATATGGCGACTACATCGGAAGCAGTGCGTGGCTTACCAACCACATGTGGGGCAGCTATGAGATGGATGAAGAGGTTTGCGAATGGGACTACTTCACCAAGATCGTGGCGGCTCCGGCGGACGCGACCCTGGTTGGCGGCGTGTGGTACGCGGCCGACGGCACTGAAATAGGACCGGCGATATGGGGTTACTTCGCGACGATACAGTCCATATCGAACGACCCCTGCGCAGGAATAGAAGGCGTCGAATACAAATCACCGTCACCGACGGGTTTTGGTTTTTATTGAGGGGGCGACCCCTCCTTTCATAATATTATTGTTAAAGCCCCCGATGCATATGAGAAGTGGATTTTCGTTTGTCGAGTTTTCTGGTTTATTATTATTTTCTTGTTTAAAACATTTCTAAGAGTTTTCGTCTGAATCGCGTTATCCTATTGGATTTCTTGCCAATTGAGTGAATCGTATAAACAACCAAAACCTCTCATGTGTTCACAACGTTCTTTTCTGGATAAATCTGAATTATAAGCCTCACACATAATGTGAGTTAATTGGTATTTATCATCAAAAAGCAAAAACGTATCATTTAATAATTCTCTCTCTTTACTATGTCTTCGAGGACATTTGATTTGAAACATCTTATTCATATTTTCACTACTGAATTAGAGCAAAGGTTTATAAATCTTTCACTTGTATTGGCTCAACACAGCCAGCAATTCAACTCTCATAATAAGTTATCATCAACCGTTGCTAAAAATGTTTCATGGAGCTTTTCCATAAAACGTGTCCGCATTCTATCGCTTTTACCCAAAGCCCCCGATGGACAACAGGCATTGGGCGCACTCCGTCCCGGTAACGCGCGGCCGCATGTTCCTGGTTTATAATATTATAACGCTAATACTTTATAAAGGTTTATGGTTGTTGGCCCTAGATTTTGAAACATGTTATGCCAAGAAGGCTTTGAAATTCGATTACATTTTCAAAGAATTGCCTGCGCCTCTCCGGTCCAATCCCTGCAACCCTGTCCTCAACCTTCTTCAGCCAATCGTCTGCGGTTTCTGTGGTCATATCGTTCCACATAACTTTTGTATTCACAATATTAAAGAAACATTTATTGCTAACAATCCAATCTATTACTATGCCTGCAAAACCAATAACACTTTCCCCTTCAAGTCTTCGGCTATTCATCGATTGTCCCAGATGCTTCTGGCTCGAGAGGGTGAAGAAGATAAAGCGCCCATCCGGACCATTCCCATCCCTGCCGAATGGCATGGATAAGGTTCTCAAGGAGCATTTCGACAAGCATAGGAAAAGTGGCAAGCCACCAGAGGAGTTGGATGGAAAGTTTAAGGGTCACCTCTATCAGGACTTGAAAAAACTAGATATATGGCGCAACAACTTCAAAGGTCTGCAATATCCCGACCCTAAGACTGGGATAATCCTTAGAGGGGCATTGGATGATCTCTTCGTCACCAATGACGGCAAGTACGCGCCACTCGACTTCAAGACCAGAGGTTATCCTAGGAAGGACGATACCCATGAACATTATCAGCATCAGATGGACATATACAGCTTTCTACTCGAAAAGAATGGGATGAAACCAGCAGACTTCGCCATACTCATATTCTATCATCCATTATGCGTTGGTCGTCATTGTCACGTTGAATTTGACCCCGATCCCATCAAGGTTCCAGTCAGCCGGGAAAGGGGTGAAAAGATATTTCAGGATGCTATCAAGTGTATGAAAGGTAAAGAGCCGAAACCAAGCAAAGATTGTGGATGGTGTGGTTGGGAGAGGTAATGTTGATTAATCCTTAATCTTTGTGGATACCCGATTCGAATAGTAGCTTCTTCAATTAATCGACTATGGTTATGACAATAAAATATGAGTAATAAATAACAAAGAATCAATTGATTAATATGACAAAGGATAATAATTACGAAAATAATATTGAAGTCGCCGAAAAATTAGTTGACAGAGAACTGAAATACGAAGAATTAAGATATAATAACATCCAGAAAAAAGCTTCAACATATATCGGACTTATTTCATTATTCGTGTTGCTTTTGATTGAATTAAATAATGGTCTTATAGCAGGATTGAAAAGTAAAATTATTATACTCCCCCTGATTAACATATTATACCTGGGATTATTTTTCCTATTTTTATCTATAATTTTTTCCATCTTTGCTTTCAAACCAAGAGAATTCAAAAGACCAAACGTTGAATATGTAGGAAAAGGATTGTTAATAAATAAAGAAATGGAGAAATCAAAATCAAATTTCAAAGCTTATGTACTAAAAAATATATCAGATATCATTTCCATCAATTCAAGACAAAACAATTCTAGCGCAAAGTGGCTTTTAGCTTCAATGGTATCATTTATAATTGGATTTGCTTTTGTTGCGTTTTCATTGATAGGAGGTTTGTAATGAGCGAGAAAAAAGAAAAGACTATTAGAATGACTGATGCTCCAAAATCAGAGCCAAGGAATGTCTTTGAGGGTGCCGATAATTCTTCGAGAATGACAGACGCCAATACATCTGAACCAAGAAAAGTAATAAAACATCTAATAGCGAGCAAGAAAGACGAATAATAGGTGTAATCAATATAGACCCCAATAGATTAAGTTGTAGCTCTATACATCTGAATAAACCTAACCAAATTAGCAATGCCTATCATTGTCAATACAATTCCAATCATCCAATCCCCGAAGAGATACCACCAACCAAGTCCAATAATTAGACACATGGTAGCTGCAGATGATGTGAGATATAGATTGTTTTTCATATTTAACACTCTATAATCTTGGTTGGTAAACCTGATTCTTTAAGACGTCTGAGGCGGTCTTCGTGTGATTGTTCTTTCCCTGAGCTATTTAGCGCATTCTCAACTTCCTTTCTTGTTTTACCGCATTCATCACAACCAGACATAACATCAAATCTTTCCTTTTGATATCTTGTATTCCTACCCCCAGCCCTACATTTGCTAGTGAATGTGTTAGCTACAAATGGAATATGAAGTATGGTTATGGTCAACTTGCCACAAAAAGGGCAATTCGTTAAGGTTTCGGATGACATAATAACTAATATATTTTTTTCAATATTTATATTCTTCGGTCATTTTTATTGTTTTTAACCCGCCTAATTTTTCTAAACTCTTCTGCAGGATATAATTCTCTTTTTAATGAATCTACATCATCGTCATCTAATCCATATATTTCAAAAACAATTTTGTTAAGTTTATTCTCTAAATCTTCTATCGATTTACCTCCATTTATTCTAGCTATTATTTTATCAACTAAATCTATAACTTCTTCTTCTCTAGATATTTTTATTGGGATATTTTCTAGATAACCCTGAGTTAAACTTACTGTAAAACTAGATTTTAATATCAAAAACAGTTTAACATAAATGTCTAACAATTCCGAATTTAATAAACCAAGAATATATTTCAAATTTACTGACTTATTTTTTGGAAGTAATATATTAACTGTATTGAATGTATATAATTTTTTAGTGTCATAGACTGCTGTGATAGCTGAACCCACCCTCTGAAGAATTATTTTTTCATTAGCTAAAAAAGCCTCCTTGTCCCCCTTTCTTGTTAAAATTTCTTCATTATAAGGCACCCATCTAATGTTCTTCACTCTCCATTTTTCAATATCTTTCCCCCTAACGGTAGGTACGTAAGAACTATTAATTTTTTTTGTTTCAATATATTTGGTAGGGAGATTTAACCCAAAACATACTATATCACAAGATTTCTTGAGAGGATTTGAACCACTTTCTAATTTGTTTTTAATTCCTAATAATTTCTTATCTAAAAACAAAGGGAACATTAAATCCTGTTGTTCATAGAAAATCTTTTGTGGTATTTTTTTAATTTCATATGATTCATTAATGAAATCACTTCTTGAAAATATATCTGGAACCGAATTAACGATATTTTCATCTCGAGCATTTATGTTCATTTCTTTTACTAATGTCATTATACACATTTCTCCAGTTACTTGCTCAAACGCAGATTTCATATCCAATATTGATGTAATAATGGTATTATCAAGAATGAATTTTCTAATTAGTTTATATGATTCAACTTTCAATATGTTTTTGTGAACTATTTGAGAGAAAACACCATTATTATTGAGTAATTTAATACTCCTTTCAGTGAACATCATAAAAGTATTTAATTTTATTCCGCCTTTCGTAATTGTCTGGGTCGAATCGGCACAATAGTATAGATTTCTATAAATGTCTCTCTCCAAATAAGGAATAGCTGGATTGTCTTTAGTGCCTCTTTGATGAATATATGGAGGATTTTCTAATACAATATCAAACCCATTATTATTAATGATATGTCCGAAATCAATTTTCCAATGAAAAGCATTCAATTTCTCATATTCTATTTTAGATATTGGAGGATTTTTTGAATCATGTTTTGGTTTGATCTTTTTGTTAATGTAATTGAAATATGAATGATTTACGCTTTGATATATTGACTTTCTAATGGTTTCCAAAATCTCACGCAAATTTTCTGCTTTGAGACCATGTTCTTTCCTATAAATCTTGTATACTAGATAATATGATTTAATATAATCGTTTAGAGAGTACCCCTTTAATAGGGTTCTGGCTTTCTTCAATTCACCAACTTCAATATTTTCGGAATGAGTTATTAATCCTGTAAATATACCATTTATTTCTGAAGTTAATGGCATACTCAATGATATCTGATTTAGTTTTTCATCTAACCAACCGATTAAACTGTTCCCCACCCTAATATTGTATTCAATATTAGGTAATGGATCAATTTCTTTTTCTTTAGATGAATCGGAAATTAACCAAAGCCATAATCTCAGTTTCGAAATTTCGCTTGCTCCGGATAGAATATCTACTCCATAGATATTTTTTATTATAATATCAAACTTATTCTGATAATTATTGATATTCCTATGGCCCAATTCATACATAAGTCTTCTTTTTAAATAAAATAATAGTTCTGCAGATTTAATTAAGAAAGCACCAGAACCACATGCTGGATCTACAATTTTTATACTCTCTAATATATCAAGTGCTTTTTTATGCTCTGATTTATCAGAATTCTCGATGAATTCATCAAATGATTTATATTCTCTTCCAAGTTTTTGATAGAGAACAGGTAAAATTGTTGATTTTGATATGTATTCCGTAATTTCTTCAGGGGTGTAAAATACTCCTTTTAATTTTCTTTCTGTTCTGGTTTTATTTATTGCATCTTCAACTTCTTTTTTGAAACCAATTTGCTCCCACTCAACAACACTTCTTTCGTATATATGACCTAATATTTCTGGAGTAAGAATTTTTTCTTCATTAATATCTGTTGTTTTAATATCTTCAATTATCCAATGATATGAATTTAAAAATTTAAAAATCTCTTTCCATTGTTTTTTTGATAATCTTATATCAATATCTTGTTCTAGACAATCTGGTCGGAAAAGACCACCATTCAAGTATGGTATACAAAGATGATAATCAGATATATTCAAATCATGTTTATCAGAAGAATTAAATAGTTTGAATAGTCTTTTAATATTTTCAATAAAATCACCATGTTCTAACAATATTTTATTAAATAAATTTTCCCCAGAAATGGTAGTGCCATTATCAAGTCTTATAATTCCTTTGTGACAAAGAAAATAAATAAAAAAGAACCTATCAAATATTTTTTGAGATAGCAAGTACTTGTCAACTGAAGATATATTATTTTTTATACTTCTAGCAAGCATGTTCCTTTTAGATTTGAATAACTCATAAAACCTACCAGAAATGTCTTTTGTATGGAATAATTCATCAATAGAGAATCCGATATTCTCAATCTTATCTATTTTTGAACGATTATTCTTTGTCCTATCAGAATAAATAAAATATTTTGTTTCTCCAAAATTTCTAAAAAATAAAAGTTTATGATTATATGAAATTACACAATAACTCAAACCCCGGTCAATTAAAAAATGGTCTTTAATCTCTTTTAGTTCATTTTCATTCACGATTTCATAAACAACGAGAAGTTTTCTTTCATCTAACTTAAAGAAAAAACCATCTTTGTATTCATCGTCAACATAATCCTTTTCCTCTTTGAGCCCCCTTTCTATTAAGAATTTTATCAAGTTGTCTTTACTTTCTATGATTTCTTGCACTTCCATATTCAATCCTCAATAAATCCTAATGCAAATAATGATTCTTTCTTAGATATTAATTTCTCTTGAATCTCTAATTTAGTGAAACTATTTTCAAGCTCTCTACTCCAGCCTTTAATTTTCTGTTTAGAAACTCCGTTTTTAATCTCAAGCTTTATCTTTTTTAGTATTCTTTCGGTAGTGCTACCACACTTATTCCTTACATGTTCTAAAGACAATTCAAGAGAAGAAACTTCTGGGAATAATTCATCTAATTTTTCAGCAGATATATAATCTAGAATATTATTGATAAGTTTATCCACTTTGTCGTTAAAATACCCTATTCTTATTTCTTCTTTCCTTTTTTTATTTTTAAAATCAGAGAATTCTTTTAGTTCTGTTTTAAACTCTGTCTCAAAATCTACACGTTTGTCTAATTCATGAATATCCTTTTCGAGTAAAGACTTCTCATTAAACGAATCTGTGTCTTTGTAGATTATACTAACTGCTTTCTTTCCCTTTAACATTGTATAATTTTTTCCAGTAGGAATCTTAATCTCTTCAAGCTCTTCTTTTTTGAGTCCGTATTTTTTTATTGCTTTCTGAAGAAGTAATAATATTGGTTTTGAATAGCTTAAGGAAATTTCCAGTTCGTTGAAATTGCCTTCTCTTAAGTTGCCCCTTATCTTTTCTAGTATTTCTAGATATATCCTTTTATCAAGTTTCCTTCTTTCCGAAAGAAGTTCTTTTTCGGTTTCAAACCAAATCCTATACTCAACCCCAATAAATCTTATAATATCTTTAATTCTTAATTCCATAGTTTCAACTAGATTAAGTTCCACATCAATATCATCATCTGGCCTGAAATTTAATACTTCAATCTCCTTTGGAAAATCAAGTCTTGTTGCCCTTCCAATCCTCTGAATAATTCTAACAGGATTGTATGGAATATCAAAATTAATTACTAAATCAGCTCCACTTATATTGAAACCTTCAGAAAGAGTATCAGTTGTGACCAAAAGCCTCAATTTGTCTTTTTTATCATTGAATTTTTCAATAATATTTTGTTTATTTTTTGTATCAGAATCCACAAATCTTATTTCATCTGCATTAAAAGAGTCTTTAAAGTATTCCTTTATTGCCTTTATGGTATCTTTATACTCAGTAAAAATTAGTATTTTCTTTGTACTATTCGTTTTCAAGATTGAACTAAGCTGATTTATTTTTTGGTCATTTTTAAAAAGAATGTTTGAACCTTCTTTTAATGATGGTTCGATTTTTTTAATTTGGTCGTTTATTAATTCGGTATCTCTCTTTAACTCTTCAATAATCTTTAGGTGTTCTGCACCTTTTCCTGACTTAATTCTTCCAATGACTTCATTAAGCTTTTCCTTGAAATCAATATCGAAATTTATATCAATATCATCCTCATATCCTTCATCCTCCAAATATTTAACATTCTGTTTTTCAACTGATATTTGTATCATTGAATTCTTTTTTGAAAGACGTTTTAATGTGAGATAATATGAACTAATATCGCTTTCAAATCTCTTGTATAGAATCCATTTGAAGAATCCCCCCAAACGTATACCTTTCTCTGGGTCTAAAAGCCTTAAGTGAGCGGCTGAAAGGTTTGTAATGAAATCGACAATACCATTCACTATATCTTTGTATCTTGAATCAAGTTCATATTTTATTTCATTGACATCAGGATCAGGTAGCTTGGTTATATCCACACCAGCAAATGACTTCAGTTCCTCAATATATTCAGCAGAAGTTTTAATTGTTTCCCTGGTTGACTTAACAAACATCTCCTTTTCAATTTCCTCTTGAACCTTTGCAAGTCCCTCCTTCTCTTCATTTTTCAGTTCTTCGTACTCCTTATTCTTAAATAAGGTAATCAGGTCACCTAATTCTCGGACAATTTTGTCAAAAAGAAGATTTTGTCCCTTTCGATAAAATAATTTTACAATATTTAGTAAATCATCAAGGCTTGTATTGATAGGGGTTGCGGTCAAAAACAATATTTTTGAGTTGCCATTTTCATCAATTATCTTCTTTATGTTTCTTGTTCTAAAAGCATCGGGATTCCTGTAATTATGAGCTTCATCGATAATTATCAAACCATAATTCTTTGCATATTTCTTTAAACGGAATATTTCCGGTCTTTTTTGTAAATCTCCCATCGAGACTAAAGTGACTTTATCAAAAATATCAAATTCCTTTAGATATCTCGGCCATTGATCATCATTATGAACCAACCCTGCTGGGGCGATTACTAATACTTTCTTACCGTTGTTTATAAAATATTTTGCGATTTGAGAAGCAACATAGGATTTCCCCAATCCGACAGAAGAAGTTACAAAACAACCTCTATATCCTTTACTATTGAAATTGTTTAGTGTTCTGATAAAATCAACATATTGAAATTGTAGTAGTTTGGACTTTTTGAATTCTTCAAAGAGATAATCCGCATTTAGAAATTTGATTAATATTTTGAAAAACTCTCTAGGTTCAATGTAAATGAAAGCGTTCTTAATATCTTCTTTAAACTGGGAGTCTTCAATTGCATTGATAATAGCTTCAGATATTTTTAATTTCTCAAAGTCTTCGGTGCCTTTGCTCCAAAGATTTTCAAACCACTTTTCTACATCTTCTAACTCACCCGGTTCTGTTATTATTGTATTTAACTCAGTATTTCCTACCAGCCCGCTTGGTGTTAGATTTGAAGAACCAATTACCCCTGCTTTATACCTATTGAGTAAATCAGAAGTTGATGAATCTCTTAAGAATAGATATGATTTGCTGTGTAACCTTTCGGATTTATTATTTTCCCCAAAATAAACTCTGACTTTTAATGTTTTATAATCCTTGACAAGCTGATAAAATAACTTTATTGCTGGTTTAATTTGTTCATTATTATCAATTTCATTGAACCCCTTCTTAAAGGCTTTTATTAATTGCTCTTTTGTTGGTTTTGTGGTTTCATAGCCCATTAATATCTTGATTTCCTTTAATTCCTTTAGGGAATTTATTATTTCAACCAATCCTTCAATATAAAAATAACCCACTGCACATTTGAAACTTTCAGAATCTTGTGCAATTACTTTCAGAGTCTCTTTCATATTGAGGGATTTTACTCTCTTATTATCAATAATTTTCCCTTCTCTCAAGATTTGATTGAAATCTGTTCCCATCAGAGTCTCCTCCAAAAGAATCCATGTATTAACCCCCAATTTCTGTTTTTAAGAATGGTATTGAGGGTATTTGGACTCTCACTATTTTTATTAGAATCGTGACATTTATATCTAAATTCTATGATATTATAAGGGGAGATTTATGGTTGATATCATTCAGGTTATTGAAAACCTTTTCTTGAATAGAACTGATGTATATGTTGTCCAATTAGACGGCTTGAATGAGTATAAGGTAATCAAAGAGCCAATAAATAAAGGGATAATTGCTAATCACCTTGGCGGAAAGCTAACTATTGGCGCTTTCCAGATTAACCCACAAGACAATAATGTTAAGTGGATATGTTTTGATTTTGATGGAGACCTTAAAGAGGAGCTTGAAAAAGCAAAAAGACTATACTCAAAACTCAAAGATATGGACTTCCACCCATTGCTTGAGTTTAGTGGTCGCCGTGGCTATCATGTATGGCTATTCATAGAGCCTACTGACGCTAAAATAGCAAGGGAATTCGCAAACAAAGTGTCCAAAGAAGCTAGTCCACATGAGATTTTCCCCAAACAAGACAAGATTGAAAAGACTGGATTTGGTGGTCAGGTCAAAGTGCCTCTGGGCTTGCATAGAGTTTCAAACAAGAGAAGTATACTGTTTGATGATGATTTTAATGAGCTGGCTGACAATGATAGTATAAAGTTTCTAATTAGATTCTATGAAATCGATAGAGATAAAATAATAACAACAAATATCCACAACTTTATTTGAAAATATCAAGATCTTCTAGATTAGTAATTCTACCACTTAAAACATCTAGTGCGGTTTTAATATTTTGTCCAGTGTTTTTTTCTAATTTTTCTTTAATATGTCCAACAACCGGCTTAAACCACGGACTTCCACCCCTTGTGTTAGCCACTGCGAATATTAAATCATAATGGAACCCACCGGATTTTGATGCTATGGTAATATTCATGGTATTAGGTCTGTGCTTCCTAATTTTTTGAATATAATAATCAAGTAATTCTTGCTTGTTCTTTCCTTTCCATCCATCGTCTCCAAAAAATATTGTACATGTTTCTTGTGTCTTTGGACGTGTGACCCCACAAACTCTTGCGAATTCTTGTGTTTGGTAATTAATAATAATATCTCCATTGAGTTCTAACAACTTCTCAACAGTTTCCCATTGTGCATCCATACCTTGATTGTCAATAAAAGCAAGAAAATGTGATTTTCTATTTATCTCCTTGATTAATCTATCAATTTCTGTGTTACAATCACCAGGAAATATCGTGTGACTAGTGCCAATAGCATTTAATCTAGCATCCAATGCTTTGAGATATTCCTTGTTATTATCAATCATTAAAAACTTATCAAATTTATTATGAACGAATTGACTAGCAATAATAGGAGAACCAGCTATTACATCCTTGTGAATTCTGTTTAAACCCGAATCGGCTAGAATATCTACGTAATAAGTTCTAGGAAAATATTTTGGTGCCACCTTAGAATAAAACTTTAGATAGAGCATTAATCCGATTAGTTTCAAAATTGAGCATGGTTTAGTTTTGTCATAAATTATTTCTTTCTCTATTGATGAGACTTTCTTTGTTACATTTATTAAATCATTGATATTTTTCTTCAACCATTCCCATTCAGTCATCTTTTTCATAAAACACAATTACACCTTATTTTCTTATAATTTATGCCCAGCTTATTCCACATTTCTATGGTTTCTTTGCACATCGCAAACCGCTTAAAGCCATGATTCTCTTTCATGCGATTAAAAATAGCGGAGTATATCTCATACCTGGTGTCAAAATCAACCTTTCTACCCCAGTTAGACCTCTCAGATAGGTAATCAACCCAGCTCCTGTCCGGACAGTTGTTGATGGTACTTTGAAGACCGCGCAGTGAACCAACAGTGATCCTTTCCGGTGTAAACCGGTCAAATATCTTGTCTATAAGGGATAGATAAGTTGTCCTCCAATTCTTCACCGGTACTATCGGGTCAACCCTTAACCTGACCTCATGCCCGACATCAGCCAATTTCTTTGCAGCCGCCAACCTCTTAAGGCTTGAGGGTGCTCCCTTCTCCCATCTCTTTGAGACAGGAAATGCGTTGATAGTGAAGCTGAATACCGGCTTATGGCTGGTCTCAATCTTCATTGCTTTCTTTATACAGTTAGATTTGCTCAGAAAGAGTACCCTATGTTTCTTCTGTGCCTCAAACATTGGCATAACGAGGTCTGTCAGTGAATGACCGTTGTTTTCAAACATGAGTGAGTCCGCGAGCTCACCTGTATTAAGCATCTCTCCTGGATATTTCCTTCCATGGTTAGTGGCATTAAAAAATGTATCCAAATGATACAATATCTTGTCCTCATTCTTGATTTTGGGCTTTGTTTTATCTGGTAGGAATCTTAATGTGCCTTTCAGATAGCACCATGAACAATTGAATGGACATCCGTATCCCCATTTCAATTCAAGAAAATGTGGACAAACGACGTCTGTCTCCGCTTTCGGTGGAGGTGTCCTATCAAAACGTGTGATTATTGAACCATCCCCGACTCTTTTAACTAGTCTTACCCTTTTATCATCTAGCGTTTTATACGTTTCATACTTAACAGAAAGCCCACTCCCCCTTTTCATGTAGTATTATTGTTTACATCATATAAAACGGAAATGCCCAAAAGGTAACATATCATACTATATGGTTTTAGTGGCAATATTCCTACAACTATCCCACATATATGTTATACATAGATAAAGGCGAGTTATTTATAATTTCTAAATTCTTGGAAGTAAAAAGATATAGAAATCGCTAAATTAATCCCCAAACCCACCCCGTAGTTATAATCCCAATCTGCCCCAGCCAGACCAGCAGATTATGGCTGGAATGCGCCGCCCACGCCGGGAGGATGTTGCGCTCTCCGGTGCGCTTGTCGAAGCCGTCCAGGAAGAAGACCGAGTACATCATGCCTGAGATGAATGTGGGCAGGTTCAGCCTGAAGTGCAGGAGCATGAAGGCCGTGTTCTGGATGAGGAAGCCTCCCAGGATGACGGCCAGGTGTTTGAGTTTTTTATGGCTGGATTATCCTTCATCGCTTCAGATGCCCAGCTTCGCTTTCATCACTTTGTCCAGCGTCTCCGGATTCTCAAGGTCATTCTGTTCTAGCGAGATGAGCCTGAGACCGGCCTGCGCGTACAACCTCTCCTTGATCAGCCGATTGCGCGGGTCAGCCTTATGCGGGGATCCCCACAGCTCGATATATACCTTTTTGGCGGGGATGTACCAGTCATAGAACTTGATGATGCTGTTTGAGATGTAATCCTGGAATTCCCGTATCTGCTGCTCATAGAGCGCGTTTATGCCGTGGTTGTGGAGCCAGTCATCAACCAACCGCTCGCCCTCTGACCTGACAAGACGGCCGGAGAGGGTTTGTATTGATGCAGGGGTCTTATGCTTCAGGACATCGATGAGTATGGTCCTGATGCAGTCGCGGCAGGCCTCCTGCTCAACCGGCTTGAGGTCGCCGCAGTAAGGGCATTTGCTTCGGCCCACAAACTGGTCCCTGATCTCCTTGCCGTGCTTCCTAATGTGCTGGAACAGCCTGCCGTAGTAGTTTGGGCTGAAATCAAAGAGTCCGGGATCCGCAACCAGTATGAACTTCTCAGCAGCCCTGGAAACAGCCACGTTCAGCAGGTTTTTGTACTCGTCAGTGAACATGGGGCCGAAATTATAGGTATTGTATCGGGTTGTCGCGAATACGATGATTGGCTGCTCCTGGCCCTGGAAGGTATGGACGCTGCCGCAGGATATGTTCGGAAATCTCTTCTCGATCATTCTCCTTTGCTTCGAGAACGGGGTTATTATGCCGATCTCATTCTCTATGCTTTCGCCATATCTCTTTTTGAATTCCCTGACCAGCAAGCCTATGAAATGAAGCTCGGCAGTCGAGTACCTGGAGCCTGTGCGGGGCCGGAAGTCCTTGAATTTCCTGTTGAAGTAGATGAACGGGTAATCCCTGCTGGTCAGGGGGTCGTCGGTATCTGTCAGGATAGGCTTTCTGGTGATATGCGGGGTTTGTAGCCTTCCTGAATAAAAGGCTTCGCTAACGAAATCCGCGATCGGCTTGACCATCCTGTACTGTTTCCTTAGCATTGTCTCGTTCTTTTCGGTGAAATCATCATTGTGGAACCATTCGAATATGCTCATGTTCAGGTATTCGTTCTGATTTACCAATGTTCTTTGGTCCTCCCTTTTTGTATCGGGTATGGGTCTCAGCTGCTTGTGGTCACCTACCAGGATAATCTTTTTGGTTTTGAGCATGGGTATGACTGCGGCAGGTATGTCGATCGAGCCCGCTTCGTCCATGATAACTAGGTCAAATTCAATGTCATTGAATATTTTCTGGCAGACCCGCAGGTTCGTGGTGATTATGGCGTCCTTCTTCATCAATATCGCCCTGGTGATGCTGTCCAGGGCATTACTCCAGGCACTCCTTATCCGGGAAACTTCCTTTTTCAAGGATTCCACAGCAGCTTCGTCCTGAATCAGGCCTGCCTTCCTGTCAAAATAGCCCTGGAACGAGGGCTTCAGGTCATTTACCAGCTGCCGGTATGGGCTTATCCCTTCCAAATCATCATATACCATTCCAAACAGCTTGCTGACTCCGGGCCTTCCAAGGCCGTCACGCAGGCCGCAATACCTGTTATGCTCCTCCTGGGTTTCCCTGCATTCTCTTCTAATGGATTCAAGCTTCATTAGCATATTTTCATATGCATTTCTTCTGTGAAGCAGCACTTCAAGCCTTCTCTTCTCAATGATTATCTGGTTCTCGATTCTTGATCTTTCTTTTCTCAGCAATTCTATCTCTTCGATCCGTTTGTCATCGGACCTGAACAGCCTGGATACAATCCTGTTCTTTATTGAATTGAGTTCGCTGGTTTTCTTTTGTGCTCTTGTCAGCTCGTCATTAAGGCCCCTGATTTCCAGTTCTGTTGATTCATACTCGATGATGTATTGCTTTTTCTCCTCAAGCCAGGATTCCTTGTCATTCATGCTGTTTGAGAGCCTGCCCAGCTTATCCTCCAATAATCTTATATCCATGCTAAGTTTTTTTGTAATCTCCCTGTTCTTCTCGATTACGGCCTTTGCAAAGGGCTGTAACCGCTTTTCCATTTGCCCCTGTTTTTGGCGCAATTTCTTTTCAGCCCCTCCAACCTGTTTCCGGTATTCGGAATCGATCTTCTTCTTCTCCGCATCGATCTGGGTATTGAGGAAAACGGAATCATAGTTGTCGGATAGAGTAGAGGGGCCGAACCTGATGATTTTGTCCCTGAATTCCCCAAAAAGGTGGGTAATGACATTGTCAACGGCCTTGTTTGTATAGCTGCAGATAAGGACCTTCTTGCGGGGTTTGGATTTCAGCCAGTTCCTGACAATGGACGGGATGGTTGATGTCTTGCCTGTGCCAGGAGGCCCCCATTGCAGATATATGTCCTTAACGCCGGTTGCGTACCTAACGGCGGTTTTCTGCTCTTCGTTTAATATTGGCTTTCCGTGGCTGAAATCGCAGTTAGTGGCAGTGCCGCCCTGGATAGGCATGTTTTTGAACAGATATCCCAGCCAATATTGATTCTCTTTGAGCTTGCTGAGTGCTTCAATCTGCTTTTCAACGATGAATTTATTATCAAAAAGGATCTTTGCTTCATTTATGGCCTTACCTTCGTAACCATAAGTTCTTATCTTCACCCGGTCTTCTTTGATATGCAAAATCTCACAATCATAATCAGAACCACCGATATCTATTTTGGCCTTGTTTTCCAGGCTGTTCAACTGATTAAACTCCTTCTTTGTTATGTCAAAAACAAATGTTATATCGTTTGGATCATTGTTATCGGGCTTGCCATCCTTCAGGTATATTGGATTATCGAACGTTGCCACTTTTTCCAGTTCTTTGTATCTGATGAATACATCCAGCATGCCAGGATTGCTATGCATGTTTGATAAGCTCTCTGCAAAATTTAAAAAGAAGTGTTTTGGCTGGTTGGGTTGATTTGGGTTTCCATATTATATCAACTCCTTTTCGGGGATATATTGAAAACCCTCTAAGTGCGAATCCACTTCCCAAGCCCCCGATGGGAGTCGAACCCATGACCTACCGCTTGCCTGGAAATCCGATGCATTACGCATCAGGCGGGTTCCCCTCACGCAAGTGAGGTTGCCCTTTCTTACAAGGCGGTCGCTCTTAACTACCTGCCCAACTTGCGTTGGGGTGGTACCAGCTGAGCTACGGAGGCATCTATGGATAGACCGCTTGTTTTATTGGTTAAGGCGGTCATGTTTTGTTGCTTGTTATTGCTTGTTATTATTAGACCGTTTATTTAAGTTTTTATTAATTGATTACAAGAATAAAACATGAAAACATTCCTTGTGATAATAAGCGTGCTGGTGGTACTGACAGGCATAGTTCTGGGCATAAGCATGTCTTCGCCTGAAGTGGACACAACCGGCCGCTTCGTTCTTGGCGGCAACCTCGGCCTTCAGATAATAATAATAATAGTTATCGTATTTACCCTGGTTTCTGTCGGCACCAGGTTGCTTGCGGAATATTGAATAGCGCTGCAACATGCAGGAATAAAAAAATACAGAAACAGATAAAAGTGTTAAACGGATTAAATCGCTTTCTCTTCATCGTCGGATTCTTCGTCATCGCTTTCGTCTTCAGAATCCTCGTCTGAGGATTCATCTTCGGATTCGTCGGATCCTTCGTCTGCAGATTCTTCTTCAGAACCTTCGTCAGTGCTTTCCTCGCTTTCTTCAGATGACTCTTCGCTTGACTCTTCCGAGGACTCTTCACCAGCCTCTTCAGATGACTCTTCGCTTGACTCTTCTGTTGACTCATCAGAGGTTTCCTCTTCGGTTGTCGTGTTTTCTTCTTCCATGCTGTTACCTCCCTATTAATAATATTATTCTTTTATCATGTGCGGAATGGTATTTAAATGTTTTTTGATTGGTTTTTAATGTAATTTGAAGTTATTGGTTGCTTGTTTCCACGATTTTTATCAGGCTGCCCAAATCATCTATTATTAAATCAGGCTTTGACTTCTTCAGCTTTTCCTTTGGCTGGTACCCCCAGGTGACCGCTATAGTGGTCACTCCCGCCTTCTTGCCTGCATCAATGTCGTGGGTCATGTCACCCACGTAAGCCGTTTCATTTTTTTTGAATCCAAGCTCATCCATCATGTCCAAGATAACCTCTGTCTTGTCGTGAACGCCTGCCCTTATTGACACAAAGAAACCACCAAAACCGTAATCCATGACCTCCTTTTCGAACTTCTTTTGTGGTATTGAGCTCAGAACAGCCATCCTTATACCCCCGCTCTTCAAAGCTTTCAGAACCTTGCTCGAATCCGAGAAGGGCTTGGGTTCTCCAACAGAAAAAGTTGCCTCGATGAACAGCTTGTCCAGGTCTTGCTTTTTCGCTTCAGGCGCGTACTTGGCATAGAATTTCATGTAAGGTATTTCAAAATCATTTTTGAATTCATCAAAACTTATTCTTTTCAGTCCAAGCTCATTGAAAACCATCATTGTTGCCTGGTAAACCTTGAAGAAATCATCGCTCAGTGTGCCCGACCAGTCGAATATTATGTTCATTATCATATTGTCAGTCCGCCTTACTTGAACACGTGTCCTGTCTCTTCGGACCAGAACAGCAGGTCCAGCTCGTCCAGGGGTATGCTTACGGCCTTTGAGAACGCCCGCATGCGGCCCTCGATTTCCAGATACCTTTTCTTGGTCAGGGTTTTCGGGAGCGAGTCTATCACCCCGAGCCGCTGCAGGTTCTTCATTATGTGCCTGTCCAGTATGGCAATGTCCTGGCCGAGCCCGATGTTGCGCAGGAAATGGCTGGCTTCCTTGTAGCCCATACCTTTGACGTTTTCCACGAGCCATTCCCTGGTTTTCATGGCATCCACCCGGTCTATCCTGCTCTTTGGGGACAGTATTCCCTTCCTCGTGAAGGTTTTCCTGGCCTGCACTATGCAGCTCGACTTCTGGTTATGGAAGCGCACCCCGGCCGACCTCAGCACCCCGGCTATGTCTTTCCGGCCGCCCCTGTATAGCTGCCTGCCAGCCACAAGCTTCTTGATTGCCCTGTCCGACCGGACGGCCTTGGACTGGGGCGTGCAGAGGCAGAAGCAGAGCTCTGCGAACACCTGCCATTCAGAGCCACTGAGAACCTTCCTGAAGTCATCGAGCCTTGCCTTTATCTCTGCCTTCTTTTTGCCGTATGACCTGTTCAGGGCATCAAGCCTTTTCTTGTCTATGAGCATGTAATCAGTGACTTCGTAAGTGCCCGAAATGCCGCCCCACTCTGTTTTTGCATCAGCTATGAGTAGCATCTTGCTGTACATGGGCGCGTCGGTCACAAGGGTTTCCGCTTCCCCGCCCTCGAAGCCCAGATGGAAGCTGAACCTCTTGCTCAGTGACTTGAGCTCCCTGAACGCCTGCTCGTCAATCTTCCTGCCGAGCCACTCCTTGCCCAGGCCTTCGGCAGCAACCGAGACTATCATTACGTCAAAGCCTGCCTGGAGCAGCATCTTCCAGTACTTGCCGCTCTCGACCTTCCATATGGGAGCAATGAATTTCAAGCCGAGCGAATGGCAGACCCTGCCTATCCGGTCTGCCTGGTACTTGCTGGCTATGCCGCCGGCAACCACCGCGTCAACGTCCTGCCTGACACTGCTTATGGCCTTCCTCATATCATCGAGCTCCTTCTCCTTTTCGCCCTTCGTCTCCTTCATGATGATTGGAATGCCCATGGATTCTGCCAGCTTACCTGCCAGCCGGATATTCGGATGGTGGAACATGTACGATTCCGGGTTCTCCGGCACCATCGAGATAAGGTACTTGACGTCATAGCCCCTCTTCTGGCAATGGTAAACCGTGAACGCCGAGTCCTTCCCGCCCGAGAACAAAGCAGCCACTTTCATAGGCATGTTATCCCATAATATAACTAATCATCCAGATATAAATCAAAAACACCGAACTAAGCTTCCCTCAAATAACCCCAGTTATGAAGCTTGTCGCTGTCATCAAACCAGCGGTCACCGATATCTTTCCTGTAGTACATGTGAGGGATTGATATGTTCTTGATTCTCTGATAAACCTGCGTCTGGGCCTGTTTCATTGTTTGCCCGCAACCGCAAACTGTTAGGACAACACCGCTGTTGCCAGTGACAAGCCACTCATCGTTGACCATCTTTACGTCCTCTATATGCACCCCGTCGACGTTCTTCTTGAAGAATATAACAGAATCCTTTGATTTGACCTCGAATGTTTCCTTGTCAGTGAAGGGAAAGGGCGGAACAACTATCCTTACGCCTATCTGGAAGCCGCTTCTGACCTTTATCTTTGGCTTGTTGCCTTGCGCGAGTTCGTAGAAAAAATCACCTATTGGCATGAGCATGCCCTCTTCCTGGATGAATACGCATGGATAACCGAACCTGCTTGTAAACTCCAGGGGGTAGATACCCTTGCTGTTCACCATACAGTTAAGGTCAATGTAACCCACAAACCCCTCCTCCGCGAGTTTCGGCTCCATCTTTTTCAGTGTCTGGTTGAATATTTTGTTCGGGGCTGACCAGAACATGCTGGTGCCCATCTCCCCTGTCGAGGGCCCCAGACCGCCGGGAAACAGCTTCTTGTGCTCGAAATTGACGTTGATGGGGTATATGAATTCCTTGCCGTTGAAGAAGGCCCCGACTGCGATCTCAACCCCGCTTATCCTGTTTTGAAGCTGGAAAGAAGGTATCTTCTTCGCCCAGGCCTTGCTGTAGTCACTGAGCACTTGAATGACGTCCCTGCCATCCTCCTCCTCGCCTATGTACAGAAGGCCCTTAAGGTTTGCGGCCTCGCCGCATGGCTTTATCACGTACTTGTCGGGGGTTTTTTTAACATAATCTATCGCATCATCGAAGTTTTTGAAAAGCTGGTACGGAAGTATGTTGATGCCGGTTTTTTTCAGCTCTTCCTGGCCGAACTCCCTCTCGTCCTCCAGCTTGTCGGTGTAAGGCGTGCCGCCTATGACAAGCTTGCCGCTTTCCCTGAGCTTCTGCGCCTTCTCTCCCTGGCCCAGCACGTCATCAAAGACGATTATATCGGCCCATTCCACCCATTGCTTCCAGTCATCAACCACATCGAAAAAACCGGCCCCCACTTCCTTGTCATCCTGGTTTTTGACGTAGTATTTAACCTCATGACCCTCTATCCGGATTCTCCAGGCTATGTCAGCTATTAGGCTGTCGATGGTTACGAACAGGAATTTCTTGGGGTTTTGGGTTTGTTTTTTTGACTTGCCCGCGGCTTCTGCCCTGTTATTCCCGTTGGCTTCTTTCTTTTCCATTCTACAACACTGCCTTTGGCTTTCGTAACAGCATATAAACAGTATATATTATTCGCCAAGATTTAATAAAATTCAGCATAGATTTAAAACATTGCTGGCTTTCGGTTCCTGCTACAGAACCTCGAAGTCAATGCACACCTTGAACATCCTCGGGCCGTACGGCAGCACCTTATGCTGCCTGAGTATGCGGCACTTCTTCCCCAGCTTGCTGCACTCCATCTTTATGATGTCGGCTGCCATCCTGAACAGGTCCTGCTCATGCCCTATGTAGTAGAAGTGTATCATACCCCTCGGCCTGGCGCACCTTATCGCGGTTGCCAGGAACTTCCTTCCTTCGTGGGGAAGCGGCATCACGATGCGGCTGCATTTGCCATAGAGCTTCTTGCACATGTTATTGGCGTCTCCAAGCATGGGCTCCACGACGTATGTGAGCTTGTTCAGCCTGACATTCTCTTCCATCCACTTCACCGCGTCCGGGTTTATCTCCACGGCATAGACCTTCTTCACCCTGGGCTGCTTCTTGCCTATGACAATGGCGTACGGTCCCACGCCAGCAAACATGACCAGCACGGTCTCTCCGGGCTTCACCTGCGACGCTATCCTCAGCCGCTCAGTGCCCTCCCTTGGCGAGAAATAGGCCTTTGTGACGTCCAGCCTGAACGTGCACCCGCTTTCGTGATGGTCTGTCATGGTTTCCCTGCCCGCTATGGGCTTCATCTCGCGCAGCCTGAAATCACCGTAGCGGTCGCCCTTCTTCTCCAGCACGGTCTTGATATGCTTGTGCATGTCCATTATGGAGCGGGCTATCTTTTTCCGGTCCTTCTGCCTGTCATCGGGTATCTCCACAAGGGCGATGTCGCCAACCACGTCATAGCTGTTTGGCATTGCGCTATCACGCGCAGGTTTTTTGTTTTCTTTACTGTTTTTCTCCTTTTTCCGGCTTTCCATACCGGACTATTGTAATTGTGCTTAAAATATGTTGCCTGGTTATTCATATATACCTTTAAATTGACACAACAAAGGAAAACAAAAAAACAAGGCGCCACCAGCTGCTTCAGGTGGTTCCGGCTCAGCATCCGGCGGCGCCTGTTTTTATTGCATCAATATACGCGTGTTTTCCGGACCGCGTTAGGACGATACTATGGTAAGCCTGGCCGCTTCCTCGTCGAATATCCGCTTTGTCCACAGCACAGACTTGCGGAGGGCAGCGATCGTGTCTTTTTCACGGCTGAATCTGGCATCATGTTCCAGTTCGAATGGCAGACCGGTTTCAGCAGACCATCTTGCGCCGAGCTGAATCGTCTTCTTTTGGTCTTCGCGCCATTCCCTGACACCGGTGCCCGTCGGGTAATCATTGTCGACATATTGTTGGAACTCCGACAGTTTGGTGCCTCTTGGCTTCTTCTTGAGCGCCTTGGTGAAATTCATCTGACCCAAACCACCGGCGTTCATGTGGACCTGTCCGCGGAACTTACGACGCTTGATCGCGAGTTCCATCGCCTTTCGGAATTTCCATCCAGCACCGCGCTCATGGGCGAATTCGCCCTGCCACCACGCCACTTCTGCTCCAGCCACCTCATTAATCTCACCAATGCATTGCATTTCGAGGTAAGGGTCAAGCATGACAGCAATGTAGCATGGGTCACCGGCCGGCTTGCCTTCAATGAGTACCTTCTCGTTGACAAGACCTTGTAATCTTGCCTCCTTGATGGCATTCCCGACCCCTGAAACAATCAGCTTCCATTCATCAAGCTTTGGAACGGATTTGTAGTTCAGATAAATGTCATTGCCATCTACCAAGCGCCTCCAGCGAATCCCGTCAGGACCGTCCCAATATATGATGTCACCGAGGCCGGCTTGTTCGGATTTCACGTTGGCTGACACTCGCATGGCATGCACCAACATGTTGTGAGAAAGCAGCCTGTGTTCCTTGTCTGGATTGATGAATGCACCTTCATCTGCTTCATCGATACCGAAGCCTGCCGGAATAACCCGGCCGATTGGTGCATAAACCCCGGATTTTGCCTTTTCGATCCAATCCTTCATTTCAACGCACCTGGGGTTATTGAACCTGTGAGAATGGCCGACAAGCGGGGTATCTGAATCAATGGCAATCTCGTGCCAGAAGTGGCCTGAGACGTGTATACAAATCCCATGGCTTTCTTTGAGCTCACGGTTGAGCTCTGCAACAGACATTAGAACCTGTTGCATGTTTACAAATCCACTCGCTGTTGGATTGTTGAACGCCATTCGTTGCTTGAAGAGATGCCATCCACCAGCCAGCTGAACTAAACTTGGTCGATGTGGATATGTTTTTGTTGACATAAATTTCTCCTTGATTAATTTGAGCCAATTATCGGTTAATCGGCTCTGGTTCCGTTTTGTAAAACAAATATCCGTGAACTGTCTTTAGCTGTTCCCCACCTGACAAGAGACAAGCAAAAGACAGGTTGAATAAGGTTAAGGCCCCCTTCAAGAGTTCAAAACCAATAATAAAAACACGGAAGCCGCGTAAATCCATCTAAAACAATCCAACTAACGAATGAGAACCATTGGGTTCCGGTCCAATGCCATTGAAGCAGGCTGGCACTGAAGCTTATGTGAATTGATTTTTTAGAGGAACATGATGACGTGCTTGAACTGCTCTGATTATGCTTAAGCATTGGTTAGCTAACCAATGATGCAGTAAGTAATAGATGACAGTTAATTTTTTAAAGGGCTTGCATCATTACCTTTTTGTCTAACGTTTATATTGAACCAAGCCAAATACACTATATTGATTCATGGAAAATGATTCGTGGTTCTTATGCCTTCACTCAATTACGAGAAGTTCGGGAAGCAGGTATGTGATGCCATGCGCCTGGGGCGCAAGCCGAATCCAGGCATAAAGCTGGCCGAGAAGAGGTTCGGCGGGGGCATTGTGAAGCTGCTGCTCAGTAAGAAGCAGTTCTCGCTGGAGGAGCTGCTGCCCAGGCAGCGCAAGATAGTTGAGAAGCTTACAGACCTCAAATACGGGCCGCTCGTTTACAGGGCGCCCAGCGGCAAGTACAAGGTCAAGCCCGAGGTCGGGGAGGTGCTCGCTCTTTCATACGTCAACGCGGACGATCGCGTGAAGCAGATAGCCATGTCCATCCGCAACGAGTGCTGGAAGCGGGGCGTGCTGGTATCTGTCAAGAGCGGGAATGACGCTGACACCAAGCGCTACTTCAAGACCAGCCCTGAGGACACGCACACAGAGCTCCCGGCGTTCGCCATTGCCAGGGTGAACAACATCGACGCCACCATAAGCATAGGCGACAAGCAGGACCCGGAGTGGACGAAGGGCCTGGAGAAGCTGCTGCTGCTCGGAGCCCCGGCAGGCCAGAAGCTGCACAACATCCTTGACAAGAGGAAGGTAAGGTGGTGCGGCATAGGCTTCCCTGTAAAGATGAACAAGAGGAAGGATTACATTGTTACACCCAAGAAGTACGAGGACGTTTACATCGACAGCATCAAGGAGACCTACAGCAAGCGCACCGCTAGACTGGCAAAATACTACTATAACAAGCTGAAAGGAAGGGACAGGATACACATAACCGCCAACGACGGGACCGACCTCGAATTCTCCATAAAAGGCAGGCCTGCCCTGATCGACGACGGCATCATCGACGACGCCGACATGTCAAGGGGGGACGTGGGCCTGAACATACCCAGCGGCGAGTGCTTCCTTGCCCCCCTGGAATACTCGGCGAACGGCAAGATATTCTTCGATTACGTCAACATACCTGGCTTCGGGCACATAAAGGGTGGGCTGTGGATACACTTCAAGGACGGCAAGGTCGTTAAATACAAGGCCAAGTCAAAGAAAGGCGACGGCATATTCAAGAAGTTTCTTGACAGCAACACGGGCGAAAAGGACCGCATAGCCGAGCTCGGCATAGGCACCAACCACGCGGCCAGGTTCATCGGCACCATAATAGTCGACGAGAAGATATACGGGACCATACACATAGCCATAGGCGTGAACACGGGTTCCTACCACGGCAAGAACGTGGCTTCCAGTCACCTTGACATGATAAAGCAGATGAAGGGCAAGGACGGCAACATGACAGTCGATGGCAGGCTGGTCATGAAGGATGGGGAGCCTGTTGGAAAGGTATAAGGCACAGCCCGAAAAATCGCTATTGATTTTAATTTCTTTCTGACAAATAATTGTAATGGCGAAGTACCAGCACGACCCGGCAGACGGCCCGCTAAAGATTGTCTTCTTTTTTTCCGGCGGGGCGAGCAGCATGAAAGCGGTTCTTGAAAGCGAAGGCCAAAGAAAAGATTATCAGGTTGTATGTTCTTTCACAAACGCATCATTAGAAGAGGCCGTGGGGGGTTATAAGGTGGCACACGAAAATGAAATCGAGATCGAGTACATAGAACCCCGAAAAGCCGCTTCAAGGCAGGACTTTTACGAAACAATAACAGAACGAATGGAAAAATACGAAGCAGATGTCGTAGGGCTTTCAGGCTGGCTCAGGAAATATTCACTTATGTGCGACCCGTTTTTGAGTGAATTTTCATGCAGGATACTCAACGTGCACCCGGCTGACCTGTCGATAATATACCGGCCCAGCCTTGTGGGTTGGTGTAAGCGGTGCGGCAGGTTCTAGCGTGGATGCTGGGGTCATGAGCAAAAAGCTTGAATTTGATTCGGTCCAGCGCGACAACCCAATGGCAGAGCAGGGAAATATCAATGTAATAAGGGCCAGCTCAGAGTTTGGATTGAAGACTCCGATACAGAGCCTGACCGATCTTGGAGCAGGAGGTATTTCCTGTGCCGGACCTGAATTAGCTTTTTGGTCAAAGATGGGCGTTGATATAGATATTAGGAAAATATGGAACGCCGATTCAAGCATGCCTTTCCGTGTGCTCTGGTGTAATGAAGCCCAGGAAAGAATGGTATTACTGGTATTGGCCGAAGATTTAGAGCTTCTTAGAAGGATTTGTGCACGGTTCAGATGCCATATGGAGGTTATCGGAAAAATCACCGATGACAACACACTTACTGTTCGTGACAGCAACGAGACTTCTGCCCTGACAACTACAGACAGACGAAGTGTTCCGATTAAGCAGAATATGACGTGGCTCTTGGGCGATCTTCCCAGATTAACCATCCAGTGCAAAAGCAAGAAAAGGCATCTCACCGAATTCAAGCGTCCGAGAAATATGACCCCTGAAAAGGCAATGTCCCTAGTGTTGAGTCATCCTGCTGTCGGGAGCCATCGATGGTTGACTGAGAAGGTTGATCATTCTGTCGGCTCGCTTATAGTTCAGCAACAGGATGTAGGCCCACATTTGATGCCTCTTGCTGATTGCTCTGCTTTTGCGCTTCATTTCCGTGCAAAGAAGGGAGCGGTTAAATCGCTTGGTGTGCAGCCAATTAAGATGCTTGTCAATGAAAGATCTGGCGTCAACATGGCTGTCATGGAATCCCTACTCAACGGTATGGCAGCTGATATTGACTGGAGAAAAGCAGCTCTTTCAGCAACGTGGCAATGGGCATTAAGTCGACCAGGGGAAGCTGCAAGATTTTATCGAGCAGTTGAGGCTCTAAGGCGATTTTGTATTGGAATGGGGTTGCCAGTACCTGCCGGCAAGGATTCTGTCAGCGCAAACGCATGGACCACGAAAGCCGGGCGTCGGCATGCAATAAAGAATCCTGGCACAGTTCAGATAATACTTATTGTCAATTGTGATGATGTCAATAGGATTTGGACACCTGACCTTAAGTGTCATGGAGGAAGCGTTTTATTCTACATTAACCCAAACGGATCCAAATGCAGGATGGCCGGATCTATTTTTGCCCGGGTTAACAGTCAAGTTGGCAAGTATTGCCCCGATATTGAGGTGGGTACTGCTACCAGAATGCTTGATGCCATCCGGAAAATCCATCAAAATGACCTTGCGATTTCCTATCATGATTGTTCTGATGGCGGTCTCGCTTTGTGTTTGATTGAGATGGCAATGGCGGGCGATTGCGGCATAAATGTCGATATTGATGATGGTATTGCATGGAATAATGACCCTTACAGGCTATTTCTTAGTGAAGAACCTGGCTGTGTAATTGAGTGTAAGGACGACAAAAGGACACTTTCCAAAGTTAATTCAATATTGAAGGGAAAGGGTCTTGATAGGAACAGCTATGTCATCGGAAGGACGTCTGAAAGCCAAGAAATTGTGCTTTCACATCTGGGCAAGACCTGGATTGCAGACGATGTGTCTGCCTACCGACAGCAGTGGGAAGAGACTTCTTGCCATATGGATGCACAACAACGAAATGCTGATCTGGTATGGAAACGGCGCGAGAGGGGCTCGAGGCCGCAGAGATTTGTCGTCAATTTCAGTACAAGGTTCAATAGGGTTCGTGTTTTGAAACGAGACGTTAAACCCAAGATGGGTGTGCTATGCGACGTCGGCACCAATGGCCATGATGAAATGATTGCTTCCTTCGAAATGGCTAACTTTGATGCCCGCAGAGTAATGGTGACCGATCTCCAAAACGGTTTCCGTCTAAGGGATTTCCTAGGAATTGCCTGGCCTGGCGGGTTTTTGAACGCTGATGTGTGCGGTGCTGGCAAAGGTATGGCAATGCTCCTTGACCCGTCAACAGTTGCAGGTGCTGAAATCCAAAAATTAATTGCCCGGCAAAAAACATGGATGTTAGGTGTATGCAACGGCTTCCAGGTTATGACCCGATTAGGGATTCTGCCCTCGCTTAAAATTCCACCAGAAGAAAGGCCTATGCTCGTTCAGAACGACTCAGGCATGTTCGAATACAGGCAAATTATGGTCAAAATCCTTCCAAGTAATTGCATTTTCACCCAAGGAATGGAAGGATCAGTATTGCCGGCATTAATCGCCTCCAATGAAGGAAAATGCATCTGGCCCTCAGAAAGGGTACGGGATATGGTAATTAGCAAGGGTTTGGCACCATTCAGGTATGTTGATGCTGATCATAATGTAACATCTGAGTATCCTGATTGTCCAAGCTGCTCTCCATTCGGAATTGCAGGACTATGCTCTGAAGATGGTAGATTTGCAGCTTTGATGCCACATCCCGAACGATATACCATGGCGAATAGGATTCATTATAGACCGCCAGAATGGAATAAGACAGGACCTTCTCCTTTGTTCCAGATTTTCGTGAATGCAAGAAAATTCTCTGATTAATGCCATATTCAGGCAAACAACAAATCGAAACAGAACGGATTCTGTTTCACATATACTGTCAATTTAAAGGGATAATATTCACGCCAATTTCACGCATACAATTTATGCGTTTGTGAACGTGTCACGCCAGCTCAAAAACCTTCAAATCAGTGTATGTCGGGCCTTTGCTGGAAAGGACGGACTGCTTCAGCTTGACTAACTTCACGTCCATTTCGCCTAACTTCACGTGCTTCAGCTCTTCTATCTTCTTCAGCAGCGCTTCCCTGTTCCTGCCTGACTTCACCCTGCCTATGGTCAGGTGCGGTTTTGGCTCGCGTTCCTCGTGCCTGACATGATCCAGCGAGGCGTTCAGGGTACTGGCCAACTTCACAAGTTCTTCACGCCCTTCACCAGTGTCTATCCACAGCGTCTTGATATGATTTGGATTGCCGAAATAGCCCAGACCCTCCACTGAAACGCGGAACTGCTTGAAGTTGTTTTCGGCCAATGCGGCTGAGATGCTATCTGCTATCTCATTCACGCGGTCGTCACTGACTTCGCCCAGGAACTTGAGCGTGAAGTGAAGGTTTTCCGGGTCTGTGAACTTCATGTCTATGTCCAGGTCCATGAGCTGGCCTGCTATTTCCACTGCCTTTTGCCTTATTTCAGGCGTGATGTCAACTGCAATAAACGTTCTCATACCTCATATTTGGCTTGCTGTATATATATTTTACGCAATTCGGCTTTCTTCATCTTTCACGCAGTTTTCATCCGAACTTCACGCAGGGAAAAGCATTTAAATCCCAACTTCATATAACTTATGTTGCTCATGTGAAGTTCGTGAACTTGACGTGAGCTTTGGGGTATTTGGGTGTATCAATGAGTAGCAGGGAATTCGGTTCGCTTGGGTGGAAAGACAATCCTTTCACGTTCAACATCATGCCGAATCTGTTCGTGGGGTATAACAAGGAAGTGGACAGCATACTTCACAGCGTGAACCTTGGTGAGAAGTTCTCGCTGCTTCTGGGGCCGACGGGCTCAGGCAAGACCACCATGCTCATGATGCTCATGACAAAGTTCCAGAACTACGAGCACGTGCTTTACATACCCAAGCCGCCCAAGGAATCCGCGGAATGGGTGACCGTTTTCAGCAAGCTCATAAAGCCGGGCTTCCCGAAGTCGATATTCTCGAAAGGCAACGGGGCCACGCTCTACACGCTCAGCGAGACCCTGAACAGGAAGCTTAACGGAAACAAGTGCGTGCTGTTCGTGGACGAGGCGCATGAGGCATCCATAGAGAGCCTTGAATGGCTGAGGACCATAACAGACCAGACTGACGGGCTGTCAATCGTGCTCGCGGGCTTGCCTGTGTTCGACAGCATACTGAAAAGCAAGCTCGAGACGTTCCTTAAGCGCGTCAACACGCGTGTCGAGCTCAGCACACTCACCAAGTCAGAGACAAGGGAGCTGATAAAGAAGCGCATAGAGAGCAAGGGTGGAGAGGATATCAAGCCCTTCACCTCTGACAGCTTGGATTACATCTACGAGAAGACAGGGGGCTTCCCGAGAGAGGTCATCAGGTCCTGCGGCGAGATAGTAGTAAACGCGATGAATAAGAACATAACAACCGTTGACACGGGGTTCCTTAAGGAGACCGAAACGCCCGAACAGCGGGTCTCGCTCGAGGCCATAAGCGAGCTTCCGGAACGGCAGAGGATAGTGCTTGAGGCGCTTGCTGAGAGGGGCGAGCTCACGCCCTCGGAGGTAATAAGGAACACCGAAATAGAAGGCTACAAGGACAATGACAATGCCGTGCGGTCAATAAACAACCTGCTCAAGCGGCTGATGAAGGAAGGGTTGGTTGAAAGAGCAAAACGGGGCAAGACCTACAAGTACAGGGTCTCAGGCAAGTACCAGAGCCTTACCGTAAGGGCTTAGGTTGTGCATTGTTTCTCTGTTACCAGATTTATTGCTTCTTTTTCACAGAAGAGGATTTCCTGTTCTTCAAGATCTTGAAGGCAAGTATCACTATGATGATTGCAAATATCACCAGGAAAGCCAGCCCAAGGTCCCAGGTACCGGCACCCCCTCCCGTAAGAGCAGGTTCGGGCCCGTCAGCGCCCTGGAAGCTTATGGCATAGCCCGTGAACATGCCGTCCAGCACCACTATGAACGCCAGTACAACAATGGAAAAGACAACAATCCTCAATACGTTCTCTTTCATCCTTATGCCCCCTATTATTTATTGGACGTACATGGATTTATTATTAACTAACGAATGAACCCGGAAATAAAGCGTGAGCAGTAAAACAGCGCAAAAACGGACAAGCTAGCGTGTATCAAGAAATTTACATTACAAGCGACAGCTTGTTGCTTGTGGCGAAGATGAAGTAGCCTTCCCAGGCGTAAAAGTAATTGCTATCCCCAGAAACGTATTTGTAGTCCTGAATGGACTTATCAAAGTACTTTATGCTGTCTTCTATCCATCCTGCAGCAATGGCTTCCAGCAAGCCAATCGTTGTTTTTCCATCAGTCACCTTTGCATCAGACCAGTATAATGAATTGCCCGGCAGAGAGCCTCCCACGCCCGGGAGTATAAGCGTCAGGCCATCTTGATTGGTTTCAACCATGTACCCGTTGCCCTGCCTAAGGTAAGGGTCCCTCTTATGCAAGGCCCTGAATTTGATCCCGTCGTATGTAACATAAACATCGTAATCCATCCAGCCGGCAGCCGTGGCTTCGCTTATGGTCTTGATTTCGATACCATCGCTAACCATGGCGTTTTCCCAGAGGAATGGCTCTGTGCTGGAATAGCCGAACATGGTCATGCCATTCCCGAGAGGTATGCTCCTGTTAGTGCTGGTGTCTGTGGGCTCGAATATGGGCCCGAAGAAGGTCCAGCCCCTGTTAAGCGGTATCTCATACTCCACCGCCGGACCCGTGCATCTGGAATCATTCGGACTAACGGCAGGCTCACCGCATGCATTCTGAGTGCATTCGCAGGTTCCCTGGCACGTGTTGGCAGCATCTTCATAATCATGATAGTCGCTTCCAACACAACCATCCAGCTGGTCGCAGTCAGTATCGCCGCAATCCGCAGCAGACTCGCACTCTGCACCGCACTGTGCTATGTCGCAGGTATGCGTTATTATGAACTCCGTGCTGGTGCAGGAATCGCTGGCGTCATCGCAGGCAGATATGAAGCCCGGGAAAAAGTCCCAGGTAAATATAATCTTGTCAGGATTGTTCGTGCACGTGGCTATGATCGGCAGGTCATTAGCAGAGCAGTCAACAGGCCTTCCCGGCTTGCAGCCCTGCTTTGCATGGCACGTCTCTGCGCCGTCGCACCAAAGCCCGTTGTCGCAGTTCTCATCGTTTGCTAAGTGGATTATTTTGTCCCTTTGCTCGTCACACGCCTCATCAGTGCAGCCAACCCCGTCGTCCTCGTAGGGGGGTGTGCCACTCTGGCAACCCAGCGCCGCATCACAGAACTCCGAACCGTCACACCACAAACCGTTGTCGCAAACAACGTCCACAGGGGTGTTGGTGCAAGAATCACTTGCTTCGTTGCACTCGTCTGCTGTGCATCCTATCCCGTCAGAGCAATCGTAGGCACTCCCGCCAACACATGCGCCTGACTGGCAGACCTCTCCAACATTGCAGAACAGCCCGTCATCGCATGCAAATCCCTCGTTCGCGGGCTGCGCCTCGCAGGCATCCGCTACCTCATCGCAGACTCCTGCATTGCATTGACCATCAAAAGCCGAGCAGTCCCTCAAAGAACCGCTGCAAACCCCGGCAGTGCACTGGTCGCCTACCGTACAAAACAACCCATCTTCACAGACTGTTCCATCGTTCTTGTTGCCTGGTGTTCCTGTGTCGACCCACTGGCTTGAAGTGACCGAATAAACGCATACAACGCCGGTACCGCAGGTATAATCCCTGTATTCCTGCTCTTTCTGCTCCTTTTCGGTGCATTCGCCTGTTTCTATCCACCGCGTTGCTCCGGTGTCATACCAGCCGTCATTAACCCCGCAATCCTCTGTTGAATAATGGCACTGGCTGTCAGTGCCGCACGTTGAATCATAATTCCTGATGTCGCCGCTGCAGAAGTCGGCCGGGCACAGGCTGTCCTGGGGTGTGACAGTGATCACCTGGCACGAAGGGCTGCCCGCATCGCAGGACCAGTCCTCTACGCCGCACTGGCCTGTTATGCCGCCGTCATACGAATCGCAATCAACACTATCGAACGAGCATCCGCTTTCAGAACAAGCCCCGTTCTCAAAAAGCATTGAGCTGGAACAATAGCTCTCTGTCGAGCACGTGCTCTGGTAATTACAGGCTGTCGGCGAGGTGTCACAGCCATAGCTGCATGTTGATCCGGAAAGCGAATAATCCGTTGCCTCATCGCATGTAGCACCGCACTGCGCAGTATCGCATGTATGCGTCAGTGAAACTGTCCCGGTCGTGCAGGAATCGCTTGCTTCATTGCATTCTGAATCGAAACCAGGGAAGAAATCCCAAGTAAATATAATATTATCAGGGTTGTTCGTGCATGTGGCTATTGAGGGTATGTCGTTGGAACTGCAATCTACTGGCGTTCCAGAAGTGCAAGCACCTGCTGTGCAGGTCTCCGACCCGTCACACCAAAGGTCGTTGTCACAAAGCGCGTCACCGCCGTCATCATTGGTACCGTCACAGTCGTCGTCAAGGCCGTTGCAGGTTTCTGGTGAACCATCGTAATCAGGCCCTTCCGGGTTAGTGCTACAGTCAGCTTTGCTAGTATCAACACAATAAACTAGCCCGCCACCACATTCACCAACACCATCACAGGATGCTCCTACAGCATTTCCATTGTATGCAAAATCTTCATCGAATAGTGAATCACAGTCATTATCCAAATAATCACATATCTCTGGTAAACCATCATAATCAGGTCGACCAGGATTGGTACTACAATCAGAAGTGTTTTCATCAACACAATAAACTAGCCCGCCACCACATTCACCAACACCATCACAGGATGCTCCTACAGCATTTCCATTGTATGCAAAATCTTCATCTACTGTAATACAAGAACCCTCAAGACAATTACTAGAGTCTATGCATATATTGCCATCATTTGACCCGCCAAAACAAAGCCCATCACCATCATCATCAATATAATTGCATATTTCCGGGCCTTCGGCATAAACGCTTACTATACCGCCAGCAATATTAACAGAAATCGCTAGAGCAAAAACAACCAATATCGTCAGGATCGCGCCAATTCCCGCACCAACTTTTCTCATATGATGCTCCTTTTTCGTTTATTTTGTATGTTTAATACTACAACATAGTGATATATAAGCCTTATATTTATAAAGCTATTGCTATCTTTAGATGAAAAAACTGAGATTTTAATTTTAATTTGATTATGCAATAATATATGGGGTAAAGTGAACAGGACAAAATTAGCTGGTAGTATAAACCCGAAAGTTCTGGGTATTCTGGTCGTGTGCATTGCTGTAGCCATTCTGTCCAATCTTGCTATGACTGGCTTTGCTGCTTATTCGAAAACGACCGTTGAAAACAATAGTGTAAATGGAGAGGCCTCTGTTTACTCAAATGGTACGTGGGGATGGAATAGTAGTGGTGACTTTACAGGTACTTGGAGTAATGAAAATGTTAGAGAAACAATTGATCCACTAAACGGTAAGCTTATTTGGGATTATTATTTCAATACCAGTTACAATGAAACATCTCCCGCTAGAATAGAGATAATTGGTGAAATAAGACCAGGAACAGAATCAATAAACCTCAAGATATATAATTATAATAACGATAGCTGGGTTTACCTAGATTCATTGGTTGGCGCATCGCCTATTACTGATGTTTTAATATCATCTAATATGACATATCCGGTTTTCAATCTATCTAATTATATAGATAATATAGGAAGCATTCGTCTTGTTTTTGAAGATAATTCACGTACTATTAATGCTATCCAAATCGATTACCTCGCCATAAACGTCACCGTGTCTCCGCTGACGGACAAGTGGATTGGCCTGTCGAATAATACTGACGGCCTGATATCTAACGGCCTGAACTGGACGCGCGACGGCTCGGGCGTAGGCACTGGCTCGGGGGTGGTGAACTTCTCCGCGCAATGGAACGCCTCGTCGGTTTCCGTTGTGGATGGCGCGCTCGTGGTGAACGACAGCAACACCATGACCCCGCGCTCGTTCAACGTGTCAGAGTCGCCCCTTGAATTCGGCTTCTCGGAAAACTGGACCAATTTCACGCTAAACCTGTCCAACACGAGCATGTTCCGGGTGGCCGGCAACTATTCGCTGCGCATGATGGCCTGGGATTCCTTCTACCAGCAGAACACCAGCTCGGCAGAAGCCTGGCTCAGCCTGTGGAGCCATGCCAGCGTTTCAGCCATCGACAGCAACGAAACCGGCAACCAGGTGCTGCCAAACGGCCCGGCAATGCTCTACTGCAGGGTGATTGACAGCAACTCTTCGTGGCAGGTGAACGGCTACAACGTGTCCTTCTACAACAACAGCGATTATATAGGGTCAAACCTGACCAACGCAACGGGCTGGTCTGTCCATGCCTATTCAGCGCCCGCCACCAACATGACCATAACCTGCAACATAACAGACCAGTACGGCATCTACTATTACGCAAGCGCCAGCAACGAGCAGAACCTGACCCTGGAGGTCATCAACGACAATTCACCACCCACAGTGAACTCGATAAGGTTCAGGTACAGGAACGTCACCACCAACAGCACGAACCTGTATGCCAACCTGAGCATACGGGTGAACGTGACAGACAACCCTCCCAACGCCACAACCATAACCAGCGTAACCGCAAACGTTACCTACCCCGGCGGTGATTATGTCTTCAAGCAGCTGAGCCAGAACCAGTCATCGTCTGACCTGTGGTTCGTATACTTCAACACGACCAACAAAGATATGCCGGTGAACGAGACAGGCACGTACTCGGTATACGTAGCGGCTTATGACGAGGCCGAAAACTACGACCTTGCAAATCACACAAACAACGACAACACCAATTTCACCGCGTTCGACACGTTCAACGTGAGCCTGTACGGTTATGTGGACAACACCACGACCTATAACAGGGGCGAGGGGCTCAGCCTTTACGCACTTGACGTGAACGGCCTTGTTATTGGCAATGTCAACTGGACCGTAAACATCACCAGGTTCGGATTGGCAGAGCAGAACCTCAGCGACATGGACGATGTCACGAACTACACCTACTTCATACAGGCAGGCGACCCCATATACAACTGGACCATAGAGGTGGTCAGCGTGACTGACGCGCTTTACGGCGCGAACACCGGAAGCAGGAACATCTCGTTTAACGTCAGCAGCACGCTGTACCCGTATTTCCTTTACCCGCTTTACAGTGGCCGGGTTTTCGGGTTGAGCGCGTCAATAAATGCCAGTAGCATCAAGGCCAGGGTAAACGTAAGCAGGAACGTAACCGCGAACTACGGCCTGTCGCTCAATTTCTCCTATCCCAACGACGGGATAACCAGGATATTTGAAAAGGAAGGCGGAACGGCCACGTTCTCCAACAACTCAGTGTGGTCAATACTGAGCCCGGCCTCGTACAGCACGAACTTCATGCTTTACCTTTACGCGTCTGATCCGTTCAACAACAGCGGAACCGGCTCCATTAACATGCGGACGTCATCGCAGCCGGTTATAAATGACCCCGGCGGCGGAGGTGGTGTTAGCGGAGGTGTTGGAGGGCCGAGCTGCAACTGCACCGCATGGGAGGACGTCGACTGCGGGCCGACCGGCGGATGCCCTGTGGGCTACATGTACCAGACAAGGACCTGCGACCCGTCAGGCTGCGGCAACGAGACCCAGTGCATAAGGGCAAGGGTGTGCGACCTCGTCAGGGCATTCAACGTCACCGTGGACAGGGAAGGGGTTGGCCTGCAAAGCGGGGAGAACGAGACAGTGAAGTTCACCTTCGCCAACACTGGGGAAGCCAACATCACCCTCAACCTTACGGTCTGGATTGAAAAAGACTGCTGCACGGTTTCCTTCAGGCATATTTTGCTTGACCTGCCTGTGCAGAAATCCGCAGAAAGGCTGCTTGAGATACATGCGCCAGTAAAACAGCAGCCTGGTACCTATGAGATAAAGTTGCTCGCCAAGCACAGCTGGCTTGAAAAAGAGCAGTCCATAATCGTTGACGTGATTGAGAGCCCTGAACTGGAAAGGATCGAGGTCCTGACCAGCGAACTCGAATCCATTGATGACAGGATCGACCAGTTCAGGGATTCCGGCGTGTGGGTGGGTGACCTCGGCGACACGGCTGACCGTATAAGGGACATGCTCAGGGAATCGGAGATAATGGCGGATGAGGACAACATCAATGGGCTGAAAGGCGGTCTCAACAGCATCGAATCCAGCATCAATGAAGTTAAGGGCCAGATGACCGTGCTCGAAGTGCAGAGATTCGTCCTTGAAAACAAGTGGTGGATACTGCTCGCCATGATCATCATCATTGCGGTGTATTATGCCGTTTTCGAGATAATGCTGCCGCTGCGCAGGCTTTCCAGGGAAATAAGGAAGCTAACGGTCAAGGAAAGGGAAATGGTGAACAAGCGGAAGGAAGTGGAGCTGCAGTACTTCAAGGGCAAGATCAACTCAGACGCTTTCAACAAGATGCTCATCGGCGAGCAGGGCAAGATTCTCGGAGCAAGGGGCAAGGCAGCGGAAAAGATAGAGGAGAAGAGGGCGCTCATCAGGAGCAGGCTCTCGCCAGCCGGCATACTGAGGTGGCTGGCATCCGGACCGGCGAAGTTAATCAGGAGATTTTCCAGGCGTTCCGGCAGTTCCAAAGAAAAAGCCAAGCCAAAATCATCCAAAAAATAAACAATATTAAGCACAAAGGACAAAGATATAGTATGGCAAGAATGAAGGTGGAAAGGGCAACGACCGGCATAGCAGGCCTTGACAAGCATATGGAAGGGGGCTGGGCCAGGGGCAGCGCGAACCTAGTGACAGGCAAGACCGGCACCGGCAAGACCGCCTTTTCCCTGAGCTTCCTGTACGACGGCGCCCAGAAGGGCGAGCCCGGGCTGTACGTCACCACGGAAGAGCGGGTCAAGGATGTCAAGGGCGACATGGCGGCAATGTTCGGCTGGGACCTGGACGCTCTCGAGAAGAAGGGCAAGATCAGCTTCCTTTCAATAATGCCTACCATACCCAACAAGGTCATTAGCTCTGACAAGCTCGCGCAGCTAATCAAGCTCTATATATTCAACCTGTCCAGCAAGATAGAGACCGCTGCCAGGAAAAACAGGGCCCAGCGGGTGGTCATTGACTCCATGACGCTCATCGAGATGTTCATAAGGGACGAGTATTTCGCAAAGGTTGCCATGATGCAGCTGGTGGAGAAGCTGAAAAGCATAGGCGTGACATCTGTTCTGACAAGCACTGTCCCAGAGACGACCGAGGCCCTTTCAGGCAAGGGCATAGTGGAGTTCATTGTAGATTCCATCGTGAAGCTCGACTTCATACCGGTAACCGAGGAATTCAAGCGCACGCTCCTGATAAGGAAGATGAGAAGGACCAACCACTCCACGCTGGTGCATCCGCTGGACATAACCCCAGGCGGGCTAAAGATCGTGCAAGTGAAGAGCATCAAAAACCTGTAAAGCCCGGTTTATTGGGTGCGATTTCTTTATAAAACCGAAACAACAATAACCTAAAAGCTTAAAAACCTGACATTCAATTAAATAGCAATGCATTTTGCATATTCAGATTGTTTGATAGGGGAGGTCTGCTATGGAGGAAAGGATTCGCAGCAAGCATTTGATTGGAAAGGTGCTGATTTCTGAAGAGACCGGCAAGAAGTTCGGCGTCGTGGGCGACCTGGACTACGTCATCGAGTCAGGCGAGCTCATAAACCTCGTTCTTACGGAGCCGACAGAGCACACGAAGACGCTGAGCCTTCAGCAGGACGACAAGTCAAGGATGCTTGTGCCGTTCTCTGCTGTCAAGTCCGTCGGTGATTTTGTCATAGTCGCTGAAAAGGATATTGTTTAATCGGTGCCGTCCATTTCGGTTATTTCGGATGGCAAAAACTAGTTTCTGATAGTAAAGTTGCACAACACGATAAAACGCAACATATTAATATGAAAACCCAAACAATGACATGGCCATTAAATTGACACAACAAGAAGGGAAATTAGTAGATTACGCGAAGAAATCGGTCATTAAGTACAATAAACAGCGCCATGCTAAAGGTGGAATCGATACCATATACGCGTTTGTTTTGTCAGACAGTGGTAAGATTTATGATGGTGCTTGTTTGGAATCAACTGTCGGAACTGCCGGGGTGTGCGCAGAGCGCCTTGCCATAGGGAACATGGCTTTAAAAGAGACCCCTAAAGCCAGAATAATAAGTGTAGTCACGTTCGATCCTGTGCCTGAAGAAAAAGAAAACAGCACAACCCCATGCGGCACATGCAGGCATGTTATATGGGAGAACGGAAATTCCAACACAACAATAATCTGTGGGCAGTACATACAACAAAAAGACGGTTGGATTTTTCCAAAGATTCAAAAATACACAATAAAAGAACTTTATCCAAACCCATCCGAAATGGTCAAGTGGGATTAATCTTACTGTATGTCAATGCCAAGGGTCTGGCATTCTTCCTTGGTTCGGCTGGTGTCGCTGTATTCCTGGTCCCTCATGGAGCAGTATTCCAGGGTGCTGCCGTTGAGGCCGACCTCAACCTTCCAGAACACGTCAGCGTTATCGTTGTACTTGAATATCTTGCTGAACTTGCCTATGTATTCCCCGTCGTAGTTGTATTCGCCATCGGTGAAAGTGCCGTCGAAGTACAGCTGCTCCTTGGCCAGTATCCTTACGTTCGTGATTTCTTCGTTGTTCCTTACGTCGCTGTTGTCGACGCGTATGCCATAGAAGCACGATACTATGGGCCTGCCGCTGAGCACGTCCTCGCCGATTATCCTGCATACTGCCTGGGATTTTCTTATCTGCAGGACCTCGGCGCCCTCATCTGCCTGGAGCAGCGGCGCGATGACCGCCAGCGAAAATACGGCGATAGCTGCCACGAAAAAGACCGTCGGAGCATAATATTTTGCATTCTTGAAATGAACCATGTTATCATCCGGTTATGTTTTTGTATGCTAAGTTTTATAAATGCAACACCCGGTTCCAAAAAATCCGTCACTTGAGATATTTGCTTATGTGTTCTATCAGCCGCTCGCCGCTCACTATCTCCGGAACTATGACGTAGTCTGCCCCGGCCTGCATCAGCATCTCTTTCTCCTGCCTGGAATAGGCCCTTGCCAGTATCTTGGCCCTTTTGTTGAAGCGCTTTGTACGCTTGATTATGAAGCAGGCCACTTCCGAATCGGGTATGGTTATGACAACGAGCTTTGCCGAGTACAGGCCCACGTTCTTCAGCAGGTCCTCGTTGTCGGCGTCGCCGTAAACCGAGTACACGCCGACCGAGCTGAGGCTCTTGACCCTTTCAGGGTTGTGCTCTGCCACGATGAACTTGACCCCCTTTCGTATCAGGTAGTTAACGATGCGGCTGCCCATGACATCCGCTCCGAACACTACGACATGGTTCTTGAGCTTTCCGGGATGCTTTTCGAGCTTCTTCACCTTATGGGCGAAGCTCAGCCTGCGCAGAACAGGAACATTGCGGAAGCGCATGAAGAACAGGTAAATGCCCCTCTTGAATTTCATTATGTACAGGGCGAGAACCATGGACGTTATGACAAGGGATATCATCAAGGAATACGTGGATCCGGTAATCTGCCCGAGCATCAGGGCTTGCGCCGCAAGCACGAACGAGAACTCGCTGGCCTGCCCCAGGCCCAGGCTGACAAAGGAGGAGATCCTGCCGCCGTATCCCATGAACAGGTACGTCAGGGCGAGCACTATGGGCTTTATGAGCACGATGGCTCCCAGCAGTATCAGGAAATGGGGCCACATGTTATAGATGGCTATGGGATTGAACTGCATGCCAAGGCTGGCAAAGAATATGATGGAGAAGAAGTCCATGAGGGCATGGGTCTCGCCCACTATCTCGAGATTGTAGGGGAAGTTGCCGAGGGCCAGGCCCGCTATGAAGGCGCCTATTACCATGGAAAAGCCCAGAACGGAAGAGAAGCCTATGAACAGGAAGCATATTGATATGGCCGTAAGGAAGAGGATCTCCCTGGCCTTGGCCGCGTAGTCGAGCACCTTGGGGAATACGAACCTGTTGAGCACGACCGCAAGGCAGAACAGCCCGAGCCCCTTTATGATGATGTTGCCCATGACATCGATGTTCATTATGCCGGACAGGTTGCCCAAGAGAGGTAGCGCGAGTATGACCGCAAGGTCCTGGAGTATGAGCACGCCTATCATTATCCTGCCGTGTAGGGTGTTTATCTCGTCCTTGTCAACAAGCACCCTGGTGACTATCATGGTCGATGAGAACGCCACGAGCAGCCCGATATAGACCCCGAGGATGTGGTCCATGCCCAGCAGCGCGGCAAGCCCATAGCCCACCACGAACGTGATCACGATCTGGAGTATGCCGCCTCCTATGACCGCCATGCCTACGTGCTTCAGCTTGCGGAAATCTATTTCCAGGCCCACCATGAAAAGCAGGAAGGCCACACCGAGCTCTGCCAGAAGCGCCATCTCGGCGCTGTTGGCGATTATGGCCAGTCCGAAAGGACCGATTATCACGCCCGCTATGACATAAGCCAGCAGCAGTGGCTGCCTGAGCAGCCTGGCGACATAGGACAACATTGTCGCGATTATGATTATCAGGCCTATGTCGAAGAGAATGTTCGCCATGCAAGTATCCCCTGGTTAATACTTGTTACCGGCCGAATAAAAGTATTTGTGAGGCATACGGCGCCGTGCCGCTCTTTTAATCTTTAAAAAATTTCACTCTAACTATAATCAAGGTATGTTATGCATTATATGAAAGATGACATGAATGTGCTGGTTGTTGGCAACGGCGGCAGGGAGCATGCACTTGCATGGAAGATCAGACAGAGTCGTTATGTAAAGAATCTTTATTGCACCGGTAGCAACGCCGGCTTGGCAAAAATAGCCACCTGCTCGAATATCCCGAACAATGACATTGACGAGATCGCAAAATATGCCAAAGAAAACAAAATAGATCTCGTCGTGGTTGGACCCGAAGGCCCTCTGGTAGCGGGGCTTGCGGACAGGCTTATCGAGGACGGAATTTCTGTTTTCGGCCATAAAAGTGCTGCAGCCCGGATCGAGGGAAGCAAGGAATACGCTAAGTGTTTAATGAATTCCTTCGACATACCAACCGCGGATTTCGGGGTGTTTACAGACCCTGAATACGCAAACAAATTTCTCAAGAAGAATTGGGATGAAAATCCCCATGGTTATGTTGTAAAGGCTGATGGCCTGGCCGCCGGGAAGGGCGTCATTGTGTGCGATACCCTGGAAGATGCATACAAAGCTGTCAACAATATGATGGTGGAACATAAATTCGGAAAAGCGGGTGACAGGGTTATCATAGAGGAACGGCTGGTTGGCGAGGAGGCTTCGATCATCTGCATGACAAACAGTGAAGATTATGTGCTGTTTCCGAGCTCCCAGGACCACAAGCCGGCTTATAACAATGACAAAGGTCCGAACACGGGTGGAATGGGAGCGTATTCGCCTGCGCCTGTAGTTACGAATGAACTGATGCATGAAATCGAAAAGACGATTTTAGAGCCTGCTATTTTTGGCATGGCAGGTGATGCCCCGCTTAGAGGTTTCCTTTACGCGGGCATAATGATCACCGAAGACGGGCCAAGGGTGCTGGAATTCAATGCGCGCATGGGGGACCCCGAAGCCCAGCCGTTGGTCTACCGGGTCAAATCAGACATAGTGCCCTGTTTGGTGGAGTGCACTAGCGGTGATATGATTTCGTTTTCATCAACTGAGCTGGAAATAGACCCAAGGCCGGCAGTATGCGTTGTCATGGCATCAAAGGGGTATCCTGATAAGCCATGTAAAAAAGGCAAGCTAATAAAAGGGCTGGATGATGTTGAAAAGCTGGATGACGTGTTCGTCTTCCATGCAGGGACAGCCGTAGAGGACGGCAAGGTCTATACAAGCGGCGGCAGGGTGCTTGGTGTCACTGCTCTTGGAAAAAATATCGCTGAAGCAATCAACCGGGCCTATGATGCTGTTGACCGAATATCGTGTGAGGAATCAGGATTCCATTACAGGACAGATATTGGAAGAAAGGCCCTGAGAAAATTATAACATGTGTTTAGGAATATCTACGCGTCCCTTACGCCGTCGCCGGTGACCAGGAAGACCGTCTCGCCCTCCGGCAGGTTGGGCGAATCAATCAACTTGGCTACCCGCTTCTCGCCCTTGCTCTTCCTCAGGTAGAGCCGGAACGTGGCCTGGTGGCCCAATATGTGGCCGCCAATCGGCGCGGTCGGGTCGCCGAACATGATGTCAGGCCTTGCCATGACCTGGTTGGTCACATAGACGGACAGGTTGTACGTGTCAGCGAGCTTCTGCAGCTTGTGCAGGTGCTTGTTCATTTTCTGCTGTCGGTTGGCCAGCGTGCCCCTTCCGGTGTAGTCGGAGCGGAACTGCGATGTCAGCGAGTCCAGTATCAGTATCTTGATGTTACCGCCCTTTATCACTTCCTCGGCCTTCTCGACCAGCAGCATCTGGTGGTCGCTGTTGTATGCCCGTGCTGTCAGCACGTTTTCCAGGGTCTTTTCAGGATCCAGCCCCATTGACTGCGCCATCTGCTGTATGCGCTCGGGCCTGAACGTGCCTTCGCTGTCTATGAACAGGGCCTTGCCGCCTAGCCCGCCCTTTTCCTTGGGCAGCTGCACCGTCACGGCTAGCTGGTGCGCGAGCTGGCTCTTGCCGCTCCCGAACGCCCCGTGCGCCTCCACTATGCTCTGGGTCTCTATGCCTCCGCCGAGCAAGGTGTCCAGGTCTTTTGAGCCGGTGGTTATCTTGCCTATGGTGTTCCTGCGCTCCAGCACCCTGCTTGCGGGCTCGAAGCCCATCTGCATCTGCTTCCTTGCAGAGGCTATTATCTTGTTCGCTGTCTCCTCGCCGACGCCGACGTCGGCCATGAGGTCGCCAGCAGAGCTGGTAGCTATGGCCATGAGCTCGGTGTAGCCGGCCTCCCTCATCTTCTCGGCGGTCTTCTCACCTACACCCGCAAGGGTTGAAAGGTCGTCGCCTGCCTCTCCTGCTTGGGCTTCTGATTTTTTTATTTCTTCCGTTTCTTCGGCGTCTGCTACTTCCTTTGCCGCCTTTGGCTGCTTGGCCGCTTCATTCTCCTTCTGCTCTTCCTTTGACACTTCATCCAACGCCATACCCAACACCTCCGCTTTATACAATACGCTCAATCGGAGAAGCCCTTCTGGGCGCCTCCACACCGTCCAATCATACTGATTTGAAATTATGAAATCTATGCGTTCTGCTGCCTGAGCTCTTCAACCAGGCGGCTGGTTTCCTCTTTCATGTCGATTTCCCTGATTTCATTGGCAACCATCTCCAGGTTGCCTGAAAGGTCGTTGCGCTTGACCCTTCCCTGGAAAACAAATTCCCTGCCTATGCTGTCCAGGTCTGCGTAGAGGTCGTCCTGGCTCTTGCCCTTGCTCAACTCATCCCGGAGCTCTGTCACGGTCTTGCCCAGGATCTTTTCCGCGGTCTCCCTGAAGAATACTATGCGTATGTTGGCCGTGCCGTCGTCAATCACGCCCGAAACCACCATGGAATAAGCCGGCTCCACCTGTCCGTGCTCCCTGCATTCGAACTTGCCCTGCTCCTCGGTTACGCGGCCGTTGCATTGGGGGCAGACCTCGTAGAATGGGCGGCTGCGGCTGAATACCTGGACCAGGCACGCCCGCGTCTCGCCGTATTCGCCCTCCTTCATTTCCCTGATGTCCTTGCGGGTGGTCCTTGCAACAGTCCTTATCTCATCCGGCATGGGAAGCTTTTTGTCACCATCTTCGACAATCTCCAGCATGCCCCTGCCCAGCCTGAGATCGGGCTGACCTCGGTTGTCCATCTTGACGAACGCGCCTGAGATCCTGACGCTGCTACCCTCTTCTATCTTGTCCCTTGCTATCATGTCAACCTCGTCATTCCATAAAGAGAGCCTGACAGTGCCTGTCTCGTCGCCGAGTATGAGGCTGGCGACCCTGCCGCTGCGATCGCCCCTCGACCAGTCGCGGGGCTCGAAAACCCTGACAACCCTTGCCACAAGCTCAACCGACCTGAGGCCAGGAATGAGATTCTTGATCTTGAACTCCCTCTTCGCCGCCTTGAGCAGGTTTACACCAAGCTCGCGCGCCACTATGTAGGCAGCGCCCTCCTCGGAAACGAGCCCTGACAGCTCATCCTGCTTTTCGCTTATCAAATTCCTTATCTCTTCCTCGCTCTTGCCGGAGCCGCCTGTGACCTTCTCTATTATGCCTTTTATGCTCCCGTCACCAGTTTCGCCGCTTTCTGTGCTGTCGATACTGCCTTTGCTATCAGCAACCTCAGCAGCCTTTTCGTTGTCCGATGTATCCAAAACCAACACCCCTGGATGCCATTCATAAATGCGAGCAGAAACCCCCGCTGCCAGGCGAATTCCTCGCTGGCGATATGAGTTTTGAATGGCTGAGAATATATTGTCGTTGGGGTTTAAATTTGTGACGGAAAGTTTGGGCTGCACTGGAGCCTTGGGTCTGTTCCCGTGCGGTAGTGATTCATAACCTTTTTATAATAATCGGACAAGGTTAATACGGAAATATTATCCGGGATTGGATTGTTATGGTGGAAAAGCCAAAAGGCAGGGACAGGATACTGATTTTGTCTGTTGACAGGGATAACGACATCGGTGAAAAGGCCGGCATGAACGGCCCGATAATAGGCAGGGAGAGCGTGCTCAAGGCAGCCCAGGGCCTGGGACTCGCCGACCCCGAGGATTCTGACATGAACGCCCTCTACCAGACCGTCAGGGTCTGGGAGGAGGTAAGGAAGAAATACAGCGCGGAGGTGGCTGCCGTCACAGGGCACAGGGACGTGGGCCTGGAATCCGACAAGAGGATATCGGAACAGCTGAACCGCATACTGTCCAAATTCAAGGCAGATTACGTGATTCTCGTGACGGACGGCACAGAAGACGAGCATGTGATGCCCATAATCCAGTCAAAGGTGCCCATACTGTCGGTACGCAGGGTCATCGTCAAGCAGTCAGAGCAGCTCGAATCAAGCTACTACAAGATAAAGGACTTCATAACCGAGTCCCTTGATAATCCCAAGTTTTCCAGGCTCGTTTTCGGCCTCCCGGCCATCGCACTTATACTGTGGGCCCTGTTCGGATCAGAGGGCTGGAGGATAATAATAGGCGTGGTTGGAGCCTACCTTTTCATAAAGGGCTTCAAGCTGGAAAAGTACGTCATGGGCACTGCCGAGGAGTTCCAGTCAGCGCTCACCAGGCGCAGGTTCGCGTTCTTCCTGTACATAATCGCCATCATGTTCATCGTATTCGCGTCTTACAGCGGATTCATCGCAATCGAGGGCTTGGGAGGCGAGAACCTGTTCGAGATAGTTGCCGTTTTCGTATCAGCCTCCATATACATGTATTACGTGGCAGGCGCGGTAGCTTGGGTCGGGAGGAACGTCGGCAAGAAGAAAAGGGACAAGAGGACAGTACTGGCGGTAATAATCTTCGGGCTGGCAGTCTCCGTAGTCATACAAAGCGCGGCCCAGCTCATAGCCAACACCTCACTTCCGCTCATGGATTTCATACTCAGCATAGTGCTCGGCTTCCTGCTGCTGTTCATGGCCATTCTCATAGAGTGGAAGGTCAAGACCCAGAAAGGGTAGTGACTGTTTTTGTATTACGGTTATGAATAGTATATTTTGTGTTATATTTATTTTAATAGATATAAAAAAACATATTTTTAATAAAAAATTTAATTAAAAATATATATTAAAATAAATATATAACATCATCACTCATGCAAAACATTTATTAAGCAGGGATACATAAATTAAGCGTAAAAAACTGTTCGAACGTGAGAGCACGGATAACGCATTTTCGGACGTTCGGGGTGGATGAAACATGGTAATGGAGATTGAAGAAAAGCGCATTCTAGAGGGCCTGTTTTTGAGGGACAAGCCGGCGAAGATACTCATCGGGTTGAAGACCAACGTTGGCCCGGCCTACGTGACGATACTTTCGAAAGAGGCGAACTGCACCTATTCCCACACCATAAAGATACTCAACGTTCTGAAGGAGCTCGGCATGGTCGACTTCGAGAAGAAGGGAAGGATAAAGAAGGTCACCCTGACCGATGCGGGCGCCGACATCGCGGCTCACATTGACGACATGGTGAAGAAATTCATCAAGATAGAGTCAGGAATCAGGAAGCCGGCAGCCAAGGCGAAGAAGAAGAAATAATATGCTCTAATTTTATTTAAAACCAAACATGTAATGAGATAGCGTTAGGTGCGTATATGACCAAGCAATTCATCAGCGAGCTCAAGGAGGGGCAGCCGGTCGACAGCACGTTCTCGGTGAAGTACAAGAAGCCACCGAGCCCGTACAGGAACAAGAGCGGCTCGTGGTTCACCGCAGGCCTGTCGGACAAGACAGGCGAGATAGAGCTCAGGTTCTGGGGCAGGGAAAGCAGCGATTCCGTGCAGGGCATTTACGATTCTTTCAAGGTGAGCGACGTCATACACGTCAAGGGCAGCGCCAAGACCAGCATCCGCGACAACCGGCTCGAGATACACGTCAACGAGGGCGAGGGCGTCATAGAAAAGGCCGGCAGCTATGACAGGGAAGACTTCATACCGAAGACCAAGGGCAACGTGGACGACATGATGGCCGGGCTGCTGAAAGCTATAGACGAGGTGCAGAACCCACATCTTAAGCAGATTCTGGAGTCCTTTTTCAGGGACGAGCCCTTCGCCAACGAGTTCAGGAACGCGCCGGGGGGCATAACCATGCACCACGCATACATAGGAGGACTGCTGGAGCACACCTTGCATGTATTCGAGCTGTGCAAGACCATGCTGAAGCTCTACCCAAAGATGGACAAGGACCTGCTTTATGCCGGCGCCCTGCTGCACGACATAGGCAAGACCAGGGAATACGAGTTCACCACCAATATCAAGCAGACAGAAGACGGCATGCTGCGGGGCCACATAACCATCGGACAGGAGATGCTCATAGAGAGGATCAACAGGATATCCGACTTCCCTAAGGAGTTGAAGATGAAGCTTGCCCACACCATGCTGGCCCACCATGGCAACAAGGAATACGGCTCGCCTGTTGTCCCGGCGTTCGCCGAGGCAGAGGCCATATACTACGCAGACGAGGCGGACAGCAAGATAGACCAGCACATAGACACCAAGGAGAACCCGGCGACAGACGACTTCAGGGTGTGGTCCCGAAAGCTCAGCAAGCCTGTTTATTTGAAGTGAGCAGAAACATGAAAAGACAACGAAAACAAACGACAGAGCTGCCGGAGAAGCCCGAATACTGCTCATTCTTGTGCCCGTACAGCGTCGAGGGCAAGGCGGGCTGGGGGGCCTGCCAGACCTTCAACCTGGTCTACTGCGGCCCGCTGGACGAACAGGTGAACAAGGGCGCGAAGTGCACCGTCACCCCGGAGCAGATCAAGAAGTATGAGATGTGAGGCGTTGTGAGTATTCGGTTTCGCGCATAAACAGGCAAGTTATTAATGGATATCCATGAATAATATAACGTTAGATAATCATGAGCTTTTCAATAGATGATGTGAAAACAATTTCAAAAATAACCCGCGCTGAACTTGGAAAATACACCGGGCAAGGCGTTTATCCCATACTTGAAAACGGGTCAGTGGGTCCGAGGTGCTACATAGGACAGGACGAAAACGTTTATGCCTCCGCCGCTAAGGTGCTTTTCAACGGTTCCGTGTTTGAACTGGTTGATTGACGGCCTGGAAGTGACATTCAGTTTTCCGCATAAACGGACATTGGGTGAAAGCTCACTTTGTATTTGGTTTAAAAATATGATGTCCGAATAATTATATGAGTTACATGGATAATGAGTACTGTGATGATAAGACTGCTATTGGATTACCCGTAGGCACAGAGCTTGAATTCATGCCCGGTCTGGACTGGGATTGCAGATGGGATTTCACGATTGATGGTTGGCAATATACAACGCACTCCACTAGTAACAAGAGATACTCCGGAAAATGTAAGATTGCTGAGAAACCGTTCATGGGTGAACCCCCGAGTCCGGAGGGGGTTTATGGTTGCTACATACCAGTAAAATTAAAAAATGGTATTGTAGAGTTTGCACATTGCCACATGTTCAAAAAGCCGGACCTGCAAAAAGTGCAAACAGATGCATAAACTCGTCAATTCTTATTCTATCTAAAACAATAATCTAACAGGATAGATAGTATGATAGACCCCAAGCTTGCCACCAAATACTTCCAGGCGCACGGACTGCACGTCGCCATGACGTTCTGCCTCTTGCTCGTGGCCTTCATCGAGAACTACTACATCAACTGCATGGGCTGCCCTGGCAGCGCAGGCTGCATCGGCGCGGGCGGCAGCCCGTTCTGGTGCGCATTCGGCTGGGTTTATCTTGTGCTGGGCTTTGTCCTGCTGTCAGTGGCCCATTATTACAGGAGGCTTGCGAAATCTGCAAAAACGCTGAAAAAGAAGTGAGCCTCCGGGTTAGCGCATAAACGGACACAGGAGAAAATATGGTAAATACCCTGTTTTGTGGTTTTTTGTTTCTTCATAAAGTCCCATGTTTCACCGGCCAACACTACCCTTTTTGACCACGATATGGGATAAAATGCCCTTCCAGGCGTGAATAATGGACGATTATGGCTGATTTACTAATGATTTAGGCACGAATCGTGCCTAATGTCCGGAAATACAGATAATCGGACATATTTATTAGCTGGCCCATGCAATATAGAACCAGATGGCCTGTAAAGGCCATGTCCGTATTTGCGAAATGCGGGGGGTTTCATGGAAAAGAAGATGTCAGAGACCGTTCAGGTAATAATCTTCGTCATAATTGTAGTTGGCCAGGTATTCCTTGCCAGCAGGTATGCGGGCCGGGGCGATTCTGTCGGCATGGCGCTTTTCGCGCTCGTGGCAATCCTTGCAGGCATTGCGGCCATAGGCCATTTAATTGAGTGGAAGAAGGCTTGATTCAATGGCGCGCAAACTGCCTAGGTTCCTGACAAAACCCGAGGTACTGGAGATGTTCAGGGTAGCCTCTTGCAACAAAAGGGACCTGGTTCTGCTGAAGAGCCTGTATTACATGGGGCTGCGCAATTCAGAGATACAGAAGATGTTGATTGAGGACGTGGATGTCATTAATAGGACTGTCAAGGTCGTCCAGGGCAAGCGGGGCAAGGACAGGTATGTACCCATCCCGGAAGGGTTCACCAATAACCTGAGGGCATGGATTGGTGACCGGCGGGAAGGCCCGTTGTTCATGGGCAGGTCAGGGAATCAGAAGATGATAAGCGACAGGCATATAAGAAGGCTGGTCAAGAAGTATGCCCGGCTGGCGAATGTCCGGAAATACGAGGAAATTCACCCCCACACCCTGCGGCACAGCTATGCCACCCATTTACAGAACCAGGGCGTGCCGCTGAACATCATACAGAACATGCTCGGTCATTCGAACATCCAGACAACGACAATCTATACGCACATGGGCATTGACCAGGCCAAGAAGCACATCAACGACGCGTTCGAGGATTTTGAGTGATTATGAGGTAAAAATATGGTAATCAAAGCCAACCGGATGAAGTACCCGCGCGTGCTCGACCAGATGGAGGTCGCGCAGATGTTCAGGAAGGCCCAGCTGAAGGGCATAGAAAGGGACGAGATGCTGCTCAAGTGCCTGTATTACCTGGGCCTGAAAAGCAGCGAAGTGCAGCACCTGAAGGTCGGTGACCTGGATGTCAATGAGAACAGCATCATCATAAGGGGCAAGACAGGCAAGAACGAACGCGAGCTCCTCATTCCAGGGCAGTTCCCATTCGAGCTGGCCAAATTCACAAAAGCCAGGCGGCCTGAAGAGCTTGTTTTTTGCGGAAGGGGTCCCGACGGGACCATGAGCGACCGTCACGTAAGGCGCATTGTCAAGGACTATGCGAGAATAGCAGAAGTCCGGAATTACGAAGAAATCAAGCCTCATACCCTGCGCATAAGCTATGCGGCCCACCTGCGCAAGGATGGCGTGCCCGTAAAGAGCATACAGGCTCTGCTGGGGCACAGAAGACGGGAAACCACATACATATACACGCACGGGCTATCAAGGATAGAGCCAAAGCGGACAGAAGATGGGAATGAAACAGCGGAAAGCAGTGAACCGGAGTCAGGATCCGGTTCAAATAGCTCAAATCCTTCATAATATGTCCGTTTATGCGCAGTTTTGCTGTTTTTTGTCATGTGTTTCGGAAAATCTGACAGGATATTAATTATATAATAAAATAAATACTTCATATAATATACTTATTTATATATATTTTATATAAGAACTATTATATAATATCTAATTAAAAATATTTTATTTTAAATATATTATATATTATATTATTTTAGATTTTGAGTTTTACAGAATCCCCACGCCTAAAGTGAGAATTAAAAGTGAGGATTCGCAAGGGAGGAAACAGAAGCGAAGGCAGAAACTAAGGTTTCTGGAGCTTGCGTGTAGCCTCGCGGTAGGCCAAGGGACTCATATGACTGCGGTGAGTGTTGGCAAAGGTGAGTACTGCACGAGGCTCGAAGTCGCCGTACGAACGCAGAAGCCAGCCTATTGCCTTCTGTATGAAGAACTCCTTCCTGTCGCCGTAGCCGTGCCTGTCCTTCATAAGTGAGAGTAAAAGGGGCCTGATGTCATCCAGTTTCAGCGTGGTGTTGAACCGCTTCAGCTTGAGCGTGGATATGATGGCTGACCTGCGGCGCCACAGGTACGGTGTTTCGGTCCATTCCATAAGCAAAGTGAGCTTTTTGCGGTCTTTGTCTGCCATCTTTACCCTGAGCGAGCACAGCCAGTCGCACAGGGCCCAGTTGTCCAGACCGTCTATCCAACCATCCATGAGCTTCCAGGTGGTTTCATCGAAATCCTTGCTGAACTTCTCAAGGATGAAGATGGCTGCCGCCATCTGCTCGAACACGCGGCTATTCCACAGCCTATTCAGTCCAGGATACAGTTCCTTGGGGGTTGTTTTGGGGTTGTGTTTGATAAAATCGCTAACGAGCTTGCGCACCATGGGTATCTTCAGGCCGTAGAATCTGAGCCGGCTTTTCATGTATTTCTTTACGAATTCTGCGTTTTTTGGGTCCTGCTTTGATTCCAGGTTCCTTGCAAAGGCGTCCAGGCTCGTCCGCGTCATGCTTAATCAATGCGCTTCCAAGGTTTTTAAGCACGAATCCGAATTATACACATGATTTCATACCTTGTGCTGGAGAACGGCAAGAAGCTGGTGAAGGGCGCTGACACGAAGGCGCTTAAGAGGCTGTGCAAGCCAGCAAAGAACATAGTATGGATCGACCTGCAGGACCCGGCAGATGACGAATACGCATTCCTGCGCGACACGTTCAGGCTGCACCCGCTTACAATAGACGACTGCAAGCAGGACCTCGAGCTCCCGAAGATGGAGCAGTTCGACAAGTACATATTCGTCGGGTTCCACAAGATAGACTACGACCCGAAGAAAAGGGAGATAGAGATGATAGAGATCGACACCATGCTCGGGAGGAATTTCATAATCACCGTCCACAAGGGGGAGAGGCCCTCGATAACGGCGCTTCGCGGGAGGCTGGAATCCAACCCAAAGGCAATAACAAGGGGACCCGATTTCGTGCTGCATAACCTGATCGACTACACGACAGACCAGTACATGCCAATGCTGGAATCGTGGGACGTAGAGATCGAGAACCTCGAGGACCAGATAATCCAGGGAAAGACAAAGGGCGCGGTGGAGAAGCTGGTCGACTTCCGCAGGCGCGTGTCCGAGATGAAGCGGAGCATAGCGCCGCAGAGGTATGTTGTGAACAGCCTTTCCAGGGGCGAGACCCCTTTCGTGTCGCCCAAGGTGGCAGTCTACTTCAGGGACGTTTACGACCACATAACCAAGGCATACGGCATACTGGAATCCCAAAGGGACCTCATAAGCAGCGCCTTCCAGGCCTATTCATCGACCTCATCCAACCAGATGAACGAGGTAATGAAGACGCTGACGCTTGTGGCAACAGTAATGCTGCCGCTCACGCTCATTGCCGGGATATACGGCATGAACTTCCAGAACATGCCCGAGCTTGCCCACCCCATCGGCTATTTCGCTGTTCTTGCGTTCATGCTCGTCGTGGGTCTGGGCATGATCACGTATTTCAAGAAAAAGGGCTGGATGTGAACTGTCTGCTTACAGGAGGCTGACTACGTAGACGTATTCAAGTCCTGTGCTGCCGTTGTTCTTCACGTTGTGCCGCTCGCCTTCGCTTATGTAAAAGGTGTTGCCCTGGCTGACGCCGTGCTCCTTCCCGTCGACCAGTACGGTAGCAGTGCCTTTGAGCACCACTATGGCTTCTTCGCGCCTTTCAGTCACGTGCTCCCCGACCTCTTCTCCAGGGGACAGCCTGACCCTGCCTGCCTTGAGCTTCCTGGTCTCGGGAGGCTTGAACAAGGACTCGGATTCCATAAACACACCATAAGCATAAAGCAGTCATATATCAAACGCAAATGTTATCAATGCATTCCAGCGGCACGTAGCACCACGGCAGGTAGCCCTCGGAATAGCAGCAGGACGCGCCGACGTAGCCGCAGCGTATACGGGTGACAAACAGCTGTGTAAGATAAAAGCTCTCGTTGACCGGGTCATACGCGACCCCGATACCCGATTCGTCGACTGTGAGGTGCATGATGTTCTTCTTGTGGTCGGGGCTGTTCATCCAGCCGGTCACAGCGTCATCAACTACCCTGTCAAGCGTCTTGTACGACTTGTTTATTATCTCACCTGTCTGCTCGATGTAGGTGTAGCCTGACGCGTGATTTATCATGGCCAGGTTCTCGGCCGACGTGTTGTAGTAATAGATGCCCTGGTCATGAAGCCTGTTATCGTGGTTTTCGCCTTCGGGGTCCAAATGCCCGAAGAATCCGGAATCGGCCATCCTCTGGCTGTAGAGCCTTGCGACATAGGCAAGGTCCTGGTTCCATTTCAGCGACTGCAGGCCGGCCGAAGACCGCTGCTCGTTGATCTTGATGAAGGCCCTTATTTCCAGGTATGACAGGTTGTCCGGGACGGGCGGGGGCGTGATGTTGACCGCGGGCTCGAAATACGGCAACTGTTCTCTGTCGCCGAAAAGCAGCGCGAGCAGGTCATCAAAGTGGCCTTCCTGGTACGCGTACGTGAGCAGCAGAACCGCGAAAGTAATAATCACAAGCCCGGCAACGGCTTTTTTCATGATTATTATGTGTTCCCGGAAGTTAATAAGCAGCAAGGCACATATAATTATTAGGTGGAATTATTGAGGGATTGAGGGGCAATCATGTGTAATTGGTACAGGAAAAAAGTCGAGAAGTTCAGGAAGCGCGCCACGCCGGGGCTGTTCCTTGCATACACGACAGCCAAGGTCCTGGGCGGCATCGGCATCGGCGTGCTGCTGACCACCTACTGGCCTACGACCAGATGGAACCCGGTGGGCTGGGGCCTGTTGGCAATAGCCATAATAATGGGCGTATACGTGAAGATCAGGGTATGCAAGTAGCTGGGTTCTGTTCATGCGGTCATATCCATACCGGGAACATGTTGCTGTACTGGCTGGTCGTGACCCTGGTCGCCTGACCTGTCTCGGCGTCCATTATGAATATGTCGCTGAAGCTGTCCTCGGTGGGGTCTGCCTTATGGATGGAGCCGAATATTATTGAATTGCCGTCCGGGGAGAAAGAAGGCAGGTACTCTGCCCTGTCTGCATGTCCTCCATTTTCACTCAAATCAACCAACCCGGTTCCATCACTTCTGATTTTGAATATGTGCCATATGCCGCTTCCAAAGTTTTCCGGGTCGTCTTTATTAACCGCAACCGGCCGCTCAAAAACAATCCATTCATCATCAGGGCTCCAGGACGGGTCATAATCCCCCGGAAGGAAGGCATTCGGAATTGAAACACCGGACCTCTCACCGTGAAGAGCTTTGATGTTCTCCCCGTTTGGATCCATTATTTTTATGACACTGTGAGGGTCGTCTTCTAGACCATCAATAAAATCAAACGCAATTCTGTCCCCGTTGTTGGACCATGCAGCATCCACTTCTATGTATTGCGGATTGTTTGTAAGGCGTGTTAATGAAGTCCCGTCTTTTTTTATCTTGTATATATCATGGAGTTCCTCATCAGGAGTCCTCATAGCAAAAACAATCCATTCGCCATCAGGAGAAAAACTGCGGCTCTCGGCATGGTTTTCAATATCAGTGAGCCGTCTTTCTTCTTTGGTTTCCAGGTCGATTATCCACAGCGCCCTTCTGTCCTCGTCGCCCAGGCCGGCAGGCGGGCTGGTATCCTTCTCGGCCCGCGACGTAACTATGTACCTCCTTGACGGGTCGATGTCCATGATGAAATGGTGCTCTTTGGTGTTTGTAATACGGGTCTGGTCTCCGGTATCCAGGTCCATCGCGTATATCTCAGACCTTCTCGAACCCGACCCGGAGTCCATATTCGAAACGAACAGTATGTCAGCTTCCGGAGGCAGCGATTGTATCCTATCCTTTCCGATGAACGAGTCGTTGAGATAGCCGCTGCTGTCCTGACCTGAGCCGAGCAGTGTCGCGATTATCGCCAGCGCAATCAGCACTACAATCACTAAAAGAACAAAACCCAGCTTTCTTAATCCCGGCATATTTTATTATTTGTGTTTGTTTTGTTAAAAGGTTGATTATGCGACGCCGTTCTTCTCGTACCATTCGATGGAGCGCCTTATGCCTTCCTCTATGCCGACCTTTGGCTCGTATCCCAGCATTTCCCTGGCCTTCGAGATGTCAGCCACATACCTTATGACCTCGCCCGTGCGCGCGCTGGTGATTTTTATGCTGCTCTTGCTACCGAACGCGCTGTTTATGAGCTCCACCACCTTTAGTATCCCGGTGCCTTTGCCTGTCGCGAGGTTGTAGGCCTGGTTCTTCGCCCGGTCGAACCTCTCGGCAGCTGCTGCAACCCCGTTCACGCAGTCGTCGATGTAAGTGAAGTCGAGCATCTTTTCCTTTCCGTAAACCTCAAGCTCCTGGCCGGCCTTGGCGCGCCTGATGCTCCTGGGTATGAGCCTGTCGCTGCTGTCGTACATGCCGTAGACGTTGGAGAAGCGTATGATGACGAAATCTATGCCGTAGCACTCGTTGTAGGCGCGCACCATGGCCTCGCCAGCAAGCTTCATCGCGGCATAGGGGCTCTCGCTGCCTTCGATCCTGGCGTCCTCTTCCTTGTGCTCGACCTTTTCCGTGTTGCCGTATATCTCCCTGGACGAGCCGAACATGAATCTCTTTATGCCCCTGTTCCTGGCGTGCTCGAGCGCGTTGAACGTCATGCTCATGTTGTCCATGGCGCGGCCAGGCTCGACCACGAGCGGGTACACCAGCGCGTTCGCGCCGAGATGTATTATCAGGCCTATGCCATCCGGAAGGTCATCGAACGCCTTGGCGTCCCTGAGGTCCGCTTTTACGGTTATTTTGTCTATCTCATGGCTCCACTCATTTGGCCGGCTGTCCAGCCCTATGATCTCGTGTCCCTTCCCGAGCAGCGCCTCGCACAGCCTGGTGCCTATTGTGCCGCTGCTTCCTGTCACCAGTATCTTCATCTTGTCTGACATGGTATCCTGCCTGAAACGCGCTTGATGCGCCTGTTTCACAATGGTTAATCAAAATATAAATACGTTATGAATCAGGCGGTCGGCACAGCATAACGAGCGCGTATGCAATATTTAAAACAGACTGGTAATTCTAAAGAGAGGGGTTGGATGAAGCGAAGCAGCGCCATAATAGGGATTATCCTTTTTCTAATAATAGTCCTTCCCATATGCTTCGGCATATTCGCTGACTGGCTGTGGTTCGGGGCTGTCGGCTATCAGCCGGTCTTCGTGAAGATACTGCTAACGTCTGTCGAGATAGGCCTGGCGGCGTTCGTGGTGTTTTACGCCTTTTCATTCGCTGTCATAAGGCTGGCAGGAAGGGCCGCGGCAGGCAGGAAGAAAAAGAAGAAACGCAGCGATGACGGGCTGAAGGCTCTGTACATAATAACAGCCGTCATAGGTCTTGTCATCGCGTTTTCAGTGGCGGGCCAGTGGCAGACGGTGCTGAAGTTCTTCAGCAACTCGGCCTTTGCCGTCGCAGACCCGGTATTCGGGCTGGACGTCGGGTTCTATGCGTTCACGCTTCCATTCTACTCGCTCGTGCTCAATTTCCTGCTGGCGATGTTCATTGTCTCGGCCGTGCTGGCCGTTGCCGCCTACGTAATGCATTCATTGGCGTTCAGGATGGAAACGGTTGAGCGGGAGGAGGAAGGCAACAAGCCGGAATTCTTCTTCGCAGGCGGCTTTGGGGGCGGCAGCCGCAGCCAGAAGCATATGAAGATGAGCTGGTCAGGCTCATGGCAGCGGTTCGTGCCCATCATAAGCGTGCTGCTGTTCCTGATATTCATGGTGATATCCGGCCACATATGGCTGGCGCAGTACGGTCTCTTGTACGCGCCGGGCGGTGCGGTTTTCGGCGCGGGATACACCGACGTCAACGTGACCCTGCCGCTGCTCAACATATTATCCGTTGTCTCTCTAGTGATAGCAGTCCTGTTCCTTGCAAACATACGCATCAAGAAGGCCAGGTTCATCAAGGACGGCATAACTGCTTTCGTGGTCATCGCGATACTGGGAATGATAATCAGCGGCGTGGTTCAGGCTCTGATAGTGCAGCCCAACGAATTCAACCTCGAAAGGCCCTTCATCGAAAGGAACATACAGGCAACCCTGTCCGCATATGGCCTGGACGGCATGGAGGAGACGGCGTTCCCGGTCTCGTACGACCTGGCCCGGTCGGACATACAGAGCAACCCGGGCACTATCGGCAACATACGCATATGGGACTGGAGGCCGCTGAAGCAGACCTACTCTCAGCTGCAGCTGTTCAGGACGTATTATGATTTCAGGGACGTTGATATTGACCGGTACATGATCAACGGCGAGCTCAGCCAGGTCATGATGTCGGCCCGCGAGATGAATCCGTCAGGACTGCAAAGCCAGGCACAGACGTGGGTGAACCGCCACCTTGTATACACGCATGGATACGGGGTCGTCATGAATCCCGTTGACCAGGTCTCCAGCGAGGGCCTGCCCGTCTTCTTCATGAAGGACATACCCGTTACGTCCGATTACATAGAACTGGAACAGCCCCGCCTGTATTACAGCGAGAACGCTGACAACTACGTGATAACAGGCACTGACACGGACGAGCTGGATTACCCTTCAGGCGACGAGAACATATACACGCCCTATGCAGGCACTGGCGGGGTAGAGCTTTCAGACGCCATCCGGAGGCTTACCTATGCAATAAAGTTCCGTTCAATTGAACTTCTGGTTTCAGGCTCCATCAAGACTGAAAGCAAGCTGCTGATGAACAGGGATATTGCAGAACGCGCCTCGACCATAGCGCCATTCCTCGCATTCGATGATGACCCGTATATCGTGGTTTCTGATGGCAGGCTGTTCTGGATGATTGACGCATATACCGCAACAGACGCCTACCCGTACTCCCAGCCAGTATGGTACAGCAGCTGCTGCGGAGACGGGGGTGGCCTGAACTACATCCGCAACTCGGTAAAGGTCGTGGTCGACGCCTATAGCGGCGACGTGAGCTATTACGTCATTGACGGCAGCGACCCGCTAATCCAGACATACCAGAAGATATTCCCGGATGTGTTCAAGCCGTTCAGCGATATGCCCGAGAACCTCCAGTCCCATATACGCTACCCGGAAGACCTGTTCGACATACAGGCAGCCATATACTCCACATACCACATGAAGGACCCCAGGGTATTCTACAACAAGGAGGACACCTGGATCATCCCTGATGAGATATACAGGGGCTCCAGGCAGAAGGTCATACCATACTACGTCATCATGAAGCTTCCCGGCAGCGGAAGCGGCCGGGCCGTCCAGGAAGGGCAGGAAGAGGAGTTCATACTCATGACACCGTTCACGCCCAAGGGCAAGCAGAACATGATAGGCTGGATGGCTGCGCGATCAGACCAGCCCAACTACGGCAAGCTGGTCGTCTACCAGTTCTCGAAACAGCTGCTCACGTACGGTCCCATGCAGATAGAGGCCAGGATAGACCAGGACCCTGACATATCCCAGCTCATTACACTGTGGAGCCAGTCCGGCTCTGACGTGCTGCGCGGCAACACGCTGGTCATACCCATAGAGGACAGCATACTCTACGTGGAGCCGCTTTATCTCGAAGCAACCGAGCAGGGCACGCTACCGCAGCTGCAGCGGGTCATTGTCTCGTACGGAGACCGGCTGACCATGCAGGACACCCTGGACGAGGCCCTTGACGAGCTTTTCGGCGCAGGCGCTACAGGGCCGTCTGTTCCCGGTGACGGGACAGGCGACGGCACCGGCGAACCGCCAATAGACCTGCCCGAGAGCGCGGAGGAAAAGCTGTCTGAGATAGCCGACCTGTTCCAGAAGGCGCAGGACGCCCTGGCCGGCGGCAACCTTGGCCTTTACCAGCAGTACATAGACCAGATAGGCGAGCTTGCTGCTGCAAAATAAACATCAAAAAACAAATTAACTTTCTTATGCCCATTGGCAGGTGTTTTCAACGCAACCGCAGGATAAATTGTAAACCTCATTGTCGTAACAATCAAGCCATTCGCAGGTGGTTGTTATCACTTCTGTGATGTTTGCGCATATCGAACCGCTGCATCCCGCATCTATGCATTCAGAGCTGTTCGTGCATGAGCCAAGGGTCGAGCTTCCGCAGAACGCGGTAACATTGCAGTCCTCGGGACAGCTGCATTCGTTCTCATTGTCGTCACAGATTCCGTTTCCGCAGGGTCTGCAGATACTACCGCATGTGGCTGCAATGCATTGGTCCCCTTCCTTTAAGGCAAGCGGAACTTCTTCTAATCCTTCACAACAAGGAATATCTTCTATACTACATTCATGTTCCTCATTTCTGCAAATCGCTTCTTCGTTGCATGCCCCATTTTCGTATGAGCAGCCGTTCGGGCATGTATATACACTTATACCAAAACCGCCCTCTGGTCCGCAAAACTTCTCAAGTATAGCACTGTGGTTTTTGCATTCGTCCTCGACAACTATGCCATGCTTGTCGGTGACGACACCCTTTATGTAATAATTCATACCGCCGTCGGAGTCGCTGCAGGTTGGCGGGGTGACTTCGGGCAGCAGGCATGCCCCGTCCTCGCAGCCGTTCGGGCAGCTATACCAATCAACCTCTATCTTGGATTCTTCATCACAGAAATACTCCATTAACATGTTTGGATCGCTTCCGAATTGTCCGTTGGTGTTGCAACCATCAAAACCGTGGTTTTCGCCTTGTGTTATTTCTCCTTTCTCATAATAATCCTTGCCATCATCGGAATCTGTGCAGGTTTGCGGTCTGCACGCTCCTTCACTGCACACGTAACCTTCGGGGCAGGCAGTGCTGTTCCACTTTATTGTTGTGTCGTCGGCGCAGTACTTCTCTGTCAGGGTGCCGTCGCTGTTGCAGTGGTCCTCGAGCCGCTGGCTGCCTGACTCGCACACGCCCCTTTCGTATATGTCGTAGCCCCCGTCGGTCTCGTAGCACTTCTCGTCAGCCGGCGGCGGCTTGCACTTGCCTTCGTCGCAGCCATATGCGCAGTATTCCCTTTTCCTGACCTTGTTGCCGCAGCTGTCGAACCAGTAGACATGGCCGCCATAGCACCGTGAAACGTATTCCGGCGCGCACTCGTCCTTTTCAGGGATGCAGCATATGCCGTTGTCCGGGCACCAGTACCCGGACTTTTCATAGCCGCCCCTGCATACGGTGTCCTCGCTTTCGCAGAGCAGCTCAGGGTTTGCCTTGCAGACGCATCTTACGACCACCTCCCCGGCGGTGCAGACCTTGCCCGCTCCCTCGACATCGCTTTCAACGCAGGTAACAGGCTTCTCCTCCTTTATAAACTCGCAGACCCTGAACTTCTGCCCGTCCGGACATATGTAGTAACTTTCGCAGCTGTCCAGCGGGGTTCCTGCAGAACCTCCGCCGCTGCTGACCGGAGCCACAGCCGCGTTGGTGGCAGTGACGGCGTGAATCATGCCGGTCAAAGACGTTTCCGTCTTGGTGGAGGCGATTATCTCAGCGATGTCCCCACGCAAAACCGCCTGTTCCACGATGCCCGTGTATGAGCAGTACCCGCCCATTGCCTCGCACTTGTCTTGTCCTATGCAGCGGCCGGAATCGCAGCCGCTGCTGCAGGCCTCCCTCTTCTCTTCCCTGTTGCCGCAGCTGTCATACCAGTATGAATGGCCCTCGTAGCACCTGACCTTGTAGCGGGGCTTGCACTCCCCTTCTTCTGTTCCGGGTTCGCCGCCCCTCTTTATGGCGCACTCTATGAGCTTGTTCCCCCAGTCAACCCAGGCAGTCACCTGAAGGCCGCTGTCAGGGTCCTCGATTATGACCTTGTAGTATTCCTTCGCGGTCATGTTCCTTTTCTGGCAGTCCTCCATGATGTCGTCAAGGACTGCCTGCGCCTCTTCCGCGCTGTAGTGGGTAAGCCTTATCTCGGCGTTGGGATGCTCCTCAAGAAAATCAGCCACGAGCGGGTTGGCCTTTGCGAATATGGAAGGGTCGTCGGAGATGCAGCCTGAAACCAGCACTATTGCTGCGATCGAAAGCAAAACAAGCCAGGCGCGCGGTGCCTTGAACCCCATAATATATTATATTGTACCTTTACTATAAAAACATGTTAAACGGGCCGAAGCTAATGGTATATATCTACCATTAATTCCCGCACGTTTTCCGAAAAACAAAAGAAATCTGTTTGAGGCTGTTTTGGGCGTTTTTGGCCATGAAAACAGGATTTTTCTTGAAGACTATGGTACATGTTACCTTGCGTTGTGATGCCGGGCGCGGTGCTTACCATGCCAGAAAGCCCCACCAGGGGCCTGTTGTCGATTCTATGCCGGCGGTGTCGGCGTCCACCACATGCTCCTCGTCAACATCCGCGTCAAAAAGCCCGAGTATGCGCTTCCTCGTCCTGGTCCTTATCACGTATCTCAGCCTGTCCTGCGCGGCCTCTATCTTCATCTCCCTGATTTCAGCCCGTTCCTGCCATCTTTCCCTTATCTCCTGCTTTATCCTGTCAGGCAGGCTCTTCAGCTCGATGGTCTTGTTGAGCTTGCTTATGTATATGGTACCGTTGTCATAAATGACCTCTGCGTCCGTCATCGCGGTGGCGTTCCTTATGGTCAGGTTGAGCCTGTTCCTGTCCCTTGTGCGGGTTATTGTCATGTTCCTCTCGATCACGCTGCCGTTCCGCTCTATCCTGAGCTGGACCTGAAGCGCTGGATTGGTTATGTTATGGACTATGAGCGAGATGCCGTTCACCCTTATGTGCTCCTGTTCCGTTTCCACCGGCCTGACTGTGAGCCTCATGGTCCTGGCTATGCTGATTACCGGGGTGTTGTTTAGCCTGTAAACGGTCCGGTTGCTTATCCTCTCAATGACCGGCCCTATCCTTTCCCTTATGCCCTCCGATATCCTGCTGCCCACTATGGATGCGGCCTCGTCTATGTCTATGCCGGCGGATTCAGAAGCCCTCCTGATGGCCTGAACTGACTGGTTCAGGGCTGTGCCGTTCATCATGTTGCCCGCAAGCGTATCAGCGGCTGAAAGCGTATTGACGGAATTGGCCTGCGCGCGCTCCCTTAACGCAGCGCAAGCGGAACAGCCGGCAAGAGCGGGCTGGGCGATAAACATGCCAGTAACAAAAGCAACCGAAAGTACAAGCATTACCGCAAATCTGTGCTGCTTCATGGTATGCCCGTTATAATATTCGCAGCGACAGAATAAAAAGCCGATATGGTTGGGGGAATTGTCCCTCTCGGCCTGGGGTGAGCCTCATCGAGGGGTTCCGGCTTTCAAAAACTGAGCTTGATAAAGCCGCTTGGTGGGAAGCAAGCGGCTTTCTGGAGGGATAAAGGAGCAACACAAGCTCGGCGTTTCTGAATAGAGATTGTCATGATATATATAAAGGGTTTGTGAAATCAAAGTCTGGATTAAGGGTCCATAACACGTTTTTATTAGTCAAAAGCAACAAATATCAACATAAACGGCACACATAAGCATATAAACCGGCACAACAAGCGATATGAGGTATGCGAGGTAAGGCGACATGGCAAAGGTTCTCATTCCGGTATGGTTCTTCGGGGTTGACGCCATATTCTACATAGCCGCGCTGCTCATCGGCCTGGCCACGGCGTTCTACGCGTACAAGGTCTTCTCGGTGACGGGGAAGAAGCAGCACTTCTACCTGTTCATGGGATTCACCATACTCAGCATCGGCTTCCTTTCGCTGTCGCTGACCAGCATCTACATATTCCTGAACGCGCCCATATTCCAGGCAATATACGGCACGTCGTTCGACATAATGGATTTCGGGTTCATACTGTATTATTTCATATCGTTTGTAGCATATGTCTTCTTCATCATGATGTACATACCCGAGGGAAAGAAGAAGCTGCAAGTCTTCGCCATACTGCCGTGGTGGTTCGCGCTCTTCCCGTTCTTCCACCTGGTATCGGTACTAATGCTCGCTTTCGTCGTGTTCCGGAGCTTCATCAACTGGAACCAGGATCGAACCAGGAGCGGCTTTGCCGTGTTCGCGGCCTTTTCGGGCATAGGCCTGTTCCATCTGCTGTCATTCTTCACGGTTTTCAAGGCGATGTTCTACGTCGTAGCCAACGCATGCCTCATCCTGGGGTTCCTGTCGTTGCTCGTAGTGCTGGTAAGGGTAAGCAGGAGATGAGTTTACAATGAGATACAAGCGCAGGTCAAAGATGCACATACTCCTTGACATGCTGATGACTATCGAGAGGAAGGGAGGCCGCGCGAAGCCCACCCACATACTCTATGGAGCCAACCTTTCCCACAAGCGCCTGAAGGAATACCTGGAGTTCCTGCTCGAAAAGGGGTTCATTGAGGAGACAGAGGTAAAGGGAAGGCTCTACTACAGGATTTCCGAGAGGGGTTCCTCATTTGTCAGGGAATTCGAGAAGATAGAAGAGCTGTCCTCGGCTTTCGGGATACCGTTCTGAAAGCCCGTCGCATGTTGATTTATTTATTGCCCCTCGCACAATATTTTCCTATGGGAGCGATAAGAGCCGACCCTTCAAGAATTTTCATCGCGTCAATCGTTTTTCTTGTCGTAGCCCAGCTGTTGCACGTCGGCGGCATAGCAATCTCCATCGATTACTACACCCACCCGAACCATTACGATCTGTGGAGCCCGCTTCTGATTTCTTTCGGCAACATCAACACGGGTATATCCTTCTTCCTGGTAAACCTCGGCTTCGGTTTCCTTGGCGCGGTTGTGTTCGTGCTCGTATACACCGAACTCGGCAAGGCCCTGAAGGGCAGCCCCGTGGAGAAAGGCGTTTCTTTCGGCCTGCTGGTTTTTCTTGTCACCAACCTGCCAGGGTCAATGTCGATGTTCCTGCTACTTAACATCCCTGTGGAGATAGTGATACTTTGGGTACTGGAAAGCTTCATCATATACCTGGTTGGTGGCGCTTTTGTAGGGTATGTTCTGAGACAGGACAAAAAGTCCAGGGCCAAGGCCGCGCCGGCCGGGAAAGGCAGCGAGCCCTCGTGGATGAAGAAGAATCCTGAAGTATCAAAGACCCAACCAGCAGAATGAGCTGACGTTCCTGTTGCAAATAAAGGCTAAGGCCGCATCTTCCTGCCGCAGTTGTCGCAGAACTTCGCTGTGTACTTGTTCTCCTCGCCGCAGTCCGGACAGACTATGACCTTTACAACTTTACCTGAAGGGGACTTGGGTTTCTCTTCCTTGAGCTCGGACTCTATTTCCTTTGCATCCTTGAGTGCCCTTTCCTTCTCCTTTTTTTGCTCTTCCAGCTTCTTCTGCTCCTCGGCCTTCCTGGCTGCTTCCTTCTTCTTTTCCTCTTCCAGCCTCTTGACCTCGTCCGCTTCTTCCTTCTTGAGCTCTTCCAGCCTCTTCTGCTCCTCTTCTTCCAGCTTCCTTATATCTTCAAGCCGCTTGCTCATTTCCTTCGAATCCTTTGCCTGCATCTTTGGCTGTTCCTTGTCCATATCTTTACCTTCCTCTACCTTGAACTGCACCTTGCCTGAACCCGGGCCGGCTATCTTGTTGTGGCCGTATATGCTTCCGGCAGTGGCAACCACGAGACCCGAAAACATCATGTAAAAGCTGTTGGACGTGGATTCGGCCCCGTTGCCGCTCAAAAAGCTGTACAGGCCATAGGCTATGACAGCAACACCTATAAGATAAACTATCATCAGTTTTGCATACCTCGCTGCCTTGGCCTTGTTCATAATTATAATTCTCTTCAGTGATATAAATTATTGACTTCTTTGCTTATAAGCCGGTTAGGGAATAATATAGCATGGCGATAAATCCGCTTCTTTTGTTGTCGGGCATAGGGATAATGGTACTTGCAGCGGCCTCCATGCTTTACTGGCGCAGGAGGACCGGCGCGGACATGAAATTCTTCATGGCGGGCGCCGGCATCTGGATCGTAGCAGTTGCTGTCAAGCTGCTGCTGGATTTGACCGTTACCGTGCCGTTGCAGCAGTGGGCGTTCTCGGCTGCCGGACTCGGAGGCGCCCTGGCTGCCGTAAGCGTTTACGTCGGCGTCAGGACAGGCCTTCTTGAATCCGGGCTGAGCTATTTCGCGATTCTCAAGACCTGGCTCAAGCGGATGAAGCCAAAGGAAGCAGTGGCCTTTGGCATAGGGTTCGGCGCCTTCGAGGCGTTCATAGTCGGCGCCTCCTCTTTCCTCAACGTGCTCATATTCGTTCTCATGCCAGAGGTGATAGCAACAGTGCCTGTCGAATACCAGGCCATTATAATAGAGCAGCTCAGCGCGAGCACGCTGTTCGTTATACCCGCCATAATAGAGCGGGCAGCGGCAATACTGCTGCACGTATTCTCGGCCGTGCTCGTCGTCTATGCCGTCCGCACCAGAAAGCTGAAATACCTGTGGTATTCCGTCATATACAAGGCAATCGTTGACGGCATAATACCGGGCCTGGTTTACGCGCTGAACCCGGCATCATCCTTGGCTGGCGCGTACGTCATAGAGATACCGTTCATAATGCTGGGAGCAATCGGCTTCTACGGAACCAAGTGGCTCGCCAGGAAGAAGTGGTAGAACAAACCATTCAATGCTGTATGTATTTTTAAATACCTCTTACAACTTTTTACCATGCCATCGTTTTACGTTAAGCATCTTGCAGAGCTCATGAGGCGCGCTGGAGCGGACCCGTCACCCGAGAACAAGGAACTCATGGACAGGGCTGTGCGCGAGGTGCTGGGCATGGAGCGGGCTGACGCCAAATCAGTCTGGGAGAAGGTAAAGAAGATCGTGTTCGAAGACGGCGACCAGGCAAAGAAAAAGGAATTCGAGGATGCCGTGGTAAAGCTCATGGTGAAGTTCCTAATAACAGGATGATTATGGCCAGGAAAGCAAGGCCAAGGAAAGTGAAAAAGCCTGCTGCTAAAAGAAATGCAGCCAAGGCCAGGCGCACGCGGAAGGCGGTGCGCAAGGCCAGGGTGCCGGCAAAGCGCGGGGGCCGCAAATACAGAGCAACAAAGGCACGCGCGTCAAAAACGCGGGCCGTTAAAGAGAAGAAGCCAAGGGCGAAGGACCAGTGCTGCAAGGACATAGACCTCGGCAAATGGCACCTGAAGAAGGTGAAATGGAGAAGGAAGCCGTTCTACGTGGTCAGGTACGGTACCTTCTTCCACATACCGCTGGGCATCGGCAAGGCCATGACAGACGGCATGAGCGCTGTTACGAAAAAGTACCATACGGCGTATCCGGAACTGTGGCTGTCGAAGGACACTGGCATGTTTTCCGCAAAGATGATGTTCGCCGTTGACAGGGCAAGCACAAGCGACCCTGAAATCGAGGAGCTTACGGGAACGTTCGTGTCAAGGGGCTTCCAGGGCCCTTACAGCCAGATAGGCAATTTCGTAAGGGTTTTCAGGGAGCAGGTCATGCAGAAATACGGCAAGAAGCCGATGGAGCTCTACTTCTGGTACGCCAACTGCCCCAAGTGCGCGAAGAAGCAGGGCGGCCCCAAGACCGTCATATTCGGAAGGATATGAATTCTAGTCAAACATCGAGAACGCGCCCTCGCTAGGCTCCGGCGCTTCCTCTTTTTTAACGGGTTCTTCGCTTCCAATCTCCTTGTATTCGCTGTAAGGTTCCTCTTCAGCCGCGCCGGCCTCTGATCCCCTGAACTGCTGGAAGCCCGGGGTCCGGGTTTCGCCGAGCCCGCCGGACCTGACGGCTTCTGCCACTTTTTCGATGACAGATACCTCGGAAACCGGGGTGTTAACCGTATCGGTTGCGACCACCCTCCAGGCGTGCTTCTTCAGCATGTCAAGGCCCTTCTGCTGGACCGCGTGTACCGTGGCCACGACCACCCTGCCGCAATAGCAGTTCTCCGCAACCCTGATGGCGTTCAGCATTGTGCCGCCTGAACTGATTATGTCGTCAACTATGACAGCGTCGCGGCCCCTGAAATCCTTGTCAAGGCTTTTCGCTTCTACCGTGCCCGTGTCAAGATCCCTTTTCTTCTCGATGCTGATGCTTTCCGCTCCCAGCATCGAAGCCACCCTGTCAGCTGCCATGCTCACCGCCATGTCAGGTCCCATGACTACGGGGCTGTTGAGTCCCAGTCCTTTGAGGTGTTCGCCGATTATTGAATAGCCGTCCAGGTTGTACGCAGCCATGGGTGCGGTAAGCTCTGGCTTGAAGCGCTCCATGTGCGATGACACCGTGAAGAACCTGGAGACGCCGCTGTCGTGCAGCAGCTCGAGCACGTGCTTTGCCGAGAAAGGCTCGCCGGGCCTGAACGAGCGGTCCTGCCTGGAGTAAACGAAATAAGGCATGACCATTGATATGTTCTCCACTTTCATGCTCTTCAGGCTCTTTAGCGTGAGCAGGACTTCGGAGAGATACCGGTTGGGATACAGCGGCAGCGACATCCTTTCTGCCAGTATGACATCGTTGCCCGGGCTGCCCATCAGGCGCGGGCACGCCTCGCCGTCCGGGAACAGCCGCCTCTCAATCCTTATGTGCCTTGCCTCCAGCTTTTGCGCAAGCTTCTCCGAGAACGAGTCTGACCCGATAACGTCCATAAGCATATCTTGTTATCGTTGTTATTTATTGTTGGCTCTGGCTGGCAGCAAGCCGGTCACTCGCTATCGTACCGGACGATGGAGAATATGTCGGCGCCTAGCCCTTCGAGCGCCTCCCTGCCGTTGAGGTACGAAAGCTCGATGAGGAAGCATAGTCCAGCCAGCCTGGCGCCGAGCTCCTTTACCAGCTCGGCGGCCGCCCTTATGGTGCCGCCGGTCGCCAGCAGGTCGTCGACGAGCAGGACGCGCTGGCCCTTCCTGATGGCGTCGTCGTGCACCTCAAGCGAGTCGGTCCCGTATTCCATGTCGTATTCCGCTTTTCTGGTCTTTGCCGGCAGCTTGCCCGGCTTGCGGATTGGGACAAAAGCAACACCCAGCTCGTAGGCGAGCGCGGCCCCGAATATGAAGCCCCTGGATTCGGCCCCGGCTATCACGTCAATGCCCTTCTCCCTGTAATGGCCGGCCATGGCCTTTATGGAGCGCCGGAACGCTACCGGGTCCAGGAGCAGAGTGGTGATGTCCCTGAACATCACGCCCTTCTTCGGGAAATCCGGAATCGTCCTTATGCTCTTCTTTATGCCTTCCAGCCCGTCCGCTTCAACAAATTCAGCCACATTGCCGCGCATGGCTATCAATTAATCAGTGTACTGAGGGCTTTTATAGTTGTTTTGAACAAGGCAAAAGGCAAACTCGAAAACTTATATTAAACAAACGCATTAATAGGCTATATGGGGATGGAAAAATGAAAGTGGTCGATGTTTATAATAAATTCTCAGGTACTGTGGACACGGTAAACCCCGACACTCCCATAAAGGAAGTGATAGACATTTTTATGAAAAACAGGGAAAGGAGAAACGTATATATCGTGGATGGTTCGGATAATCTGATTGGACTGATAACGGTAAATGAAATATTCACCGCCGTAAGGCCTGACATAAGCCCTAACAAGATTGTGTTTTTCCTGAAAAAAACCCGGGCAAAAAAGGCAAAGGATATCATGGTCGGGCCAGTAATGGTCAGCCTGGACGATGATGTCGAGGACGCTTTAAGGGCAGCAAAGGTTTTTAAGATACACGATGTACCGGTCTGTGAAAAGGGCAAGCTTATAGGAGAACTGGACGCATTTGAATTGGTTTATGGTCTGATGAAATCAAGGAAATGAGCAGGGTTTTGAATGATTGAAAGCATGTTCATTGAGTTAAGTTTGATTTTCATACTTGCTATTTTCATTTCTTTGCTGGTCAGGATGCTTAAACAACCCCTGATAATAGGATACATAATAACAGGCATTGTTGCGGGCCCGCTTTTCCTCAACATAGTCGTTTCAACCGACATGGTGGCGACCTTTTCCAATTTCGGCATAGTATTCCTGCTTTTCATCGCAGGTCTCAGCTTGAACCCAAAGCTGCTGAAGAGTATCGGAAAAGTATCCCTCATAACAGGGGTGGGCCAGGTGCTTTTTACCACCGTGATAGGTTTTTTAATCGCGAAATTCTTCGGATTCACTGATATCGCTGCCCTGTACATAGCCATAGCGCTGACATTCAGCAGCACTATCATAATAATAAAGCTGCTTTCGGACAAAGGCGACCTGCAGACCCTGTACGGCAGGATATCGGTAGGCTTTCTACTGGTGCAGGATGTAATCGCTGTGCTGATTCTGATGATAATATCCTCTTCAATCGGCGGGTTCAACATCATGGCCATTACAATGGAGACTGTTTTGATTGGGGCAGGCATACTGCTGCTCATTGCGCTGTTCAGCTTTTTTGCGCTGCCAAAGGTAGTCGAAGTGGCGGCCAAATCCCAGGAGTTCCTGCTGCTCTTTTCCATAGGTTGGGCGCTGTTCTTGGCTGTTGTTTTCGGCTATCTGAACTTTTCAATTGAAATCGGCGCCCTGATTGCAGGAATATCGCTTTCCATATCTCCCTACCACTACGAGATCAAGATGAGAATGAACGTGCTGAGGGATTTCTTCATACTGTTCTTTTTCGTGCTTCTTGGCTCGCAGATGGTTTTCATGAATATTACGGAATTCCTGCTGCCCATTGCAGCGTTTTCGATATTCATTCTTTTTGGAAACCCTCTTATAGTGATGGTTTTGATGGGCCTGCTCAAATATACCAAGCGGAACAGCTTTCTTGCCGGCTTGACAGTGGCGCAAATAAGCGAGTTTTCGCTTATACTTGTTGCTCTGGGCGTGAGGATCGGGCACCTGTCAAATGAGATACTGTCATTCGTAACCGCGATAGGTCTGACGACAATATTCGGGTCAACATACCTGATAATGCATGCCAATAAAATATACCCACGCATATCCAGATTTTTGGGCGTTTTCGAGCGGGGCGGCAGAAAGGTCGATGAGCATATTTATCACAAAGGCAAGCACTACGACGTCATCCTGTTCGGATATGACAGGATAGGTTTCAGCCTGCTGGAACCAATCAAGAAAATCAACAAAAAATTCCTCGTCATTGACTATGACCCGCAAAAAATAACCGATTTGGCGAAAAAAGGCTATGAATGCAGATACGGTGATGCGAATGACCCGGAACTGCTGAATGAGCTTGATTTTTCCAAGGCGAAAATGGTTGTTTCAACGATATCTGACATTGAAACCGATCTTATGCTGATAAAGAAGGTCAGGAAAATCAATAAAAAGGCAATAATAATCATAGTGTCCTATAACATCAGGGAAGCCATAAAGCTTTACGAGAGCGGGGCTACGTATGTCGTAATGCCGCACTTCCTTGGGGGCGAGTATGCCTCAACACTGATACACAAGCACGGCATAAACCTGAACGAATTTCTCAAAGAAAAAACCAAGCACATGGGTCACCTGAAGATAAGGGACCAGCTGAAGCACAGTCACCCGAAGCCTGAAAAACATGGATGAAATGCCCTGTTTTTTCGGCCAGAACCGGAACAAAACTAAAGCGGGTTAAAGTTTTCCCAAAACCATAAAACGGTGATTCAATGGGAGCTGCGACATTGGCTGTTATGATATTACTGGTGTTGGCGGCGACTATCCCAAATAGCATATCAGGCGCGACCGGCGAGGAGCCTATCCCATACATAGAAATCGAATACCCCAAAGACGGTTCAACCGTTGATACGAGGACAACGCTCGTCGTTACCGCGAAGGGAAACGACCTGAAAAACCCGACCCTTTCGGTTTCCGGCGAGGCCGCGGGATTCAGCGGTCCCATCACCGGATGCATATTCGGTGAGACTTCTGAACCTGCCGTGCCTGAGAATGAGATGACTGCTTCAGACACTGAAGCGCCGGTTGAAACGACCGGGAGCATGCACTGCAAGCAGGAGCTCGACCTTGGCTCCTTCGACGGGGAGAGGGTCAAGGTATCAGTCAGTGTCAATGAAGGCAGCGACCTTCTGACCGACAGTGTGGGATTGTACGTCTCCGGACATCGCGCCTGATGTTCAGTCTTTTCGGAGCATGGATTGACTGCTTGGATCAATGGAATTAAGCAGTCTTTTCGGTCTTGCCCGAAAGAAAACAAAAGCCTAATCAAAAGCGAGGAGAAAATGTTCAACATGAAGAAGGGAATAAGCAGGCCCAGGGCGTATCTCGTCGTTGTTTTGATAGTGATATTCATATACCTGTGGTCGCTTTCTGTTCCCGGGGCGCAAGCCGCGGATTCGCCGGACGCCCTGAGCACATCGAACACTGTCGCAAGCTCGGTTGGATACCTGGGCTACCTTTCCGCGTTCTTCATAGGCGGGGTGTCCCTCACGGTGGTTGCTGAAAAGAATAAAAGCCAGGGAGCCAACGATTTACTGAACAGGGTAAAGTGAAGCACATGTACGGAGAGGAAGAGGAAAAGATAACCATTGACAGGAAGACGTTCAAGACGCTGGCGTCGGACACCAGGATAGGCATACTGAAAAGCCTGAAAGTCAGGAGGAAGACCCTGAGCGAGCTGGCAAAAGAGCACAGCATGTCCGTGTCCACAATAAAGGAGCACCTTGAAAACCTTGTGGCAGCCGGGCTCATAGTTCAGATCGACGACGGGCACAAGTGGAAGTACTACGAGCTCACCCGCAAGGGCAGCGCAGTGCTGAACCCGGAGGAGAGGAAGGTCTGGATAATGCTTTCGCTTTCAGCCATTGCCGTGCTGGCGGCAGGGCTTGACGCCGTGACAGGCGTGATAAGCAGTCTTTTCAGCACGTTCGCGCTCAATTCGGCAAGATCGCCCCAGATTCTGGGCGGCAGCAGCGACATGCTCAACGCGCCTGTCGTTGAAAAGTCCGGTGAGGCGGTTGCCGAGGCCCTGCCTGCCGCAACAGCAGACGCGAGCTCTGTAATGCCGGCCGCTGCCCAGGCAGCAGCGCCAGTCCCATGGGTGCATGTTTTGATTATATTGGTATTCGCTGCCCTGGCCGCGTATTTCGCCTTCAGGCTGTGGAAAAACAGGAAGCATAAGAAACATTAAAATTATAGTTATTGCAATCAAAGCATCATCGCCAGCAGCGCCTTCTGAACGTGCAGCCGGTTCTCTGCCTGGTCGAACACTATCGACTGCGGGCCGTCAAGCACCTCTGCGGTTATCTCCTGGCCGCGGTGGGCGGGCAGGCAGTGCATTGCAAACGCGCCAGGCCTGGCCTGCTTCAGCTTGTCAGCATCGAGCCGGAAGGGCTTCAGTGCCCGCAGCTTGAGTCCCAGCCCCCTGAGCTTTTCCTGGCCCATGGATACGAACGTGTCAGTATAGACTATGTCCGCGTCCTCCAGGGCCGGGCCCGGCTTGTGGTAAACCACTACGGAATCCTCGGTGTCAATGCTTATCTTCGGGTCGGGCGCGTGTTTCTTCGGGCACGCGACCGACATGTGGAGCCCCATCCCGTCGCAGGCGTACATGAGCGAGTGGCACACGTTGCTGCTGCCATCGCCGAGGAAGCACAGCCTCACTCCCTTCAGGTGACCGAGCTTCTCGCTTATGGTGAACAGGTCGGAAAGCGCCTGGCACGGGTGCAGCAGGTCAGTAAGACCGTTTATTACCGGAACGCCCGCGCTGGCAGCCAGCTCCTCGATGTCCTTGTGCGAGAACAGCCTGGCCATTATGCCGTCAGAATACCTGCTGAGCGCCCTGGCCGTGTCGGGGATGGTCTCGCCCCTGCCGAGCTGCACGCTCTCCCAGTTGAGGTATATGGCGTGCCCGCCCAGCTGGTTCATGCCGACCTCGAATGACACCATGGTCCTTGTCGAAGGCTTCTGGAAAAGCAGCACCAGGTTCTTGTCCTTGAGCAGGTCGTTCACCGGCCTTTCCTTGAATGCCCTGGCTGTCTTGAAAAGCATGATTATCTCATGCCGGTTCAGCTCTTTAATGGAAAGGAAATCTCTTTTCATGAGTGCACCCGCGGAAAAGTGTATATCTTTACGGCTCGATGATTGTGCCGCCCTTGCCGCGCAGCGCGTCCGCAAGCCTGTCTATGTCGGTTATCAGCACCTTCTTGCCGCCTTTTTTCAGGAACCGCACGCTGGCCTCTATTTTCGGGCCCATGGAACCTACCGGGAATTCGCCCTTCTCAAGATGCTCCTTGGCCTCCTTCATGTTCATCCTCTTCAGCGCCATCCTTTTGTTCGGCTTGAGCCAGTTGATATAGACCGCGTCAACGTCGGTCAGTATTATGAACAGGTCCGCGCGCAGGGTCCTGGCAAGCTCTGCGGCGGCGATGTCCTTGTCTATGACGGCGTCAACGCCGTAAAGGCCTGGCATGGATTTCTTGCCTGTAACGTGTATCTTGTCCCTGACGACCGGCACCCCTCCGCCGCCGCAGGCAATGATGACGGCCTTGCCCAAAAGGTCCTTTATGGCCTCGGCCTCTATTATCTTCACCGGGTCGGGAGAAGGCACTATCCTCCTGACGCCCCTCAGGGTTTCTATTATATGCCAGTTCGGCGGGAGGTCCCTCTCGGTATGGTAATAGGGGCCTATGGGCTTTGTCGGGTTCCTGAACGCCTTGTCGTTCCTGTCCACCAGCACCTGCGTGACCATGGTCACGACAGGCATGTCGATGCCTATTGAATGGAGCTTGTTGTACAGGGCCTCCTGTATCATATAGCCGAGAAGTCCCTGGCTCTGGGCAACGCAGGCATAAAGCGGCATCTTCGGGGCCACCTCGATGCTGTGCTCCTGCTGTACGAGTATGTTGCCGACCTGCGGCCCGTTGCCGTGGCTTATGACTACCCGGTAGCCCTTCTTGACGAGCTTTGCGACGACTTCCATGGAATGGTCCAGGTTTTTCAGCTGCTCGTTTATAGTGCCTACCTGGCCCCTCCTTATTATGGCGTTGCCTCCCAGGGCTATGACTATGGTCCTGTTGCCCGCTTTCGCTGGCCCGGATATCCTGTCAGAAACCCTCTTGAATACGTTCGGCTTGCTTGCCTTTGACCTGGCAGGCCCGCCCTTTGATGGCTTGACCTTGGCCGCTTTAGCGGTTTTCGGCGCCTTTTTTGCGTCTGCCCTCTTTGCCTTGATTGCCGGAGCCGCCATAATGCATCCCCCTGTTTATATTTCAATGGCCTGTTAATAAAACCGAAGCTGTTCCGCTTGCTATTCCGAGCCGAGTATTTCGATGATCTTCCTGACCATCTTTATGTGCGCATCCTCCTGGTTCATGATGAACAGCAGCTTCTCTTTCACTGCCCCGTCCTTTACCTTGCCTGCAATGCTGAAATACAGCCTCCTCATCTCCTTCTCGGTCTGCAGCATCTTGTTTATCTCGATGCTTAGCATGCTCCTGTCAAAATTCATCTCCGGCACTCCCCTGGACGTATTCGATCAGCCCGCTGATGATTCTTTCGTGCTCCATTGACTGTTTCTTTATGGTTTTCAGAATGGCCTTTACCGCATTTATCTTGTTTTCCGGGACCGGGCCCCACTGGAAATCGTCGATAAGGAAAGCGGCAACAACGGGTATGTGGCCTTCTTCAAGCCCGATGGCATTGATAAGCAGGCCGATCAGATCTTCCCTTTTCATGCTTGATAATTATTCCCGTGCGTATTTATTCGCATTGAAACCGGGACAGAATAAAACATGCGGCGGGGGTTTTGCGCCGGTTTTCAGTAGTACCTACTGCTTGACCAGTATGGCGAACCTTACCACCAGGATTACCACGATTATAAGCGTTATGAAAGCCACCACAACAGTCTTCCAAAGGGGTGCTATGCCAAGGGATATGGCGCCGCCTGTTACGTCTTCGCCTATGCTGGCGTTGAGGCTGACGTTCTCACCGCTTGCGCCGGTGCCATTCCCAGTGTCCCCGCCGTCGGACGGCTCTGCCGGGGTCTCTGGTTCTGTTGGGGGAACGTAGTCGGTGGCGTTGGGCATGACGTTGATGACCAGCTCGAGCTCGCTCGCCGAACGCTCTGAATCGGAGTTTATGGTGACCTTGTAGGAGCCTGTCGGCGTCTCGTAAATCGGCGATATGTAAACGTATGCCTCTGCCTCTTCGCCCGGCTCCACCATCTCCATATCGCTGTTCAGGTAAACCCATTCGGGCCCTTCTATGGCAAGCCTGAACGTCTGGGTCTCGTCGCCCGTGTTCCTGAGCTTTATCGGCACCGTGGATGCGCTGCACTGCTCTATGTTGACGACCGGCTCCTCCAGCTCGACCGAAAAGCATTCCTCTGCCGGCTTCACCGTAAGCCTGGCCGAATCAGTGAGCATCACGTGCTCTGATTCAACCTTCACCTCGATGTCCATGCTTCCGGCTCCCTTCTCGAGCGGAAGGCTGAAGTCGAACAGCCTTGTCTCCTCGGACTGCAGCCGGAGCGTCTGCGTGATATCGTCCATTATCGTCAGCAGGTATTCGTCCGCTAGCTCGCCGGTGTTCTTCAGGTAGATCTGGTAGCTGACCGAATCAGACGGGCACTGCACGATCTCTTCCGGGCTTATGGTCATCTGCGCCGAATAGCAGTTCCTGACCATGAGCGTCATCGAATGGGTGTCAACCACGTCCCCGCTGGCAGCGGAAATGAATATCTCGATCTCGTCTTCTATGCCTTCGGTGTCCACGGTGAGCTTCATGGTTTCGCTTTCGTCAGGCTCAAGCGTCACCCTGGGCTTCTCAAGGGAGCCCGCGCTCGTCGAGACGTCATACGTGTCGGTTATCTGCCCGCCGTTCTTTATTATGATGTCAAAGACGGCGTCAATGCCCTCGCAGGCTGTCACCTCCGAAGGCGCGCCCACTATGGTGACGTCCCTGCATTCGACGCCGGTTTCGCTGTCGGTTATGGTCTTGGGGTCTTCCTTCGAGCCCGCTATAAGGATCTGGTACGTGTTCGCGCCGACAATCTGCGGCGTGACCCTCACGTCCACGCTGACCGACTGCCCGGATTCGATGAATACGGAATCGTCCACGGATACCCAGTCCGGATTGGATGATGTTATGGTGAAGGTGTCGCCTTCCGTGCCTGTGTTGGATATGATGAGTGACTTGACCACTTCCTGGCCTATGCAGGTCTGCGCGCCTGCCTGGGCTGACAGCGAAAGCATGAGCGCGAACGCGACCAGAACCGGAACAACGAACCCGAGCTTGTTACCCATCGAATTATCCCCTCACCACTATGTATATTATAAGCAGCACCACTATGACTATGATGACCGCGACTATCATTGACTCCCACGGATAGGCTTCCTCGCCAGCGGCAGCTGCACCGGTAATCCCTTCCCCGTTTCCGGCACCGGTCTCGCTGGGCTCTGCTATCGAGACCGAAGGCGGCTCGCCCTGGTCGCCAGCTGGCTCGCCTGTTTCGTTGGGACCTGTAACATCTCCGGCCGGCGTAAGGCTTGCCTCGAAGTCGTAGCAGTTCTTGATGTTGACCTGGACTGTCTCGGCTGCGGCAGCGTATGAGATGTCGGATGAAGCCGAAATCATTATCGCATGGATGCCTGATACGGATTCAGGCGGATCCAGCATGAGGTCCACTGTAATCCCCTCTCCCCCGTCCAGCACGATTGAAGAATCACTGAAGCGCGCCCATTCCGTGTCTGTCGACAGCTCGAACGTCTCCTCGAACTTGCCCTCGTTGCTGATGACAACGCCGAAAACCTTGCCCTGGCCGTTCTCCTGGCACACGTCCCTGTACGTCTCGCCAAGGTCTATGGAGACGAAATGGCACTTCATTGTCTCGACTTCTATGGTGCTCGAGAACTCGTCGCCCGTCATTGCCGACTCCGCGTTCAGCACTACCGTGTGTGTGCCGGGCCCGGCGCTGCAGGGAGTGGGCGTAACGTAAACCGGTATGGTCTCTGATTCGCCGCTGCCGAGCATGACATCGGGCTGGACGAACCCCGACCAGCCGGCCGGCAGCTCAAGCGACATGTAGATGGTGTCAGCGCTCCTGTAAAGATTATCCACGCTGGCCTTTATCGTGTTGGCCGTGCCGGGGCAGCTTGACACAGAGTCTGCTGAAAGCTGTATGCCGAAGCTTGATGCCGATCCCAGACCCATCAGAACGATGAATGCCAGTGCGAATGAAACCACAAACGATTGTTTCATGCGCTATATTAGATAGTAAATTTTTTATATCTATCGGCGCCAAAACAAAAGAAGATTTTTAAGTTTATCGCTGGTTAGAAGAAGAATCCAGGCGAGAGATTTTATGCATAAATCCTGTCACTCACAAGTATTCCTAGCTCTTTAATATTATCAGGCGTGCAAATGACATCTGGGTGCGTATACACGGTATTATGAACAACAATCTTATATTTTGTACCAAAAATTATCGACCAGTCTCCTGCAGCTGGAATAAAAATTGCATGGTCAGATAATTTTTCACCAGTATTGGCCCATTTTTTAAAGGTAGTATCAGCGTCGTCAGAGTCTGGATCATAGCCCTCATCATAACGGATTGTTACAGACTGATAGATTCTGTCCCCATATTCTGCACCTGTTTTCACAAACCGGGTTTCACAAGCCTCTCCTTCTTCTGTTTCTTGTATATCTGCTGTTGTTTCAACACCGCAGACGTTCAATATATCTTCGGGTGTCAATAAGCTGCAGTCACCAGCCGCATCCGGTCCAGGTGAAGTCTCTGGCGTAGCACCATTTACACCAGATTTCGCATCATCACCTTCTGCTATTCCGGTTGTGCATGTTTTCTCTTCCACATAGCTTTCACATTGATATCCTGTGGTCTCACTGCACCTGTAGTTTGTTCGGGTCATTATGCCCTGATCGTCGCATTCAGAATAGCTACCCGGGCTGGGACATTGAGGACACTGTGACCCGTCACTAGATGTACAGCCGGAAACCAACATAACGAGAACAAGTACAAGTACAATGAAAAGAGATTTCGATGCATTCATAATAATATAATTATGTTACGTTCTATTTATTTAAAATACGGACTAGGAATCAGATGCCGGGCAGCAGGTCCTCGTACTCCGTCTTGAGGCGCCTGTGGCCTATGGCAACGACTATTATCAATGCAATAATAATGATAGCCACCAGCAGGAGCAGGTTCTGCGACACGAACCCAAGGAAACCGGACAGCTGGCTGACGATGACGCCCAGCAGCGTGTCCTCCTCAACGCTCGGCTCCAGCGGCGCGACGAACAGGTCAACATCACGCTTGAATTCCCTGCCCTCTGTCTCGGCAGTGACGAATATGGTCAGCTCGTAAGTGCCGGGGGTTTCCGGGGTCGCGTAGACGTAAACGCTCTGCTCGCCGTCGACCACGACCTGGCGCGGATGCTCGAACCAGCCTTCGGGCGCGCCGGTCATCCTTATGGTGAACGCCTGCCTGACAGAGCTTTCAATGCTTATGACAACGACCTTGCTGCTGCGCTCAACGACGTCCAGCAGCGTGGGAAAGAAGTCAACGCTCGTCTGCCGCGGCGGCTCGGGCGGCTGCACGACCTCAGGTGGCTGAACTACCCCGCCGGGCGCTATGACGCTGAGGCCTGCCATGGCCGCGTCTGTCGAGCCGCAGGTCGATTCGGCGCTGAGCTTTATCTGGTAGCTTCCGGCCTCTTCAGGCGGGAAATAGCTGAACACCTTCTGCAGGTCGCCGCCGGCGTCAAGCGCCTGGGAATAGGTGCCCTTCTCCTCTTCGTCAACGGAAAGAACAAGCGTCATGCCTTCGGTATGGTCGCCGGTGTTCTCCACGAGAGCTGTCACATAAGATGTCCCGCCGCCGGCAGTGATGGTGCTGAGGTAATCGAATGTCCTTATCTTAACCCCGCACCCAGCGATCTGCCCCGGCCCCGGATTGCACGCGCCGTTGGTGCAGCCGTACATGCATTCCTCAACCGTCCTCCACTCAACCGAGCAGTCCCTCAGCCTTACCAGCCTGCGCCTCTTGTCCCCGAGACAGCTGTAATCGTCAAGCCATCGCGGCACGCAGCGGCCAGTACCGCAGTCCCTGGCGCAGGTGGTGGTGTTCTCGCCGCAGCTGCAGGCGCCGTCCCCGCAGATGTCCGGGCAGCTGTAGCAGTACTCGCCGGTGTTCCGGGCGACGAGCTGCCACCCGCTTCTGGTGCATTCGAGGTATTCCTTGTCGGCGTAATCGCACCGCGTCTGACCCTCTATGCCGTAGGGGTCAGAGCACGCGTAGCCCTCGAGCACTATGTGGCCCATAGACTCAAAGTCGGCGGCTCCGCAGCCTGCGCTCGCGTTGAGCCTCACTATGTAGCTGCCGGTGCTGAAGCCGTAATCGTGGGAGATGACACGCACCTGGCTCTTGGCCATGTCAATGGTGCCGTTCTTGACCAGGGTCTCTGTGCTGCCCTTCTCCACCCAGATGTCGTAGGAGACCGTGGTGTCCACATCCCCCGTGTTCTCCAGGTTTCCCCTGATTGTGCTGCCTTCAACGTCAACCCCGAACACGTCGATGAGGCAGCCCGTGTCCGCCATCGCGCCCGGCGCGATGGTGATGAAAACCGTTAGAAAAACCAGCAGCGCTGCAAACACAAGGCCCTGTGTCGTCCCTTTCATAGCAATGCTAAATAATTTGTCGCGAATCAATATAAATTAGCTACCACACTAATTAAACCTCTTTGGGATTGGCTTGCGTTGATTGTTTTTTTACTAAGGCAGTATAGGACACCAATCAGTACATAAGCTTAAAAAACCTATTTCCAATATAAAAGAATGAGCAATACAACCATCCTGATAGCTTTTTTCATGATACTTAGTTTAGTCGCTGTTCCAACTGCATCGGGCTGTTCCGATGATTCCGACTGCGATGTTTATGATGACGCCTACTGCTCGGGAAATGTGCTGATCACTATTGACTCGTACTGTTCCTACGGGGTATGCGTGAACGCCACGCGCGAAAGGGAATGCTTTCATGAGGACGATCGTCCCCGCTGCGAAGGCGATACCGCCTATACCATGTATGGCTATTGCGATTCGGCCGATCCCCAGTGCAAGAAGGCGGTCGGATGGTCCGAAGACTGCAACAAATACGACAAGAAATACTGCGAGTACGGTGAGCTCGTGACTGAAAACGGCTATTGCGCAGGCGCGAGCGCCTGCGATGTGGATGTTACCCGCAAGCAGTGTTATTTCGACCCCAATTCCTGGCGCTGCGACGGCGACCTGGCGTATATCGTTGACGGCTACTGCGATTCATCCGCACTCGAATGCAAGACAGCTGTAACGGATTCCAAGGACTGCAATGACTATGACGATGCGTACTGCGACGGTAAATCCCTGGTCAGTGTGGATGGGTATTGCGAGGAGGCTGAGAAGTGCCTGACCTCGACTTCAAGGACCGACTGCACGGGCCTGAATGACACGTGCGACGGGGACAGTATAATAAGCTTTACCGGGACCTGCTCAGGCGACAGATGCGAGCATGAAGTCAAGACCGACTGCAACACCCTCGATTACTGGACCGGCGGCGGCGATGTCCTGGGTTTCGACGACCCACCCTGCATGATGTACGATTATTCGTGCCTCGAACAACAGGACATACCGTACTGTGTGTACAATGAATGGGACCCCCCGACCATCGATTTCGACTATCTGGACGGGGAAACGTGTGAAGGCTATTCTGAGATTGTATTCGATTATTTCTGCGACCTTTCAACGTGCGACACAGTTTCAAAGGACTGCAACCATGGCAAAAACGGTTCGTCTGGTGACTGCCCGGTTCCGGCTCCGGAGTTCCCGATGCTTTTCTTCCCGGCGGCGGCAGCCATTTTCGCGATATCCCTGTTCGCTGTTGCTGTTCCGAGAAACAGGCGATATTAACTTAGCCCCGATGATGAACAAAACAATTAATTAAGCAAAAGGCGCCCAGCGGCAATCCGCCATGCGTTCTGCAGGCCTGTTCCGCCTCAGAACGATTTCTTGTTAAGGTCGTGCATGGCGAAGCCCTCGGTCTTTGACGCGCGCCTGAGCCTGTACTCCTTTGCAACGAGGTATGCGACAATGACCGCAATGATGACCAAGACCGCGAACCAGAAAGGCGCGTCTCCCGCCACCACAAGGCCTGTAACGGGCCTGTCAGAGGCGCCGGAAGCGCTGTACGGCTGGGCCGCGACAGCGCCCGTCATTGATGCTGCTGATGTCGCGGGCTGTGACACGTAGACGCGCACCACCTTGCTGAAGTCCTTGCCTTCGGACAGGGCCCTGACGTCGATGTTGAGCGGGTATACGCCGTCCTTCATGGGGCTCACGTAAACGTAAATCCTCTTGGTTCCCTTCTCCACGTACGCCGTGGATGGGTAGCTCAGCCAGTCAGACTCCATACCGGAGATGTCGATGGTGAAGGTCTGCGTCCGGGCAGTGTTTATCTCAATCGAGAACACCTTTGACTCGAAGGGCTTCATGTCGAGTTGGCTCGGGTTCGCGTCAATGCTCGTTATCAGGGGGGCCGTTGAAGGCTGGGACGGGGATGGCTGCGAGCCCTCATCTCCAACGAACATGCTTGCGAGCCTGACGTCCGAAAAACCGCATCCGGCCTCTGCGACTATCCTTAGGCTGTGCTGTCCCCTGCTGGGCTTGAACTGAAACTCCTTGAAGTAGGTGCTTCCGCTGTTGAGGGTCTTTGTCTCGGAGTCAATGAGCACCGAGTCAACGAAAAGCTTGTACGTTATGGGCTCGCTGTAGCGGCCCGTGTTCTCCGAGTTGAACTTCACTGACGCGGTCTGGCCGCTTATCAGGGTGTGGGAGAAGTCCAGGTTCTCTATGGTGACCCCGCACTGGCTGGCCGGGTAGGACGGGGGATGGTATGGAGGAGGATACGGCGTGGGCGCGCTGGTCCTGCACGCGCCGTCGTAGCAGCCGTTGGGGCAGTAGTAGGACTGGCCCAACCTGCAGTCGGAATACCTGTACGCCTTGTGGTCGCTGTCGATGCAGCTCCAGCCCGCCGAGCAGTCGTGGTAAGGCGGGTAATGATAATAATAACTGTCCACGCAAAAGCTTCTCAACGAGCCGGCGTAATACTCGGTCTCGCACCCGTAGCTGCAGTACTCCCAGTCCTTCCAGGTCGTAGAGCAGTCAGAGTACTTGTACTTCCTCTGCAGCACGTCGCCGTCGCAGCGGTAGCCGTCAAGGTACCTGGACGTGCACGGGTTGTCATAATAATAGTGGTGGTAATAATAGTCGTCGTAGTAATCATCGTCCTCGCACTCGCTGTAATAGCCGGAGACCTGGTGCCAGTACCCGTCGTCGCAGCGGTACCTCCTGTGCGCGCCGTAGTCGCACCTGTAATCTCCCTCGTATCCTTTCGGGCTGGTGCAGGAATACGGCCTGAAGACCGTGTGGGTTATGGTCTGCGAGTCTGACGCCCCGCAGTCAGAGACGGCGTCCAGGGTTATGACATGGGTGTCATAGCCGAAGTCATGGCTCCTGTGGTCGCTGTTGGCATGGCCCGCGTCAAGGCTGAAGCTGCCCGTCTGTATGGTGTCCGTGTTGATCCTGATGGAGTAGCTTATTACTGTATCCTCGGTGCCGGTGTTCCTTATGCTATAATATATGATGTCGCCGGCAACGTCAAGGCCTGCCACGTCAAGCGCGCATTCAGGGCCGGGCTCCGGGTCTGGCCCGGGTTCTTCCGCGGCCACATAGAAATACACGGAATCCGAAACCGAGGTGTCGCCGTTGCCGTTAACGGCCTCTGCGTAGTAGTAGTGTATGCCCTCGGGCATCTGCGATGCGGTGAATATGCACAGGGAATCAGGACAGGCTTCAACGCTCTCTGCGTCAACGAACATGATTATCTCTGATATGCCCGCTGTGTCGAAGGCGGTCGCGACGAACGTGACATCGTCTGCGGTGGTGGGGTTGAGCGGGGAATGGGACACGTCAACTATGGGTTCGGCTCGGACAGCCACTGTTCCCAGGGCTGCAATGGCCAGAGCGAACACTGCTGCAAACAAAACATAATTCTTATAATTGTTATTCATGAATGGTAATTAACAGAAAGTTTTAAATAGGTATAGGTTGGTGGGTGTTTTAAAACGAATTCATCTTTGATATTTTTTCCCGAACCATACTCCTGGGGGAGCGCCGGTCGCGTCAGCCAGCACGTTGATTGAGGGCGCGAAACAGATGCTTTCATATTCCGGGTCATGCCCGTACAGTCCCAATTCAATCTGTTCGGCAATCAATTCAAACACATGACCTGAGTCAAGTATTTCATAACCATCTTCAATCATTTCTTGTTTCAGCTGCATGCAGAAATCTTTGATTAAAACTTAAAAAACTTTAATCATGATAACGTAAACTGGCCTTTGCCCAGCTTGCCCAGCAGCATGCGCCTCTCGGTCCTCGCCGCGGTCTTCCTTATCTCGTCAACCGCGTCGGGCTCTGTTGATATGGAGTCGATGCCCAGCCCGACAAGCATCTCCACCACGGCCGGGTTGGAGCCCGCGCCGCCGCATATGGACGTCTCGACCCGGTACCTCTTGCATACGTTGATGACGTACCTGATCAGGTCCAGAACTGCCGGGTCTGTTTCTGAAAAGATGCCGGCGACCCTGGGGTTTTCCCTGTCAATGGCGAGTATCAGCTGCGTCAGCGTGTCAGAACCTATTGATGCGAAGTGTATGCCCTCCCTGCACAGCTCCTCTATCTTCAGCGCGGCTGCGGGCGTCTCCACCATAACTCCGAGCCGTGCATGCAGCCCGGCCTCCTTCATCAGGGTCCTGGCCGCCCTGACCTCCTCGACCTTGCTCACGAACGGGAGCATGACAGAGACGTTGTCCATGCCGGCCTCCTGCAGCGACTTGATGGCCCTGAGTTCGCACCTGAACACGTCGGGCTCGCTGATGCTCCTTCGCGTGCCGTGCCACCCCAGCATGGGGTTGGCCTCCTGCGGCTCTTCCCCGCCCTCCAGCTCCCTGAAGTCGTCTGTCCTCGCGTCCAGGCATCGGTACCAGACAGGCTTGGGGTAGAAGGCCTTTGCCACCCTGCCCAGGCCGTCCTTTACGGCTTCCACGAGCTCTTCCGGGCTGGTCCTGGCAAGGAAGACCGGGTGCTTTCCGCTTTCGGTTATCATGTGCTCCGCCCGCACAAGCCCTGCGCCGTCAGACCTGCCAACAAGGTCCTTGCTGTTGCCAACGCTCTGCGGGAACGTGATGTTCACCTTTATCCCGGTTGCCGTGATCTTCTCTGACATGGCTGTCATCGAAGGCAGTCTTTTCATGTGTGGTTGCATTGATCCTGGCAGGGAGGTTGCCTCGGCGCCCTGGCTGCTGCCCGCGTAAGCAGGCTGTTGAGGCAAGCCGGTTTCAGACAGGACGGGAAGGTTCTCTGGCAGCTCGATCTCCTTGTTTTTATCAGCAACCGTTTCCCTGGGCTTCAGGCCGCCTGTACCGGGCTCGACAGCGATGCCGGGTTCTGCTTCGCCTGTTCCTTTTCTCCCTGTTTCGGGCATGTCGGTTTTGCCCGGCATGCCAGGAATATCATGCTCAGGCCTTTCATCAACGGCGCTTTCGGGTATGGCAGGCACATCAGGTGTTTCGGGCGAGCCGGGCCCTGCTTCGGATGACGGCTTGACAGCCGTTTCAGCGTTCTCATAGACCCTGCCGTCCGAGGCCTCGATCGTTATGTTCTGCCCGTCCTTGAGCACGCTCGTCGCCATGTCCGTGCCCACTATGCAGGGTATGCCGAATTCCCTGCTGACAACGGCCGCGTAGCACGTCTTGCCGCCGTCGTTTGTTATTATGGCCGATGCGTTCCTCAGTAGGGGTATCATCGGCGGGGTTATGGTCTTTGCCACCAGCACGTCCCCTTCGGCCAGCCTGCCCATGTCCTCCGGACCTGAAACAACCCTTGCGGTGCCGGTAACCGAGCCAGGCGAGACCCCTGCGCCTTCTATGAGCTGCTTGCCGCCGATGCCGGTGGATGCCTCTGGCCCTGACCCGGCGTCAAGCTGGTTCGTGGGGAAGAAGTTGGCCGGGACAGGGGCTGTCCGCATCATGTACAGCCTTCCCTTCTCCGCGCTCCATCTTATCTCCTGCGGCACGCCAAGATGGGACTCGATGCGCTTGCCGATTTCAAGCAGCCGCTTCAGCTCGTTCTCCGACATCACCTCTGAAGAGACCAGGCTGCGGTCGGTGTTCTCGGTGGATATGTGGCCGGAGACCTGGTTAAGCTTCCTAGTCCACTTCTTCTTCCCAATCCTCTTGCCGCGGATGCTGCCCGATTCCTTGTCCAGCACGTATTCGTCGGGTATTACAAGGCCGGCTGTTATGGAGTCGCCGTAACCCCAGGATGCCTCGACAACCATGTGCTCGCTGTTGTTGCACGCTGGATCGGTCGTCATCATGACCCCTGACTTGTCGGGGTCTATCATCTTCTGTATGATCAGGCCCATCTTGGGGAACGAGCCTATGCCCTGGTCCTTCATGTAGAATATCACGTGGCTGGAAAACAGCCCGGCCCAGCAGGCCTTGATGGCGTCGTACAGAGCGTCATTGCCATGCACGCCGAGCCTCGAGCCCAGCTGGAGCGACAGGTTTGATCCGGACTCGTCGGAAACAACCGAGCTGCGCACCGCGACTACCGCAAGGCTCCTGCCGGCCTTTATCATGTCAAGCGCAGGGCCCTTGACGCCCTTTATCTCCCTGCCAATGGAAAGCTCCTCATAGGCGTCCCTGACCTCTGCCCTTATGGAATTGGGCATGCTGGTCTTCAGTATTATGTTGATTATGTCCGCTGACGCGTGCTTCAGGCCCTCCACGTCGCTGACGTTGACCCCGGACAGTATCCTGTTTATCTCTTCCTTGATGCTGCCCGACTCGAAGAACCTGTCAAAAGCCTTGGTTGTCAGCACAAAGCCCTGGGGCACGTGAAAGCCCTCCTTTGCCAGCTCGCCCAGGCTGGCCGCCTTCCTTCCGGCCATGGCGCCGCTGGACTTGCCGACATCTTCAAGGCTAAGAACATATTCTGACCCGCCGCCGGCGTCTGGCAAGCCGGCGCCGGAAGACACCGAAGCCCCTGCAACCCCTGAAGCCTTCCTGTTTTCCCCCTTCACCATAATGATAATTATATGTCTTAAGGTCTTTTAAACGGCTGCTGCCGGCACCTAACTTAAATACAGCTGAACAAAATCTTAACATGAAAGCGGAAAAGCGTCCAGGCAAGCCGGTCAAAGAATCAAAGCCCGCAGAACCGATCACAGAAGAGCTCAAGCAGCAGACGCTCAAGGGAGAAAGACGCCCTGCAGAAACCGAATTAAGGCGTCAGACCCTCAGATGGCTCAGCAAGCTGGAAAAGGAAATCAAGACGGTGAAGAGCACAGACAGGCTGCCAAAGCAGCAGTACAAATCCCTGGTAACGAACATGCGCGCCTACGTCAAGGACGCGCGGCACTTCATGAAGAAGGGCGACTGGGTGCGCGCCTTCGAGGCCGTGATATACGCGTGGGGTATCTTCGAGACCTGCCAGAGGGTGGGGATTATCAAGCAACGCTGATTGTTTATTGTTCCTTGCTCTTCGAAGGCTTCAGCTTGACGCCGATGGCTTCCAGGTTGCTCTTGAATATGCCGAGCGCCTCGTGTATGTCGTCGATGGTCCTGCCCCCGGTGATTATGATGCGACCCGACTTGAACAGCAGGAAAGCGACCCTTGGCTGGCTTATCCTGTAAACCAGGCCCGGGAACTGTTCTGGCTCGTATTCCGAGTTCTCGAGCTGGAACGCTATCTCGTCGAGGTTCAAATCAGCGTCAATCGATGAGGATGCCACTATGTTCTCTACAGTGGTGACGTACTTCTTGGGCAGCCGGAATCCCACGCTGCGCAGGTTCTTCACTATATTCTCCATGGCTTCCTTGAGCGCGGCCATTGACTTGGTGCCGGTGCAGACTATCTTGCCCTGCGAGAAAACGAGAGCGGATGCCCTGGGGCTCTGCATGCGGTATATCAGGCCCGGGAACTGCTCTGGCTGGTATTCGGTGTTCTCCAGGGTCTGCAGCACCTTCTCGAGCGATATCTTGGTGCCCAGGTCCGTGAAGGCGACTATGTTCTGTATCTTGACCTCGAACTCGGCGTCCTTCCTTGTCTCGCCGATGTCTGTCACGCCGGCCCTCTTCTTCGGCTTTTCCTTTGCCGTGGAGGGCATTTGAGCTGGGGATGCGGCTGGTTTGGCCGGTGCCCTGCCTGCCGTTTTCAAGGTTTTTCTTTCTGCAGGCTTCTTGGCGGGCCTGCTCTTGGGCTTGACCTTTGCGGCTTTTCGGGCGGGTTTGCTTGACGGCCTGGCCGCCTTTTTCACGGCCTTCTTCCTGGCCTTCGCCCTGCCGGGCTTTTTCCTGGCCTTAACTGCTGTTTTTCTCTTTCTCGCTGTCATGGGTATATATTGGGAAAAGTTAAGCTTAAATACGTTTAAAAACGGCTTATCCAATAAACGGCCCGGGTTGATAGCGGTTTTAGGGTTTGTTCGCCGGTTCTGTTTTAACTGTTTTGTGTTCGGGTTTTTCGTTTTTTGGCTTGTTTCAGCTCCCTGCTCTTCAGCGCGTTCCAGTAGCTCTTGTTCAGCATGCAGCCGGGGTCAGGGCCCGCGACGTCACCGTAATAGCCGTACGCCCTTGCGCGGCAGCCGCCGCAGATGTACCTGTGCTCGCAATCCCCGCAGCCCTCGAAATTGTCCCTGTCGCGCATCTTCTTCAGGAGCGGGTGGTTCTTCCAGATGTCCTTCAGTGACTGCTTCCTTATGTTGCCGAGCTTTATCTGCATGAACACGCAGGGCTCCACGTCGCCGTTGGGCTCTAGCCCGCAGTACAGCCTGCCCGCTCCGCAGCCGCCTATGAACTCTGCCAGGCTCTGTGTCTTGCCCTTCATGGCGTCCATCACTGTCTCGTTGACGAAATGGGTCGCGATGGCGGGGCCTGCCTGCTCGGTAGCTATCCTCGCGTACAGTGGGGCGGTTGAAAGAGCGGTCAGCTTGCATCCGTCATCGACCAGCCTGCCGTATATGAGCTTGTTGACGTTCTCCCTTTCTTCAGGCGACAAGTCGTCCTTGATCATCTCCTTGCCCCTGCCGGTCGGTATGTAGTTGAAGACTATGATGCGCTTTGCCTTAAGCCTGTTCTCCACGAAGTCCATGAACATGTCCATGTTCTTGTAGTTGTGCTTTGTGACCGTAGTGGCGACGCACGTGTCGATGCCGGCCCTTATGCAGTTCCTTATGCCCCTGCAGGCCTTCTTCCAAGAGCCCGGGACTCTCCTGAGCGCGTCGTGCTCCTTCTCAAATCCGTCGAGCGATATCTCGACGTATTCCACGCCCGTGTCCCTGAGTTTTTTGGCTGTTTCAGGCGTTACCATGGTGCCGTTCGTGGCCACGCTTACGTAGAAGCCCCTGTCAATGGCGTGCCTGGCTACCTCGAAGAAGTCCTTCCTTATGAGCGGCTCCCCGCCTGAAAAGGCTATGCCAACCACCCCGATCTCGGCGAAATGGTCTATGGCCTTCTTGGCCTCCTCCGTGGTCAGCTCGTCCTTCAGGAACGTGCCATCCGAGTTCTCATAGCAGTGCTTGCACATCAGGTTGCAGCAGTGGGTGAAGTTCCACACGACAAGGAACGGGGCAACGGATGTCTGGGGCTTCTGTATGCCGTGCTCCGCGATGCCGCCGAGCACGTTAACCAGGGCCCTGCGGAAAACCGGATCCCTTAGGCCTTCGACCATCATCTCCGGGTCGACCCCGAAGGCTATGGCGCCCCTGTCAACAGTGAATTTGACTACCCTGTATGCCAGGTTGTCCAAGAAATCGCCGCCGTTGTCCACGACGCCGCAATAACGCCTGAGACCGTAATCGAGCCTTATGCCGTTCCTGCCGGAAGAGCACGCGAACTTGAGCATGCCTCTTGATACGGGATTGCCCAGCCACGTCTTGACTGTATCTGCGACCACGTGCGCGTCCCGGGTGTCCAGCTTTTGCGTGCCATTCATAAAACCCCACCTGTTTACGCGTCCGAACAAGATAATGGTGGATTACTGATATTTAAATATTTCCCACTAGTGCGCATTTTAATCAGGCTGAAAAATGAAAGAGGGGGGGAAACAACGAAACCCCCCTTGGAAACGTTTGTTCTGCTAGACACAGACGCCGCTGGAACACGATGTGTAGTTTATTGTGCAGTCAATCTCCGTGGTTACAGGATACGTGCCTTCGTAGCAATAAAATTCTGACAGTATTGCCGTGTTGTTGCAGAAATCGTCGTATTCGTATTCGCCATAAAGGTATCCATAGACCGTCCCAAAAACGTCTTCTACGATTCCCCCGTCAGTGTCGTTGCATGTGTTTGGCGGCGGGTCGTCGCAAGTGCCATTGGTGCATCCGTACAAACAGGTCTGCTGAAGCGTTGGTGTGTCAGTATGACCACACTCGCCCGAAGCGCATGAATAATCTCTCCAGTCCTTGTAGGCCGATCCGTTCAGGCAATACCTGTCACCAACGTATACGTCTGTTCCGCAGCTCTGCTGCTGGCTCTGCTCATAGTCGCCCGAACAGTAGTACTCCATTATGTTTGACGAGTCAGCGCAGTAGTCGTCGTTGCTGTACGGCTCGCCGCTCAGGTAACCGGATGTTGTTCCGAAAACCGTTATCACATTACCGCCGTCGGTGTCGCTGCAGGAGTCGTTTGAGCACGTGCCGCAGTCGGCAACGCAGACGTCGCACACTTCGCCGCCTTCGCACACGCCGTCGCCGCAGTCAGTCTCGTCGTCGTCGGTAGGCCCGCTGCAGCCTGCGTCGTTGTAATCTATGTCATCGTCGCCGTCGTTGTCATAGCCGTCGTCACATTCTATGTTAGGGTTAAGCTCGCTTTGGTCGTTCTTGTTTTGGCAGCCCGGGTCGTCCGGCCAGTCGGTGTAGCCGTCGCCGTCGTTGTCATAGCCGTCGTTGCATATCTTAACGCCCCTTTCCGGAGGTCCTGCAAGCACCATGGGAGTGATGAGCCCAACGGCTGCCACTGCTATGAAAGCCAGAACCAAATACCGCATATCCATTAAATCCCTCCGTGTCTATAACAGGAAAGATTTGCCCCAGTATTACCCCACTATACGGCTGTAATTCCCGTTTTATGGTTTTATTTGCAAGCTTTTTATATGGTTATTATAAGAAAAACCATAGCATTGTGCCCCGCTCGCAAAAAAAGCATGCATCCGGGTAACCATTATAATATTTTTTTAAATGATATGTCAGATTTTTTCTGTCAGCTGGGCAACGGCGGGATCGCTGCATTCTTTGATGGGGCTGCCCGTTGCCTTGCACATCAGGGCCGTAAGTATCTCTGTCTCCTGCTCCTCGCCGAACTGCTCGCCCGAACCTATGCGGTAGTACTTGCCGCCTATTATGATTAGGGGTATGTACCCGTCCGGCGAATAGTGGTTGAATATCAGAAGGCCCTCATCCGAAGGGCCGCTGTCGATGTAAGTGGCGTTGATATCCGCGTATGCGCTGAACTTCGCGGCCACATTCTCGAACACGGGCTTCTCCCACGCGCAGTGCGGGCACCACGTGGTTCCGAAGAAGTAGAAAGTGGGCCTGCCGTTTATTGCGGCCGCTGTTATGTCGCTGAAGCCGCCTATGGTGTGCGTGTTCTGGCCGGGCTCAAGGTTAACGTAAGGGCAGACCACCCTGTTGGGGTCGCCGCCCGGGTTGAATATGCAGTTCTCTGGGTTGGTAGGGTCGCACGTGCCGAGCACTGCAAGGTTGTACATGCCGTAAGCGGTGTAAGCTAGGGAAGCGAACATGACTATGGTGAACACCCATGATATGGCCTCGAAATGCCTGTGCGCGAACCGTGCCAGGCCCATGTGCCTCTTCATCAGTTTGCTTGTTATGACTGCCCTGACCTTTTCGTTGAAGCCGGTGTTGCAAGGCCTCAGCGTCAGGCGCCTTGTCACGCACTGGAACGCCTCCTTGGCCCATCGCCTGTACCTTGCGGAGAATATGCTGAGAAAGGCCAGCACGACCAGGGCAACGAGGCACATCGACATGAAAATCACAACTTAATCGCATTCATACTAATAGTTCGGTTTTCATTCATCTCAGCTTTATAATATCCTTCAGGGCTCCTATAAATGTTTCGATTTCCTCCGTGGTGTTGTAAAGGTAAAGCGACGCCCTCACAGAGCCCTCTATGCCGTGCGCCTGGAACCAGGAATGAACGCAATGCTGGCCTGACCTGACGGCTATGTTGCGGTTCCTGTCGAGTATCATGGCAATGTCGTGGTATCCCATGCCGTCGGCCGTGAAAGACGTTATGCCGCTCCTTTGATCGGGGTCCTGCACGCCGATTATCCGCACGCCGTCCATGGAGCAGAGCCCTTCGTGCAGAACGGCTGTAAGGGATTTCTCGTGCCTTTCTATGCTGCTTAAGCCCACGGAATCCAGGTAGTCCGCAGCGGCTGCCAGCCCTATCTCGCCCGCATAGTTCTGCAGGCCGGCCTCGAACTTCTCGGGCGGCTTCAGGAACTTGTGGCCCTCATAAGTGCTCCATTCAACCGTCTCGCCGCCGACCATGAACGCATCAAGCATGTCATAAGACTTCTCATTGACGTATAGGACACCGGTGCCGCTGGGCCCCAGCATCTTGTGACCTGAGAACGCGAGGAAATCAGCGCCCAGCTTGCTTACGTTGACCTCGTGGTGCGGGACTGACTGGGCGGCGTCCAGCATCACGAGCGAGCCGTTGTCGTGGGCTGCCTTGATTATGTCCCTGACCGGCAGGGTGTAGCCGTCCAGGTTCGAGGTGTGGACGAAAGAGACAAGCTTGACGTCCCTGTTCAGCATGTCCTGGAAGCTGTCCAAGCTGAACCTGTGATCCGGGCCCGAAAGCACCACCCTGTGCTCGGCGCCTGATCGCTTCTCGAGCATCTGCGCAGGCAAAAGGTTGGAGTTGTGCTCCCTGTCAGTCGTCATGATTATGTCGCCCTTCTTAAGGCCGAGCGAGCTGGTCACAAGGTTAAGCCCTTCCGTGGTGTTGCGAGTGAATATTATTTCGCCGGGCTTCTTCGCTCCTATGAATTTCTGCATTGTCTTGCGGGCATGGCTTCTGGCATCCTCGACCCGTTCGCTGAGCTTGTGCACGCTGCGACCCGCGCATGCCGGGAACTCGTTGTAGTAGGAATTCATCGCGTCGATTACCTGAACCGGTTTCAGGCTCATGCAGGCGTTGTCGAAATATATCAGGGGCCGGCCTGCTTTGTCCTGCTTTCCCTTATTATCTCCTTCAAGAACGGGAAAATCCTTCCTTATCTTCTGGATATCCATATAATTTAGTCACCCACATGGTTAATAAGCGTATGCGTTTGTTTCGGGAAAAACAAAATAAAGGGGGAGGGGCGCCGGGGCGCCCCTAGATCTGGTTCCTTTGCAGCTGATGCGCAGCGTGCTCAGCCATGGCATGGCATCGAATCGCTTCCGTGCATTGCCTCGTGCATGGCTTCATGAGACGCGTAAGCGGATTCATCGCCGTCGCCGTGCATGTATTCCTGCATGGCTTCGCAGTCGTCTGTTTCCATGCCACAGGTGTCGCACACGCCGTCACCGTTGGCGTCCATGTCTTCGGGTGACAGGCCCATGCATGCCATGCCATAGCCGGAATAGCCAGAGGCTTTCGTTGATTCCAGGTGCGCTGATGCGAAGCCTATGCCCGCCAGCAGCGCCACGGTTATGGCAATGCCTGCGATTGTCCCTACTGCCAACTCTTTCATTTAACAACCTCCTACCATATCAGGAAGATTCTGAAGGTTGGAAGGCAAAGGTGTTCCGCTTCCGGTCTCTTGCTCATTGGCGGCGCCTGCGACCCTTGAGCCGGGGCTTTCCATCGAAACCAATCTGCCGGTCCGTGCATCGTCCATTGACGCAAGGGTAATTGTCTGCGAGACAGCCAAAAGCAGCACAACCAGCAGCAGTACTATTGTTATAATGTTCGTGTTCATGCTAACAACCTCCTACCATGTTGGGCAATTGGCTTATCGCCGAAGCGTCCAGTTGCCCCGAATCGGCCATTTCCTGCGCGTATCTGGATATCATTTGCTTGGGGAACCACAAGGCCTTCCATTTCTGTATCTCCTGGTATATCATGTCGTTGTTGTATTCGCTTTCCTTGTTGACGAGGAGCCACTTTGTGAGCCCGCTGAATGCCAGGTTATGGGAGCATCCGCACGCAACCCTTCCGTTGTTGCCGAATCCTTGTGACCCTATTCCGCAGCAGAACTCGCATGCGGAGTGTGGCATGGTCGCGACCTGGTTGTATCTGTCCTGCTGATTTTTGGTGAGGCTGCTGAAGCTTATGCTGCTGTCGAGCATCTGCAGCACGTTAAGGCTGCCAGTGGGGTCATCGTAAGATACGCCCAGCCCGTTTCCGTAATCAGGCGTTCCGGTAGGTATTACGTTTCTTATCACGTCTTCCATTGAAATCGCCCCTGCCACCTGGTTCGTGTTTTCCGTGTTTTCCAGATTGACATTACTTGAAGGCAGGGCTGGAGCCACGGAAGCCGTGGATATGCCTGCAATCTGGTAGCTGTTGAATACCAGAAGTGCCAAAACCGCTAACAGCATGACATACATAACGCTGTCTTTTGCGGACTTGTTTCTTGTCGCCTTTTCCGCCTTATGTTCTATCATGTCTATGACGTTTTCGCCCATCATATCCTCCTAGTTTTCACGAATCCCAGAAGTCCTCCGGCACCCAAGCATTCGTGAATGCCGGCAATTCATGGAATTCTAAAGGTAGGTTGCCTGAAACACCTTATATGGATAGTAGTGAAACTAGTTTCAAGCCGGCATATTGCCGGTCCGGCGGGGAGCCGGATTGATTTAATCCAATGGGAAGAGAAAACGCTGCGGCATTTGCGCTTAGAATCGCGGGCCGCGTCACGACACCTTTTCCAGGAGCTGGCACGTAGCGCAGACGCTGTTCCTGGCCGGCTCGCTGCATACACTGCATTTGTTGACGTGGCTGCCTCCGCCAAGGGTCTGCCTCAGCCCTGGCAATACGGCCAGGAAATTATCGAGCAGCCTCCTCTTCATGCCTGGATGCCTCTCCTCGAATTCGTCCAAGAGGTCCCTCATGCCGAACCTGTGGGAGCCTATTGCGCAGGGGCACCGGTCATAGACGACCCGGAAGCCCATTTCCTCGGAGTACCTGCGCACGTCCGCCTCGCACGTGAAGTAGAGAGGCTTTATGCGGGGAACGAAGTTCGAGTCCTTCCTCTTGCCAACCCGCGGCCCCATGTTCAGGCAGAGCTCCGGCCCGCCGCTTATCACCAGGTTCATGAGAATGGTCTGGACCTCGTCGTCCAGGTTGTGCCCGAGAACCAGCTTGTCGGCGCCGAGCTCCCGCGCCTTCTTGTTCAGAAGGTAGCGCTTCATTATACCGCATACAGTGCAGGACTGAAGCTTCTCCCGGTCATTCAGGACGGAACGCAAATAGCATACCGACCTGCCGAATTCCTTCCTGAAATCCACCACATGCAGCTTGACGCCGATCCTTTCGCAGAAAGCGGTTGTGTTCTCAAGGTTATACCTCGAATAGTCGCCTATCGCGAGGTCTATTATCATAGCTTCAGGCTCGTATCCGAACTTCTTTAGCAGATAAAGGGAAACAGTGGAGTCCTTGCCCCCGGAGCAGGCGACTATTATCCTCTCTCCCCTCGCCAGAAGTCCGTGCTCGTCTATCGCCTTCCTTACCGATTCCTCGAACGCCGCCTTGAAGCTCATTTCCTCACCTTGCATCTCTTGGGCGACCTCTTGTAGATGATCACGGCAGCAGAAAACAGAATGACCGACAGTACTATGAAAATCCAGTTGTATGCGGAAAGGAATGCGCTGGTGACGCCGAAGATGCCCAAGAACACGACCACTGCCGGGACGCAGCACAGGTTGAGCGCCCCTATAGCTGTGAGTACGGCTGATGCGCTTCCGGCCGCTGCAAGCGCGCCCGCCTCTTTCTTCTTGTCCATGCTCACTTCAGCACGACCACGTTGGTCATGCCCCTCCTTTTCCTTTCAACCATGCCCTTGTTCTCAAGGCGGTCCAGCACCCTGCTCATCTTCACTTTGCTGAAACCCGTCTTCTCTATGAGCTTGCTCTGGAATATCATGCCGTTTTCGTCGAGCAGCATGCCGTAAACGGCCTTTTCATCACCGTCCAGCTTGCCAAGGGCCTTCCTTGCCCGCTCGATGTCCGGCTTGCCTTTGGCCTCAGTGAAGGGTTTGCGGTAGACAAGGAAACCCATGAGGGCAATGAAAGCAGATGCACCCAGCATGAATATGCCCTGCCAGGGCGGCGTGATGAACGGGCAGACGCTAGGGTCAAGGGGGCAGGTCTTGTGAAGCTCGGCTCCCCATGCCATGAATTCCAGCATGAAGGATATGTCTATGGGTATCATTATCAGGCCGATCGCCATCAACAGCATGCCCGTTTCCCTGCGGTTCATGGTTCATCACACAACTTATTATGTTGAAGGGACGCAGTTAAATATTCCGGTCCAAGTATCATGTTAAAGTATCAGGTTAAATATGTATCCCAGCAGCAGTATCTGCGGCACGGTTATTATCGGCAGCCATATGGCCGCGCGCCTGCCTATATTGGACGCTATAAGCCCTATCTCCGTATAGTCCGTGGCTACGCCCGCCATGAGGAAGGTGAACGAATTACCCAGCGCGCCGGTCTGCCTGAATATCTCGAACGCGAGGGGCGACGAGCCCTCCGAGCATACCTCTATCACCGTCGCTATCACCAAAGTAATCACCAGACCGAGCACTGTAGGCCCGAGGTACGACACGAACAGCTCGGGATTTATTAATGCTCTTGCTGCAGCAGCGAATATCATGCCCAGCAGTATCCACCAGAGCACCATCTTTGTCAGGGCCCAGGCCCCGCTGGCTATCCCCTTCAGCGCCCTTGGCGTCTTGCCGGCATCATGGCTGTTCCTGTATTCTCTCCAGCGCCTGGTCATGTCCGCTTTTACGGAAAAATCCCCTGAAACATGTGCGGTATGCCTGCTTCGCTCCACCCAGCCTTTCCTGTCAAGCAGCTGGTAAACAAGGCCGGTTATCACCGCTATCACTATGGCTGAAACTATTATCAGGAGCGCGTTGATGCCGAAGAAGCTGAACAGCAGCAGGGTTATGGGCAGGTTGGCCCAGGGGCTTGCCAGAAGGAACGCCACAACCGCAGGGACGGACGCGCCCTTCCTATAGAACTCCATGGATATGGCCAGTATGCCGTGCGAGCATGCTGACATGAGGAACCCTAACAGCACTGACCAACCGATCGTCCGCTTTTCCGGCTTTGAAAGGAACTTCGATATATAGGTGCCCGGCACCAGGTAATCGATTATGCCGCCTATGACGAATCCCAGTACTATGGCCCACCATACGAGAAGCAGGTACTCGTAGAAGGCCAGCCAGAAATCCTGCAGGGCCGTTATGCCGTAATGGCTGAGCAACGGGTTGATCAGGAACAGCCCGGCCAGCACCATCAGCACCTGATACAGCCTTTCCCTGAACCAGGGCTTTGGCCTGCCATGACCGTGGGTGCCATGCGCGGCGCATTCAGGGCAATAAAGGCCTTTATTGATGCGGTTCTGCTTCTCGTACTTGCGAACGCAGCGCTCGCTGCAGAACCATTGGCCGTGCGCCCTGATGTGGCCTTCCATGCCGCACACCGGGTCTGTGTGTTTCTGGCCTGTGCGCTTCTTTCCTGCGCGGTTCTTTTGGTTTGATTTCTCCTTCATTGGTTCAGCTCCATTCTAAATGCATGACGAATATGTTTAGCCGCTGCCGCGCTTAAATGCGCAGTGGTTTCCTTTTGGAAACCCGGCAAACGCATTAACTTTATATTGAAGTTAAGACGTTATGAATATTATGGGGAAAAGGAACATTAACAAAAGCAAAAAAGCGATCAAAAACGTTTTCAAGAAGAAAAAAATCAATTACGAACTGTATTTCACCCTGGCTGTAATTGTTATAGCTGTTCTTGCTGTAGCGCTGCTTTTCGCGTTATACATGCTGGGTGACTGCGTCACGGCAAACAAGCTGCTGGAGACAGGCGACCAGGCCGGACAGGCCAGCGGCACCGAGTCAGCGGACCAGATCGGGGTTGGAACCCAGCAGCCGCAATCACCCGAACCAGAACCAGAAGAAGAGCTGGGTCCGGAGGTCCTGGCGGCGCTTGCAGCGGAGAAGCTTGCAAAGTGCCTGACCGGTAACGGGTCCGTGCTGTACGGCGCTTACTGGTCCGAGAACACAAAAAACCAGGAGAACGTATTCGGGGAAGCGTTCCAGTACATCGAATACGTTGAGTGCACAGAAGACAGGGAGGCCTGCCAGGACGCGGGCGTAACAGGGTATCCCACCTGGGTGATAAAGAATCACAGGTATCCGGGGGAGAAGCCCCTTGAAACCCTTTCAGAACTGTCCGGCTGCGGTTATCCGTAAAATCGCAAATCAAAGCAAAAATATCAATAACAGTATTGCGAACGCTATCACCAGGACAGCGATTCCCGCCAACACGGCATTGCTTTGTTTTTTCTTCTGGCTTTTTGTGCGGGGTATGATCCTGCCTTCCTTCTTGTACTTTTCCTCAACCGATACGCCGATCGCCACCCCGATGGAGACGCCTATCGCAGGCCCTATTCCGATTAATCCAGGCATATCCAGGGCAAAGCTGAGCGGAATCCATACCCCGGTAAAAACAGCAATGCCTATCCCCATCCACATTCCTACGAAGTGGCCTTCTGGGTATTTCCTGTTCTTTTCTTTCATGTGATTTTTATTGGCGAAAGGAATATTTATACAGGGAAGCACAATTACTGTTATGGGAGAAAAGTGCCATGCATGTGGTAGGGAATTGAAAGCGGACGAGCCATTCATCCTTGAGGGAGGTTATCCGGGGGCTTCTTCAAAGATTTTCAAGCCAATGGCCTTGAGGCATGTCCAGCTGACATGGTACGGCAACCTGTACCATAAAGACTGCTACAAAAAGAAGAAATAGTTTTTTGTTAATCGGACAATATCGGGCTATCAGTCGATGTATCCCTTCTTCTTGCTGCTTATGTAGGTCTTGCTCATGCCGCCTACGTATTCTGTCACGTCGGCTTCGTAGTTTCCCATGACCTCGTGCGCCTTGTACCGCTTCTCTTCGGGCTTTACAGCACCTTTGGTGATTACCACTTCGATCTTCTTGGTCTCGGTCTTCTCTGGCTGGAGTATCTTCGATGGCGCGCTCAGGCTTGTGGGGAACTTCCATACAAGCCCGCCCCCACCGTCCAGGCAGTACAGATTGCAGTCCCAGGAGCCGAATATCACAAAATTCTTGTGCACGAACGGGTTGGTGTGCACGAAATTGTTCGTCTGGAACCTCCACTTGAGGGCGCCGGTATCCTTGTCAACCGCATACATGTGGTTGTCATAGGACCCGAAATAGACGGTGTTGCCGTCCACTGTCGCGTGGCCCACAGACCCCTCGGTCTTGAAGTCCCACAGCTTCTTTCCTTGCGAACTGACGCAGTATAATTTGTTGTCCCCGCAGCCGAAGTATATCTTCCCGTCATGCACGACCGGGCTAAGTATGACGTCGCGCGCGGGGTACTTCCATCTGAGCGCCCCGCTGGTCGAAATGGCGTACAGGTTCTTGTCCCCTGACCCGAAGAACAGCATTCCATTCTCGTAAGCCACGGGCCAGGCAGCTATCCAGTCATTCGCGTTGAACCGCCAGAGCAATTCGCCCTGCAGATTCAGGCAATACAACGAGGAGCCGTTATACCCGACGAATATCCTGCCCTCTGCTATGAACGGGGTTATCAGGGCATGAGGGGTTTTGAACACCCAGACCTTTTTCCCGTCAGAATCGAGGCAGTACAGCTTGCCGTCCGAGGACCCGAAATAGATGCGGCCTTCGTGTTCCAACGGGCTGCCGCCGATAGGCCCTTCGGACTCGAATTTCCACGCCAGTTTCCCGGTTTTTCCGTCCAGCGCGTACAGGTTCTTGTCGCTCGACCCGAATACTATTAGGTTGCCAACGGCAATGGCATATGACTGTATAACGCCCTTGGTCGAGAACCTCCACAGCTCCTTTCCGTTGAGGTCCAGGGCATAGAAGTTCTTGTCATAGGCCCCGAAGTAGATAGTGTCGTCCTTGACGATGGGCTTTGCCGTTATGCTGCCGCCGACCCCGATCCTTTCCCAGAACGTCTTTTCCCTGACGTCGCTGTACTCCTGGATGGTGCCGACGTTCCTTATCTGCTCGAAATCGTCCGGCTTTTCCGCTGAAACGAACCTTATTTCCGTCTCAGACGCGGGGATATAATCCTTCTGCATGGTTATTCTTAACAGATCGGTATTTATAAAATCCGCAAAAGAAAAAACCAAAAACTGCTCACCCGCACTGCGCGGCTGCCGAGACATCTCAGGGATACGTGCAACCCGAAAGCTCTGCGAGCCTCTCAAGCGACTGCTCGCCGGGATACTTCTGGCCGTTTATAATCCATGTTGGGTAGCCCGTTATGCCCGCTGCCTGGCACGTTGCCTGCTCATCTGTGCATTCGACGTAATCCACGTATTCGAAGGCGTTGCCGAACAGCGCTTTTTGGTTGGCGCAGTGGCCGCACCAATAAGCGCCGTACATCTTGACGCCGTTCTGGGTAAGACACTGCGCAAGCTCTGCTTTGGGTGACTGCTGGCCTCCACCGTTTCCAGAGCCATCCAACGGCGTGGCAGAGCAAAATCCCGTTATGCAGGTGCCTGAAACAGCAACCGCCGCAAGTACGATTATGGCAACCACAGCGTAGTAGTGTGTCTTTTTCTTAATCATACGTCACGTCTCCAAAACAATACATGTTGTATAAACATCTCAGCCGCACTGCGCGGCTGCGGCTGTGCCTGCGCCGGCCTCGAAGTCGCCGCCGAACCCTGCCGTTGCCTGGCCTGTCGGAAGCTCTGCATCACACTCCGCGGGCGGGGTGTTGAACGCGTCGCATATGGCCTGCTTGACCGCTTCGGGTGCCCTGGCAACGCTGACTTTCTGTCCGTTGATCACGAGCGTCGGTGATCCCTGCACGCCGAACTGGCTGTTCTCAGCCGTGTAGACCGGGTACTGCGGGTACTTGCCTCCGCTCCAGGTGCCCTGGTCATCGTACAGCTCCGTTATCTTGAATTCCTCGTCAGTGGCTGTGATACAGGCCTGGAGCTTTGCCTCGTCTATGCCTATCTGCTCCTGGCATGCCGGGGAGTCACCGCTCTGGGTGAAGCACTGCGCGAACTCGATGTATTTCCCGGGCTGTTCCTTCTGGATGCAGTACTGCACGTTGTTCTCGTCTATCTCCTTCTTGCCGTGCATTATGTAGTCAACCCACTTGACCGTGATGTCGGCCTTGTCGCCGAAAAGCTCCATCACGGGCAGCATTGCCTTCTGCATCTGGAGCCCGTACGGGCAGTAAGACATTATGAACAGGTCAACGACCGGCTTGTCGGACTTGGGCACGCCCGTGCTTGCCGGCTCGCCCGATGCCGCTGGCTCGGGCAGCTCCTCGTTGAGGTCAATGAGGCCGCCGAACATCCATTTGCCGTCCTTTGTGACATAGTAGGGCGCGCTCTGTGGCTGGTCCTGGTACGTCATCTTTATGACTACCTCGTACGTGCCAGGCACGTCTGCTGATTCTTCGACGCCCTCGGAAACGACCTCTATGCCGGGGTAGCTCAGCTCAAGCCTCGAGGCGATGTAATCAACTATCTTGGCTTCGGCCGCGACAGCGCCTATGTCCGTGCCGGACTCGGCTGCGCTGATGTTTCCGGTAAAGGATGGCGACGCGATCGCGCCAATAATTATGCCTACCAGTAAGACGCCTGCGAACAGGATGAAATGGGGGACATGCCTGCCTGAGCGGCCCGGCTTTTTGTCTTCCTTGAGCATCGGCTTTTCCCTCAGGGGCCTTTCAACGCCCCTTTCCTTTTTATCTTCAGAATGATCTGAACTGTCCGAGCTTTCTTTCTTGTCAGAATCTTGCTTTTTCTCTTCCTTGGTTTCGTTCTCTGAATTCTCTGCACTATCTTCGTTTTCTTCATCAGACCCAAAAGTGTTGTCTTTCCGGGACATACTAACAAATGTGTCTTTGACATTTAAATATGTTTTAGTTTCTTTTTGGTTATCATAAAACAACCACTGCCTTATCCGGTTTCCTGTGTCAGGGCCTTTATTTACATGGTACTATACAATATTATAATTATGGCTGAAATACCCGGACCTGCAAAAAGGTCTGAATGGCACAGGCTGGCGGAGAAGGATGTTATTGAAAAAACCGGGTCAACAGACAAGGGGCTGAATACCAGCGAGGCAAAGAGCAGGCTCGGAAAGTACGGGTACAACGAGCTCAAATCGGAAAAGAAGATAAGCAGGCTGGCCATTTTTGCTTCCCAGTTCAGGTCGTTCCTGGTCATAATACTCATCGCTGCAACCATATTCTCGGCCCTGATAGGCGAGATAATCGACGCAATCGCCATACTCGTCATAGTGGTGCTCAACGGCGTGTTCGGCTACGTGCAGGAATACAAGGCAGAGAAAACCATAGAAGCGCTCAAGCGCATGACGCGGCCGGAAACCGTTGTCATCAGGGACAGCAAGGTCATGACGATACCGAGCAGGGAATTGGTTCCCGGCGACATGGTGATGCTGGAGCAGGGCAGCAGGGTCACCGCGGACCTGCGCATCCTGGAAACGACCAACCTGAAGATTGACGAATCAGCAATAACCGGCGAATCCGTGCCTGTCGTAAAGCATACTTCCCGGCTGGCCGCCGGCGTGCAGCTGGCTGACATGAAGAATATGGCATGGGCAGGCACCATGGTGACATACGGCAGGGGCAGGGGCCTAGTGGTCGGGACCGGCATGTCCACGGAGATAGGCAGGATAGCGCACATAGTGGAAGAGGGCGGCGAGGAGCCGACGCCGCTACAGAAGAAGCTCAACACGTTCGGCAAGAATCTCGGGCTGATCATTCTCACCATATCCATCCTGGTTATTGTAATAGGCATAGTCAGGGAAGGGCCTGTCGCGGGCATGCCACTTACACAGGACCTTGTGGTCACCATGATCATAACAGGCATTGCCCTGGCGGTAGCCGCCATACCAGAGGGACTGCCAGCAGTCGTTACGATAACGCTGGCGCTGGGCCTTCAGAGGCTGGCGAAAAACAATGCCCTGATACGCAAGCTGCCGGCTGTCGAGACGCTCGGCAGCACGACCGTAATCTGCAGTGACAAGACCGGCACGCTGACAAGGAACGAGATGACAGTTAAAAACATATGGCTTGCCGGGGATACGGACAGCTACATAGCCGTGGAGGGAGAGGGCTATGTGCCGGAGGGGGAGTTCGAGGAGATAAAGGGCAAGCCCGGCAGCCAGACCGGCGCGAGGATTGACGTGAAGCAGAATCAATCCCTTTCGCTGCTGCTCAAGGTAGGCGCGCTCTGCAGCAACGCCAAGCTGGCTAAAACCAGGAGCAGCGCGGACGGGGAGGCGTCCCGGGGCGGCAGGGACGGCCCGGCAGGGAAAACCGGGGTTTTAGAGGAATGGGGCATAACAGGGGACCCCACAGAAGGCGCGCTGGTCGTTGCAGCGGCGAAGGCCGGGATGACAGCAGCAGCCCTGGACGAGCAGCATCCGCGCATAAAGGAGATCCCGTTCTCTTCCGAGCGTGCCATGATGACGACGGTCAACAGGCTCAAGGCAGGCAAGGCGCTGGTCTGCGTGAAAGGCGCGCCCGAAACCGTTCTCGAAAAATGCGACCGCGTTCTCGACAATTCCGGAAAGGCCGGGACAGCCAGGCCAATGACCGCGGCCATGAGGAAGGAAGTGCTCAACGCCAACATGACCATGACCAGCCGGGCGCTGAGGGTGCTTGGGATAGCATACAAGGAAACCGCTGCCGGAACGAAAAATGTGCCTGAAAAGGAGCTGGAGGGCGGCCTGGTCTTTATCGGGCTCGCGGGCATGATAGACCCGCCAAGGGAGGAGGTCAGGCACGACATCGAGAACGCCAAACGGGCCGGCATAAAGATGGTCATGATAACCGGAGATCACCGCAACACCGCGGTTGCCATTGCAAAGGACGTAGGCATAATTGCCGCGGCGAACACCGGCGCAGCCCGCTCAATGACCGGAGAGGAGCTTGAAAGCATGCCTATGGGCGAGCTTGTCAGGGTTGTAGACAACATAACCGTCTACGCGCGCGTGAACCCCGAGCACAAGCTCAAGATAATCAATGCACTGCACAAGAAAGGCCACATCGTGGCAATGACCGGTGACGGCGTGAACGACGCGCCCGCGCTCAAGGGTGCTGACATAGGCATTGCCATGGGCATAAAGGGGACCGACGTGGCAAAGGAGGCCAGCGACATGGTGCTGCGCGACGACCATTTAACGAGCATATTGAGCGCGGTGGAGGGAGGCCGCGGCATATACGACAACATAAAGAAGTTCATCCAGTACCTGCTCTCGTCCAACCTGGGGGAGGTACTGATAGTGTTCATCGCCATGCTCATAGGGTTCACCGACCCGGCCACGGGCGCCATAATACTGCCCCTGGCAGCCATACAGCTTCTATGGATAAACCTGCTGACTGACGGGCTTCCGGCCCTGGCTCTGGGGGTTGACCCGCCTTCACCGGGCATAATGGACAGGAAGCCCAGGGACCCGGGTGAGAAGATACTTAACAGGGCAATGCTTGCCGACATAACCATGGTGGGCATCATCATAGCCATCGGCACGCTGCTGCTTTTCTGGTATAACCTGCCGAAGGGCGGCGCGCTCGCCGCTACCGTGGCATTCACAACAGTTGTCATATTCGAGATGGTGCGGGTGCAGTCCGTGCGCATGAAATTCAGGATCGGCATCATGTCCAACAGTAAGCTCATCATCGCAATGGCGGCGTCGATAGGGCTCCAGCTCGTCGTGGTATACACCCCGTTCCTGCAGCCGGTGTTCAACACGGTCGCGCTCGGCCTTTGGGAATGGGCGCAGATAATCGGCATGTCGCTCGTTGTCATGGTCATAATGTTCCTGAAGGAGAAGCTGTTCAGGACAAGCCTTTAAGGCAAAAGGGATAGTTAGTTAGCGGTATGGGGAATGGATTGGTATGGCTGATGTGTGGATTGACGTGCTGGTTTTCATCGCAGGCCTGGTGCTCATAATAAAGGGCGCTGACTGGGTGACTGATTATGCATCGAGGCTCGCAAAGAAGCTCGGGGTTTCAGAGCTGGTCATAGGCCTGACCGTGGTCGCCACTGCCACCAGCCTGCCCGAGCTCGGGGTCTCCCTGGTGTCTGCCTTTTCAGGTGTTTCCCAGATAGCCACCGGCACCATAATAGGGTCGAACATAACCAACATAGCCCTGATACTGGGCGTATCCGCCCTGGCATACCCCCTTGCAACGGGCCGCAGCTTCCTGAGGCAGGGCCTTGCGACCATGGGATTCTCCCTGCTGGTGGCATTCCTCCTTATGGGTGGAATGGCGTGGCAGGAGGGTATGGTCATACTGGTGCTGTTCGTGGCGTATCTTGCATACGTGATAAGGAACAGAAAAGAAGAGAAATCCGAAATAAGCTTGCCAAAGGTTATGGCAAAGGGCAACAAGTGGCTCTATCTTGCGGCCAGCCTGTTAGGCGGCATCGTTGTGGTCGTGGGCGCGCAGCTCATGGTGAGCTCTACCGTGAACCTGGCGCAGCTTCTCGGGGTGCCCGAGATGCTCATAGCCATTATCATAATAGCCATGGGCACTTCGCTGCCGGAGCTGGTGACTTCGGTTACGGCCGCGGTGAAGCGCATGCGCGGCATCTCCCTTGGAAACATAATCGGCACCAACATATTCAACATAGCAGTGCTTGCGATTGCTTCTCTGGTCTCTGCGGTTCCGGTTACCAGCCACGTGCTGCTCATCGACGTGCCCGTGATGCTGCTCGTCACCGCCCTGCTGCTCGTGTTCATGAAAAGCAGGTGGGAGCTCAGCCGGAAGGAGGGTGTCACGCTGCTGGCAGTTTACGCGCTGTTCATCGGGCTGCAGTTCCTGGCCTGATTTAGGGTTTTTGCTATTGGTTCGACAATCCCCGAAAAACGCTATTTAACCATAAATACGCTATAATATATAACAGGTACTATGATCAAATTACTCGTGACGTTCATAATGGTTTACCTGTTCTGGATATTTCTAACCTTCTCCCTGTCCTTTGACGAGCTGCTGCTCGGAGCGGCCGTCTCGCTGCTGGTGACCTACATATCAAGGGAATTCCTGTTCACCAAGACCAGGGCAAGGGCCCTTCACCCTGCCAGGTGGCTGAACGCGTTCGCTTATCTCGTCGTGTTCATATGGGAGGAGGCCGTTGCCCACCTCGACCTGGCATACAGGATAATCACTGGAAGGATAAACCCTTCCATAATAAAGGTCAGGGCAGACCTTGACACCGACATCGGCAGGACCATGGTGGCCAACAGCATAACCCTCACGCCCGGCACGCTGACCGTGCGGGCGGGGGGCAAGAACCTTTTCGTGCACTGGATAGCATACAGGAAAGAGCAAAACGTCGGCAAGCGCTTCGAAAGGCTGGCGACCAGGGTCTTCGAGCACAGGAAGAAGTGGTGACATGGCGGGGATTCCCGGAACTTGGGGGGCAAAGCATGACAGGCCTGGGTGATGTGTGGCTGTACCTGTTCGTCGGAGCGGGGCTGATTGCACTGATACGGGCAGGGCTCGGGCCCAGCTTCGCTGACAGGTTCCTCGGCATAGGCGCGTTCGTCAACGTGGTCACGCTGCTGCTAGTGGTATATGCGGTCAACATAGGAAGCCAGTTCTATCTCGACATAGCCATTCTTCTTGTCATGCTTTCGTTCGTTGGCTCTCTGGCAATCGCAAAATACGCGCCAAGGAGGGGGGCCGCATGATAAGCGAGGCATTGCTGACGGTAGCGGGAATATTCGCGCTGCTCGGCGCCATAGGGCTTTTCAGGTTCCCTGACTTCTACACGCGCTCGCACGCGGCAACCATGATAAGCGTGGGCGGAGTGATGTTCGCGCTGTTCGTGCTGATGTTCGGCGGGCGTTTCCTCGGCGTGTACTTCTTCAAGATACTGGTGATCATCGTGCTTTCGCTGATGACAAACCCCACTGCAACGCACGCTGTCGCGAACAAGGCGTACACCATAGGGGTAAGGCCCGTGAATCTGAAGCAGGACCAGATGGAAAGCAGGCCCGGAGGCGGCAGGAAGTGATGCCATGATATTCGAAACAATGCTCTTGGTGCTCGCTGTAGCATCGGTCGCGGTTGTGGCGCTGCGCGACCTGCTGCATGCGGTGATAATCATGGCGGGCGCGGACGCTGTCCTGGCGCTGATATTCTTCATGCTCGGCGCGCCCGACATCGCGATAACGCAGGTGGCTGTCACGGCAGGTCTGACCACCATAATATTCATCATTGCCATAGGAAGGACCAAAAGGATGGAAGCGGTTAACGGTGAAGCGTCATGAGGTTCATGAGACTGTTCTTAATAGCGGTTTTCGGCGTGCTGCTGTCGGTGGCGATCGGCTCGCTGCCGGCCTTCGGGACCTGGGGCAGCAGGGAGGTGGCCCATTACTACATCGAGAACGGCGCTTACAGGACCGGCTCGGCAAGCATAGTCAACGCGATAATATGGGATTTCAGGGGCTATGACACGATGGGTGAGGAGACGGTGCTTTTCACTGCCGCCCTTGGCGTGTTCCTTATAATGAGGAGGAAGCAGTATGGATACTATCGTAAAGTCCGTAAGTAGGCTTCTGTTCCCCCTCATGCTGCTGTTCGGCCTGTACCTGGTGCTTCACGCCCATCTCACTCCCGGCGGCGCGTTCCCTGGCGGGGCAATAATAGGCACTGCTTTCGCGCTCCTCGTGATATCTTACACCGAGCAGGACGTCGAGCACAGGCTCACCAAGAGCGAGCTAATAGACATAAAGAGCGTCGCGGGCATAATCCTCATAATAGTGATAATCAGGATGAGCCACCTGCTGAGGGAGGAGTTCCTGAACACCCAGACGCTGTTCACGCTGTGGAGCGGGGGATTCACGCTGCTCACCAACGTTGCCGGCTCGCTCATGATAATTACCGCGCTCGTCATGATCATATACTCGCTGGTAAGAGGCTGATGAAAAGACGGCTTAATGTGATTGGATGAGGCCGTCAGTGTCGATGGAAATTGAATCGAAATATGTGATGTGAATGCTGCCGTACGCGATTGCGATGTTCCTGGTGATAGCGGGCTCATACGCCCTGCTGGTCAAGGAGAACCTGATAAAGAAGATAATGGGCCTTGGCATATTGTCCAACGGCATCCACCTGTTCGTCATAGCCCTGGGCTACAGGGAAGGCGGCATCGCGCCCATACTGCAGGGCATCGGATTCAGGCACTTCGTGCAGTACGCCGTTGACCCGCTGCCGCAGGCGCTTATACTGACATCCATCGTGATCAACCTTTCCGTGACAGCGGTGGCCCTTTCGCTGGTGATACAGGGCTACAGGAAAACCGGCAGCATAGAGGCTGGCGGCTACAGGAGGCTGAAGGGGTGAAAGCATGCTGTATTCTTTCTTTTCGCTCATGACACTGCTGATAGCGGCATTCATAATACCGCTCGTCAGCCTGAAGAAGGAGAGGTTCATACCGCACATATCAATAGGCGCTTCGCTGCTGGCTCTGGTGTTCGCTGTCATGACAGTGCCCTTTGTCCTCAACGAGGGGGTTGCCATACACCAGATGGAGGACTGGCGCGCGCCTTTCGGCATTGCACTGGCGGTCGACGGATTCAGCTTGCTGCTCATAATCATGATAACCTTCATAGGCTTCCTGGTTACCCTGTTCTCGCTGAAGTTCATCAGGAAGAGGCGGACGAAATACTACGCCCTGCTCATGCTCCTCCAGGTCGGGCTGCTGGGGATAGCGCACACCGGCGACCTTTTCAACCTGTTCGTGTTTCTCGAGATAATGAGCATAAGCTCCTACATACTGGCGTCATACTCCAGGAACGCGCCTGCCATAGAGGGCGCGATCAAGTACCTGATAATCGGGTCTTTCGGCACGTCCATGATGCTGCTCGGTGTAGCTTTCATGTACGGGCTCACGGGCACGCTGAACATGGCGGACCTTGCATTAAAGGTTGTGGGCATGTCAAGCCCTATCCTGCCCCTGGCACTGGGCTTGCTGATAACCGGGCTCGGCGTCAAGGCGGCCATGTTCCCGTTCCATGCCTGGAAGCCTGACGTGGTATCGGTAATGCCGGCATCGGCGGGCGCGATCTTCTCGGCCCTTTCCACATCCATAGGCATATACGCCATCATGAGGATAGTCCTCACGGTCTTTTCGGGCTCGACCGCAATACTGTATTACATACTCATCACCATCGGAGCGGTAACCATGCTGGTCGGAGCCATAATGGCAATGCAGCAGCGCAACCTGCTCCGGCTGCTTGCGTATTCTGCCATATCCCAGGTGGGCTACATCCTGGTTGCTTTCGGCGTGGGCTGGTTCAACCCGCTCGGCTTCCAGGCGGGCGTGTTCCACATGTTCAACGTAGCCATGTTCGAGACCTTGCTGTTCCTGTGCTCGGGTGTGATAAAGCACAAGACCGGCACGTATGACATGGACAAGCTTGGCGGCATGGCCAGGTACAGCCCTGCCGTGGCCTATGCGTTCCTCATAGGCATGCTGGCCAACATAGGCGTGCCGTTCTTCAGCGGGTTTGCTTCCAAATGGCTCATCTACGTTGCAACGATCGATACGTTCCCGCTGCTGACGGTGCTCGCGGTCGTTGTGTCTGTCATGACGCTGCTGTACGGGCTCAGGGCCTATTCGCTGGTGTTCCTCGGCAACAGCAACGTCAAGCCGGGGAGGGTAATCAGGTCAATGCTCGTGCCCATACTTATACTTGCCGGCGTATGCCTGCTGTTCGGCATACTTCCGCAGATAGGGTTCGGCATGAGCGAGTACGTTACAGCGTCCTTTGAAAACGCGAGGTACATAGCAATCGTGCTGGGCGGTGTTTGATAATATGTGTTGAAGTCATGACAGCGTATGAATGGGGGATGATGTGAAATGGAATTGCTGGGTTTGCACTTGGTCGCGCTGGTGTTCGCGGTTTTGGCTGCATTGATAGCCATGATAAACCGTTGGAGCAGGAAATACAGCCGCACCAGGCTGTCCAAAGTGAAGAGAAAGATATACGCGTGCGGGGAGGAAATAGGCCCGAACAGGCTGAACGTGCCGCAGGATTCCTTCTATGAAGTCATGATAAGGTCCCTGAGGCTCGGCAAGCTCAGGAGTTGGCACAGCGGTGACCTCACCCGCTACCTGATATGGGTGTTCACCGGCATGGTGCTGATAATGCTTTACCTCCTCTTCATGTGGGGGCTATAGAATATCAAGGAAAGGAAAACATGAAAAGCAAGGTGTACAGGCTGGTTGACAAGGCAGTGGCGTATTCCAGGCTGAAGTCCCCCTGGGTGCTGCACATGGACGTTGCTGGGTGCAACGGATGCTCCATCGAGACGTTCGCGGCCCTGAGCCCGCGCTACGACCTGGAGCGCTTCGGCATAGTTAGCAAGGCCAACCCCCGCCAAACCGACATCCTGCTGATAGGCGGGGCAGTATCCAGGAACATAAAGAATCAACTCAGGCGCGTGTACGACCAGACGCCGGACCCCAAGGTCGTGGTCGCAATAGGCAGCTGCGCGATATCAAAGGGCGTGTTCCACGACGCCTACAACATAGTGGGCCCGCTGGACAAGATAATGCCCGTTGACGTGTACGTTTACGGCTGCCCGCCCAAGCCGGAGAACATAATAAACGGCGTGGCCAAGGCTCTGGCCATATGGCAGAAGAAGATGCTGGGTTCCAGCACAAAGGGTGATATTGAGCCGGGTGGTTGATGTTAATGAAAAGGCTGAAAAAGCATTTCGTTGTGGTGGGGTACATTATAAATGACAAGAATGTGCTTCTGGTTCACCACCGGAAGCTGGGGCTGTGGCTGCCTGTCGGAGGCCACATAGAGGCAAATGAGACCCCGGAAGACGCGCTGAAAAGGGAGGCTAAAGAGGAGGCTGATATTGAAATCGAGATTGCCGGATCCAGGGACGAGGCAGGCGACGTGAAAGGAACCGTTGAGGTTCTCACAAACCCTGACCACATCCAGCTTGAGGATATTGACGCGAGGCACCAGCACATAGACCTGGCCTATTTCGCAAGGACCAGGAGCAGCAGTGTCAAGCTTAAAGCAGACGAGCACCATGAAATAAGATGGTTCTCGGAAAAGGAGCTGGATTCACCGGACATCACGGCCAACGTAAGGCACTTCGCCAGGAAGGCAATAAAGGAGCTGGGATGAGCATGAAAAACGAAGGAGCGCAGTCAGCAGGGGCAAAGCCAACGACACAGGCATCAAAGCCCATGACTGCGTCTGCCATGGCAAAGAAGCTGGGAAAGCCGTACAAGCAGGACAGGCACTCCGTATGGGTCGAGGTCAAGCCAAAGGACGTCAAGAGCGTGCTGGAGGAAATCAGGAAGGCGACCGAGCGCATAAGCGACATCTCTGTTTTCGACGCCGGCAAGGAGCTGGAGGCAACCTACCGATTCTTCCTTGGCGGCATGGTTCTGAACGTGAAAACCCGGATAGAAGCAGAAAGGCCCAGGCTGCCTACCTGCACCAGGCTTTTCCCGGGCGCGCTGCTGATGGAGCGGGAGCAGCACGAGATGTTCGGGGTGTTCTTCTACGGCCACCCCAACTTGGACAATGTGCTATTCTCGGAATCAACGCCGAAAAGGCCGCTGAGAAGAAAGTACAGTCCGGCTGAAGGAAAGGAGGCAAAGAGTGGCTGACAAGAAAGCCAGCGAAAAAGCACAGGAAAGGAAGAAGTATACGCTGCCGGTGGGGCCGCAGCACCCGATGTACGTGGAAGCCGAGAACCTAACGGTGCACCTCGACGGGGAGACCATCACGGACGTTGACGTGAACATCGGCTACATGCACCGGGGCATAGAGGAGATGATGCAGCGCAGGAACTACCTGCAGAACATCTACCTGGCTGAACGTATCTGCGGCATATGCAGCGGAATCCATTCCGTATCGTACTGCGAGTGTGTGGAAAACCTGCTTGACACCGAAATCCCGAGAAGGGCGGATTACATCAGGACCGTCATACTCGAGCTGGAGCGGCTGCACAGCCATTTCCTGTTCCTTGGCGTGGTCGGGTACGAGATGGGGCTGGACACCGTGTTCATGTACACGTGGAAGGACCGCGAGCTCGTAATGGACATGCTCGAGGAGATCTCGGGCAACAGGGTGAACTACGCCATGCCGACAATAGGCGGGGTGCGAAGGGACATCCCGGAAAAGGTCAGGCAGTCCATCCTTAAGGGGCTTCCGCGCCTCGAGAAGAGGTTCGATTACTACAGGAACGTCTTCGCGAAGGACCGCGCCATACGCAAGCGCACCCAGGGCCTGGGCATACTCCCGAAGTCTGAGGCCAACCGGCTATCGATACAGGGCCCGGTTCTGCGCGCGTCCGGCGTCAGCTATGACGTCCGGAGGGACGCTCCGTACGCGGCCTACCCGGAGATAATGGACTGGAAGGTGGTGGTGGAAAGCGAAGGGGACGTGCACGCGAGGGTGATTCAGAAGATAATGGAAATGTACGAGGCCGCGAAGATACTGAAGCGCGCGCTGACCAGGCTGCCCCACGACGGCCTCAGGACAAGGGTTTCGCTTTCGATCCCGGAGAACGAGGCCGTGTCCCTGACAGAGGCGCCGCGCGGCGAGCTGCTCTACTACGCGCGCTCCAACGGGACCGACGTTCCGGAGCGCATGCGCATGAGGACGCCCAGCTTCTCGAACATGCTCGCGCTGCCGGTGATGCTGAAGGGCCAGCAACTTGGCGACCTGCCCGTAATCGTGGGGTCCATAGACCCGTGCTTCTCGTGCACTGACAGGGTCACGCTGGTGGAGGAGCGGACGGGTGAAACCAGGACAGTTGACGCCACATACCTGAAACGGCTGGGCCAGGGCAAGCAGCAGAAACATTAGGGTTATGGTGACATGAAATGAAGAATGCAAAGAAAAAACCAAAGCAGGAAAAGCACTACAACAAGCTGGTCAGGGACAAGGTGCCCGACATCATAAACAAGAAAGGAGCGAAGCCCATCATCAGGATAGCCGACGAGGAGGAATACGTGTATGCGCTGAAGCACAAGATACTCGAGGAAGCCGGCGATCTCACCAGGGCAAAGGGCGACAACAGCGAGCTCGAGGAGGTCATAGACATCATGGAGGCGGTGAACGCGTACATCAAGCACAAGAAGGTCTCTGTGAAGAACGCGGAGCGCATGAGGAAGTACAAGCTGCGCAAGCGCGGCGGCTTTGACAGGCGCATAATACTGGAGAAGGTGGAATGACAATGGACGCAATCATTCATGCATTTGCGCAGGCATTCGGCATAATCGTATACCCGGGGCTGCTTTTCGTGGTGTTGTTCAGCATGCTCTACTTCGGCATACTAAGGAAGCTGGCCGCGCGCATGCAGAACCGCATCGGCCCGCCAATCACGCAGCCGTTTTTCGACACGCTCAAGCTGTTCGGCAAGGAATCCATCCAGCCAGAGCAGGCAAAGCCGGGCTTCACGCTCTGGCCAATAATCGCGCTTGCATCAGTCCTGGTCGCCGGGCTGCTGACGCCCATGGCCGGCGCGGCCGGGCTGCAGGTGCCGGGCGGGTTCATCGTGCTGATATACTTCCTGCTCTTCGGATCGCTGGCCATATACCTGGCCGGCTTCTCGTCCTCCAACCCGTTCAGCACCGTGGGCGCCATGCGCGGTGTCATCCAGATGATAGGCTACGAGTTCCCTTTCATCGTGTCCCTGGTCGTGCCGGTGCTGATTGCCGGCTCGCTTTCCCCGCTCGCTGTCAACGCGCACCAGGTTTCGGCCGGGCTGCCGTGGCTCGGCATGCTTTTCCCGCTGGCCTGCCTGGCCTACTTCACGGCAGTGCTCGCCAAGACCGAGCTTCCGCCGTTCCACGTGCCTGACGCACACCAGGAGCTGGTAACCGGCTACAGCACCGAGTACTCCGGCTTCAGGCTGGCCATGCTCGAGCTCGCGCGCATGGTCAAGACGTTCGTGCTCATCGCGCTGGGCATAGCGTTCTTCCTGGGCGGCGCAGGGCCCGGCCTGGTCGGGTTCGGCATATTCATCATAAAGAGCCTGGCAGTCCTGTGCGTGCTCGCGCTCGCGCGGGTGCTCTTCGCCAGGATACGGATAGACCACGTGCTAAGGGTCACCTGGATAATCGGCGCACTTGCGCTGGTTGATTTGGTTAGGGTTTTGTTGGTATAATTAATTCATGGTTTTGTAGAAATCACACAGAAAGTATAAGTTAAGGTGTCTCCCTAAATGTTATATAGATCAAAAATAGCTATAGAAGGCATATCAATGAATTTTTCTTATTGTTTGTGGATGTTTTCTACGCGACCCATTTCACATATATACCGTTTAATTGACAACGAAGCAAGATAAAAAATAGGGGTCCGACCAGATGGCAACTCCGCCGGACCCCTTTGAAACATCTAAATCGAATACAAACCATATACCACAAGCAGAACCGTTAAATTCAGTTGGGGGTTTATCCAAGCAATTGATAAACATCAAGCCAAGGCATTCTGAATTTCATTATCGAATTTCATCAACGCCTCTGCTGGATTTTCTGCTGTAGTTATTGCTCTGCCGCCAACAAGCAGATCTGCACCTTCCTTCATTGCTACTTCAGGTGTGACCGACCTATCTCCCGCCTGACCTCCGAGTTTCTGATACCATATTGGTCTTGTTCCTGCGACAATCTTGTGCAGCGATAAGCCGCTGATGATATTCAGCTCCTTTGCCGAGCACACAACCCATTCGAAGCCTACATCCGCGGCCCATTGAGCCAAAAGCTTGACAACATTCTGGGGTTTACGGCGAAACAGTTCAATGCATCTTTGCTTTGTTATGCTGGTCAGCAAAGTAACAGCAACGGGGATGGTATTCGTACCTTTGCATACTTCAACCACCTCAGCCATGGCTTCAGGTCCTGCAATGGCATGTATGGTCACAAAGGTCGATTTTGCCTCGACGTACACAGAAGATCTGTTCTTCATCGTATTGCCGGTGTCGCCTATTTTGGGATCCGACATAACGTTTTTGATCCCATCGATTTGTATTAACCGTTCAACAATACCCACTCCATTCACATCAAGCAGGTTGTTTACCTTCGCCCCCCATAACCCAGGTTTTCCTGCAAGTTTATTGGCCATTTCCAATGATTCATCAGTAGTCATGTTGTCAAGGGCCAATATTATCCTATCTTTTCCCAATTTCATTTGCTCATCTCCCTTGGGCTTTTGCCCAACTTGAACTATAAAATTTGTTTGAAAATACAACTATCCCAACCACTTACAATTTTTCAAACATTGTTTAAGCTTCAAGAGCAGCATTGAAGACCTCCTGAAGTCTGCCTGCTTTCTTCAGTTCAATGAAAAATTTTCCTTTGCCGACCGCAGTATCCACTGATACTTCATCAGCATCGCATATAGGGCATTCATCCCATGGATATGTTTCAACGGGCGGAACTGAATGCATTACGACCAATTCAGGCACGTCAATCATTTCAGCAGATGCCGCTCCTCTTGCCATTAAGACGGCTGCTGCCACTGGATCGCCCCCTGCTTCCCTCACGGCATTCACAACCTCTCCAATTGAACCGCCTGTCGTCCAGATATCCTCGGCAACCAATACTCTCGTATTCTTTACTTTCTGTGCAAAGATGGATCGGGATAAAGCCTTACCTACATCAGCGGCTTCGGCATAAACAGTGAGTATTTCGTGCCCCAAGAACTTTTCAAGATGGTTGGCAATCGCATCTCCAAACTTAATAGCTCCTATTGCAGGGGTAGCAATGACATCTATGTCAATTCCCATGTCAATGATTTTAGCAGCGAGAAAAAGGCCAAGCCGTTCAAGTGTTTTAGGGTACATTGAGATCCTGTCCTTGTCAAAATATGTATCAGAATGGTTTCCTAATCCTGGTGGTGTGTCCTTTTTTGCGGCTTTCAGTTTGCTTGATGTCTTGAGAACGAAATGTCCGTTGACTTTAGTTGATGTTTGAATAATAGCTAATTCAACTACTTTATTCATTCTTTCCAGTAATTGATGTTCCATGATTAAACTCCTCTTTATACAATTTGTTGACATATTATTCGAAATAGTTCGAAATGGCGGCCATTTGATTGACTGCCATTGTTAACACTGGCACATTAATATGCTTATTCGATGTCCACAAAAGTCAGAACTAATACGACTTAATTCCTTTGCACCCCCGATTCCCCAGGAATAGCTCGCATGATGCAGGTCTTAGGTGACATCAGCAAGCCATGATGTTAGTGATTTTATTTTAAGAGCATAAAGTCGGCTGGAGTGTTTTGTAGAAACAAATGTCCCCATCTCATCCACAACATAATATTCATCAAAAAATAATTTAAACCTATGCGCGAACCCGACAGCAAACCAAGAAACCATCCAACCACGAAACTATTATATGCACGCAACCAATCATTTAGATATGGCCAAGGAACCCGGGAAGAGCGGGCATGAAGAAAAATTCAGGAGCCCGTCCCTGGCGGCTGATGCCGTTATCCAGAAGGGCAAGTGCATAGTGCTGATAAAGCGCAGGTTCGAGCCGTTCAGGGGCAGGTGGGCATTCCCCGGCGGGTTCGTCGATTACGGCGAAAGGGTTGAGGACGCCGTCATACGCGAGGCCAGGGAAGAGACCGGGCTGGACATAGAGCTGGTCAGGCTGATCGGCGTTTACTCTGACCCGGACAGGGACCCGAGGAAGCACGTGGCCGTTGTGTCGTACCTGGCCAGGATAGCCGGCGGAAAGCCTGTTGTCACTGACGAGACCACCGGCATAAGGGTTTTCGAGAAGATCCCGGAAGACCAGCTCGCGTTCGACCACGCAAAGGTCATAAGGGACGCCGGCCTGGGGCACATGCTGGAATGATCTGTTTCAACTATTGCTTCAATCATTTCTTGCGGAGGACTGAGAACAGCGTCTTTGGGTGGGCATCTCCTTTCCCGTAATACACGGAATCCCTGATGGACTCGATCTCGAAATCCCTTGAGAATATGTTCCTTATCTCTTCCTTGGTGAACTTGCGGGGCCCCCCTTCCCGCGGCTCGTCAATGCTGAAGCACTTGAGGAACAGCAGGCCGCCGCTGGCAAGAATCCTGTTGACGGTCGCGAGATACTGGCTCCACTGCTCCGGCTTGAGAGTGTGGAACGCTCCCCTGTCAATGATGAAGTCGAACCCGTCTTTTTCGAGCCTCGAATCCAGCATGTCGTCGACCACGAACCTGGCCTTGCCTGCGCCGTCCAGGGCCTTTGCCTTCTTGACCGCGCTTGCCGATATGTCAGTACCGGTTGCTTCGAAACCGAGCTTTGCCAGCGCGATTGCCTGGGTGCCCGGTCCTGTGCCTATGTCCAGGAATCTTCCCTTGGTTATGCCTCTCTCATTGAGCTCCCTGGCGAGGTCGGGGTCCAGCTCCTTGAAATACCAGGGCATCTCCTTCACGTTCTTGCTCTTGTACACATCTTCCCAGCTCGGTAAACCCATTACTTTGCCCATGCTAAGTTTTCGGTGCGGTGCTATAAATAAAAGCATTATTATTTTTGAAACCGGAGCACCAAGGCCCGCAACCATATATACCTTTTAATTGACAATACAATGCCAGTCTCGTTGATATGCGGAGGGGGCTTGGATGTAAATCCTCCAAGCCCCCAAAAGAGTATGCGCGTTTAATTCGAAACGTACGCCACGTGCCGCAGAATCTTCTAAATAAATTTTGTGCCAATAACTATTCCGGTAAATTCAAGATTTGGGTCGTGCTCCATTTGGTCGCCAAGAATGTTCCCGACGGCTCAACCTCAAAAAGCACGAACCACCCGTCTTCGTCGCCTTCCCCGTCGCCGATCATTTCAAAGCCGACTATCTTGGCTCTGAATGTGTATCCCTGCCCGGCAGCCACTTCCACCAGCGCGCCGTCAGGAACTTCCCTGGGGTCAGCCACGCCTTTTGTTACAGAAGCGCATTCTACAGCGCCGGTTTCGAAATTCACGCCGCTGATTTGCTCGACCGAACTTATGGGTTCATCAGTGATGAAATATGTTTTGTGAACCAGTCCAACACCGTTAGAAACTTTTATGTAGTCTAAACTAAATGGGCCGGCAGGACCGCTGATCCCAAAAAAACTTGAACCAGATATGTCTGACAGGTCCAATTCTTCGAATGTCCTTTCTTCGGATTTGTTTGTTTTTGTTGATATCATGATTATTCACCTTTTTCCTTTCAATTCCCGAGCGAACGGCCAGTAATCCGACTGAACGCTTCCAGATATCTGGATTTGGTTTGTTCTGCAATTTCGTCGGGCAGCTCGACCCCGGGACCCTCCTTGTCGAAGTTGATGCTCTCCAGGTAGTTTCGCATGAACTGCTTGTCAAAGCTCTCCTGGTCCCTGCCGGGCTCGTACCTGTCTGCCGGCCAGAACCGCGACGAGTCCGGCGTCAGGACCTCATCGACGAGCATTAACCTGATTGTTGGTTTTCCAAGCTCGTTCAGCTCATAAGCGAACTCGAATTTCGTATCAGCCATGATGATGCCCGCCTTCATCAGTATTTCGCTGGCGGTTGCGAAAATGTGCTTGCTCATTTTACTAACGAAACAGAAAGCCTCTGTCCCGATTATTTTTTCACATCTGTCGAGTGAGATGTTCTCGTCGTGGTCTCCTGCTTCGGCCTTGGTCGCTGGTGTGAATAACGGTTCCGGCAGCTTGTCGCACTGCTTCAGGCCTGCCGGCAGCTCCTGCCAGCAGACCTTGCATGTTTGCTGGTAATCCCTCCAGGCCGAGCCGGCCAGGTAGCCGCGGACAACGCACTCCACCGGGATGACCTTCCCTTTCTTGACCAGCATGACCCTGCCCCACAGCTCTTGTGGGTATTCGCGGAAAGGCTTGGGCAGACTTCCGACCTCGGTAGTAATCCTGTGATGGGCCACGGCAGGTTTGGTATTTCCAAACACATCCAGCCAGTAATCGGTCAGAAACGTAAGCAACTGTCCCCTGCCGGGGATGCCGGTTTTCATGACCACGTCAAATGCGCTTATGCGGTCGGTCGCGACTATGAGAAGCTCTTTGCCGAGGTCATATATGTCTCGCACCTTGCCTCTGGTAATTGTAACGCCCGGTGCCTGGATGTTCGTGGCCATGAGCGCGCCTTTATCATAAACAAATTTTTCTTTCTTCTTCATTATAATTCTCCTTCCTGCGGCTTACTTTTTGGCATTGCATGACTCGCATCTGTCATGCTTGGTTTCAGTCCTTCTTCCGCAGTTTTTGCAAAGCGTCTTTTTCCTGTTTCTGGTTTTATGGTTTGACATTGTTTCTTTCCTCCTTCAGTCAAAAGTGATTATAGCTGGTTTTCTCAGTGACTTGCCGGATTCAGACGCAGAGTTGTCGGCAGCCGTCCTTTTCTTCAAGATGTTTGCGAACTAAAAACAACAAGTTGCAAAATAAAATCCATAAAAACGGGGGCCCCACAAAAACAATATGCAGGGCAACAACTGCCTGAATTCTGACCTGAATTTGCTGTCACGCAAGCTCTTTATGTTGCCATCCTTTAATCCTTTGATAACCAGCACGGCCATGAAAACCAGACCGCCAAATAAGTACAACACCAAAAATGCGGCCACTACTATCAGAATACATAAAACAATATAAAAGATAATCATCATCGTCTCCTTTCGAATGGTTTTTTGGGTTTTTTATCGTAACGGACTATGCGGCCCAAGTTCCTTGGTAATTTTTCCCGGTTCCAATATCTTTGCTGGGACGGGCTGGTCTGAATTTCTTTCCGCATTGTCTACAATCCCCGTGCTTCTTTGAAGTTGGTTTTCCGCATTTGGAACAAAACCTTTCTCCCTTTTTTTTCCTTCCCCTGAATATTCTCTTGTGTTTGCTTTTTCTTCTATGTCTTTGCGCTTTCATAAAAAATTCCTTTCCTTGAGTTTGGATTGACTTTTTGGAATGCCAAACGTCTGATTATATTCTACTATAGAACTAAATCTGCTGCAAACCCGGTCCTCTGATATCCGAATTCCTTGGATATGCCTGCATGGTGCGTATCTTGCATCAGCAAGCAGTTTATGTTGTGATTTTTTGAGAGCATGATTGCTGAATTGTCAATGCAATAATAAGTTCTTTTTGGATGGAAACAATTTAAGCGCTTCTGTGGCTCTGCCCGGACCACGATTAATTTAAACGGCCGGCGGCAACATTAAAACATGGGACTTCTTGGCGAGGCTCTGAAGAACATAGCGCGCAAGCCGTTCACGCAGAAGTATCCGGCAGAGAAGCCGAAGGTGCCGTTCAACCTCAGGGGCAAGGTCGTGCACCTGCCTGAGCGGTGCATCTACTGCGGCATATGCGCGAAGTACTGCCCGTCCAGCGCCATAACAGTGGATGTACAGAAAAAGACGTGGCGCATTGACCACGGACGCTGCCTGTTCTGCCAGCAGTGCGAGGAGGTGTGCAGGGACATCGTCAAGAAGGACGCCATCAAGCTGAGCTCCATATACGAGCTGGCAGAGAGCGACAAGAAAAGCATGATATACGAGGACAAGATCACCGCGGCCGGGCCAGGCCAGGTGAAGGAGACTGAAGAGAAATAACATTGTTTATCAGGCCGGCCAATCATGCGGCGTCTGCGGTTTCGTCGCTGCCTCTGTCTATGCCTTCTTTTTCCAGTTCTCGAAGCATGTTTGTGAACTGGTTTTCAATTTTTTGCAGGGATTTAATGTACTTGTCTGGCCTACATCCGGCTTCGACTGCTTCCATGGACGCAGAACGCACTGCCATTCTCGTTTTGTCAACAACTGAATAGACAACTCTTTTCATAGAATCGGGCATTTCCATTAGCTTTATATCTGACAACCTCTCTTCTATCAATTCGGGCGGAATGTTGGTTTGTTTTTGTCCATTGACATCTATTTCGTTGAGCAAAGCCGTTGCTGTTTCAAGTGTGTGTCTGGCCCTGTAAACATTACAGGTGCGGTAATCACTATCTAAAAAAGAAGGGCAGCTTACGTCTTTGATATAGCAATCCCCGTTGTCCGGGCAGTCATAACGGTCAGGCGTAGCAATCACCCAAACGGATTTTAAGAAATCTTTGAAAATCGTTATGCAGAACAAGGCGTAGTGTGTTTGTTGCCTTCAAGCTCCTGGAATATGCTTGAGCATATTCCGCTCCGGCCACAAAAGTTATACGAAGGTCGTGTCTTTCGCAAGACATAATATAGGGGAATGTCACCTCAATATAATTATTTGGTCGAGCCCGTATAAATATCGTGCTTGGAAATCCTGGAAAATTGTTACATTGATGACCCATTGCCAGTATTTCAGGCCTTTCGCAGCGTTTTTTCTACAATGGATGCCGCCTCATACACTGCCTTTTTGCACTCCTCGCCGGGCCCTTTTCCGAAAACGGTCGAGCCCTGCTGGATCCCAAAAAAGGCTATTTTGGCTTTGGGAAGGCTGCGCTGCATATATTCGATGAAAAGCGTGAGCGGCATCTTGTGCGTTGTCGAGAACATGCCCTTTATCCTGTCTGCCGGTATTTCAGCTATCTCGCCTGGCGGCCGGTTCATCTGGACCGCGTCGACCATGATTATGGTGTCGGGCCTGAACGAAAGGATTTTGCCGGCAAAGCTTTCCGGTGCAGGGCCGCAATCCAGCAACAATACTGGCTGCGGCAGGTCCCTTTTCCTCAGCTCGTCTATCACGAGCGGGCCGGCGGCGTCGTCAGCCCTTAGCCTGCTGCCGATTCCGCATACGACGAACCTGCTCATGCATAGTTTATATAATAGTGAAATAAAAATTAAACAATCCGGGAGTGGTTTTTCATGTGCCTGTCCAAGCCGCAGAAGGTTCTTGAGTATTCGGACGGCTTTGCCAAAGTCGAGTTTCTGGGCAGGGAGAAGAAGGTCAGGTCGTTCATGAAGCTGGAGCCGGGCGAATACGTAATAAGCCAGGCCAACTTGGTCGTTCAGAAAATACCCGGTGAACAGGCAGAGGAGATGCTTGCGGAATGGAAGCAGCTGAACGAGTGGAAGTGAACGGTCCGGAGGGCATTGACCGGGGAAAGGCGCTGTTCCTCAGGTACGCCGAAGGCTGCTGGATGTACAGGCACGACAAGGGCCTGGTATCCGAAGCCGACAACATGGCCCTTGAATCGGGGAACCCTTCGTATGAGGTCCTTAAGCGCATGTTCTACGTGGCCATACCGTCCATGGAAAGCATCGCAGAGCGGCTGGGAAAGGCCGGCAACGTGTTCGATCTCGATGTGCTGCGCGAGTTCTACTCAGGTGAGCACAACGAAAGGAAGTTCAGGGAGGGCGAGCTGGCGTGCCTGGCGTTCCCAGCAAGGGTGCTGGAGAATAGGCCGGCTAGCCGGTACTTAATAGGCCTGGAGCCCGTTGCCGGGAGCTTTTATGTGGAGTCGGACCTTGAGCTGGAGCCCGGTGACTGGGCCGTAATGCACCGCATAAACCTCGTCGAGAAGGTGCCGGAGGGCTTTGCGCTTGAGCTCGCGGAAAGGCTGCGCAAGCTGGGCCTGGATAAGACTTATAAATTCCCGAAGGTAGCTATAAAGTACCTCAAGTCTTTGAAGAGCAGGCGATATAATGGCTTTGACAAGAAGGACCAGGGCCCATCAGATGCGGGCAAGGGTGAAGCACCACAGGATGAGGGAAGACCGGAGGAAGCAACCGTCAAAAGACCAGGAGAGGCTCATGCATGAGATGAAGGCTGTGCAGAGGCTTGTTGAAGAGCTCATGGCTCTCGAGCATGTTCCGGAAAAGGTGAAGGTGAGGCTGGGCAGGATGATGGCCGACCCAAGGGTGTTCCGGCAGATGTTCAAGGAGTATGCTGACAGCGTCGGGTTTTCAGGCGTTGACATAGAGGTTGAAGAGGTGCCTGTCATCGCGAAATGCGGATGCGGTTTCCACGGCGGGGTGAAGGTGATGGACCATGTTCATTTCGTGCGCTGCCCCGACTGCAACAAGGTCGCCGACATCATGCAGGGCAACGACCTCGAGGTAGTTGAATAGATAGAATCTAATCCTCGAACGGGTTTATTATTACATCACTGCCTTTGAAAAGCACTCCCCTTCCGGTGACCCTTTCCCTGCCTTCCTCGGTTTCCTCAATCAGCTGGTATAATTTCCAGGCGGCGTTGGGCCATCTCATATAATAGCCATATTCAAAGGATTTCTTCTCCAGGGCCAGGCGGGCATCCCTGCCTCTGAATGCCTGTTCCCCTTCTTCCTTTGTCAGGCGCCTTATCATCTCGGCTGCCTCTTCTATGGACGCGTCCTTAATGTTGACCAAGGCTCCCCTCGACTTCTTGGCATCAAGGCCCCAGAAGTCTTCGGGAACCTCTCCATCATAAAGCACTTCCTTTGCATAGTCAAACAGCGTGGCAATGGTGGCGGTGCCGGTTCCCATGCCGTCTGCCAGTATGCCGCTCGATATCTGGTCCGGATTCGGATAAAGCATTAGCATGAGGTTCGTGGCGCAATAAAACTGCAGTAGATCATCCTCATCAAGGAAGCGGTCATAAATCACGATGTCGTTGTTTGTCCAGTCAATACCGTCAAGGTTCTCGGCGTATTTCCCCGGGGTCCTGACCTTGGTATCGCTTAGAGTGTCCCTTATCATCTCTTCAAACTCCCTGAAGTCTTTCCCGCCTTCATAATTCTTGAATTTTTCGTGACATGTCCCGAATATGCCGAATGCCACGTGGTCCCTCTGCTTTCTTGTGAGCGATTCGAGGTACTGCGCGTGTGCCTTGATCGCGTATTCATTGCCTTTTCCCGGGCCGCGCAACCCAAAAGATGAAAGAAGCAGAATGTTCTCCAGGCCGCGCCTCTTTTTGATGGCGAGCCTGTCCAGGATTCCTTGACGATAATACCTGACGCCATGGGGGATAACTTCAACGTGGTCATCACTTATCGAATAAGGAACCCCCTCCAGGCGGTCCTTTCCGCTCTCGGTATGCACGACAAGCCTGTCGCTGTGTTTGTCAAGCTCTTTTATCGTATCCAGATAATATGGTTTGGGTTTTGATTCAACCGTATGCAAATAAGTGATAACCGTTAAACCGCTGTTCTTGGCTTCTTTGGCCAGTTCAATGAAATAATCCTTGCCTTCACACTTTGCAATCCCAAACTCGTGCTGCAGCACCAATTTCTCGTTTCCCGATTTCGCGGCCTTGACTGTTTCATGAATGCCTTCTTTCCATGACTCCGGGTCGTCCTGCTTTATCTTGATGTCAACAGGAAAGCCGTACAGTTCTGGAGACTCTTCAGCCAGGATGGCTGTTACGTTCATGTCCCCGAAAACACGGTGCCCGGAACATCCTGCTATCAGATTCCCCGTATAAATAGCTATTCCGCACCTCTTCGTGTGATTCTTCGGGCGATACGTGCTGACGAAACGAATGTTGTATTTCATGGGTTAGAATGGCTGCGCGCATTTAAAAGGTTTTTTGTTTTTTCACCATGACGTGATAAAACATACAAAAAATCAGATTGGTCGGGGATTAATAGAATTTAAATGACCAAGCACAATTCTATTAAAGTGAAACAATGAAAAAGGAGACGTTGGGGGTCGTTCTCGCGCTGATAACCGCGATAATCAGCGGCTTTGCAATACCCGTGAACAAGATGTTCGTGGTCGGGATAGACCCGACGGTTTTCACCGCGGTCAGGGCGCTCATCATAGGCCTGGTGTTCCTGTTGCTGTCCGGTTTCCAGTGCGGGTTCGATTTCAGGAAATTCAGGCGCGTGGACTGGAAGTACCTGGCCGGCATCGGCGTGTTTGGCGGTGGGCTGGCTTTCCTGCTGTTCTTCACGGGTATCGGGCTGACAACCGGCGGCAGGGCGGCGTTCCTGCACAAGACCCTGCCCGTATTCGCGGGCATATTCGCAGCAATGTTCCTTAAGGAGCGCATACCCAGGAAGCACTGGTACGCCCTGGTGGTAATGCTGCTCGGAGCGTTCCTCATCTACTTCGCCAGGATACCGCCCAGCGCATGGTGGTCCAACCCCGGGCTTGGCGACCTGCTCGTCATCGGCGCCACCATACTGTGGGCCGCAGAGAACACCATCGCGCGCAAGGTCATGAAGGAAGGGGAGAGCAACTTCGTGGTCAGCTTCAGCCGCATGTTCATCGGCGCATTGCTGCTGTTCGCTGTCATAGTGCTGCTCGGCAAGGTTGACGTGCTTCTGTCCCTGACTGGACAGCAGGTGTCCAACCTGTTCATATCAACCGGCATGCTTTTCGGATACGTGTTTTTCTGGTACTGGAGCATAAGGCACCTCGACCTGAGCAGGGCCACTGCAATACTGCTGCTCGCGCCCGTGGTGTCGCTTGCGGTCGGTATATGGTGGTTCGCTGAGCCGTTCCCGCTCATGCAGATGGCGGGCTCTGTGCTGATACTGATAGGCGCGTGGTTCGTCATAAACATAAAAGGCAGCAGGAAGGGGTCGCAGCGGGCTGTTTCGGGAATCTAGCATTCCGGCGTTTTATAACCTTTATAAAAGCATCGCATCAATAATATAACACTTCCTTTTAGGAACGATCAAGCTTTTAAGGGAAGGTACATAATATCAAAAACGTAATCGGTGCAGCCATGTACAAGATACTGACAGTCTCGGACAAGATCCGCGTTCCTCCGTCAAACTTCAGCACTGACATCGAGAACGCGGTGAAGCAAAGCCTAGAGGAGAGGTGGGAAGGACTGATAGAGAAGGACATAGGCATAATACTATCGGTCGTGGGTGTGGATGACATGGGCGAGGGCAGGATACTGCCCGGCGACGGCGCGATATATTACCCGGTCACGTTCAGGATTCTTACCTATGCCCCGGAGCTGCATGAAATCGTCAGGGGATTCGTGATAGACGTCACCGAATTCGGGGCATTCGCCAGGATCGGCCCGCTCGACGGAATGGTGCACGTTTCCCAGATAATGAACGACTTTGTTTCTTACGACCAGAAGAACGCCACGTTCAACGGCAGGGAATCCAAGAAGGTGCTTAAGGAAAAGGACCCGATGAGGGCCAGGATAATATCGGTTTCAATGGCAGCGAGGCAGTACAAGATAGGCCTTACAACGAGGCAGTTCGGGCTGGGTGTGGATGGCTGGGTGGAAGCCGACAAGAAGAGGGTCAAGGAGAAGCCCAAGGCCGGCAAGGCTCCGGCAGGCAGGAAGAAGGGGAAGAAATAAGCTGTTTGGATTTATCGGTGATTCTCAATGACAGTAAAGGAAAAGGTGTGCAGGAACTGCAGGCTATTTGTCAAGGAGTCTGTCTGCCCGCTGTGCAAGCAGTCCCAGTTCAGCAGGAGCTGGAAGGGCGTGGTGATAGTGAACGACCCGAACACGTCAGAGGTGGCCAAGGTCATGGGCTTAACCGCTCCCGGCAAGTACACAATCTGGGTCAAGTAAGCGCCCGGAAAGCATGTAAACTATTTATATCAATCCGGCATTATGAATATTACCAGTGATGCTGTTATGGAAGTGATTTCGCAGAAGAAGAACCCATTGATGGGCAGGGAAGAGGCGTGGGTATGCCTGGAGCATGCGGGAAAGCCCACCCCGCCCAGGGCTGAGATGATTGCAGAGGTAGCGAAGCATTTCAATTCAAAGGAAGACCGCGTGATAATTGACAAGATATTCAGCGAGACCGGCAAGGCGGCTTCGAGGGTGAAGGTGCTGGTTTACCCCAAGTCAGACGCCGTCCCCAAGGACAAGCTGGAAAAGATGAAGGTGCGCATGGGCCTCGTCAAGAAGGAAGGCGGAAAGGCCGCGCCTGCACAGGCGCCGGCAGCTCCTGAGAGCGGAAAGGCCGAAGAAAAGAAGGAAGAGCCCAAGGAAGCGAATGCTGAAAAGGAAGGGAAGCCAGCAGCGGACAAGAAGGAAGAGCAGGCCGGGGAAGCTGAAGGCAAGAAGGAAGGAGAAAAGCAACCAGAAGAGAAAAAGGACGGCTAGTTATGAAGTACGACCTCCAGGGCACCACGATGCAGATGCTTAACACAGAGATCGGGGAGGGCGAAACCATTGTCTCTGAGTCGGGCAGAATGGTCTTCATGAGCGACAACATAGAGATGAAGACCGAAGCAAAAGGAGGCATATGGGCGGGCATAAAGAGGAAGTTCGCCGGCGAGAGCTTTTTCCTAGTCAATTTCACCAGCGCGTCCGGGAACGGGCTGGTAACATTCGGGAGCGAATTCCCTGGAAAGATAGTGCCCATGAAGCTGGGACCGAAGGACGAGATAATAGCACAAAAGGATGCGTTCCTCTGCTCTGAGAGTACTGTAAAAATGGATGCGGGATGGACAAGGAAGATCGGGGCAGGATTTCTAGGCGGCGAGGGGCTGATACTGATAAAGGTGAAGGGGCCTGGGCTGGTTTTCTTCAACGTAGGCGGAGAGATATCCGAGGTCAAGCTCAAGGACGACCAGAAGATAAGGGTTGATACCGGCAACCTGGCTATGTTCGATTCTTCGGTAAAATATGACGTGGAAAGGGTAAAGGGCATAAAGAACATCATATGGGGCGGGGAAGGGCTTTTCCTTGCAACGTGCTCCGGGCCTGGAAGGGTGTGGGTGCAGAGCATGCCTGTCAGCGAACTGGCCGGCAAGCTGGCTGAATACCTTCCTGCCGGTCGCGGCAGGGGCGGCGCAGCAGGCGGCATCGCTGCGGGCGCTGTGCTTGGTTCGGTGCTTGCAGGAGGGCGCAGGTAGGTGTTTGCATGCCGGGCGCGAGATACTTCTTATCCCTTGGCGGCTCGTTCCTGCTCGGGCTGGCCGTCATGGTTGTGGCGGTGATAGCCACTTGGCTTCTGCTACCGTACCTCGTGCCGCTCTTCAGCGCCTTGTTCCCATTCATGGTGCCCATGTTGTTCGGGACGGTCATTTTCATACTGATATTCATCGCCGTGGTGTTGGTTGTTTATCTTTTAACGCTGCTTGGCGTGGTGATCAAATACCTATTTAAACCCATGAAAGTAAGTAAAGACGCAAAAGGTTACAGCGTTGCAACCACCAGGGAGTCCGGCCTCAGGGAAAAGGGCTCCGGCATGCAGCAAAGGGAAAGGAAAGCAAGGAAAAGGGATTGATGATTATGGCAGAAGAGGCAAAGCCAGCAAAAGAGGCGAAACCTGCCGAAGCCAAGGAGCAGCCAGCCGGCGCTCCGGCGCCCGGGGCAGCGGCAGAGGCAAAGCCAGCCAAGAAGGCTGAAAAGAAGAAGGGCAAGCGGGTGCGCACCGGCAGGAAGCACTTCAAGTCAGATGTTTACAAGTTCTACAAGGTCGAGGGCGGCAAGGCAACCGCGAGCAAGAAGCCGTGCCCCCGCTGCGGCGCAGGTACGTGGCTCGCAGAGCACAAGGGACGGCTGTACTGCGGCCGCTGCACCTACACCATTTTCGAGAAAAGGGCCAAAGATTGATTATAGGTCAAGGTCGAAATCCGAGAAAATTCCATTCAGCATAGTACCGTAATCTCTTACCATGTTATCATTCTTAACATATGCTTTCACAAAGGGCTCAAACACTTCAGGGTATTTTTTCATCCTTTCGTGCAAGCGTGAAAGCCGAATCTTTCTGTCATTCTGTAATCCGAAACTTTTCATTCCGTTCATTTCTTCTCCAAAATTAGCCGCTATTTCCGCTATCTCAATTCCTGATGATATGGGATATATCCCAACGCCTTCTATTGGACCTGTGTCTATGCTGTTATCTTCCCGGCTCATGTTCTTAGAATAACGGGGAAAAATATAAAACTTAGCCCGGCAGGAATCGCAGATACCGCATTACTCCTTCTTCAACAGGCTGTAGGCATAGCCGTGGGTCTTGCCTTCTATGAGGGCCTCTATGGCGTGCCTTGCAAGGTCGATGTCGTCCGGCAGGCCGATGATGGAAACCGTCTTCCCGTAGACTGATATGAGAGTGTTGGTCTCCCTCTCTATGTTCCTCCTGGCCTGGCCTCTCCTGCCGATTATCCTGGCGAAAAGCCTTTTCCTGGTCTTCTCGTTCTCCTCGTTCATGGTTATGACATCTATCTGCACGCTCTCGTCCTGCAGCCTGAAGGCGTGCTCGGGCGAGAAACCCCTGGCTATGGCAGTCACTATGTTCTGGGCCTTGAGCAGCCCGTCAACAGGCCCCTCGATCTTGACATAATCGGTCACTGCAAGGGTTGTCCCTGTCATCTCCTCTATCTCACTCTTCGTCTTCCCGTCCTTTCCGATGAGTATTGCCTTCCTGTTTGCAGGTATCGGGACTTCTTCGATCGGCATAAGACCACAAGAATATACGTTCTATCTAGCTGTTGGCTTGTCTGGTCGCTTCAGATGATTCCCTTGCGCCTGAGCCAGTTGGCCTGCGTCCTCGTGTATATCCACTCTATGTCGCCCTTCTCGGGCTCTATTGTCCACGGCTTTATGATGACCCAGTCACCCGGCCTGACCTTTATCCTTTTTCTGAACTTCCCGGGTATCCTGCACACCCTGTCAACACCGTCCTTGCAGCTGATCTTGAACCTGCTGGCGCCCAGCAGCTCGACAATCTCTCCAAGGACCTCGCTTCCCCTCGGCATCCTGACCCTTACCGGGCCGGTTTGTTTCTGGCGAGGCCTGTAGGCCATTCATAATCACCTGTCAATAACGCCGGCGCGACGCCGTGTTAAGGCATGGTTCGTGCTGATTCGCTGCCGGTTCTTTCATTATGGGGAGCACGCTTTAATAAATGTAGCCCAGCGTCAGTTTGACCTCTATTGGCTGGAACATGAACTGGTCCGGGAAACTGTAGTGACTCCTTATCTTCTCGGTCCCGAGTGCCTGGCTGAAGAAAATCGCGTTGTCTATGGTGCCGTTCATGAAATCGTCCATTACAACGCTGCCCGCCACATAGTCCTCGTCGGCCCCGATGTGCAGATACCCGCCTGTCTCGTCCAGCTGGTAGTCCCAGGGCATGCTGTTGTCCGGTTCGCCGTTGATGAAAACCGAGAGCGTGTCACCGTCCCAGGAGCCTGCGACATGATACCATTCGTTGTTGTTCAGCGGAACCGAGCTGACCACCTGGCTTGGGTTTCCGGAAGCGTCCGATACGCTGAGCGCGAGCATGTTGCCGGACTGCCGGCCGAACCAGAACACGTTGTGGTTGGGCTGTACTGTGTCGCTGCTGCTCAGCTGCGATATGGTGTGCGACTCCGAGACAGTGCTGTCCTCGCTGAAATAGGCCCAGGCCTCTATTGTGAAGGCCCCCAGGTCCTGAAAATCCGAGGCGTCTGTTATGTTGACGTAGTCGCCGTTGCCGTCAAACCGCAGGCCGCTTCTCACCCTCCCGCTGGCCCATTGGGCATCGTTGACCAGGCCGTGATTTGCCCTGCTCGAGGAATCGTAGGCCATGGTGCCCGCGCCTTCCTCGAAATCCCAGAGGCCCACAAGCCAAGCGGGCTCCATCATTATGAACTGATTCGAAATCACGGGCTCGTTCATGTTCTGGTTGCTGATGATGCTGTGCGTGTCCCCGGCCAGCCACGACACAACCGACTTCAGCAGTACCGCTGTTTCAGCATCAGTGGCGAGCGGTCCCGAACCCTCTGACCGGGACAGCCACGCAGACCTCCCGCGGCCCTTGACAGCGCCCCTGTTAGCTATGAGGCCGCAAAGTCCTCCGACGTCTTCAAGAACGCACTGAGCACTGGTGATTTCCGACGGGACAGGCCTCTCCTGCACATGCAGCAGGTTCGTGAAGAAATGAGGATACTCTGTCTTGATCCCTGTGTAATTCGGTAGGTTGTAGAAGTACTTGTACACGTCATAGTACGAGGAGTTGGGATAGGACACTTCCCCTGTCATTGACATCAGGCCCGAAGGTACCAGCAGGCCATTCCAGCCCAGGCCGAAGTAACTCTGGTCAACGGTGCCCACGGCCACATCAGCGGCAGTGTAGTTGCGTACCACGAGTATGCCCCTGTCATCACCCAGATAGTTCCTGATCTGGGTTTCGAAATCGTTAAGCACATAGGGCGCATGGAACGTGCCTTCGAAGAAATCCGGCATGATTATTGTCACGTCGTTCTCGTGGGAGAAGGTCGGGGATGCCGGGTCAATGTATACCACATCGAATGAAACGTTCGCACCGTTCAGGTAGAACGTCTCCAGCGCGTTCCTGACCGGGTTCAGCTCGTTCAGGACAGGGCTCGGGTCGTCCTTGCATATGCAGCCCACCCTTATGACCGGTTTCAGGACACCCTTCAGCGACAGGTCATACACGACTGTCGTGTTGCGCGTGCCGCCCTGGGTTATTGCATCGGACAGCAGGTCATCGATGGACTCGGTATCCAGCCAGTCGACGTACATGGTGTCAAGCGCGAAAAGCAGGTCATTGCCCATCATGTGCAGCTTGGTCTCCGACCATTCCGTGTTGACCGTGGGTATGCTTATGAACTGGAATATGATGACGAACAGCACCAGGACTATGACAACTATCTCAACTATGTGCATGAACCCCTTGCGCGACGCGCCTCTCAAACGAATCCCCCCGATCACTGGCTTCTCCACCCGTAAGCTTGGGTCAAGTGGAGTGTCCTTCAATAGTTAGCTCTGTGTACTAAGCCGTCTATCAGTCCGTTTATATATTTAAGTATAATTAATTAAATAAGCAATAAGGACCGTGCGAACATGGAGCTCAAGAAATTCATCAAAAAGACGTTCGGGAAAGACCTTTTCACGCATCTGAAGAAGGACGAGATTCTCGAGGAGAAGGTGAAGACCGAGAAGAAGGTGGAGAAGATCTCTGACGAGATGGTGGTCATCCAGGACAAGATACAGGCGCTCATGATAGAATCAAAGGGCCAGCCAAAGCCTATGAAGCTACTCAACATACAGAAGATAAAGGCGCTCAAGCTCGAGAGCAACACCAAGGCGCAGGAGGCCAGGACGCACCTCAAGCACATGCAGCTGCTTCTGCTCGTCGAGGCCATGCACGAGCACCAGCAGGAGAAGAGCGAGAGCAAGTTCGTCGAGAAGGTGCTCGATTCTGACGTGGACGCGCTCGCTGACACGCTTTTCGACGAGGACGTGCAGAAGGAGATAGAAGAGGGCAAGATAGACAACGTGAAGAACAGGCTCAAGGACTGCTTTGCAAAGGACGAGATACCCACGGATTCCGAGACCAGCGAGATGCTCAGCGCCATAAAAGACCTGGAAGGCGCGGACGAGGAAACGGCAATCCGCATGGCAGGCGAGACTGCCAGGAAGATAGCGGAGGCGCCTGTCAAGAAGAAGAATGTTCTGGAAGAGTGATTATCACTTATATGCCTTTTTTCGGTGCATGAACCTCAATAGAATGATGGTATCGTCATCAACCGAGTACACCAGTCTGAATGGCTTGACGTATATAGTCCTTTCACCCTTGAGAACATTTCTTAAAGGCTTGCCGGCCAGCGGATTATCAATAATCTTGTTTATATGTTTCTTTGCCTTTTCCAGAAGGTCACTATCTTTGATTGATTTTACATGCCTGTCAAATGCCTTTGTCCTTCTGACTTTTCTGATCCTTGACATTATGATGCCCATCTTCAAACAAACAGTCACCACGATTCGAGCTCTTTCTTGAACTCTTCGACAGTGGTTTCAGTAAATTCCCCCCTCTCTATTTCCTTCCAGGCATCATCGACTTCTTTTGCTATCCTGATATCTTCCTCTGTGATAGGATTCTTCACTTTTTTCAACAATATCATATCACCATTGATGTTTGAAACTGCGAAGCTTGTGCCCTCCTTTGCGTGAATTTTTTTTCTCAGGTATAAAGGAATAACTACCTGTCCCTTGGAGCTGAGCCTGGTGATGTCAGGCACTTCCGGCCTTCTGTTGTTCTCTTTTTTTCCCATATAGTAAGATTGTCTTACTTGCTTATAAATGTTATGGTTTTATATCAACATTTAAATCAATCACACTAATTTCTTACCATGGAATCGCTTCGCGAGAGCATGCTTCACCAGGAGATACAGCGGAAGATAGCCCTTGCGCGCAAGCTCGAGAAGGAGGGCAAGCACGACGAGGCCAGCAGGAAGTACCTGGAGGCATCCGCGGTGTATCGCAGGGTCGCCATGATTTCCCCGCGCGAGAAGGCCGAGGAGCTGTTCTCCAGGGCCGGCCAGTACGAGAACGTCAGCAAGACTGTCCGGCAGGCGCCCGACCTGAAGAAGCTCAGCAAGTCAGAGCCCGAGCTTTTCGAAGAGGCCGTGACCAACCTCATCGTTTCCCAGAAGATGGACGTGGAATGGGACGACATAGGCGGGCTCAAGGATGCCAAGTCAATAATCAGGGAAGCCATAATACTGCCGTTCGTCAAGGAAAAGCCGCCCTTCGTCAAGTCGCAGCGCACCATACTGCTGTACGGACCGCCCGGCACCGGCAAGACCATGCTGGCCAAGGCGTCCTCCAGGACCCTGGACGCAACGTTCTTCGAGGCAAAGGTTTCAACCCTGCTGTCCAAGTATTTCGGCGAGAGCCCGAAGCTCGTGAACGCGCTTTTCAGGAAGGCGCGCGAGAAGCAGCCGTCGCTGATATTCATAGACGAGCTCGACTCGGTTGCGGTGCGCAGGGGCGGAGATACCAACGAGGCCACGCGCCGCGTTCTCAGCGAACTGCTCACCCAGATAGAGGGCTTCGGCTCAAAGGGCACGGACAAGGTGCTGATAATGGGCGCGACGAACAAGCCCTGGGACCTGGACGAGGCAGCGCTGAGCAGGTTCCAGCGCAAGATATACGTCCCGCTTCCGGACGAGCGCTCGAGAAAGGCCATATTCCAGGTACACCTGAGCGGCGCTGACATCGAAGGGTCAAAGATGCTAAACGAGCTTGCCAAGCAGACAGAAGGGTTCTCCGGCAGGGACATAATGGGCGTGTGCCAGGAGGCCATATCAGCCATGGTCAGGGAGCAGAACCCTGACCTTGAGAGCCTGAGCTCGAAGCAGATAGAGGAGTACTCGCTCAAGACGCGCAGGCTGGTCAAGCATGATTTCGAGGCCGCGCTGGCCAACATCAAGCCAGCCACGTCCGAGGCCGACGTGCACCGCTACGAGCTGTGGAAGAACGAGTACGGCGGATAGGCCACGGACATTGCTGTCGGATTATAGGTTCAACTAATGATTCCTGCCGTCCTTTTCTGTTGCTTTGTTCGCCTTCATACGATCAGTTCTTTGTCGTTGCTGCTATTCTGTTTGCGGCCGCGCCTGCAAGTAGGTGTCTTTGCCAAGCCCGTCAGAGTAAGGCGTGCCAAGCTCGTCGATCTGTCCCGGGAACCCCCACGGTATCTCGGCTGTCACGACTATGCTGGTCAGCAAAGCGCTTCTGTATTCGTTTTCACAGCTGCCGTCACCGGTCATTATTACACCTCTTTTGTTACAATGCAGCCGATGCATCAGCCAATGCCAGCAGGGCATCGGCAGGACTCAGCCAGCCAAGAACCAGAAGCGGCGTTTTGTCAGGCCGGTTTTGATCAGTCATACCGAAGAGAAAACAGCACGCACCCGGAACTTGGACAGTGGCATCAGTAGTGATTTGCCACGGACTTCCCGTCATTGGCCCATGATGCCGGATGCATGTAACATCTAATTGGTCGTAGCGGGTTTAAATATTTAACCCATGAGTTAAAAATAATAACCACCTTCTATAAAATTAATATGATATTATGAAACGGGCCGTAATCTTGGCAATTCTACTGATAATTATCGGAGTGTTATTGATATTACAAAGCGTATCGCAGGAATCGCCGTCGGTACCAACAGCAAATGCAACCAATACTATATCAGGAACCCAGGAGCTTGTGCCCAATGAGCAGGACCTCCAGCAGCTTGGCATGGCCAGCGCAGGAACCGGCTGCCGGACAGAGGAATACCAAACCGGCGAATATTCTACGCTGGCGCAATACAGCTTCTGCAACTACACCATCAGCAGCCTGAACGATACCGAAGTGGTGATTGAACTGAAGAAATATACGAATTTCGAAGACCTTAATGAATCATACCAGTATGATTCCCTGCACCTGTACAGTGCCGAAGGCCTTATAAGCGAGAACGTTTACGGGGACTTGAGCAGGTTCCGTGTCAGCAATGAGCATGATTATATGGGCCATCTCAATGAACCAGGCATCTACTACTATCATCTCTGGATTGTCAAGAACCCGTACCTCATACACATCACTTCCAAGGGAATCGTTGAAGCTGAGGAGCATATTGCAGGTATAGGGCAGCGAATCCTGTCAAAATTCGGGTAAAGTTCAGATCATAATATTTTAAGCTCCATGCCGGCGTCTGTTTTCTTCTTGATGAAAGCAGTGCCGCTCCGGTGTATTTGTGTGTTTATAAATATTATTGATATATATTAGCTATGTTAACTACGTTAAAAACAAGGTTATTGTTTGTTTTGTTTGTTCTTGTAATTTCCAGTGTTTTTGCTTTGCCTGCCTTTGCGGGTGCTTCAAGTGATGCTGATTCTGACAACGTACCAGATACCTGGGACGTCTGCAAAACAGATACAAATCTAATGGAATCGGTCCCGCTTCTTATCTTAGGCACCAACAGGTTCGCATTGAATGATGGTGATGTAATATTTGATACAACACCATCTCAGAACAATGGCTCAAACAGGCAGTACAGCCTGGACGGCAGTTTCGGCTCTTCAACGTGCGGATGTTCATGCGAGCAAATCCTTGTTCTTCACCCCGGAGACATCATAGGGGGGTACTTTTTTGGATGCAGCATAGGAACCATGGACGTGTTTGTGAAAAGAAACTGCGAGGTTGACAACGATGCAGATGGGTATATGATAAGCGAGGGGGACTGTAACGACAGCAATCCGGGCATCAATCCAGGCCAGGAGGAGCTGTGCAATGGCATTGATGATGATTGTGATGGTATAATACCTGCGGATGAAACGGATGATGATTCAGATGGCATTGCTGAATGCGAGGGTGACTGCAACGATACAATTGGAACGGTCTATCCTGGAGCCCCGGAGCTTTGTGACGGGCTTGATACGAACTGCGACGGTTCAATCCCTTCAGAAGAGGATGATTCAGATGAGGATGGATTCCGAATATGCGAGGGTGACTGCAACGATACAATTGGAACGGTCTATCCTGGAGCCCCGGAGCTTTGTGACGGGCTTGATACGAACTGCGACGGGCTTGTAGACATCAATGAATCAGATAATGACGGGGATGGGTTCAGCGTATGCAACTGGGACTGTAATGACGATGACCCTGCCATTAATCCGCTTGCAGATGAAGTCTGCGACGGCATTGACAACGACTGCGATATATTGATAGATGAAGGATTTGATGCCGATTATGATGAATACAGTATATGCGCGGGGGATTGCGATGACAATGACAATGAAACAAACCCCGGCTTCAGGGAAATCTGTGACGGAAAAGACAATGACTGCGACGGAAACGTGGATGAAGGCGCTGATGAAGATGGTGACGGTTATGAAAGCTGGTATGACTGCGGGAATGACTGCAACGACAACGATGCATCAATAAATCCCGCTTCTTCTGAGGTCTGTGATGGGATTGACAATGACTGCGACGGCCAGGCAGATGAAGGCGTTGAAATCGAATTCTTCACGGATGCTGACGGCGATGGTTATGGGACATCAGAAACAACTCTTGCATGTTCACTGCCGGAAGGATACGCGACAGAAACCGGAGACTGTGAAGACACAAACCCAAGCTCTTATCCTGGCGCAGAAGAGGTTTGTGATGGTATTGACAATGACTGCGACGGCGAGGTGGATGAAGGGGTACAGTTGTTGGATTTTTATGAGGATTCTGACAGCGACGGTTTTGGTCAAAACACAGGAATTGTGGCGTGTTCCGCCCCACTAGGCTACATTCAGCAATCAGGTGACTGCAACGACAATGATACGGGAGTTAATCCTGCATCAGAAGAGGTCTGCGATATGATTGATAATAACTGTGACGGGCAGGTTGATGAAGACCAGGAGATGCCTTATTACCTGGACAGGGATGGTGACGGGTACGGCGGTGCGGAAATGGTGCTGGCCTGCTCGGCTCCGGAAGGCTATGCTGAATATCCGGATGATTGCGATGATGCCGATGATGAGACAAACCCCGGCGCTGACGAAGTCTGCGACGGCATTGACAACGACTGCGACGGTGAGGTGGATGAAGGTTTGCCATACATGACACTCTATCTGGATGCCGACCATGACGGGCATGGAAGCTCATTCGTATTTGAAGTCTGCACGGTCCCTGACGGTTTTGCCGAAAATTCGAGCGACTGTGACGATCTGGACGGCTATGTCAATCCTGATGCCGAAGAGATATGCGACGGCATTGACAACGACTGCGACGGCCAGGTTGATGAAGGCATTGAAAATGACACTTACTACCAGGATGCCGACGGGGATGGTTTTGGCGGCTCCGCAAGCACGGAAGCCTGCACGAGGCCCGAAGGCTATGTCTCAAGCCCCGGTGATTGCAACGATTCTGATCCGGAGATAAAGCCGGGTGTGGAAGAGATATGCGACGGCATTGACAACGACTGCGACGGCCAGGTTGATGAAGGACTCGGTGATAATGACGGGGACGGTTATTCCGAATGCACTGGGGACTGCAATGACGCGAACCCTGCCTTTCATCCGGGTGCTGCGGACATCCCCTGTGACAGCATCGACCAGAACTGCAACGGGCATGACGACTGCTCTGTCCGGTTCAAAAACTATGGCGGCGCGATCCTTGACGTGAAGACCGGCCTCTACTGGCTCAGGGACGCGGATTGCCTGGGCCTCGGGCGGTACGGTGACTGCGGATCGACCCCCGGCCTGCACACGAAGGTTAGCCAGCTCCACAGCGGGCAATGCGGCCTCTCTGACGGGTCCTCTGCGGGCCATTGGAGGGTCCCCACCATCGCTGAGATGCAGAGCCTGTTCGACAAGGAGCACTGCCAGGACGCCGTGTGGGGCCTGCCGTGCCCTTATTGCTCTGACCCTTACGCTTCAGACCTCTGCCTGGGCAATACGTTAGGCTCTGCCCGGTGGCTTCCCGGAGATCCGTTCGTGGATGTCGTGATCTGGAATTCCGGACCTGATGAGAACTATTATTTCTCGAGCGAGGCCGTGAATCAGAACTACCAGCGCAAAGTCCATTTCAGTGACTGGACGCTCAACTATTATGGCGGTTCACCCCCGAGGCCGAGCGAGCTGTACGTGGTCTGGAAAGACTATCTTGTGGGATCATACGGGACGAATAACTGCTGGAGCTGGTCTACCCCTGGATACGTGTGGCCGGTCAGGTCCAAGCTCGTTGACAGCGACGGGGACGGGCATTACAGGGGGCCCGACTGCGATGACAGCGATCCGGCAATCAACCCCGACGCGACGGAAACATGCGACGGCGTCGACAACGACTGCGACGGGCTTGTGGATGAGACCTGCGATTACGATGGCGACGGCTTCTCGGCCGAGCAGGGCGATTGTGACGATAACGATGCCCTCATCAGTCCGGACGCTGAAGAGGCCTGCGACGGCCTTGACAATGACTGCGACGGGCAGACTGATGAGGGATTGATACTGACGTTCTATCTCGACTCTGATGAGGACGGATATGGCGGCGGCAGCTCCACGCAGGCATGCACTGTGCCTGAAGGCTATGTGCCGAATCCCGGCGATTGCGATGACGGCGACGCTTCGGTGCATCCCGGCGCACCGGACCCGTGCGACGGGAAGGACAACAACTGCGACGGCATCCCCGAGGACAGGGATTTCTATTTCAGGGACAGGGACGGTGACGGCTATGGCGGCCTTGAGATTGAATTTGCATGCTCTCAGCCTGAAGGCTATGTAACAATACTGGGCGATTGTGACGATAACGACCCGACCATAAACCCGGAAGGGACAGAGGTATGCGACAGCAAGGACAATGATTGCAACGGGTACATGGATGATGGCGGGGTGAGGACGACGGTCTACAGGGACAGGGACGGTGACGGCTATGGCGGCACGTTCAGCCTCAGCGTTTGCGGAAGCCGGCAGGGGTATGTGGAGAGCAGTGGTGATTGCGACGACGATGACAGCACCAATTTCCCGGGTAATACGGAGGTCTGCGACCAGAAGGACAATGATTGTGATGGAGAAATCGATGAAGAGGGGCTTCCATGCAGGTTCTTGGACCAGGGTGATGGAACAGTATTGGACAATAAGACCGGGCTTTACTGGCTTAAACACGCAAACTGCATAGGTGCATCAAATATGAATTATGACAGTGCTTTGTACAACACAGGCCTGGTCGAAGACGGGCAGTGTGGGTTATCTGACGATTCCTGGAAAGGTGCTTGGAGAATCCCGTCATCTGAAGAGATGATGGGATTGTGCGGTTATTGTGGACTTTACTGCTATCTTGGAAATTCAGGGGATACGGGTCCATGGAGCCAAGGCAATGCATTCGTTAACGTGCCTATGCAAAGCACTTCTGCATTCTGGACTACGACGTCGCTTGCAAACGGTAATCAGAACATTTTCAGGTTAACACCCATGTGTAACGATTACTTCAGCATGCATCCTGATTACGCTGTATACTATACCCTCTATACCTGGACTGTGAGGAGCGCGCTGGTTGATAATGATGGTGATGGGTTCCTGGTGCTTGAGGATTCAGGCGAAGGGCCAGATTGTGATGATTCGGATGCTGCGGTCAATCCCTATGCAACGGAGTTATGCAACCACATAGATGATAACTGTGCTGACGGTGTTGATGAGGTATGTGACTGGGATGGGGATGGATATACCCCCAATGAAGGGGACTGTGACGATGACAATGATCTTGTTAACCCCGGACAGCATGAGCAGAGCAACAACATTGACGACAACTGCGACGGCAAGGTGGACGAGCGGTTCAGTGTGATGGGAGATGGTACGGTACGTGACAACATCAATGGATGGTACTGGTTGAGGGATGTCACGACAATACCTTTTTCAACGTTTGGGGATGCTGTTGAAATAGTCGCGAACCTTTCGGATGGACAGAACGGGCTTTCTGACGGGTCGTCTGCCGGTGATTGGGAGCTTCCTTCACGTGCGGACCTTGACATGCTGGTCAATTATTCATACGCATATGACGATGATGCAGAAGGCAACTGCAGGGTGGTCGGACTTCCTTTGATTTACGAGAAGTACTCTGAGCTACCGTGGGAAAACATGCCTCTCGGGCCTGCATTAAGCGACGGGCAGGGTGATAAATCATGGGAAGAGGGTGACACGTTCCTGCATCTGGACGATAATAATCCACATTGCAGCGCAGCTTCCCAGGACCTCTGCGAACATGCCTGGGCAGGTGGATTCATGATTCCCTGGACGTGCTTGGGGCAGCCCTGGGCCTGCAACCACAACTTTGTTTGGACACGTGAGATAATAGAGGCTTATGATGGCTTTTCATTTGACGATGGGCAATTAATTCCTAACAAGTGGTGCTGGAGATGCACCAGTGTTTTTGGTAAAATTGTCCTGGATGAATGGGGCTTTATAGAAATCCCTGTTGTGGGACCAATCCCTGTAGACCCCCCTGAAGGAACGTGCTGTATCGCATACGACATCAATCGTGGTGGCGTAGTTGATGAATACTTTCAGGGATATTATTGCGAGAATAAGCTGAAGGTCTGGCCCGTGAAAAAGGGTTGAGCATTGAAATTTTGTGGGGCTTGACGGCTTGCATTGTTTTATTAAGCCGTCTATTCCCTATCCAAATACTTCTTCAGGAAAAGCCCGAACTGCCTGTCCTTTGCGGCCAGGCCGAGCATCTGCTCCTCCTCAATTATCTTGAATCCGCTGCCTGAGCACTTGGCTCCAGGCTTGCCTGCTATGGACTCGGCTATGTGCGACGCGATGCCCTTCGCCTTAAGCTCCTTTACCGGGTCTGAAAGGGAGTGCTCCAGCTTGGCCCGCGCGTCAAGAAATTCCCTCTTCACCTCTGACACGAGCCTGTCGCCCTCGACCCAGACCCTGCCTGTCTTCTGATACTTCTTCCTGAACTCCTTTGCGCGCTGCCTGATGAAAACGGGCGGGCCGACCACCCTCCGTATCCTGGGGAGCCTCCACACGCCCAGTTCGAGCATGATGTAAGACTTGCCTGTTTGTTTTTTGTTTCCGTCCAGCTCGCGGCCCAGGTCCGCGAGGTCGGAGTGGACAGCCCAGTCAAGCACGAGGAAGTCCTGGCCCGCCATGATGTCCTTTAGCCTGTTGGCTGTGCGCCGCAGCTGCGGCCAGAGCACGTCGTCTATAACGTCCGGCCTCTGGAACTCTATGGCAAGGAACTTGCTGCCCCGCTCTTCAATGCACTTCCTTAGCTTCGAGGGCTCGACCTTGGCCGCCACCGGGAAGAAGAATTCCTCTGACGGCCGCTTGACGAACCGCTCGCAGGCCAGCACGAAGCGCGCGAAGTTCTCGGGCGAGAATGCAGCGGCAACATTGCGGTTGCGGTCAACCGGGTCTATCACTACAAGTGGCTGGTTTTTGAACCTCTGCTTCAGGTCTTCGGGGACCCTGCCGGCCTTGTGGTGCTTCTGCAGGTCGATGAAAACCCTGCCGGGCTCCCATTCAGCGGCCTGCTTTGCAAGGGCTTCGAACGATCCGCAGTGCACGATCAGGAGCTCACACAGGTAGCCGGAAAAGCCCTGCACGCGCGTGTCGGAGCCGTACACGCCAAGCGCCTTGGCGAAACGCTTCAGCAGCCTAACCTCTGATGCCAGCTTCTCCGGCAGGTTCCTGGAAATCCACCTGTTGTGGAACGGGGTGCGGTCAACCGCCGACTTTATCTTATCCGCGCTCTTGAGCTTGTAGCACGGCACTATGTCTATGTCGTATCCCAGCACCCTGGCACGCACGTATGGGTGCTCTGCGTAAGCGATGACGTAGCTGCCGTTGAGGCTGTCTATTATGCCTTTCCCGACTTCCAGGCCCTGCTTCTCCAGTTTCTCCCTGCTGGCGGTTTCCGGGAACAGTATGAATACCTCGAACTCCTTCTTGTCAGGCATCCACGTGTCCCTGATGAACGAGCCGGCCAGGGTGTAGCCCAGCCCGAGCGGCTTGATCGCCTGCTTCGTGATATCGACTACCTTATCAATAACCTTTTCCATGTCCTTCCTTTCCCTGGCAGTGGGCGTTACCTTCTTCCTCACTGCCTCGATTACCTTTTTGATGGCTGTCATGCTTTATTTTTCGCGGTCCGGCTAAATAAAGAAACTCCCACAGCGCAAACTTATTAAACCAAAATCCAAAAAATAATCGTGACTTTTATGCGGGCAGGACCGAAACGTACGAAACACATAAAGCTGGGCAAATACCTGAAGCCCGAGACCCCTGTGCACGAGATTGCCACCGCGGAGAAGGGCCTGGTTTTCTGCGGCACTGACGCGAGGGCCGCTGACGTGCTGTCCATCATGCTGAACAGGGGCACGCGCAGGGTGCCGGTGATTGACAGTGATACCGGACGGCCGGTGGGCATGATAAGCACGACCGACATGCTGGATTTCCTCGGCGCCGGCGACAGGCACGCGCTTTTCAGCAAGAGGAAGGTGGGGCTTGACGTTCGCGCTGACAAGATAATGAAGACCGGCATAAGGACCATTGACCTCAACCAGGACGTCTCGACCGCGATAGGCGTTATGCGAAGCCACAACGTGGGCGGGCTGCCGCTTACGAAGAAGGGGAAGCTGGCGGGCTTCGTGTCCGAAAGGGACATCATCAAGCGGATAAAGGGCAGGGTGGGGATCAGAACCAGGGACGTCATGAGGAAGAAGCCGTTCTTCGTGAAGGAGCGGTTCCCTGTCTTCGACGTTGCCAGGATAATGGTACACGGGCCGTACAGGCGGCTGCCCGTCGTGAAGGACGGCATACTCGTCGGCATAGTGACGCCGTACGACATACTAAAGTACCTGAACAAGAGAAGGGGGCTGCGCGACCTGCGCTCCGACCGCTCGCCCATAATGAGGGCCATGAACCCCAACGTGCTTTACGCAAAGGCGGGTAACAGGCTTCACGACGCAATCGATATCATGCTGAAGCGCCACGTGGGCGGCCTGCCGGTTGTCGAGGGCGACGAGATGGACATCGTGGGCATCATAACCGAGCGGGACATCATTGACTTGCTGGAATAGCTGCTTGAACTTTTAGGTGGTTTTTATGGCAAACGTGCTGCAGATATGTGGAAACGCAGAATTCGACAGGCTACAGGTTATGGCGGATGAGCTGGACCTGATACTATCGGAGATAGGATACGACGGGAAGGCGCGTGACCCGGAATACATCAGAGATAAACAGGAATGCATGCGCAAAGAATACGGCGCACTGTTCGATGCGTTGAACGAGGGTATTAAAGCCTTGCCTGAATTGACAGAAAGCGATGTACTGAAAGGGATTGGACTCATACTCGACGCATATGACGGTTTACGGGGACTGCTTTTTCTGCATGACAACGGGCAGGAGGGACAGCCTTCTGAAGAGGATTTCCTGGCCATTGAGGAAGAGGCGAAGGACCTGCTTTACGAGAACCTGTTGTTCCCGTATGGTATGTTGAAGGAAGTTGCCTGATACCATGAAAAAAAACCAGTTCGTCTCGGAGCGCGAGAAGGAAAGCTTTATAAAGACGCTCGAGGAATTGAAATCAAGAGCGGTGATAGTCGAGGGCAAGAAGGACGTGCGAGCGCTGAAGGCCCTCGGACTTGCTAACATAATCCCACTCAACAATACGCCACTGGCGGAATTCGCGCAAAAGATTGCAGAATCACAGATTCACGAAGTCATAATCCTTACTGACTTTGACAAGGAAGGCCGCAAGCTGGAAAAACGGCTTGACCTTCTGCTCAGAAGCCATAAGGTAAGAACAAACCGAAGGCTAAGGCGTATTCTGATGGGGTTCGGCAAGGGCCGCATCGAGGACTTCAAGGGCATAAGCCTTTGAAGGGCAATCCGCCTGAAACGGCGGATGAGGACTTCAAGAACACGACGCTGGGATCGGAATGGATCATGTTTTAGAAGTTACGGGAATCAAGAAATTTAAGGAAGTGATAATATGGCAAAACTGGCACCAACGTCCACCAAATACCTTGTCAAGGCAAAGATAACGGCGGACGGTGTTATAGAGAAGCCCGACGTGATCGGGGCAGTATTCGGTCAGACCGAGGGGCTGCTTGGCTCTGACCTGGATCTGAGGGAGCTTCAGAGAAGCGGAAGGATCGGAAGAATCGAAGTTGAGATAAAGTCAAAGGAAGGCAAGTCAGAGGGCGAGATAATCATACCCAGCTCGCTGGACGCGTCCGAAACCGCGATGATCGCGGCAACGCTCGAGACCATCGACAGGGTGGGGCCGTGCAAGGCCGAGATAGAGCTGCTTTCTGTAGAGGACATGCGATCGGAGAAGCGCAAGTACGTCGTTGACAAGGCCAAGGACATACTCAAAGGCCTTGTCGAAAGCGGCATGCCGGACACTGATACGCTCTCGGAAGAGATAAAGGAAGCGGTAAGGACCCAGGAGATCAGCTCGTACCAGGGACTGCCGTGCGGGCCGGCCCTTACAGAGTCGGACGACATTATAATAGTGGAGGGAAGAGCAGACGTCGTCAACCTTCTGAAGTTCGGCATAAGGAACACGATCGCGATAGAGGGGACATCGATACCCCAGCCCATAGTCGAAATCGTGAAAGAGAAGTCGGTGACCCTGTTCGTTGACGGCGACAGGGGCGGGCAGCTCATTTCCAAGGAGCTGCTCCAGAAGGCGCCTGACATAGACTTCATCGCCACTGCCCCGGAAGGAAAGGAAGTGGAAGAGCTAACGAAGAAGGAAGTGCACAAGGCCCTCAGGGACAAGGTTCCGGTTGGCCAGTTCATGGCAAAGACAGGCAAGAAATCGGCAACAGGCACGAGTTCCAGGAGCGTCCACGGCCGAAGCGAAAGGCCCGGAAGGCGTTTCGCTTCCAGGGAGCGCTCAGGAAGCCGCGGCACGGGTTCAAGGGGCAGGCCATCCGGCAGCCGCGACAGCAGGGGACCGAGACGAGACTCCCGCGGAAGGCCCGGCTATGGCAGGAGCCCGAGAGAGGAACGGGCGCCGAGGGCGACCATCAAGCAGAAAGAGGTTTTCAAGGGCATGCTCGACGAACTCGTGGGCACGAGGGCGGCATGCATACTGGACGAGGACAACAAGGTGCTCGGCAAGGTCCCCATAACAGAGCTCGAGAGCACCATAAAGACGCTGGACAACCCGTATGCCATAATCTTCGACGGCAAGGTTGACGCGAACCTGAATTTCCTGGCCAAGAAGAAGGGCGTGCGATTCCTTGTCGGCATGGAGAAAGAAGAGCTGAGGACGTCTGTTTGCGTTCTTGAAAAGAACGAGCTCGGGAAGTAGATGGCTGATCAAGCAGTGGCTTCCCGCATTTGATTTTTTTTTCTTTGTTTGTTTACGCCTATTTCTTGAACCTGCCCACCTTTTGGGTCAGGTCTTTGTGCGTGAGAAACAGGGACCTGCAGCAGAACCGCTCAACACCGAGCCTGTCAAGCACCGTGGCTGGCTTCGTGCCTTTCCTGGTTTCTTTCTGGTATTCGTCCCAAAGATGGCCCACGGGCTTTCCGCAGGTGTAACATCGAATAGGTACTATCATGCTATCAACAGCCTTATCAGCATATCGCCTGGCAACCGTCCGAACGGGTAAACACTAAGGTAACTTGATTTTGGACAACAGGTTTATATACGTTTCGAGCCTTTTTATTTCTTTTTCGAGAACGTCAAGCGTGTTCGACGCGGACGCGTCCGATTTTGCGGATTTCCTGAGGTTCCCGAACTCGTTCAGGGAGCCCTTTATGCTCCTCTCCAGCTTCATCACGAACGCCTTTTTCAGGCACTCCAGCAGGTCGCCCGACAGCTCGATGTACAGCTTGCGGTCGCCCGCCTTCTTGACCTTCTTGATGACGCCTAGCACGTCGAGCAGGTCAAGGCTCAGCGATACCATGGAGCTGGAATAGCCGGTCGCCCTGGCCACCTCCTGAAGGCTCATGGGCCTGTCCTTGACCAGCAGCACGCCTATTATCTTGCCGTGCAGAGGTGAATAGCCTATTGATCCGGCCACTTCGGCGAACGTGTCTAGTATGCGCTTTTCGAGCGCCTTCCCTTCGGTCATATGGCTTCACAATAAGATATTTAAACCCGCGGTTTAAATATTTAATACTTTTCAAAACTTGTGGATGTTGGTAAAGTGGCGCGCAAGACCGGGGGTAATGCAGGGAAAAACAGACCCAAACCAGGGGGCAAGGAAAAAACCAGGGCAAAAGCAAGAATCAGTTCCAAAAAGGAACAAAGGAAAACGGAACAAGGCGGGCCCATGGTAAAGGAGGTTGACGACCTTTTCCTTTCGCTGACAACGTCCCTGTGCCCGAAATGCCTTGAGGTCATTCCCGCGCACATATTCGAGCGCGGCGGCAAGATCTGGATATCGAAGAAATGCCAGAAGCACGGCAAGGTCGAGGACCTTTACTGGGGCGACGCCGCCCTTTACAGGAAGGCCAAGCGGTTCGCGCATGACGGAAGGGGCGTGGAAAACCCGCAAATCAAGAAGAAGGGCCCGGAATGCCCCAAGGACTGCGGCCTGTGCAGCATGCACATGAGCCACACGGCCCTGGCCAACATCGCGCTTACCACCCGATGCGACATGAACTGCTGGTACTGCTTCTTCTATGCCGGAAGGCTCGGGTACGTGTACGAGCCGACGCTGGGACAGGTCAGGGACATGCTCAGCAGGCTGAGGAACGAGCGTCCGGTTCCGTGCAATGCCATACAGCTGACCGGCGGCGAGCCCACGCTGAGGGAAGACCTGATCGACATCATCAGGCTATGCAAGGAGGAAGGCTTCGACCACGTTCAGCTCAACACGAACGGCATACGCATATCGCAGGACCTGGAATTCACCCAGAGGGTAAGGGATGCCGGCATCAACACCCTCTACCTTTCATTCGACGGCCTGACGCCCAAGACCAACATAAAGAACCACTGGGAAATACCGGGAGTGCTCGAGAACTGCAGAAAGACGGGGCTCGGCGTAGTGCTTGTGCCAACCGTAATAAAAAACGTCAATGACAACGAGCTGGGCGGCATACTCAGGTTTGGGTTCAAGAACATCGACGTTGTCCGCAGCGTGAACTTCCAGCCAGTCTCGCTTGTGGGCATGATGCCGCAAAAGGAAAGGGAGAAGCACCGCATAACCATACCGGACGCCATTGCTAGGATCGAGGAACAGACCAACGGCCAGGTAACCGCTGACGATTTCTACCCCGTGCCCACGCTGGCCAACCTGACCAGCTTCGTCGAAGGCGTGACCGGCAAGGCCGAGTACGACCTCAGCAGCCATTTCGCGTGCGGCATGGCCACCTACGTATTCCAGGACGAAAACAAAAAAATGATTCCCATAACGCGGTTCGTCGACGTCGAGGGGTTCCTCGAATACCTGGGCGAGCAGTCAGAGGCGATCAAGTCGGGTAATAGGAACAAGTACAGGGCAAGCCTTGGGCTTCTCAGGAGGCTGGGCTCGTTCATAGACAAGGAGCGCGCGCCGAAGGACTTCAGCCTGCGCAGGATACTGTTCAATGCCCTGGTAAAGCACGACTACAAGTCGCTCGGCGAGTTCCACAAGCGCTCGCTTTTCATAGGCATGATGCACTTCATGGACAAGTTCAATTACGACATAGAAAGGGTGAAGCGCTGCTGCATCCATTACGCCATGACGGACGGACGCATAATTCCCTTCTGCGCGTTCAACGTCATTCCGGAATGGTACAGGGACAAGGGCCAGAAATCCCAGGGCGTGCCCATAGGCAAGTGGGAGAAGCAGACCGGCAAGAAGCTGGCAGACGGCCTGTACAGGCGAAACGCAAAGAAACTCGCCAAGGACCCGCTTTACCGAAAGACCTACAGGGGCTTTGTTAAGGGCGTCAGGTAAAAAACCAATTCTTTATTCCCTGTGCATCTCCCGTATCTCTTCTGTCAGGGTTTCGCGCTTGCTCTGGAAATAGAAGCCGGCGACCGCGAGCACCACGACCAGTACCATGATGATTATTATCAGTGTCCATGGGCTTGCGGCCTCATCTTCAGGGGCATCCAGGCAGCCCTTGATGTCAGAGCATCCGTATTCGCAATCCTGCTTGAGCGACCAGCCCTGGCCAAGGTTGTTGCACTGCTCGAGCCTGTTCCCTTCGCACCTCATGTCGAACGGCACGCAGGTCCTGTTGGAAGCCTGCAGAACGCTTCCCGCCATTATGGAGAACATGGAAAGGCCCGGGCTTATGGCCTTGTAACGGACCGAGTCGCTGGTCTCGTTGACCAGCCGCGTGGGCAGCCGAGTCCACTGGTTTATCACGTACCGGCTCAGGTAGACACCGGACTTGTTCGCGTTGTGCTCTTCCAGCCAGCTCCTGTTCACGTCAAAGCTTATCGTTATCAGGTCTATGTCCTTGTTTTCAAGGTTTTCATGCGAGATGTTCAGGTACTGGTAGGCAATGCCGGTCGCGTTGGCGGAAATCTCCTTCGGCTTGCTGGAAATCCTGTCAACGCTGATTACGGCATCAGTGACGCTCTGCCTGACGTTTATCTGTATGCTGCTCAACCCTATATTCGTTTTGTCTATGTCCACTGTCGCAGGCCGGTCGGGCTCTATCTGCATCTGCCCCGTTGAAAAGTTCTCTATCACTTCGGCCGGCTCGTATGTGTCCGCTTCGTCTCCGGTGCCAACAAGGTCAGGCTCCACTGTCTCATTGTCGCCGATCTTGTCAGTGACGGGAGGTTCGGTGTCGATGACATCCGGCTCGTCGAAGCACGCCATCTGTTCGTCGGGCTTGGATTCGTTGGTGCCGCATTCGTTCCAGTCATAGCACACCCTTTCAATGGTGCTGTTCACGCAATCCGACCATTCTGTGCAACCCCAATCCGGGGTGCACGTGGGCTCGGGTTCCGGCTCTGGCTCGATTGCCGCTTCTTCGCATGGCAGCGCGCCTATGTAACCGCCCGTGTCAGATGCGCTGCACAGCGGGCTGTCGGCCCTGGGCCTGAAATCGAACGTGTCAGCGTTGACGAATGGCGGCTCTTCCAGGGTCAGGCTGTTGGCGTCCTGGCCGCTCTCGTTCTGGTAATGCCCGAACGTGTATTCGGGGCTTTTTCCGTACCCTATCCCCATGAGTATCACGAGGTCGCCGTAAACCGAGTGGAACAGGTTGTAGTCGCTGACGTATGAAGGGAACGCCTCCGAGATGATGCGCAGCGCGCCCTCGCCGCTGCCGTATATGACGTTGTTCTTCAGCTCGAAATTGCTCGACTGGCTCGTCTCAACCCCGAAGTTGGGCGTGTAAGCTATGGTGTTGGCAAGGATGTCCGCGGCCGGCGAATACTCGGCCATGACGCCCAGACCGATCTGGCCTGTCGAGTAGACCAGGTTGCCGGAAACGGTGCAGCTGTTGCAGGAAATAAGGTGGATGTTGTAAAAGTTGTCATAAAGCGTGTTGTTGTGGATAAGGTTGCCCGACCCGCCGGCCCGTATGCCCGTGGCCTGGCCGGTTATGAAATGATTGTAGACCGAATTCCGCCTTACCATGTTGCCCTCGCCATAGACCATGATGCCGTTGTTTACGTTGTCATGAACGACATTGTCCTCGATAAGCCCCTGGCTGCCGTCGAACCTGATGCCGCTCTCCTCGGCCATCTGTATCGAAAAGAGGTTGTATATGAGGTTGCCTCTTATTATGGTCTCGTCACCGGCCATTACATTCATTCCGGAGCATGAGTAGGCATCGTCAGCGCACGTGTGTATGGTATTGTTCAGTATCTGGAAGCGGCCACCTTCCGGGGCACCGCTGGAAGTCATTATGCCATATTCGCTGAAATTGGTTATCTCAAACCCCTCAAGGATTATGTCTCCTCCGGTAAGCTTGATCCCGCCCTGTTCCCCGGTGAAATCCACGACAACTTTCTCCCCGGGATAATTGCTGACATGAATCAGGTTGTTGGGCTCTTCGATGATGTACGGGTTGTACCAATGCATGTTGGTCCCATTGATGTACGGGTAATAGGTCCCCTCCCTCACGTACACGGTGATGTCATCGGCGCCGCCTATGGCATTGACTGTTATGGCCGCTGTTTCCAGGGTGCAGAACGGCTCTGTCGCGGTGCCGGGGTTGTCGTCGCTGCAGCTTCCGCCAATGCTGTTCGCATCGACGTAATAGGCGTTCGCATCCAGCTCCTGTCCGGCTGCCCCGGCGCATGAAACAAGCGTGAAAACCAGTATTGAAACCGCAACTGTCCCCAGCAGGCCCCCCACATTAGCCACGTCATCCCTTTCTTAATTCAATGAACGTCTCAATGGAACGGTCGTATGTTTTTTCCACGTCAGGCGGGAAGCAGCACGCCGGCAGCTCATCCCTCTTCAGGTGGTGTTTGAGGCATTCGCAGCAGAGACCCTTCCGGCTGCAGCCCGGATACGTGCAGGCGCAGCCCTTCTGGTTTTCTTGGCTCTTGCACTCCATAATCCGCCTTCTCATCCACAGAGTTGCTCTGTTTTATATTCACTTTTCTACCTTAAACATCTTTCCGTGGCCGGGTATGATGTAGTCCGCGATTTCGAGTAGCTTCTTCCTGCTTTTCATCAGCGCCTTCCTGTCCTTGACAAAGGGGTCTTCGTGCTTCAACAGGCTCTCTGTATCCGTTTTCTGCTCCTCGTCATCGGTCCACCAGAACACGTCACCGGCAACCGCAACCTTGCCTTTTTCCGTTTCGACCAGCAGGGACGTGTGCTCATGCGCGTGGCCGGGCGTCTCGATCACCTTGATGTTCGTTTTCGGTATGTTGCCTGGGAATTCGATTTCCTTGTCACCCCTGTGGATCATGCCGCCTTCCAGGACATCCTTGTCAGGGAACAGGCGTATGTTCAGGACATGGTCCGGATGGTAATGCGTTATGAAAACCAGGTCGATGTCATCAGGCTCCAGCCCCTCCCCGGAAAGGGCCTTTAGAAGCATATCCTTGTTTGTTCCGGGGTCTACCAGGATGTTCAGTCCGCTGTCCCTGATAAGAACCGTGGAGGGCGAAACGATCCAGTTGTCGCCGGACCCCTTGCCGTATCCCTCAATAAGGACCTTGACTTCGCTCATGCCCATATACATCACCTCTGCACGTATTCCTCCCCGCTGTCCAGCGCGTGCTTAGCAATCATTAATTCGGACGCGATGAACCCCATGCCAGCCAGCGAGCACAGCCCGCGCTCCGCAATCTCCTTTATGATCCTGTCGGGGTCGCTGCCCCTGAACTCCACCAGCATGCGGTGCGTCTTGGCGTCCACGAACCCGCAGCATATCTTTCCTTTGCCCTTTTCCGCCTTGCCGCGTTCCAGCTTGACCAGGAAGTAACCCTTCGGGTCGGGCTTCCATTCATGCTCCCTATCATCACAATCGACTATCTCCCTGTCATCCGGTATCTTGATGGGGTGAACCGGGCATTCGCATCGCTTGCATTGCTTTCCTTTTCCGGTGCATTTTCGCTCGCCCATATGAAAAATAGGCAGTGAACAATAAAAACCAACTACAGCTTCTTCAGCACGCCTGCCAGCGTTTCTAGCCCCTGCTCGAACTCCTCCCTGGTGATTACCAGGGGCGGGGCTACGCGTATGGTCGACTTGCCGCCGTAGAGCAGCAGCAGGCCCTTCTTCATGGCGTTCCTTATTGCCCTGTTCTGCAGCTCTGGCGCGGGGGTCCTTTTCCTCCTGTCCCCGACCAGCTCCACGCCTATCATGAGTCCGAGCCCGCGCACGTCCCCGATGCAACCGCACTCGTCCTGCAGGTCCCTCAGGTATCTCAGGCCAAGCCGCCCAAGCACGGCGGCGTTCTCCCTGAGCCTGTTCTTTTCGATGTACCTTATCGAAGCAAGCGCAGCGGCGCAAGAGACCGGGTTGCCTGAGAACGTGCTGGCGTGCGAGCCCGGAGGCCATTTCATTATGTCCTTGCCGGCGATGCAGGCTCCCAATGGCATGCCAGCCGCGATGCCCTTTGCGAGGCATATTATGTCCGGTTTTACGCCAAAATGCTGGGACGCAAACCACTTACCTGAGCGGGCAAAGCCGGTCTGCACCTCGTCCGCTATGAACAGGAATCCCTTCTCCCTGCACAGCTTCTGCAGGCCGAGCAGGAACTCCTTGGGCGGCACCACGTATCCTCCCTCTCCCTGTATGGGCTCTACGAATACGCCGGCAACCTCGTCGGGCGGCAGTATGGTCTTGAGGACCGTGTTCTCTATGAAGTTCAGGCATTCCAGGTCACAGTTACCTGAAGAACTGGCGCAGGTTCCACCTGCGCCATGACCCCTGTTCTGATCAAAGGGGCACCTGTAGCAGTACGCGTACGGCACGTGTATGACGCCCGGCACCAGCGGGCCGAAGTGGTCCCTGTGTATGGGCTTCGAGCCTGACAGGGTCATTGAAGCATAGGTCCTGCCGTGGAACGAGTTCAGGAACGCCATGAACTTGCTCCTGCGACTCTTCCAGCGCGCGAGCTTGAACGCGCACTCGACCGATTCTGTGCCGGAATTGGTGTAGAACACGCGCTGGTCCCTGCCTGGCGTTATCTTCACCAGCTTCTCCGCCAGCTCGACCTCGAGCTCGTTGTAGAAGTCTGTGCCCGCGTTGTGCAGTATCTTGTTCGCCTGGACCATGACAGCGGCCACGACGTCGGGATTGGCGTGGCCGGCATTGGCGACCGCTATGCCTGACGTGAAGTCCGTGTACTTCTTCCCGTCAATGTCCCAGATGCTCGCGCCAGAGCCCTTCTCTATCACCAGGGGATGGCCCCGCGTGTAGGACGTGGATATTACCCTGCTGTCGCGCCTGATTATTGCCGCGGATCTCGTCTTTTTCGCGGAGCGGCTTTTCGGGCGGCCCGGACCGGCTGCACCGGCCCTTTTGCGTGACCTTCCCTTCCTGGCCGGCTTCTGCCTCCTGCCGCGCTTCATGATATATTATTCGCAGAGCCTGAATAAAAACTGCTCATGAAGGGCAAACAATTTTAACTGAAAGGGCGAATAATTAATCATGGGAATAACCAGCACGAGATCAGGGAGAAAGGGCGCGGCCTTCATCTTCCTCCTGATAATCATAATGTTCCTGATACTCATCCTGGCCCTGTACTGGAACATCTACGTGTACCAGCCGGGATGATGAAGAAGTGGTGAAAGGTTGTTGGTAATATGGCAAAAAACAGGAACGTGTCCGGCAAGGCGCTTCGGGTGGTCAGCAAGATCGTTGAAGACATGCCCGAGAAGGACAAGGAAGGCATCTTTGCCAGCATAATGTCCAACAAGAATGCCAGGGACCACATCCTGAAGATCATTCTCTGGACGTACTGCAGCAAGGACGTGCTCAAGGACGTCAACAGGAGGGAGGACTTCAGGTCGGTTGTTGAAAGGATCGAGCAGAAGCAAAGGGAACGCGAGAAGGCCAGGCCGCCTCCCGCAGAAGAGGATGATATCGAGGAGTGGTAGCTGCTACCCAACCGGCGCTTTAACGCTTCAGCATATCTTTTTTGAAACCGCCGCTTTTATATACTATCTATACCTAGTATAGTAAAGATATTTTATTGCATATATTGCATACTGCAATACTTGCCCGTTTCATTGAAGGTTTTATTCTCATTGAATCAACAGGAGGTGAACAACATGACATTGACAATGGCTTGCAAGGACCTCGGGATGGACTGCCCGTTCGTTGCGCGAGGAAAAACAGAAGAAGAAGTAATGAAAAAGGGAGTGAAGCACGGGAAGGAAGTCCACGGCTATACGGACGAGCAGCTTAACGATCCCGAGATGGTAGAGAAGGTAAAGGCGGCAATCAAGAAGGAGTAAAGCCCAACCCATTTGTTTGTTATGGTTGCTATGGGTCAGCCGTCCCTTTAAAGGACGACTCCCCATGCAACATTTTGTCAAGTGGGGGATCCGAGATTTCCGGTTTCACCCATTTATTTTCAAGACGTTCTTTTGGGTGACCCTTAGCCTTTTCTTTAGCAGGCTTGACGACCTGTGCATTCTTCCCAAGTCGTCTTTCCTTTTGTGGAAAAGGCTCAGGTTTCGAACTCGGGTTGCCAACTCCCGAAGCTGGAGTCCTAACCAAACTAGACTAATCCCCCATCATACGCCGACTGTTCCTGTCTGTTCTGATGATGAGATAATTATAATACGGTGCAAGCTTAAAAAGTATGTATGGAATACCAGGAGACGCTGAAAGGGCACGTGCTGCACGGAATGGTTGCGCACAGCAGGAGCACTCCGGAAGGCCTGATGATAAATGTCAATGTGAAGACAAGGGCACCCAAATTCAGGCTTCATCAGGACGGAACACTTGAAGTGAAATCGCCGCCCATAGACGGCAAGGCGAACATGGAGATAATCAGGGAGTTCAAGAAGCTGCTCGGGTGCGACGTCATGATACTCATGGGCATAAGCTCGAAGAAGAAGGTGCTGCTCCTCAGGGGCGTGGACGCGGACAGGCTGAACAGCATGATACGCGAATGCAGCGAAAAGCAGGGAAAGGGAGCAGTGAAATGAACGGAAAGGCGCTGACAAGGGTGGTCATTGACACGAACCTGATAATAGCGGGCCGTTACAGGCCCAAGAGCGCGTCCAACAAGATAATCGACCTGTGCATCGAGCAGAAGCTTCTGGCCGTCTACTCCGGCAGGACCAAGGACGAGAACCTGTTCATACTGCAGAAGGTGCAGCCGTCCGCGGAATACCTCAACAAGATAATAAAGTTCTATTCAAAGGCAATGTACATACCCAGGCCCCAGACCAGGATAACCATATGCTCCGACCATTCGGACAACAAGTACTTCGAGACAGCCATTGACGGCCAGGCCCAGTACATCATCAGCAACGACCACCACCTGCTCGAGCATGACGGCTACTACGGCATCAAGGTCATGCGGCCGGGGGCGTTCTTCAGCATGCTGAAAAGGAAGCTTGGGGAACATGACGAAGCCGCAGGGATGAAGCGCAAGAAGGGCTTCTTCGAGTTCTGAGTAATGCGATTAAGTGCAACATTAATAAGCAGTCCAACAAATAATCCTTCATGCTTGAGTTATTTACAGAGTTGTGGCCGGTCATTATCACGACCATGCTCCCCATAGCCGAGCTCAGGGGCGGCATACCGCTCGGCATACTGGGGCTCGGGCTGGATCCGGTCACCGTTATAATAACGGCCATAATCGTAAACTCGCTCGTGTTCTTCCCCATATTCTTCGTGCTGAAGTTCCTGTACGACGACTTCTTCATCAGGTTCGGCTGGGCGCGCCACCTAATCGAGCGGGTGCACAGGAGGGCCGGGCCATTCGTCGACAGGTACGGCATATGGGGCCTGATAATATTCGTGGGTATACCCGCGCCGGTCACCGGGGCCTGGACGGGCACGGGCATCGCGTGGCTGCTCGGGCTTGACTGGAAGCGCAGCTTCCTCGCCGTGTGCATAGGCGTGATAATATCCGCGACCATCGTGAGCGTGCTCGTGCTCGGCGGCCTGCAGGTATTGGGAATGGCAGCAGTCTAGGCTGTGTTATTAAAAGTTCCAGTGACCAATATAAACCATGTTCGGCGTGGAAAGGCACCATTTTCTACCGTTCATCGGGCTTGCGAGGCACAACCGCAAGACCATGCACTTCATGGAGGTCTTTGAGGAGAAGCGGCTGCTCAGGCACGCCCCGGGCGGTATTGTGCTTTCCCTCTACAACGCGTCGATCATCATACTCGCTGCTTTCGCGGTCACGAGTGTTTTATAGAAAATACAGTAACTTCAGCCCAGCACCACTGAGGACCAGGCCCAGGTGAAAACCGCGAGCAATATCGAGAATACGAGTATTATCGTGAGCGCGTACAGCGAGTTCATGCTGATATATTGTTTTTGAAGCTAAAAAACGTTACTGGATTGCGGGGCGGTCAGGCTGTCACGAACCGCTGCCTGTCGCTGTCAGCGGAAGTATCTCCGATTTTAGTTTGTGATGCCAGGCCGGCGTCATTCTTCAGCTCCTCGGCCTTATTGGTCTTCTCCCACGTGAAGTCCGGGTCGTCCCTGCCGAAGTGGCCGTAGTTCGTCGTTTTCTCGAAGATGGGCCTGCGCAGATCCAGGTAATCGATTATGGCCTTCGGCCTAAGGTCGAAATGCCTGCTGACCAGCTCAGCCGTCCTTTCGTCAGGGATCCTGCCTGTCCCGAACGTGTTCACGTGGATCGAGACGGGCTTTGAAAATCCGAGAGCGTAAGCGAACTGCAGCTCGCACCTGTCAGCTATGCCGGCCGCGACGATGTTCTTCGCGATGTGCCGCGCCATGTAGCTTGCGGAGCGGTCCACCTTGCTCGGGTCCTTGCCCGAGAACGCGCCGCCGCCGTGCGAGCCGTTGCCGCCGTAGGTGTCAACTATTATCTTCCTGCCCGTTACCCCGGTGTCGCCCGGCGGCCCCCCGAGCACGAACCTGCCGCTGTGGTTGACTATGAACCTGGTGTTCTCGTCTATCCACTTGCCGCACACGGGCCTTATCACCTTCTCGATGACGTCTTTCTTGAGCTGCTCATAGGAAACATCAGGCGAATGCTGTATCGCTATGACGATCGTGTCCACGCGCCTGGGCTTGCCGTCCTCGTATTCGACCGTGACCTGAGACTTGCCGTCGGGCCGCGCCCACGGAAGCTCCCCGCTCCGCCTGGCATCGGCCAGCTTCTTGGTGAGCTTGTGCGCGAGGTCTATAGGCAGCGGCATGAAGGAATCCGTCTCGTTGCAGGCGTAGCCGAACATGAGCCCCTGGTCGCCCGCGCCCTGCTCCTTGTCCTCGCCGACGCCCTCTGTGACGCCCTGGGATATGTCAGGGCTCTGCTCGTGCAGGGAAACCAGTACAGAGCAGTCGTCTGCGTTGAAGCCGTACTCGGGCTTGTCGTAGCCTATGTTCTTGATGGTTCTCCTGACCACGTTCTGCACATCGACGTAGCCCTTTGTCGTGACCTCGCCAGCGACAACCACTATGCCCGTGGTCGTCATGACCTCTATGGCGACCCTGGAATTGGGGTCCTGCTTTATCATCTCGTCGAGCAGCGAGTCCGCGACCCTGTCGCACAGCTTGTCCGGGTGGCCCTCGGTCACTGACTCGGATGAAAAAAGGTGCTTTCCTGGCATTTTTATCAACTTTTATTTGCTCATTATTTGTCGCTAAAATATTTATAGCTATTGACTGTCAGTTGGATTTTGTCCGTCAACTGAAACGGGCTGTACCAGGATGAGGTATTTCGCGCCTGAATGAAGCCCCAGGTATTCTACCTGCTCCGGCGTCAGGTTGAGGCCGGTCACGCCCGGGTTTCTGCTGTCCGTTGGCGAGTAATGCCTGCCGCCTCCGTTGCCCGGCTGAACATAGCAGCCAGGCAGATCGCCGGCAACCACCACCGTACCAGGCGAACCGCTGAAATCCGTCTGGATCTTATTAAGGTCGACTTTGCTTCCGGCAGCGGCGCCCGTTCCCGTCATCTCAAAACCTTGTTCAAGGCCCTATATATAATTTTTTATATCTTATCAGCCAATATTATAACTGTTGGTTATATGCTGGTCACGGGCCACTACATCAGGCACATGAGGGAGGAGCACGGCTATTCCCAGCAGGAGCTCGCCCGGCTTGCTGGGGTGAGCCAGGCCCATGTCGCCAAGATCGAGACCGAGAAGGTTGACCCGAGGCTTTCCACGGTGAACCGGATAATGGACGTGCTGACGCGCAGCGAGAAGAAGCCGGTGTGCGGTGACATAATGAGGCAGAACATCATATCGGCCAGGCCCAAGGACCACCTGCTCAGCCTGATAGCGACCATGAAAAAGCTGGGCATATCCCAGGTTCCGGTCTTCATAAGGGGCAGGAACGTCGGCAGCATCAGGGAATCCACCATACTGCACAACGCCCACCGCAACCTGAAGCACACCAGGGTGCAGGACATAATCGACGAGCCGTTCCCCGTGGTCAACGCGGGCGACTCCACGGAAGTCCTGACAGGCCTGCTGGACTACCACCCAGCAATCCTCGTCGCCGCGCGCGGCAAAATAGGGGGCATAATCACCAAGATCGACCTGCTGAAGGTTTAGGGTCCGCAGGTTGAACAGAACCGAATCCTCGATATATCAAACTGACATGTTTTGGTATAGAGCCCCCGATGGGCTTTAATGCTATTCCAATAGGCCCTTCACGAAGCTGTGGGGATCGAACTTCTTGAGGTCCTTGTACTCCTGGCCTGTGCCGAGGAAGAGGATGGGCTTCTTGATGGCGTATGAGACGGACAGGATGGACCCGCCCTTCTCGTTGACGTCGGTCTTCGCCATGATGACCGCGTCCACCCCGACCATGTCGTGGAACTGCTTGGCCTGCTCCACGGCGTCGTTGCCGGTGAGCGAGTCCACGAGAAGTATCTTGAGGTCTGGCTGGTTCACCCTGACGACCTTCTTGAGCTCGTCGGCCAGGTTCTTGTCCGTGTGCATGCGGCCGGCCGTGTCAGCCAGCACGACCTCGACGCCCTTGCTCTCCGCGTGCTTGCGCGCGTCAAAGATGACAGCAGCGCTGTCCGAGCCGTACTGGTGCTTCACCGTCTTTACGCCGAGCTTGTTGCCGTGGTGCTCGAGCTGCTCTATGCTCGCGGCGCGGAACGTGTCCCCGGCCGCCAGCACCACCGAATGGCCCCTGTCCATGAGGTACTGCGCGACCTTGGCTATGCTCGTGGTCTTGCCCGCGCCGTTGAAGCCCAGGAACACCAGGCACGCCGGCTTGTTGTCCGCCTTGGCCTTCTTTATGACCTTTTCCAGGTCAACCGAACCGTGCTCGACAAGCCCGAGCAGGCTGTCCTCAAGCGCCTTGCTTATGAATTGCTCGGCTCCCTTGCGCCGTATCTTCCTGTCAATCAGCTCCTTCTTCATGGAGTCGCGCATGTAGTCTATGGCCTCCAGCGCGATGTTGGCCTGGAGCAGGTCTGTCTCGCTGTCCGAAAAGAATGAATCGATGTCCTGGTCCGTAAGGGTCTTCTCGACCACTGCCTCCTTTATGCCCCTGAGCCTGCCGAGAAAGCCCCGCTTCTCCTTCGCTGGCTCTGGTTCGGGTCGTGCTGGCTCTTCTGGCGCTGCTTCTTTTGGTTCGTGTTTTTCTTCAGGTTCTTTGGCAATCTCTATCGGCTCTTCCCTTTCCAGCTCAGGCTGCGGGGGCCCTGGCTCGGGCTCTGGCGCAGGTTCCGGTTCCGGGGCTGGTTCAGGCTGCGGCTCGGGCTCATCAGCTGGCTTGACGTCGGCTTCGCCGGCGTCTTTTTCTTCTATGGGTTTTTCCTTTTTTTCAGGCTTTTCTGGTTTTTTTGTTTCCGGCTTTGCGGGCTTCTTGGGTTTTTTGGCTTCCTTCTTTTGCGCCTTTGGTTTCGGCTCCTTTGCTGCCTTGGGTTTGGCTGCCGGCGCCTTTTCTTCTTTTTCCTCAACCGGCGCTTCCGATACTCGCTCGGCTAGCTTTTTCACCGACTTCTTCAGCCTGTCCTTCAGGAACCCGAACATTGCAACCACTCGATGTAATCAATTAGCATGTTTTTATATAAAACTTAAAATATGGCGGTCCGGTTGCTGGCTCGCAAAAAAAGGTATTTTAAACAATATCATCCTATTTTTACTATGGACCCTCATATGATAGAGCTGCCCAGGATAGTGATGATAGGCAACAGGGTGCTGGAGAAGCTGCCGGACGTTTGCAGGGAGCTGGAGCACGAGAAGGATATCCTTATACTGGCCGACAGCAAGACAAAAGGCATAGCCGGCGAGAAATCCAGAGCGCTGCTGGAAGATGCAGGCATGCATGTCGTAACGGACATCGTTGCCGGCTCGACCGAGGCGGAGATCGGCCGGCTGGTGGAGAAGCACAGGCCTGCCATCGTTATTGCGGCAGGCGGCGGCACCGTCATCGACGTTTCAAAGATGGTGGCCTACCGCAGGAACGTGCCGTTCATATCAGTGCCCACTGCGCCGTCGCACGACGGCATAGCGTCCGAGACCGCCAGCATAACCGGAAAGGACGGCAAAAAGCACTCGATCAGGGCCAAGCCTCCCATAGCCATAGTCGCTGACATAGGCGTACTGAAGTCGGCGCCCTACCGCCTCATCGCGTCCGGATCAGCCGACGCCATATCGAACCTTACGGCCGTGAAGGACTGGAAGCTCTCCCACAAGGCAAAGGGCGAATACTACTCGGAATACGCGGCGTCGCTCTCGCTGCTTTCCAGCGAGATCGTCATCAAATCCGCGGACATCATAAGAAAACAGAGCGAGAGGGGCGTCAGGAACCTCATCGAGGCGCTCATATCGTCAGGCATATCCATGTCGCTCGCCGGCTCGAGCAGGCCCGCGTCGGGAGCGGAGCACGCCTTTTCCCACGCGCTCGACTCCATGGGCACCAGTAGCCTGCACGGCGAGCAGTGCGGCCTGGGCTCGATACTCATGTCTTACCACCAGGGGCTTGACTGGGAAAGGATAAGGGACGCGCTCAGGGCCGTCGGGTCGCCCGTGACGAAGGACGAGATTGGCATAAGCAAGCAGGCCATCGTTGACGCCGTTGTCGGGGTGAAGGAAGTGAGGGAGCGGTATACCATAATGAACGAGAAGCCGCTGGACGCGAAGGGCGCCGAAGACTTATGCAGGGCCACGGGCGTATGCTGAGGCTGGGAATTTATTTATATTACCACTATTCTAACTGGTTTCTATGGAAGTGTTCAAGTACATATCAGAGCGCAGGAAGAAGGGCCCCCTGCATTTCACGCTGATAGACCCCGACAAGCAGAGCCCGGAAAAGGCCGGCGAGCTCACGGCCAAGGCAAAGGAGGCCGGGACCGACGCCATAATGATAGGCGGCACGTTCGGCGACGCATACGGCGACAAGCTCAACGGCAGCGTCAGGAACATAAAGAAGTCGGCGGGGCTGCCGGTGATACTGTTCCCGAACTCGGCGCAGCAGCTGTCCCCTGACGCGGACGCGCTGTTCTTCATGTCCCTGCTTAATTCGCGCAGCACGCAGTACATCATAGACGAGCAGATGAAGGGCGCCCTGATCGTGCAGAAGTACGGCATCGAGCCTCTGCCGATGGCATACCTCATAATCGATTCCGGCGCAGTCACATCAGCCGGCTGGGCGGGCGACGTCAGGCCCATACCAAGGGACAAGCCGGAGTTCGCGCTGGGCTATGCCCTGGCCGCCAAGTATTTCGGCATGAAGTTCGTTTACCTGGAGGCGGGCTCGGGCGCCAAGGAGACCGTGCCCAATGAGATGATATCCGTTGTCAAGAAAGCCATCGGCGACGACATGATGCTCATCGTCGGCGGCGGGATACAGGACCCTGAGACGGCAAGGGAAAAGATCGAGGCCGGAGCCGACATCATAGTCACCGGCACTGTCGCGGAGAGGGACCCGAAAAAGTTCAAAGAGGTAGTGAAGGCGGTCAAGGACCATTAGCTTTTATTGTAACATTGTAACATTCGCATTGGTGGTCGCATGAAGGGGGGATTGCTCGGGAACATAATTCTGGTCATCATATCCGTAGTGCTTATTGCGATCATATTGGGCCTTTTCTTCGGCGTGAACCTTATCGGCATGATAATGGACTGGCTCACTGTCAGCCTGTTCAGCGCGGTTGATTACATCAATGAATTTATTAATGAAGTGATCAGCGCAGCGTTCTAGCCTGGTAATAATCATGTTCCAATTTTTCGGAAGCAGAAATTGGTTAAGCCTGAATAGTCACCCATGTTTGTCACCCTAACGCTTATTCCAGGAATCTTGCAATACATGGCCTCGACCTTTTTCATATCGCCGCTAAAAACGAATTCATAGATGGAATCCCCGTCATCGTCGATTTCATCCCATTTTCCGTCGTAATCAGGACCCCTATCACGGTATGTTACATCAGATGTTTCAACCGCCTTTGCCCCGCAAGGGGAAATCTTGCCACCGGCATCATCTTCAATTGTAATCCTTCTGTCAAATACAAAGGCCGCGCAGCTTTTCTCTGATTCATCTATATGCACTGATGGGTATAATAATACAATCCCATTATTTTCGTCCACTGAGAAAAGCTCGTCATAATCATCGATGCTCGTGCATATTATTTCACCATCCTGGTAAATCTGCAAATAACCGTATCTGGAAAGGTCAAAATCATACTCCTTGCTGCCATCACCGTCGATGTCAATGGTGCCTGCATTGCTGTTTTTTAAGGACTTGATGATATGGCCTTCTGAAGTCTTTATCTCAACCGTATCTATTATGCAAAAGTCGTCCCCCCCGATGTCGTCCTTTAACAATACATATTCAACCCTGTCCGGGATATCATGCCAAGAAGAAATCAGCCTGACCTGGTCCCATTCCAAATCCTCATCTGTATCCAGGAAAATCTGCCTGTCTTTCATCCCGGTAACGTCAATCGAGAATTCCCCGCAATACGGGACATCGGATACGGAATTTCTCTGCGTGGTTCTCGGCACCGGAAAGCCGGAATCCGTGGATGGGACATAAGGAATGCCCGGGTCAATGGCATCTTCCTCGGGTATTTCCTCGCATTCCATTTTTTTTGAATCAACGTAATATACATACTCTCTGCAGAAGGTCAAACCGTCAGTTATTTCCAGATCAGCATGGCATGGTGATATGAGATAAAATGACGGATTTTTCCATTGGCTGTCACGATCGAGGAACATGGTTTTGGCAAATCCGAACGGGAAATACATCTTCCATGACGCAGTCCCTGGATCATGATACATGTTTTCAATCGGGTACGTCTTAATGTCTGAGGGGGTCTTGAATACTATTGAAGAAACGTATTTGGACTGGGCGTCGCCGACAACTTCGTCTTCAGGCATGGTTTCGTAATAAATGATATAATTCGCATCACCAAGACCAATGTCCCATGTCCATTCCCTGCCAACTAATTGCGGCATATAGAAATTATGTATCGTACATTTCTTTTCACCTTCATTGGTTATTTTACTCATATACACAGCGATATTCACGCTGTTTGAAGATACTATTGAGGTTCCGCCGAAATTGAAATTGACACGTAAATACTGATCGCCCTTTCCGGCCCATATCTGCAATTTGCCGTCTTCATCATAGATTCCTATCTTATCGTCCGTTGTCCTGACGCCATCAGTGGGCGACGTCTCGGAATTGACTATATCCGCTATCCATTTCAATCCTTCTTCAAAATCTGCGTTCATCAACCCGCTTGAAACGTCCTTGTGAACCTTATCTATAGTGTCTTCGTTGGCAGGATACATCTCAGCCAATGGCTTGAATTCAAGAACCCTGCGATTTTGAAGGCAGGGAGCCAGTTCCCATTTCCATTCGCCATCGTCATACTTGTAGCACACGTTTGTTCTGCGGCTCCACAGGGAACCTTCTTCGTATTCAATTATGTTGTTTGACGTTTCGGTTGCCATTGGCTCAAAATTGCATTCTATCCATGGCAAATCGTTTGGATCGAGCTGTACGTCATCCGTATCCCCCATGCCGTCTTTGTTATCAAAGATCGAGAACGGGTCGGGATCCGCAAAACTGAACGTCTTATCGGTTTTTGATATTCCCTGCGCCGAAAGTATGGTTACAATGCTGGCTGTCAGGCCCGATGGTTTCTTGAAATCTTTGATGCATTCGCCGGGCTCGCCTTTGTTGTTGCTGTTCACTGCGCAAACAAGGGCCTCAACAGAACGTGAAGAAATCGCACCAAAATATGGTGCCTGTGTTTGGTTGTTTATTCCCAGGATCTCAGAGAGCCAGCCGAAGTTCGTTGCTATGATTACTGCAAAAAGAAGAAAACCTATCATCACGAGGGCAAGGCCTCCCCATTCTTCCATCAATACCATAATATAATAATTGTTTTTTCTCAGTTATAAAACAGATTATCTTCTAATTGGGCAGTGGCATTGTTGGACTCGTTTCACCGGCCAGCAGGTTCTCAAAAAAGGACTGTATTCCCATAATCATGTCGTTTCCGCTGCCAACCCAGCCCGTCAATAAAGCAAGCCCTACAACCACGAAAACCAGAACCAGAATGACGACCGCCATGGTTTTTATCGTGAATTCCATGATAATAATTGGTCCTGGTTAGTATTAATTATTTTAATGAAGCATGACATTAATTAACTATGAAGCAGATGAGGGGGACTTTCATTCGGTTCATTGTCCCGTTTTTACTGGCCCTCATATTTGCGGCAATAGCGCTGATGTGGTTCATACCAAAGGTGTTCGTGGTCGAATGAAAAGAAAGGGGACGGTGGATTTCCTGGCATCTCATTGGGTTGAGATCGTGCTGGGTTTTTTGGTAATAATAATTGTTGCGGTCGCAATCGGATGGATTCTGACAAGGTTCAGCATTATTTAACTGTCCCACCAAATATTAATAATGAAAGCCATTGTTGGCAAAAGCCTTTTGACCGTAGCGGGTGCGGCATTCGCGATATTCGCTCTTGCGATATTCGTTCTGGTTGTTGTCAGCTTTTCGCAGACGGTTTGCTGGAGGGACACAACCAAGCCGTTCAACGAGAAACTGGTGTATGGTGGATCGTTATTAAAGCCGGGCCTCGGTAATTTCGAAGTGTTTTCAATAGAAATACACAAGTCAGATGACCCTGAAAAAAGCTGCTTGCACGGGATTTATTTTGTTGACAGGGAAAAGTCATATCACTGCCCCCAGGCATGCGGCAAATCAGGCCTTGACAGCGACACGGTAGAGCACTGCCAGGAGGACTGCGCCAGCAAATGCGGAGTCGGTAACGGGGACTGCATAGTCCTGGTTCCAAAAAAAGCCAAGTGGTATGACGCTACCAACTGGTTCGCGACCAGGAACAAGCCAATCGTATACAGCAGCGGCAAATTCGAGCTGGATTTTGATGCCGGTCTGGTTGGGCTTGACAAAGGGATAAAGCCCGACGGCGGTGAGATATGCGTACTGTTTTCTAGCTCCGGAAAAGACTCTTATAGCGTTGTTGCGTCAAGCGTAAGGGATGATTGCAATGAACAGGCTGGGTGAAACCGATACGTTTGTTTTGGTGATGCTGGCTTTCATAATCGGCATGGTTGCGGTGGCTGCGATTTACATGCGAATAGACCCTTCCGACGACCCTAAAGCGAGATCATTGGAACTGGCAGCGAATATAGCATTGCATGTGGATTCACTGACGGCATCAGAATCCGGAAGTGCCGAGTTGTACATGGGTGAGCATAAATATGACATCGAAATGTGCAACATAGACAGTTCCTGGACCGTGCTTGGACAGAAATTGCTGTCAATTGTAAAGGACGCGTACGTGACAGAAAAGGGGTATTATGTGGTCGTGGTTCCTTACAACGAAGAGGGGAAAAGAATTGATGACAGCTGGACTGCTCACAAGATAATATCTTATCATGGCAGGAGCGGCTGTGGCGCTGCACTGAGAAACGTCAATGGCGTTTGCATAAACAAGGAACCAGATATTGCATTGGCAGAGGTGGCTGAATGCTGAAAGGTGTCGGGGAATTCGAAATGGCAATAGGATTGATTATTTTCACCGTTGGCATCCTGTTATCCGCTGGCATAATATACCTAAAGTTTACAACGGTTAGTGCTGTTGTTGCTACCAGCAATGATCAGATTGACATGATAAATTTCGCTCACAGGGCCCGTTCGTGCTTTTCGGACAGCAACGGCGTTATCCAAACAGGCAGGCTTGTGGCTGGTGGCGGCTCGGGCTGCGGAATCGCCGGAAAGGTTTGCATTAGGGATATGGTGACCAACGAACTTTTCATTGACTGCAATTATATGGGCAATCTTGATGATATCAAAACAAAGCTATACGTGACTTTACAATCCGGTTCGGATATCCATTTGGGTGAGTTGAGTGTCAAGAAGACGTAAAGCTCTTACATTTGCATTCGGTTTGATGATATTTGCATTGGTGGTGGCAATATCCACATCACTGCTGTATCTCATAACATATATACCTGTTTTAAAGGATGTTGTTTCTATAAAAAGCCAGGTTCAGCTGGTCGTGTTCAACAACGGGAAGGGGAGCGCGTTATCCAGTCTGCTGGCTTCAGAAACAGACGGCATAACGTACGAGGAAATATTGGGTAGTATGGCTGCAAAGGGTTTCCCTGAAGGCCGTGATGCTGAAATGTTGGAAATCATTAAAAGTATGGAAGGTGGTCTTGAGGTGAAACATGGGGATACGACCATCAAAACATATGAGCAGACGGGTGTTCTGACCAGAAGCGCGGATATTGCCCTTCCGGGCCTGAGAAAAGGCGAGGTGATTGTTTCATGAGGGGCATTGTTTTCACCGCAATAACAGTATTCTGGATATTATGCATCATAATAATATTTGCTGTGGGTGAAATCGGATTAAGCGTGGGGGGTGGCAAGCAATACTATCTGCCAGTTGAAATCGAAGTCTACTCCATGAGCAACGCCCTGGACGCGTCCAAGGTGTACATGGACACGGCGCTGCGCTACTCGGTCTACCAGGCCTGCTATGACACATTGAAGAATGGGGGCTGGCCGGACATTGCAAAGGTTCCTGACGGGGAACGAGCGCTGTTCGAAGGCAAGCCTTACGCTCCCATAAGGACAACGGCGGAGTTCCGATCAGGCCTGGCAGAGACCATACTCAGCAACGTAAACACGTATGCCTCGATGGACTACTCATTCTTTGATTCGTACGAGGTCCGGGTGCCTTCATACCAAGGTTCGGAATTCGTGGAGCTGATGCCTGACAGGCTGACTGTAAAGGCGACTTCGGGCAGCCCGCTGCAGATATGCAAGCCGGATTCCTGCAAGCTGGATAAACCAGAGACAGAAAGCGGCGCGGATTCGTTGCCGGAAGCTGATGATTACAGGCAGCAGCCCAACATGAGGGAGCTTGTGGTTCTCCAGAAGGATTCCGGGCTCCAGGAAGCCATACAGACGCCTTGCTACGGCCTGTACAGGCAGGGCGTGGAGGAATCCGGGCGCCTGACCGCCAAGATGAACGAGGAGATTGCAGGCGAGATGGCAAGCCTGCAGTCAGGCATCCAGAAGCCCGATGCGAACGCGTGCAACCTCGTAACTGGCGAGGCCGCCAGCAGGATAGAGGACATCCTCGAAGCGGATGGCGTCGAGGTCATTGACGTCACGCTGACCTTTGCCCAGATCGAATACGACAACGCGAACAAACTGTGCTCGCTGAAAGGCGGGAGCGCGACCGCGAAAGCAAAGGTAACCATTGACGGGCCCGCAGACCAGACGTTCCCTGTGTGGAACGGCCAGGAGCTGGCCTTTGAGCCGCTGACATTGAATTTCGTGGTTAAAACCACCTATAATTACCCAACAGATTCCACGACATGAGGCATACGATAGTTGGCTGGCCCAGGCAAAACCCCTTTAAAAAACCTATGCCCAATTCTACTATATCTACTGTGATTCCACTATAATCAGTTGACTATGCAGTTCCGGTGCGAACCGGACAGCAATTGACAGCAGTATCAGGAGAACAAAAAACTGTAAATACCGTAAATAACTTGGAGGGATTAACCATGGCGCAAGCGATACCAGACGTTTCAGAGGACAGGAACGCGGCAAGGCCCGGACCAGCAGGCCCGGCAGCCAGGCCTGCCCAGCAGGCAAGGTCGAAAAGGGAGGACAACATCATCTACATCGGTAAGAAGCCCACGATGAGCTACGTTCTCGCGGTAATGACCCAGATGCAGAACAACGTGCCCGAGATACACGTCAAGGCCCGCGGCAGGAGCATCAGCAGGGCTGTCGACGTGGTCGAGGTTGTCAGGAACCGCTTCCTGCAGGACATAAAGAGGGACATTTCAATAGGGACTGAAACGCTGAACAGCAAGGACCGGGGCACGCTGAACGTGTCCACCATTGACATCAGGATGTCGAGATAGGCTCATCGTTGCAAACAACGAAAAACATTGTTTATGTGTGACTACGTTCTGCATATTTGTAGTCACATGTTTGGTGTTTTTTTCAGTTCTTTATATTCATTGATAATAAGCTCTATTGTTGGCCTTATGTTGCCTCTCTTCTCATATTCCTGGAGTGTATAATAATAATCTCCCCTGTTCTTCAATTTTATGTTGACTGGAGGCAGATTGTGTTTTATTAGAATGTTATTCAAAAGGAGTCTGCCTACCCTACCATTTCCGTCCTGAAACGGATGAATGTTCTCAAACTGGTTGTGGACAACTGCTGCAAGCAAAATTGGATGATAAGCTTTTTTATTAGTGTTGTACCAACCAATCAACTCATTAAGCAAGCCCGCAATTTGCCTTTGGGGTGCTCCCCTGTGTATTACAAAACCCCTGCTGTCAATTACTGACACCTCTATCCCCGGCTCTCTAGTTTTACCGGCAAATTCCTTTGAGTTCTTGAATACAATTCTATGAAGTTTTCTGATCAAACCAAGAGATATGTGTTCTTTTGTTTTTCGGATATATTCCACCGCATCAGCAACACCATATGTCTCAGAAATTTCCCATTTTGATCTTTTCCCTGGCCATTCATCATTATTTATAATTTTCTTGACTTCGATTGCCGTTACAGTTGAACCCTCGATTGCATTAGTATCATACGTAAACGATTCAATAAACCTTTTCCATTCATTGGCTGATAAGTGTTTTACAGGGATGTTCCCTTTTGTTATCAATGAATCAATCGCTTTTTTTTCACTCTCCGATATAACCGTATGAAGTGGGTCCCTTATTTTCATGTATTCCTTGATATGATTGATTATGGCGGCTTCGGCATTTTTCTTTAGATATTTAATTTTTTTTGCGGTCAAATCGGATCCCAGATATCTTCTGACCTTTTTGACTTTGCCATTGTCCCTGAACGAATGGGCCAGATAATACAGCTTCTTTTTTCCTCTAGTGCGCACTTCGATATGCATAATAAGTTATGTGACTACATATTTAAATAATTTATATATGTGTGACTACATTTAGATGTGTTTTCTCATGTCTTGTCTTTCCCGGACTTGATCGTGCCAGTGACCCGGATTACCTGGAATATCACGCGCTGGTCGCCGATCTGCTTTACCAGGGCCAGCGCCACCTTGACCTGGTCCACGTACTTGGGCGCGCACTGCAGAAATCCCTTTTTCTGGCGTCCGTCCCACAGGTTCTTTATCAGCCTCGGGCTGGCCTGCGCGAGCTCGTTCTGTCCGAGCCAGTTCTCCATGCTGTGCCAGATCGCGCCCTTCACGTTCGGGTAGTCGAGCGGGGCTTCTGACAGTATCCGGAACACCAGATACCGCTTCCTTTGCTTCAGGCTAGGTAGTCTCTTGAGTTTCATGCTGACTCCTATATTTAATTATTCGTGCAGCAAAATAAATAGTATGGTCAAAACAGGTTACCGCAGTTCAGGCGGATTGGGGAAAACCGTCACAGAGCTGGACAGGAAGTACGGCTTCTTTGCCAAGGCCGTCAGGCCCAAAAAGAATGCAAAGAAAGGTGCTTTGGCTGGCGTGGCTGTTTCGGTAAAGGACAACATATGCGTGAAGGGCGTTCAGTCAGCCGCGGGGAGCCGCATACTAGAAGGTTATGAGCCGCCTTTCGACGCGACTGTTGTGGCGCGCGCGCGCGAAGCCGGCGGCGTGATAATAGGGAAGACGAACCAGGACGAGTTCGGGTTCGGCACGTTCTCCACGAACTCCGGCTTCAAGGTGCCGAAGAACCCGCACGACCCGGCCAGATCCTGCGGAGGCAGCTCAGGCGGCGCAGCCGGGCTGTCTGCGGCATGGCCCGGCCAGGGACCGAAGCACATCGCGATTGCGGAGTCGACCGGCGGTTCCATCTCATGCCCCGCCAGCTTTTGCGGCGTGGTGGGCCTCACACCTACATACGGCCTGGTGAGCAGGTACGGGCTCATAGATTACGCCAATTCCCTGGACAAGATAGGCCCGATAGCCAAGAACGTCAGGGATGCCGCGCTCATGCTCTCGGTCATTGCCGGTTATGACCCGCGGGACCAGACATCAATCGATATAAAGAAAGAGGACTACACCAAGCATGTTGACAAGCCGGTGAAGGGCCTGAAGATAGGCGTGCCAAAAGAATACTTCGGCAAGGGGTCTGGCGGCGAAGGCATAGACAAGGACGTTGAGCAGAAGGTGTGGAACGCCATCAAGGAGCTGGAGGAGCTGGGTGCGACCTGCAAGGAGGTCTCGCTGCCTTCCACAAAATATGCTGTCGCTGCCTATTACATAATAGCAACGGCCGAGGCGAGCACCAACCTTGCCAAGTTCTGCGGCATGCGCTACGGCGCGAGCCTTCCCATTGACGGCTCGTTCAACGAGTATTTCTCAAAGGTGCGCAGCAAATACCTCGGAAAGGAGGCCAAGCGGCGCATACTGCTGGGCACGTACGCCAGGATGGCAGGCTACCGCGACGCCTACTACCTCAAGGCGCTGAAGGCTCGTACCATCATAATAAACGAGTTCAAGTCGGCGTTCAGGCGCTGTGACGTGCTGGCCGCGCCGACCATGCCGGTTGTCGCGCCCAAGTTCTCTGAAATCAGCAGGATGACGCCCATCCAGAACTACATGATGGACGTACTTACGGTCGCGCCAAACCTGGCCGGCATACCAATGATGTCGGTGCCTTGCGGAACCAGCAGGGGCATGCCAGTCGGGCTGCACCTCATGGCCGACCATTTGCAGGAATCCAGGCTCATCCGGGCCGGCAGCGCACTGGATGATTGGGAGGGGAGGTTGTGATGGCAAAAACCATGAAGGTCACGATAGACGAGATAAGGGAACTGTGCATGAACGTGTTCCGAAAGCACGGCCTTTCTGATGAGCAGGGGGAAACCATATTCAACGAGTACCTGGATGGCGAGCTGCGCGGAAGGAAATGCCACGGCTTTTCGGCTTTCAAGAAATTCGGTGTCAAGGTACTCAAAGCGAGTGTGGAGGAGCCCAAGGTCGAGAAGGACGAGCCGTCATACACGCTGATCAATGGAATGGGCAACCTCGGGCAGCTGGTGTGCAAGGGTGCCATGGAAACGACCATAAACAAGGCCAGGAAAAACGGGATTGCGATCACGGGAATCCATAACATGCACTCGTATCTCATGCCAGGCACGTACGCAAGGATGGCGGCCAACCACGACATGATCGCCTTCATATTCAATTACGGCGGCAGACCCAGGATAGCGCCATACGGCTCCATAGACCCTGTATTCGGCACAAACCCGATAGCCATAGGCATACCAAACAACGGTTACCCGATCGTTGTTGACATGGCCACGTCTGAAAGGGCACTGGGCCTGGTAAGGCTTGCACAGAAACTGGACCAGAAGCTTGATTCAAAGTGGGCGCTTGACAAGGACGGCAATGCAACAGACGATCCCGGCAAGGCCATGGATGGTGCAGTCCTGCCGTTCGGGGGATACAAGGGTTCGGCTCTTGCGCTCGTTGTTGAAATACTTACCAGGCCTTTGCTCAACATCAAAGGCAGGGAAAACGATGATAAGCCCGGCAGGGGATTCATATTCATTGTCATTGACCCGTCGATCTTCTCTGACATCAAGGCATTCAAGAGCAACGTAAAGGAGGTCGTGAATAAAATGAAATCAGGTAGGAAGGCCAAGGGTGTTGATGAGATATTCTTCCCCGGCGAAAAGGATGAAAGGACCAAACAGGAGAATCTCGAAAGGGGCTACCTGGAGATCGACAAAAGGATAATTGATGAAATAAAGGGGATGTTATAATGACTGAAAAGAAGGACCAGAAGATGAAGTATGGCCCTGGAAAGATAATCAAGGAATTTGATGTGGATGAAAATAATGTATTATTCAGGGTTTTGAAACCTACAGACACAGAACAAGCTCTGAAGTATATTAATACCCTGATCAAGGAGCGGGTGAATATTCTTTGGCAGAAACCATTCACAATGAAGCAAGAAAAGGAATGGGTGAAAGGTGAGCTGAAGAAGAACAAGGAAGGCAATTCCATAAATGTTGTTGTAGAAATAAACAGAAGAATGGTTGGGGTTGGTCATGTTTCAAGGAAGCTCGGGCACGCAAGGCAGCATGTCTGTGAGGTAGGTTTATCCTTGTCGAAAGATATCAGGGGTTTTGGAATAGGAAAAGAATTGATGAACGTTCTTTGTAAGTTGGGTGCGGATGTTCTGGAATGTACTATTGCTGATCTCGATGTCTATGATTGCAATGATGTGGCAAAGAGCCTTTATAAGAAATTAGGATTCAGGGAGTATGGCAGAATACCGAATGGATTAAATCATTATGGACATTGTTGTGATCATTTGTTCATGTACAAGGAGCTGAAGAAATAATGGAAGAAAATAAAATAAAGGTCCGTATAGGGCTGGAGACGCACGTGCAGCTGAACACCAAGAGCAAGATATTCTGCGGGTGTGCGAACCCGGTGAACCTGCCCGTCGGCAGGGAGCCGGAGCCTAACAGCCTGACCTGCGACACGTGCCTGGGCCTGCCCGGCAGCAAGCCGCGCACCAACAGGGCCGTCATAGGCATGGCGCTGAAGGTGGCCCTGGCGCTCAAGTGCAGGAGCGCAGCCGAAACCTTCTTCTCGAGGAAGACCTACTTCTACCCCGACATGAGCAAGAACTTCCAGACCACCCAGTACGAGATACCCATATCAGCCAACGGTCACGTCGAGGCCGCTGGCAAGAATATACGGATAACCCGCGTGCACATGGAGGAGGACCCTGCCAAGCTTGTCCACGTCGGCGGCATGGGAGGCAGGCACGTGCTCGTCGACTACAACAGAGCAGGCATACCCCTGCTTGAGATAGTTACCGAGCCCGACTTCGCCTCGCCCGAGGAGGCAAGGCTGTACCTGCAGAAGCTGGAGACCATACTCGAATACCTCGGGGTTTATGATTCGGCCAGCAGCGCGGTGATCAAGTCGGACGCGAACATATCGCTGAACTTCGCAGGCAGGCCGGGACAGCGCATAGAGGTAAAGAACATAACGGGCACGAAGGATATTGAAAGGGCCCTGAAGTTCGAGATCGTCAGGCAGGCCAGCCTGATGAAGCGCGGGATGGAGGTGAAGCGGGAGACGCGCATGTGGAACCCCCAGACGGGCGCGACCCAGTCAATGCGCGGGAAAGAGGCGGAGGAAGAGTATGGCTACATATTCGAGCCTGACCTGACCATGCTGGAGATAGGGGCTGGCATGGTGTCCGCGGCAAGGAAATCCCTGCCAGAGCTGCCTGACCAGAGGTTAGCCAGGTTCGTGAAGCAGTACAGGCTTTCGCCGGCGGTCGCCGAGAGCGTGGTATCGGAGCTGGACCTTGCAGAGCTGTTCGAGCAGGTTGCCAAGCAGGTCAATCCCAGGATAGCTGGCAGCTGGATAGCCGGCTACCTGAAGAAGACGATGAACTGGAACAACGTACGGTTCAGGGAATCCGGACTGAAGAAGGAATGGATAATGGGCCTTCTGAAGCTGTTCGAGGCGGGTAGGATAACCGACCGCAACGCAGAGATGGCCATCCGGAAGATGGTAGAGGAGAAGCAGCCCCCGGAGGCGGTGATAAGGAAGCACAAGCTGGGCAAGCAGGAGGTCGACCTTGGCGCTGTGGTGAAGAAGGTGCTGGACTCCAACAGGCAGGCCGTCCAGGACTTCGGCAAGGGCGAGCAAAAGGCCCTGCACTTCCTGGTGGGCCAGTGCATGCGCGAGACCAGGGGTCAGGTCGACGCGAACGACATCAAGAAGGCGATCGTAAAGACAATAGGTAAATAGTATGTGGAATCTGTTATGGAAGAGAATATATTAAGTGTTGTGGAAGAGAAGCTGATTGGCATGCTGAAGGAGAACAAGGTCGGTTTCAGGCTGCTGGAGCACGAGCCGGTCTACACCAGCGAGCAGGCGGCCCGGGTCCGCGGCGTGCCCGTCCGGACGGGTGTCAAGGCGCTGGTGCTGAAGACATATGAGGGCCGCTTTGTCCTTGCGCTCGTCAGGGCCGACAAGCGCGCCGACCTCGAAGCCATCGCGGAGCGGGAAGGCACCAGGAACGTGAGGCTAGCCAGGCCGGAGCAGGTGCTGGAGCTGTGCGGCTGCGAGATAGGCTCAGTCCCGCCGTTCGGGCATCTCACCAAGCTGAGGACCTACATGGACAGGGAAATCCTGGATGAGGACGAGGTCAACTTCAACATAGGCTCGCACACCAGGTCGGTCCGCATGAAGGCGCAGGACCTGCTCAAGGTCATCAGTCCCATTCTTATTTAGTTTTATACCCAATCATTAAGCATGATAACAGAGAAGAGGCTGGACCTGGGCAGGCTGGCCACCTTTGTCCCGAACAAGCGGCTGCCGGTCTACAACTGGTTCTACTTCAAGGAGGGCTTCGCGCGCGGCCTGGTCACGCTGCTGCTGGACAGGTACGCAGCAGAAGGCAGTAATGTCAATGTACTGGATCCGTTTATGGGTTCAGGCACGACGCTGCTTGCCTGCAAGGAGCGCGGCCTGGACAGCTATGGGTTCGACGTGTCCCCGCTCGCGGTGCTGGCCAGCAGGGCCAAGACCAATGACTATGACGCAGCCGAGCTGAAGCAGGCCATAAAGCATCTCTCGAAATCCAAGTTCAGGAAGCCGGACGCGAGCGCGGTGCCAAAGGATGTGAGGAGGTTCTTCAACCCGCACACGCTCGACGACGTGCTGTTCTTCCGCGAGCAGATCAGTCAGTGCAAGGCAGAAGTCAGTGACTTCCTGAAGCTGGGCCTTATAACCAGCGCCACCCGCTGCTCGTACATGTACAAGGACGGCGCAGTCCTGAAGGTCAGGAAGAAGCCTGTACCTGTGTTCAGGAAATTCTACATCCGCACGCTCAGGAAGATGCTGAGCGACCTGGGCAAGACGGGCTTCAGGCAGTGCCAGACGTTCGCTGACCAGGGCGACGCGCGCCAGCTCAGGATCGATTCGAGGTTCATAGACCTTGTCATAACCTCTCCGCCGTACCTGAACAAGATCGAGTACACAAAGATATACGGGATCGAGGAGCACCTGTTCTTCGGAGCCCCGTTCGGAAGGCGCGGCATGAGGTCGTACGTCGGCACCGACGTCAAGGAAGATGCCGAGCAGGTGTTCCCTGACCAGGAGCTTCCGGACTTCGCAAATGCCTATTTCTCCGACCTGAAGCAGGTGTTCTCAGAGCTCAGGCGGGCCTGCAAGCCCGGCGCGGTGCTCGCGTTCGTGATAGGTGACGGCTGCCTCCCCGACCGGGTCGTCCATGTGGACAGCCTGCTGCCCAGGCTCGCGCAGGAGCAGGGCTTTGAAACCGAGCAGATTTACATCCTTAACGAGCGCTGGTGCACCAAGAACAGGGTGGAGAAGGTCGGCAGGATGGAGGAATGCCTGTTAATTTTAAGGAATGAATGACAATATTAATGCGAAGGTGAACGTATGGTTTCAAGGAATGCTGTTGCAATGGTTCTGGCAATTGTCGCCGGGTTGCTTCTGATAGTGTCTGGAGTGAACGGCCTGGGCATGTGGGAGCTTGTCAAGGAGTTCGTGACCACTTACATAATCGACCACATAGCCGTCCAAATACTGTTTGCAGCTGTCATATTCATCGCATCGCTCGGCGGCGTCTCTGTCATAGCCGGGGGCCTGCTTATCGGAAAGGGCAGGCTCACTACCGGCAACCTGCTGGTAATGTTTGGCACCGGCATGGGCATCATAGGGCTGGTAGCCGCAATAGCCGTTGACTACGAGTCCGGCAACTTCTCTATCGAGAATTACTATTCCCCGGGCACCATAGGGGTCGTGCTCTCCATAATCGCAAGGATGATTCCAGGAAAATCCGGCAATTCCGGCGGCAAAGCCGGGTTGGTTGAAGGGCCTGCTGATGAAGAGGAATGAATCAGTCAAAGAACGATTTCGGCAGGAACGAGAGCTTGTGCGTCCTGAAGACGCGGAAGCTGTCAGAGTCATTTATTATGTTCTCGAAGCGCTCCCTTATCTGTATGTCAACGCTTCTCAGCTGCCTGGCATTCTCTGCCTCTATCACGATAGCTACGTCGTAGTTGCCGAAGAGCTTGTGCATCTCGGTCACGTGCTTGCTCGTTATGCAGAAGTTCCTTAGTTCGTCTTCCTGCTCAAGCGAAAGGTTTTGGTAGCGCAGAAGCATTATGCCCTGGAGCAGGTCGGACTCTCTGGGATCCAGGATGGCTGAGAAGCCGCGCAGTATGCCGGCCTTCTGCAGACGCTTTATTGCTGCAACGGCTGTCCTGGGATTTATGCCCGTCTTTGCGGCTATGTCGACAGTTCGCGCCCTGGCATCTTCAGTAAGCATCTCCAGAACCCTTCTATCAATATCAGCAACTTCCAGCACATCCCTGTCCCCGCCTATTACAGTGTCCCTTGTGCTCGATTCCAGCCCCACAAGGTATTTCTTCGGGAAATAGTGCGAAACAACGGACGTCAGTATCATGTGGTCCTTGAGCTGGCCCGCGTTATTTTCGATCAGGTGCCTGAGCGCCTTGTTGAAGGCAGACGGGTTCCTTGCGGCAAAGCTCACAATTAGGTCGTACCTTCCGTCCCTCTCTTCCACGCCCACGACGTATTCCTGTTTTGAAAGCCTTGCCACGAGATCACGGAATGCCTGCTCGCTGCGGTAGTTCACCCTGAAATGCACGCTGAACTTAAGCAGTCCGAACCTGGAGTAGTCTATGAGCGGATATGAGTACGCAATCAGCCCGCTCTCCTGCATTGACCTTATCTTGTAGGCCGCAAGCTGCTGGCTCATGCGCGACTTGCGCGCCAGGACCGTATAGGGCCGCCTGCTGTTGCGGCAGAACTCGTACAGCAGCCTTTTGTCCCGTTTTTTGAGGTTCATGTTTGTTATTTGTGTATTTTATATATAAATAGATTAATTTTTTACAAATTTTATTCTTTATGGTTTGATAAATATGTAAAGCCAATTCATAAAACGATATAAATGAAAAGAAATATGACAATCGGTCTGGTGGCAAACCCCAAGCGAGGAGACGGCAGCGAACTGGATTTTGAATACACATCAGATGAAACTCTGCATAACATAACCAATTCGCTTGAGGGTGCCGGCGCGAGGGTAATCCAGATCGAAGCAAACAATGACATACAGAAAAGACTCACCGCATTGGCGGATGAGCTCGATTTGGCTTTCAATATAGCAGAAGGCCTGCCGGAGTGGAAGGACAGGAAATACCACGTTCCATGCATTCTGGAAGGCATGTGCATACCGCATACCGGTTCGGATTCCGCAGCACAGCATATCGCACAGGACAAGTCGCAAACACGGCTTGTTTTGGGAGGCAGCGTATACCAGCCTGAATGGCAGGCGTTGGATGGACCAGAACCCCTGATAGAGATTGATGATTACCCTTTGTTTATAAAACCGTCCTGTGAAGGCTCCAGTATGGGCATATCAGAGAATTGCATAGTTCATTCTGAAGAAGAAATGAAGGAAGTCGTGGAAAGAATGCTGAGCAAATATGGTGCTGTAATAGCAGAGCAATTCCTTGGTGGAAGCGAATACAACATGGGGGTTATCGGGGACGTGGTTCTGCCCGCGCTTACGTGGAATCTTGAAGACATGCCAGGAGGACCCAAGGTGAAGACCCGCGATACAAAAGACCATTGCAGTGGGTACGTAAAAAAAGTGGATGATGACGTAAGGTATATGCAGCTGGCAATGCAGGCAGCGGCTGCTCATAGTGGTTTGAAAGCCAGCGACTGCAGCAGGTCGGATTTCAGGTCAAGAAGGCTGGATGACGGCAGCGATAGTGGCCCGCATTTCCTTGAGATCAATTTGCTCCCCAGCCTGGCAAAAGGCGCGTCCCTGATGAGGGCTGCGGATGCTGCGGGGATTAAATACGAGACGGTCATAAACTGTATCGTGTACTCTGCCATGATCAGGTCCATGAATAATGGACGGTTCGTTGACAGGCTAAAAAATATCGACACAGGCGGTTTTGTGGAAGCGTACAAGAACTCGCTTGCCGCTGGTGAATATGCTTCTTTTGGTTTTGGCGACCAGCAGTACAGGGTGCTAATGCCTAAAGCGCCGGAAAGGGCAGCAATAACCTGTTAAAGTCCTGCATGCCAAATCTTAATAGGTGCAGTATATGATATGCATTTTTGACTGCGGCTATGACGAGGGCGGGTTCAACCGGGCCGACAGTATAAGCGGCATCCTTAATGACGCAGGGTTTGGCACAAGTACATTCAACGCCAGTAAGAACGAATTCCCGGCATCCATGGAGGATTACGCCGGCTTCATAATCACGGGGTCCCCCAGATATCCGTACGACAAGGACGAATGGATAGGCAGGCTCAAGGACGCGGTACGGATTGACAAGCCTGTTCTCGGCATATGTATGGGGCATCAGCTGCTTTCGATCATACGCGGAGGCAAGGCGGAAAGGATGCCTGGTGGCCGGAATTTCGGCTATAAAGAGGTGGCCCTGACCGATGCAGGCAAGAGGAGCCCACTTTTCAAGGGGGTATCTTCGCCCCTGGTCACGTTCTTCAGCCACCGCTACATAGTAACCAGGCTCCAGCCGGGTGCTGTGCTGCTCGCATCGAACGACGCCGGCATACAGGCTTTCCAGCACGGGAATTACTACGGGGTGCAGTTCCATCCTGACTTCTCGTGGGCAATCGCGAAGCATTTCGCAGAGAAATACAAGATTGACCCGCTTTATCCCGGCGCAGGGAAAGCCAGGCAGTCGTGGAAAACGAACAAGAGGATCCTCGTTAATTTTGCGGGGATAGCGGAGAAACCCCTAATATAAATACCAAACCACAATCTTTTTCATGGGCCCGTAGCTCAATTGGAGGTTGATCGACAGCTTTCAGGTTTCGCATAAGCTGTCCGGCCAGTAATAGAGCGTCCGGCTTCGGCTTCGTTTGTCGGGGAAGTAACCGGAAGGTTGGGTGTTCGAATGGCACCGAGTTCATCTGAATTCGTGCTTTGACTGCCGAAGGCAGTCTGTGCCAGTGATTCACTCCGGGCCCATCATGTACATCAAGAGGAACGTGCCTAGGAAGCGGTCAAGACCACCCAGTAAGAAGCACAACATAACCTGCGAGAAATGCGGCGAAAAGGACCAGGTCAGCTTCCATCCCAAGGGCACCGCACCCGTCCTCTGCAGCAGGTGCCACAGGAAAGTGATGCGCGAGGCCAGGAAAAGGCGCAAATGACTGCCGCCGATTGCCCTGAATTGCTTTTATATAATTTAATCCAAAATACAGACAACAAACCGACCACCCAAACCAATCGGATTAAGTGGTCCTTCCTATGAATGGGCATGACCGCTTGAATCAACTGAAACAAGCGGTCCGTCCTACGATTGCCCCTGTGGCTCAGCGGTTAGAGCGCCACAACAAGGAATGACGGCTTGTACTGATTAGACAAAGCCGTCCGGCCTGCAAAGGCGAAGCTCATAAACGTGTCTTTATGAGCACTGAGAAAACCTATGGTTTTCAGTGATAAAGTTGAGATACGTGGAGGTCACGGGTTCGAACCCCGTCAGGGGCAATTAATCTCTCTTTTAATTTCTTTTAACAAACGAATGAATTTAAGGACGGGAAACAATAATTATAGTGGGGTGACTACACAAGTTGGTTCAACAATAACTAGATTATTTACAGTTCATATTCCTTGATACATACAACTATGATTTGATTCCTGGCTTGCGCATAGCACAAGCCGATACATATGCAAACAAGTCCGCTTGCATGTGTTTGTCTGACGCAAGACGCGCTGACAGGCGGTTTTGGTTAGTTATATGTTTGTTACCTGGTTTGCCAAGCATTCCAGGCACTTAATGCCTTCCCGTGCTGAGTGCATGGGAAAGGTTAACCCTTCTTTCATTCTAATCAGAGGAGATATAAGATGAATAGAAGAAAGAAAGTCGCCCGTCATCACCTGTTGCTTTAGCGGACTATTACTTATTGCTGAAGCAGAAAATGGTGAAGAAGACGGGCGCCGTTGCATATATTGACATGATCCGGTAGGTTAACACACGCATTTATGCGGACCTGGAACCGGAATGTCAAGCAACGCCAAACTACAGGTGGCAGGCCTGCGATGCGCGCGTGCCACCTGTAATGTTTTGCACACATGCGGCGCGTTGCCCGACCAAATCTCCACGGTAGCCGGCTGGGCGATATTGCCGTTCATTTTAAAACTCGCAGAAAACACACGAGATTTAAATCGGATTGCGAAGGAACATGGATGGAAGATTTACAGCTTATTTCTACGTTCTAAAGATAAATGGATATACGCCAGTATCCATGCAACCAACGATGTACAGGCTGGTTGCTGCACGAACCCCGCGCCGGCTTGGGGTTTCTTTTGACTAAAAATCGTTGGGAAGCGTTTCTCGACGATAGATGTTTTGTCCAAACATATTGCGAACCTGAAGAACCCACTTCCTGAAGTAAAGGACGTGGGAGAAAGGAGGTGTGTGAGGTAGTGAAAAACTGATAAATCGCGGGCTTAATTGCTTGCGGGCCGCTGCATGGATATGGCCAGTCCTTGCGGCGGCTTATCCTCATTAGCAGCTTTATTAGGCCCCGGTCAGGTAGCGAAAGGGGCGAATCGCGGCCGGCCGGTATAAATTCGCCCGCAGTTATTGTGGCTTAGGCCATTAAATTGGCCTGGGCGTAAAAATCTTTGATTAACAAAGAGGGAAATGAAAATGAAAAGAACTTTGATTGCAATGGCAGTAGTAGCTTTAATGGCAACTTCGAGTTTTTAGTAGCCAGCTGCGTTTGAAGGCCTCTTCCCAGTCTCTCTCGGGGGAGGGGCTGCTGTTTTGACGTTGAATTGTTAGCCCGACCCGCCGTCTGTTTTTGCGGGTCCGCTGTGGGTTACAACTGGCTGGCAGGGCCACGAGATTTTATAAACTCTGCGGCTCATAGTAGCACAGCCGCCCGCCCTAAGACGAGCACGCACAACCATCATTAAAAACAAAACTTGAGCGATGGTAATGAGTTTGCTGTCTGCGCCGGCGAACGTCAAAACGTGTAATAACCCCCACCACCGATTTGGTGGGGGAAATAGTTTCAAAAATAGTAGCTTAACTGATAAGGGCCTTCTTTCCAAAGGGGAGGCCCTTTTTGTTTTTGCGGATTCATATAGTAATTCATGAATTCAACAGTTCCTGCCCAGGAACTTATTCCAGACGGACAACACGCTGCCTGGAACGAAACACCCCGAAGTTAAATCATCCCTCTCCTCCCTTCGGGGGATTTCGCAATTATCGAACTCATATGTAATATGCCCAGGATTGATGGGATAGGTGTTTTTATCCAAACAATCTTTTTATTTATTTTTGATTAAACCCGCTACTGTCTGGGAGAAAGGAGGTGCAAGAAGCCATAGCAACTATATAATTGCTTCGGGAACTTTGGCCCGCCTTGAGGCAAAGTCCTATTTTATTACTTCGCAAGGGGCCAGCGGCTAACGGCAGTGAAAGAGGGCGCACTGCCGAGTAGCCAGTGATTCTCATATTCATGCGCCCCCAGTCGTGACGTTTGTGTTGATTAATCAGTGCAAATCTTGGATGGCTGCCATCTATTGCAAGCCAACCAACAAGAAAAGGGAGATCAATCATGAATACAGTATTATTGCTGCGAATGAAGAACAGTTCCGCTATCGCTGATATAGTCGATGACACGATCCAAGCAGATAGGATGAGAGCCCGGCCAAGTATCGTATTTAGGAGAACTGCTACCTAAAAAATACGAGGTAATTTCTGGTCCTTATATAATATAGGGGCCAATGGGTGCTGGTTGCGACATCCACAAGTAAGTCTTGCATAAAAGGCGTTCGCATATCAATGTTAAAACAAAGAAAGGTCGTCTGTGCGGTTGCCCGTGGCAGGCGGCCTTTTCCTTTTTTGTTTTCACACATGTTTTCCCTGCCATAATTCGTGGAGTTGGGGAAGGCCTGCAGGCGTTCAAAAAGGGTTTGCAAAATCTTTTTCACCTTTTTTGGTACGAATTGTTACAATTCTCCTTATGCTTGTTGGGAAAGGCTGGACTTATAATAATCCCTCCGGGCATCACGCCAGCAGGCCTTTCTATTTTTATATATACGTCATACAATAATGCCGGTTTTAGTCTTCGCACCAAAAAGCGCAATCAAAAACACCCGGCTGCGGCGGACGGGGGTTTTGAAATCGTGTAGGAGGGTGTGAAGACCCGCTACTACGTTCATTTGCATCAGATTTGGTCTGTTTCCCTCTCTTGGTCTGGTGCTCGTACATGGATGTATCCGGCGGGTCTTGGTATTGTCAATTTATAGGGATATATGAAACAAAAAAGCGTTGGATGCTTCTTATTGTCTGGTACCCAGCTCCCTTTTCCATACCCTGCCGAACAGGTATAGTATGACGGGGGTTATCAGGGTGGCGGATATGACAACGGCTTCCACTGCCGCCTTGACGCTGTCTATGCCCGCCAGCAAGAACGCGTAATAAAGCGCTGTCACTATTCCTGCATATACCAGCACCGAGCAAATCAGCGCCACGTCCTTTTCCTTCTGTATACTGTCCATTTTTCACCCTTTGACTGCAATTAAGTTGTTTGTTCCTCTCAGCTCACGTCTCCCTTTGACACCTTTGTTGACTTGATGATCTTCGCGGGTATGAAGCCCGTGAGCATGAGCAGTGCCAGCCCCAGCATCGCCAGCTGGCCAGCGCCCAGCGCGCTTATGAATATGCCAGACACGAATGCGGCCACGTGCAGCCAGCCCATCTCGTACTGCCACATGAATGCCGTGAAGTTGGGCGGCACTGTGTCGGCCAGCACAGTGAACCAGGCCACTATGTTGAAAGCGCCCAGGAAGCCGAGAATAGCGGAATAGACCAGGACCATCGCGAAGCTTGACGGCATGGCTATTGACCAGAGCAGCACCCCGAGGAACGCGGCCGCAAGGGAAAGGCGGTAGCCCTTCCTGTGGCCTATCCTGTCAATCACCCTGCCCATTGAAAAGGAGGATATGGTGGCCGCTATGCCGAACACGACAGCAGAGATTATGATTGCCTGCGTTTCCGCGCCCGTTATCGGGCTTATTATCAGGGAGAGGAAGCCTCTGGTGGGGTCCAGAACGTAGACAAAGCCGCCAAGGAAAGCGAACGCCATCCAGCCTAGCAGCCGCCTGTCAGTGAACGTCTCTGCCATGGATGCCTTTGTTATCCTCCGCTCCTCTGTTGTGGCGGGCTCGTTTATGCTGACCGCCAGCAGCGCGGGCAGCGCGTACAGCGCGAATAGGTAAAGCACCGCCGGCCATCCGAACGCGGCCTGCACGAACAGTGTAAGCACCAGTGATATGGTGTATCCGATGGCCCTTGCACCCCAGCCGACGCCGAAGCCTGTGCCGTGCCAGTCCGGCGGGGTCACGTCCAGCAGCAGGCTGTCCATACCGGTGTCGATGAGCGCGTCCCCTCCCATAACCAGGATCACGGCCGGCAGTATGCCGAGCCATACGTCTGTGGCGCCCCCGAGCCATAGCACGCCCGCGATGGTCACGAACGTTCCCAGCACTATGTATATCCTGCGCCTCCACCTGCCTATGCCGGGGGAGGCGTCCATGCCGAAACCTATGAGGAACTTGAAATGCCACGGCACGTAGGCCATGATGAGTATGAAGCCTATCTCAATGGTCGAGAGATTGAAGAAACCGGAGATGAGGTATATGGGCAGCACGTACATTATGGATCGCACCATGCCCTCGGTTATGTACACGGAGAAATAGCCGGCTAGCACGCTGCGCGGGTTCCAGTCCCTCCTGTACAGCCGGTTTATGCGTTCTTCCCTGTAACCGCGGCCTTCCTTCACTCCGGGTGCTTGGCTGCCCGCCTTCATAAGCAATGATTAAATATTGGCAGTGCCCGGATAAAAACAGCAGCCGGACGGGCCGGTATTATTTGCCCTTCTTCCCACCGGTCCACATGTCGTTCATGTGCGGGAACTCTTTCCTTACGGCGCGGTCTATGAGCCCGTATGCGTACGCGTAGATGCTCGCGATCACGTACACGTAAACGAGCCAGACGGCCATGCCGAGGACTGACAGCGCAGGCAAATCAAGCACGAACCAGGGAAGCAGCAGTATGAGCTGCAGTTGGGAAATGACGTCGAAGGTCAGGTAAGGGAAGCTGGATATTGAGCTGGGTATCATTGCAGCGATCACCAGAAGCGCCACGAAAACCGCCTTGCCCACCGAAGGCCTGAAGAAACTCCTTGCGCCCATGGGTAATAATTGTCCAAGCCCACTTAAATTTGGTGGATGGCTGAGCAGACACGCAGCCAGTAAAGCCAAAACTCTTTAATAAAAGAACCAAATATCAACAGTAACCAAGGCGATTCCATGGAACTCATGAGCAACGATTTCGGGAACAACAAGGAAATGCCCGGCGAGCTGACCTGCGACGGCCGGGACGTTTCACCTCACCTTGCCTGGAGCGCGCCGCCCGAGGGCACCAAGAGCTTTGCCATATCCTGCATCGACCCTGACGCGCCCATGGGTGACTTCGTGCACTGGCTTGTGTGCGACATCCCCGCCGGCGTCACCGAGCTTGGCAAGGGAGAAGTCCCGAAGGGCAGGGAAATACCCAACGATTTCGGCAAGGAGCACTACGGGGGGCCGTGCCCGCCGTCAGGCAAGCACAGGTACGTCTTTGTGGTGTATGCCCTGGACACTGAAAAACTGGAAGGTGCTGACAGGCAAAACTTCGAGGCCAAGGTCAAGGAGCATGCAATCGGAAAGGCCGTGCTTATAGGCCTGTACCAGAGAAGCTGATTTAATAGCCGTTACCCCATGCGATCAGGCCCTGCTCTTGCCGCCGGATACGTTCACTGTTGTACCTGTTATGTAGCCGGCCTTGTCAGAGGCAAGGAAAACCACCAGGTCAGCGACCTCGCGCAGCCTGCCCATCCGCTTGAGCGAAACCGAAGACTTGTAGTTCTTCCTGATGTCTTCTACCGGAATGCCCCTAACGTAAGCCAGCGCGTCCTCATAAGACTTGTTACGCAGCGCAGTCGGCTCGAGTATGCCCGGCGCAACGCCCACGACCCTGATACCGTGCCTTCCGAGCTCCTTTGCCCAGGACCGGGTCAGCGCGTACAGCGCCGCCTTGGTGCCCGCGTAGCAGCTCTGGCCTTCAGAGCCTTCGAGCCCTGATTCGGAAGTCATGTTGATTATGACGCCCTTCCTGCGCTCCACCATGCCTCGCGCGACCGCCTGCGCGCACAGGAACGCTCCTTTCTGGTTTACTGCCGTCATCCTGTCAAACCTTTCCTCGTCCAGCTCGAACCTGCCCTTGGGTTTTTCCGGGTCCACGAGCAGCAGCGGATAGTCTATGCCCGCGTTGTTCACCAGAACATCGATCGCGCCGTACTGTTTTACGGATGCAATGACAACCTTTTCGACGCTCTCCTGGCTGGTTACGTCCGTTTTAACGAAAATATGCTCCGCACCCTTGCTTTTGGGCAGCAACCCAGCAACCTGCTTGCCCGCATCATCCAGGTCAGCTATGACGACGCTGGCCCCGGACTCGGCAAAGGCGATGGCGCACTCCCTGCCTATGCCTGATGCCGCGCCTGTTATGAAAACCGCCCTGCCTTCAAAATCCATGCCCATTGCAAAACCCCCTAAAAATTACAGTCTTTATCCGCTGGATTTTTCCAGTTCCTCGAGAATACGCTTTGCAGCGTCGCCGTTGATCGTCTTCTGCTCGACCATGGCCCTGGCTACCCGGTCAATCTGGTCACCCTTGGCTCCGGACGATATGGCCACGTTCCTGGCGTGCAGGCCCATATGCCCGCGCTGGATACCCTCTGTGCTGAGCGCCCTCAGGGCGGCAAAGTTCTGGGCAAGCCCCACGGCAGCCATGACCTCTCCGAGCTCCCTTGCGCTGTGAAGCCGCAGTATCTTCCTCGCGAGCTGGGCTATGGGATGCGACCTTGTGGCGCCGCCTACGATGCCGACAGCGACCGGCAGCTCTATCTCGCCGCGCAGATCCCCGTTCTCATCCTTCCAGTATTTCGTGAGCGGCTCATAACCGCCGTTGCGCGCGGCATAGGCGTGCGCGCCCGCCTCGATGGCCCTGAAGTCGTTGCCAGTCGCGACCACGACCGCGTCCACGCCGTTCATCACGCCCTTGTTGTGGGTGGCGCACCTGAATCGGTCGGCTGCCGCGAGAGCGTACGAGTCGATCACGCCCTGGACCGCGTCCTCGCCTATCACGTCCTTCTTCCATGTGGCCTCTGCCTTCGCCGTCCTGTGTACGGCCAGGTTCGATATGATGCGCAGCCTGACCTTCCCGCCTGTCATGTCTTCAAGCACCGGCGCGAGCGCCTCTGCCATGGTGTTTATGGCATTGGCTCCCATGGCGTCGCGCACGTCAACCTTCATATGTATGACTATCATCTTGCCTATTACCGGCGAATCGATTATCTTTGCCTCGATCTCCCTGACGCCGCCGCCGTACTTCACCAGTATGGGGTCCTGGTCATTGGCCAGCTTTATGAGCTCATGGCGCTTCGCGTTTATCTTCTTTATGGCCTCCTCCGGATCGGGCGGCCTGACCAGCTGTATCTGGCCTATCATGACAGGGTCGGTCGAAGTTACCTTGAATCCGCCGGCCGGCCTGGCCAGCTTCGCTGCGTTGGATGCGGCTGCCACCACAGAAGGCTCCTCGATGCACATGGGCACGAGGTAGTCCTTGCCGTTTATCTGGAAATTGGTGGCGATGCCCATGGGCAGCTGCGTGGTGCCTATCACGTTCTCGATCATGCGGTCGGCGACGTACATGCCAAGCGCGCCAGCGTTCTCGAGCTGCTTCACCTCGTCGTCGGTGAGCTCGGCGAACTGCCTTACGTAATCGCGCCTGTCAGAGGGGGACAGCTTGTGGAATCCTGAAATATCAGAGCGCCTGCCGTTGTCATCCTTCCTGATATCTTCCCTGAGCTTGTCCGTGGGGGACATAACTATAATGGTCGCTGAAAGCCTTTAAAAGCTTATCCCAGGGGTTCTGCAAAAGACGAACCCCGCGCTGCTGATTGAATAAAACCCTTTAAGTTGACACTTGAAAACAAAAGGGGTAGTCGCGCGACGCTGCCCCTTTTTTTGTAAAACTTATTCTGATGGTGGTTTGACGACACCCATGACAAGCATTATGTTGGCATAGAGTTCCAGTTCACCGGTGGCTACCACAGCGAAGCATTTTTCGGCCAGGTCGTAGAATGTTGTCCTTTCAACCATAATGAAATTTTTGAAATTATCAGCTTCTTCGCTGCTTTCGATTATGTTTTTGTATTGCTGCCATATCCGTGGCCCATCAGTGGGTACTGAGTCATCCCCCTCTACGACCTTCATAAGCACGACAGGGGAATCACCCTCTTCCACATATATGTCAAGCGGGAAGAAATCGAGAAGGGCCTCAAGTATTTCCGGAATCCCATGGCCGTCAAGCCTTACAATCCCGCCGGGCGTTCCATTGGCGGTACTGGCTGCCGGGAAATTGCTGTCCCCAAGACAAATCATGTCACCATGGCCCATATTGATAAGAACCGGCATCAGCGGGTATAAAATTGTTGGAATCTTTTTCAGCATTTTTTATCTCCTCTAAAACGTTTTTAAGTTCACCAAGTCTTAGTTCTCCGTGATTATTACCAGCTTCTCCAGAACCCCTTTTTCGAAGCCCAGAATCTCCTCAATCCTGTCATCACTGCGGCCGTAGCCTCTGAGAACCTCTTTCCTATACCCAAGGAAACCAGGTATATCATCTTTTGTGGTTTTACGCAGGGGTTTATCCGTAAAATCAGCAAATAATTCGATTACATGTACGTGCTCCCGGACCTCGCTGTTAGGGTCAAATTCTACTAACAACTTTGCATATATGTTCTTGACATTCATGTCCATGGAATAGTTGACCTTATCTATCCTTGCTTGCATGACCGGCAGTGCAATCGCGCACAATATGCCAGTGATCAGAATCACTACCATAAGCTCCACTAATGAGAATGCTTTCTGTTTTATTTTATGCTTCATGTTTGCCTCCTTTTGAGAGCAAGAAAGGCCACGTTGGATATCGGACTACTCTTGTTCTCTTCTCTTTCTCATTTCGTCTATTTTATTCCAGTCTATTCCGTCATACTTCGGCCTCGACCTGATGGACTTTATTATACCCTCTCCGTCAACAGCGTCCATCGCGCCGGCATCCTCAAGCAGTTTCACGATTTCTGCGTGCCTCTTCTCTTTCGCAATCCCTAGAGCCGTTTTTTTGTCGAAGGATATTGCATTGACGTTCGCCCCGTTTTCGACCAGCATCTTGGCTATATCCGTATGGCCGCCCAGGGACGCCATCATCAGGGCTGTTGCGCCATGAAACATCATGCTTAAGGTGTTTACATTGGCGCCGTTTTCAATGAGAAGCCTGGCAATTTCTGTGTGTCCCTGGCTCGATGCCTCCCACAACGCCGTGCCGTTGGGGGTTATGACATTCACATCAGCGCCGTTTTCAATGAGAAGCCTGACGATTTCGGCATTGCCTTTTTGTGATGCCAAACACAGGGCTGTAATCCCCTCTGGCATTCTTTCTGTGTTTGCGTCGGCTCCGTTATCCAGCAGCAGCTTGACGATGTTAGTATCGCCTTTTCGTATTGCCATATTCAGAGCCGGCAAACCCATTGAATCTTTTGCGTTCGCATCAGCGCCACCGTATAACAAGTTCATAACGGTTTGCGCGTTTCCTTCACGAACTGCTATTAACAGCTCAATGTTTTTGGTTCGCGCGTTATTTTGATGGTTTTTATTTTCGCATGCCGTCAATAGCAGCAATACAAAAACCACTGTAAAAATAATATTTTTCATGTTGTTCCCCTTTCCTTAAAAAACCTTTTTGTCTGTAAAAATGCCCCACATGAGCTTGGCCGTTCTTGTTGAACATCCTTTCTTTAGCAGGGCACAGAAGCATGGCGGACATGTTTTTATTCGTTTGAGATTTCACAGTCGGCTGACCGCCCGCCATGCTTACGGCTCTGTTTCGTCAGTACATGACATACATGAAAAGGCCAACACCCCATCCTTCCAGCCCGTCGCCTTTTGTGTAGCTGGGCTCAAGGTAAAGGGAGATGTTCCTGGATAATGCATCCATGAAGCGAACCTTATAGTTGATAAGGTCGTGCTTGCTGGAGCCCAGCTTGTACAGGTGCTCCGTGTTGCCCCACGCCTCGATACCCTTATAGTAAGTTAGCTCCAGCCTCTGGAAGCTCACGCCAAGGTAAACAGAGGACGAGTCGTCAAAGTCGTATCTCAGCCCGGCCTCGGGTTCGAAGAAGTACGCGTATTCGTACTTGATGCCGTACGTATAGCGCACATAGTCCGAGCCGCTGCCGAGCACCCTGTCGTACGTATATCCGTGCCCGTATTCGCCTTCATGCGTAGAGGCCATGAAGGGGTACTGGAACTCCCCCCTGAGGTAGGGCTTCAGGGCAGAGCCGGAACCAAACGTATACTGCCCGTACAGCCCAGTCTCCAGCATCCTGAACGTGTCATCCGGGCTGTATGTTCCTATCGTTTCCTTTCCGAAATAGTGGCCGGAGTACGGGTTCACTATGGACGGGTCCTGCGCCTCCTGCTTGACGCTGTCGGGGATGGCTCCACTGTCCAGCTTAATATTCCTCCAGTCAACCGCAACACCGAGCTCAAAGGGGTTCTGGCCGGCCACGGCTTTCTGTTTTCATTAACAATACGGGTTTCAGTCGATTTTCAGCTCTTCCAATTCAAGCTCAGTGAGGTGTTCCAGATAGGCTTCAAGCTCTTGCTCGCTGAAACCGGCCAGGGATTCCGGGCTTTTTGTACTGTCCTTGACGCAGATATCAGCGATTAGCTGTTTTTTTGCATCCATAAGTTTTACTCCAAACCGGTTTGTCGTTTACGTGTCAGTCAGTCATGTTTATGTTGCCAGAGAACTATTCGGCCTTCATGTGAATTAGCATCCTTCATCTCAACCGTTACCTTGTCTCCCTTGTCAATTCCGATAAAACTCGTTCTCAGTTTCCCCGAGGGTTTCGCCAGAATCTCTCTCTCGTCATCCAGCTTCACTAAGAATTCGTTTCTGAATTTTTCTTTGACAACGCCTGTTCTTCTTGTTTTGTTCCCCATATCAGTGACCTCCCTTGCTTTCCTGGTACTTAACTACAAGGGTCCACAGTATTCTCCGGTTGACTGGGTTGCCAACCTCTTCGGTGGCCGACAAACGTCTCTCCACTGCCTGCTCGAATTTGGATCGGTTTATTTTACCCGGCAGACCATGACGCTTGGCTTCGGGACTGCTCGCGCAACCGCAGAGACCTGCCAGAACGATAAGAAGCCAAAACAAGATTGTAATAATTATTGTATTTTTCATGATTTCTTTCTCCTTTGCTATCCATTTTCATTAACAAAAACATCAATCAGATTATGTCACCTACGCCTGCCGGCAATCCCAAGCCCTTCCTCCTGCTATGAAAAACAGCTTGACCGTAAAGCTGATATTATATACAGAAAGATGTAGCAGCAAGCCAAAAAGGCATGAGAGAAACGCCAGCAGTAAAATCAAAACGTCTTTCATAACAGTTTTCCTTAACAAATCTGTTCTTGAAAAAACCAAAAGCCCGGCGGCTATAGCGCAACATTATGCAGAGTGAAGAACAATAAACAAATGACCAGCAGCCTGCCGGGCTCGGTAATAAAATCTACCTCCTTCCTTAAGAATTTTACATAAATAAGGTTTTGGGAAGATTCTTTCATTGTTGTTTGTTTTTTTACTTCTTGAACTCGGTCCACTTCTGCTTGCTCTTGTTGCTTGCCAGAACGGTCTCGATGAAGAGCATGCCGCGTAGGCCGTCACTTACGTCCGGGAAGTCCAGCGCCAAAGGATCGGGTTTCTTTCTGGTTATCCTCGCCCGTACGGTTTCGGCGAAGTTACAGTAATTGTTGGCGAAGGCCTCGAAGAACGCTTCGGGATGACCTGATGGCAGGCGCGTGGCACGACCGGCCGCAGCACTTTTTGCCGCCACGTAGGGATTGCCGCGACGCCAGACCTGCAGCGGTCCGTCCGGCTCTTTCACGTAGAGATAGTTGGGATGCTCCTGGTGCCATTCCAGGCCTCCTTCTTCGCCGTAAACCCAGATAGCCAGATTGTTCTCCTCGCCGATGGAAACCTGGCTGGCGTGCAGGACGCCGCGGGCGCCGTTGTCGAAGCGCAGTAAAACGTTGCCGTCGTCGTCGAGCCTGCGGCCCTTGACGAAAATCGTCAGGTCGGCGCAGAGGTGGGTAATCTTCAGGCCGGTGATGTACTCGGAAAGGTTCTCGGCGTGCGTGCCGATGTCACCCATGCAGCCGGCTCCGCCACTCTGCTTAGGGTCGGTCCGCCAGGCTGCCTGCATCTGGCCTGTCCTCTCCAGTGCCGTGGCCAGCCAGCCCTGCGGGTACTGAACCACGATTTTTCGGATCTTGCCCAGGTCGCCGTCACGGCACATGTCCCGGGCCAGCTTGACCATGGGATAGCCGGTGTAGTTGTGCATGAGCCCGAACACCCGTCCGGTTTTCTTGACAATTTTCACGAGCTCCTTGGCCTCTTCGGAATTGATTGTCATGGGCTTCTCGCACATGACGTGGAAGCCGGCGTTGAGGAAATCCCTGGCAATCGGGAAGTGCCAGTTGTTCGGCGTGGTGATGGCGACAAAGTCAATCCTTTCGCCCTCCGGAAGCTTTAGCTCGCTATCGATCATCTGCTCGTAAGTGCCGTAAACTCGCTTGGGATCAAGCATAAGCTCGCGTCCCTGCTGTTTGGATTTACGCGGGTTGATGTCGAACGCCCCGGCCACAAGCTCGATCTGGCCGTCCATGCGAGCCGCCTTGCGGTGTACATCGCCGATGAATGCTCCCGGTCCGCCGCCGGCCATGCCCATTTTCAGTTTTCTGTTCGTTTCCATAACAAGTTCCTTTCCATTAAAATGCACAATAATTGGTTCAATTTGTTTCCTGTTTTGCTCCGGCGTACGGCCCGGGCACTATTCGCTTTTCACGTTTTCTGTTTTCGCCGGCACCCAGATATATGTGTCGCCATCAAGGCTGCCGGTCTTAATGAATCCCTTGAAAAACAAAGGCAGCCTGGCATCTGTTTCCAGAAGTACGTATTTGTCAATCAACTTCCCGGACCCGCAATAAAGCTCTATGGAAACATAATCCACGGCGTTTGTATAATCCAGATACCGAACAAGTATTTTTGTTGCAACCGGAAGCTCGGTTTGCTCCGTTTGTTCTTGTGTCACGTCATGCAGGGCATGCCATTCCGTATAATCCGGACTTGTGCCCTGGGTATCGGCTTGTGCTGGTTTTGTTTTTGATGCCGGGCCAAGTTTAGTAACTATTATCAAAACGGCAATAGTAATGAAAAACAATATGGTAATGATGGTTTTCTCTTTCGAGAAACTTGAATACATCTCCATAAAAGGTCTATGCCTTTTCATTTATTCAGCTCCTATCTTCCCCCAGATTAAATGTCAACAAAACTTTTCATGTCACGTTATGCATGACCGGGACCGTACTATGGGCTTTCGACTTTCTTCTTCGGTGTTGGTTCAGGCCTTACCCAGACCTCCTTGTCAGGGTCGCCGCTGGCCGACAGCACGAGCCCGAATTTAGACATGCTGGGTGTGTAGAATGTGGAAATCGGCAACGTTTTCCCGTCGCCATCCAGTGACATACCTTCGACCCAGTAACTGACACTGAACGTCGACTCCTTGCCTGCGGTGGACCTGTATATTTCGACCTTTACAGCGTCCCTGAGCGCCTCCGGCGGCCTTATCATGTAGCCAGCCACAGTTAACAGAAATATTGAAACCATTACCAATATACCCGGAAGAACGACGACAACCAACAGAGTCCTCTCTAACGTAAAACCTTTTATGTTCTTCATATGCTCACCTTTTTCCTTTCTCCGGTTCGGGTCTCCTTATCCACACCTCTGTCTCAGGCTCATTGCTGTCTGTTTTTGATTTCACAAGCCCGAATTCTGGTGATGATAGTTTGGATGTGTCGAACACGGAACAAAACAATATGTTCCCCTCACTATCCAACGGGGCATCTTTAGGCCAGTAAACAACATTGAAAATTGTGGTGGCCTCCTTCCTTGTGTCGGGCCTTTTTATTTCGACCCTTGCCATACCCATGAGCGATTCCGGCGGCATTTCTCTTGATTCTTTAATCGATTTAATCAATCCCAGGGAAAACGTTACGAGAACCCATAAACCTCCAAGGGTTGCCACAATAACTAAACTCGCCAAAAGAAAACCGCCAAACGTAAATGTGTTGTTACTTTTTCTTTTCATCTTTAACCTCCACTTTATTTCTCATTAAGGTCAGCAGAACCCGGCGCACGAATTCTTTTTCCTCTTGCTTCATACCTTGTTTTGTTGTTAACATGTGTACGAATCAATTGTGGCGGGAGTGGAATCAACAAGAAGCCACTTACCATTGTCCCACATGTAAACGTGCAGATTGCGTATTTCTTCCTTTCCCTTTTCGATTCGCTCGGGGTCGCTGCCCACGACGCTTTTGAACTGGTCGCTCTCGAACAATCGGGCCTCAAAATCGATGTCCCTTGATGTTTTTGCTTCTTTAAGCCATTCTGTAAATTGTGGTATGGCAATCGCTGCCAGGATTCCGAGTATTACGACAACTATGAGAATCTCGACCAGCGTAAACGCCTTGCTATTTTTTATGTACATTTTAATCTCTCCTGTTTTTCTGTTTTTTTTTTGGTTTGGCCTCCAAAACATAATACAAAATAAAAACAAAGCCAACCGGCCAGCCGCAGCAGGCACGGGAGCACCCGCAAGCTGGACGCGGTTGGCTTATAAACAATACAAAAACGACAAAAATCAATTCAACGACTCAACCGCCGCCTCTTCGCACGGCACGTCGCAGCGGGTTATCGCGTCGATGAGTCCGTCAAGCGGTGGGTGCTTCTGCGGGATGAATTCATGGCCTACATAACCCATGTACCCGCTTCTTGCAAGCTCTTCCACTATCGGCCTGTAGTTTATCTCCTGGTTCTCGTCAATCTCGCAGCGACCCGGAACCCCTGCGGTATGGCAGTGGAAGACGTATTCACTGCATATCCTGTAGTTCGTGATAAGGTTGCCTTCCATCATCTGGAGATGATAGAAGTCCATCAGAAGCCCGACTCTCGGAGAGTCGACTCTTCTGATCAGCTCTTTGCAGAATTCCAGATTGTCGCCCTGGTAGCGGGGATGCCCCTTCATCTCAACGCTGGTCTTGCTGTTCAGCAGTTCGATGACGATGTTGACACCCTTTTTCTCCGCGTATTCGGATATGCTCATGGTGCCGCTGCCCTTGGGGTCTATATTAATTTTGCCGCCGCCGGGTCCAATGACAACGGTCTTGAGCGTGAGAGCGTCCACGCAGTTCTTCAGGCCCTCCTCTTCAGATACGTTGTCCCGCAGACCGACAAAGGCAATGACGTTCGGGAACCCGTACTCATTGCACAGGCCTATCCCCTCCCTCAAAGCGGCCAGGTTTTTGGCGCGGTTCCTGGTTTCGTTCAGACCCGTGTTGAACGCCTCTGCGAACGGGTAGGGATAATGGCAGGCATCGACCATGCCCTTCTCCTTTAGCTTGTCCCATTTCTCCCTCAGCTCTTCGCCCTGCCAGAAAAGGCCGAGCAGCTCGATGCTTTTGATGTTCCTCGCAGCGGCGATGCCCAGGAACTCTTCAAACGTATAGTGCTCCATATAGGGCCAGTACGCGACTGACTGGTTTATGCAGTTGTTCACTATTTTGTCTTGCGGCTGTTCTTCCGGTGTTGTTGCGCAGGAGCAAAGGGTGAACAGCGCCATCGCGGCAATGAGGGCGCATGCGACGAGCATGCGCCGGCTAATGTTACATTGTTTTTTCATTTTCAGTCTCCTTAATTTCTTTCCGTTTTTTTCCTGAATGCTTCACGATAAGACGAATGATTGCTGATGATTATTTGTGTTTTCCCAGTCCCTGAAACATGCAGCCGGGGCCGGTCGCTGCAACAGCGGCGACCGGCCCTTTGGCCGCTAAAGATTCAAATAACTTGTTTTCTTCTATTTGTCAAACTGCCCGTCAAAGGCAATCTCCGAAGGCTTGAAATCTGCCTTCCTGATGCGTCCGCAGGCTTCTTCGGCGCCATGCTCGCGGTCCATCCTCTGATCTTCCCACTCAATTGACAGAGGACCAGTGTAGCCTATGTCGTTTAAAGCCACAATGATTTCCTCAAAGTTGATATCGCCATGACCAATTGAGCGGAAATCCCAATAGCGGCGTGAATCGCCGAACTCAGTATGCCCACCAAACACACCGACAGTGCCATCGCCATGACCCCACCACACATCTTTCATGTGGGCGTGGAAAATGCGCGAACCGAAAATGCGGATGGACTTCACATAATCGACATGCTGATAGCCAAGATGGCTGGGGTCATAGTTGAAGCCAAAATTCGGATGGTTTTTGACTGCTTCCAGAGCACGCTGGGCCGTGGCAATGTCAAACGCTATCTCAGTTGGGTGCACCTCGAGCGCAAACTTGACGCCTTCATCACTGAAGGCGTCCAGGATTGGCATGAAGCGCTTGGCGAAGTCGTCGTAACCCGCCTGTATCACCTCTGGCGGGGCTGGCGGGAACGAGTACAGCAGATGCCATATCGAGCTGCCGGTGAAGCCGTTTACAACCTTTACGCCAAGCTTCTTGGCGGCCTTGGCTGCCTTGATTAGCTTCTCGGCCGCCCGCTGGCGCACGCCTTCGGGATCGCCGTCGCCCCACACGTCTTCCGGTGCAATCTTTTTGTGACGTTGATCTATGAGGTCGCAAACGCACTGCCCTACAAGATGCATCGATATTGCGAAGACTTCAAGTTTGTGGCTTTTCAGCAGCTCGCGCTTGGCCTTGCAGTAGCCATCATCACTCAGCGCCTTATCAATATCGAAGTGGTCACCCCAGCAGGCCAACTCCAAGCCATCGAAACCCCAGCCTGCTGCCTTCTTAGCCAGTTCTTCTATTGGCATGTCAGCCCACTGGCCAGTAAAAAGTGTTACAGGTCTTGACATAATGAATCTCCCTTCTGAATAAGAATTTCTGTTTTCAATCCCCGCCGGAACCGCTCCGGTGGGTGTGTTTCTTTCCGCTCTCTTTTTGCACCTCCTTTCTTCCGGATGCCACACGGTTGGTGGCTAAGACGACCCACTAATTTCGTTTAATTATTCTTTCTTTTTCTCACACTTGTTTCAGGTTTCCTTCTCTAACAAAAGCACCAGGAAAACCACCAGAAAAACCAGACTTGTGACAAATGCAACTACAAGTATCAACAAAGGAATCAGGGCATAAGACCACAGGCCGGGCTTGTCCTGAATTGCTATGCAGCAAAACACGAAAATAAAGAAAACCGAAAGCAACAGTGAGATAGAACTATAGCAGAGCCCGTCTTTGTATTTGTCTTGTTTTTTTGTTTCCATTTTATGTCTCCCTTCAAAATTCGCAGTTGCGAAGAACTGATTCAAGATAAAAACAACTCTAACAGAATAATACACCAGCGTGTCTTGCGCGGCCTTTGTGGACTGCATGACACTGGTTTCCTGAACTTCACTCCGGCAGCATCGCATAGTAAGCTATGGGATGCGTTCCTGTGGTCAGGTTGCCGGCATTGTTGTTTTTATGTTGAGCATGAACGTTCCTCGCATTATTCCAATTACCGGGTCTGTTTATTATAACAGTTAATGTCGCGACTATTACCTGTTATCTGATGTAGCAACTATAGAATAGTAAACGATAGTAAACTTTTTAAAAGCAAGGCATGCCTGCTGCCCGAAGCAGCCGCGGCTCCTGCAGGAGGCATTTTTAACGCCCTTATGCGTATTTAAGTATTATATTGCACTAAGACTTGATGGCCCTGCCGGTTTCTTTGGACCGCCGGCAAGGCCCAATACAGGTGAATGCATGCTTGAACTGAAATTCGATCCGAAAAAAGGAGTGTTTTGCGAGGATCCGGAGAGCCTTGAGAAGCTCGAGAAGAACTTCTTCGGGGACAAGAAGAAGGGCAAGCTGTGGCTGGAGGTTGAGGAAGCCCTTTTCCTGATGAACTTCCAGAACGCGGATTGCATCGGGCCTGGTGGAAAGGCTATCGGCTTCAACGAACTCGCGTCAGCATATGCTGAAAAGGAGCCGCGGTTCATAGTCAGATACAACGCCTACAGGGACTGGAGGGACAGGGGCCTGGTCGCCAAGCGCATGGTCGGCATAAAGAAGGGCCAGGGCAAGAAGGGCTGGAAGCGCTACCCGGCAAAGGACATCAAGCTCCCGAAGCTGGGCGCGAAGGTGAAGGCTGTCTGGTACCCTGATTCGCTGTTTTCCGTCATAGAGGACGAGGCAGCCGGCAAGAAGCTGTTCGAGCAGAACTGGATAGGCCAGCTGGGCATATACAAGCAGGACAGGGGCAGCCTGCTGAAGCTGGACTTCATGGAGACCGTGTTCCTGGCCAAGCACGCCAGGCTCAAGGTGGCCAGCGCGAAAAGCGGAAAGGCGATCAAGCACGGCGAGATACTGGAATTTGTCACCAAGAGGCGCGAATATTCCAGGCAGCTGTACGAGATATACGAGGACTGGCGGCTCAAGGGGTTCGTACTGAAGACCGGCTTCAAGTTCGGCTCCCATTTCAGGATATACTTCCCGGGCGCCAGGCCCATCATGGACGAGAAATGGATCCATTCCAAGCACGTGCTGCACGTTTTCCCCAAGGACCAGAAGATGCTCATATCCGAGTGGTCGCGCGCTGTGCGCGTGGCCCACGGCGTCAAGAAGACGTTCCTGCTCGGCATACCCGAGATGAATCAGGAGGACTACGTGGACTACCCCGCGGACTTCCTGGCTTACAGGAGGAAGAAGGTTGGGAGCAACTGGATACGCGAGACCACAGAGGACAGGCCGCGATACCTGCTCGTCGCAGTCTCAGAGGACGAGCACATAGGAGGCATCGAACTGGCAAGCCTTCTCAAGAAGGCGCAGACGCTCGGGCTGGAGCTGCTGCTGTCCATAAGCGACAGGGAGACCGCCATAACCTACTACGTGCTCAAGCGCGTGGTGCTGCCCGGCTCAGGCTACGAGTACTACGAGATTGAGTGGATGAAGCCGTGAATTGGCTCTGTTTTCTACTAAGTTAAATATCTGCGCGTGCATATAACGAGATTATGGAAGTAAAGAGTGATTATCATCCCAGCATACCTGATGATGGTTTGGCCAGAAGGGTTGTTGACGTGATCAGCGATATTTACGGCGTTGATAAGTCAGAAATCCATTCCGACCACAGTTATAAAGACTGTTTCTGTTCCGATGAAGTGGATGATATTGACTTTATTGAATCGCTTGAATTCAAATTCGATATAACGATTGAAGAAGGCGATGAAAATAAGCTGACGGACGTGAGAAGCACCATCGAATACGTACAGGAACGGTGCCACAAACAAGAGAAAATCCTGCAGGATTGATTCTCGCCTTGTTTCGGTTTTTGTTTTTATAGCGCGGCTCCAACATATAAGCATGAGGAAGAGCGAACTCATTGCGCTGGGTGTGGTGATAGTGTCGTTTGTCATAGCAGTGAACCTCTACCCGGACATGCCCGACCAGATGCCGAGTCACTGGAACGCGGCCGGCGAGGTGGACGGCTACATGCCGAAGTTCTGGGGCATGATGCTGATGCCGCTCATTTCCCTGGGCATGCTGCTGCTGTTCGCTGCAATACCCAGGATGGACCCGCTCAGGAAGAACCTGGACGCGTTCAGGGGCCATTTCGACGCATTCATCGTCATTCTCATGGGCTTCATGCTCTACATCTACCTGCTCACCCTGCTATGGAGCCTTGGGATCGGCTTCAGCATGATACGCATGCTGGTGCCCGCGTTCGCGGTGCTGTTCTTTTACGCTGGCGTGCTTATCGGGAAGTCCAGGCGGAACTGGTTCGTGGGCATAAGGACGCCCTGGACCATGAGCAGCGACCGTGTTTGGGACAAAACACACAGACTCGGGGGCAGGCTGTTCAAGGCCGTGGGCATAATCAGCCTGCTCGGACTGGTGTTCGAGGAATACGCCATATGGATACTGGTTGGCCCGGTAATCGTTGTTGCAGCATATACCATGGCCTACTCGTATTTCGAATACCAGAAGGAAACCGGGGAAAAGGGCGCCAGGGATGGATGATGGGGAACGATTTGTTAGGATCGCATCCATTTATAATCACGGCCGGACAATTATTCTACAGGTGTTTTGTTGGACCTAAGCAGCATAACTCAAATGGCTTTCTACGGGTTCTCCATACAGGAAGCCGGAGGGCTCTGGAGGCCCATAATAATCTTCGTCATAGGCGTGGCCATATATTCGGTATTCGTGTACAAGTTCTACCGGTTCCTGGCAAGGAAGAAGATACTTGAGCTCAGGCTGAGCGAATACGAGATGCACCCCACGCTCAAGAAGCTGGTGCACGGGCTTGAGGTCGTCTTCCTGTTCCCGTTCGTGGTGTTCTTCTGGTTTTTCGTGATGGCTGTGCTGCTGACGCTGATATCGTTCAGCCAGAGCATAGAGAGCATAATATACATATCAGTGGCCTATGTCTCGGCGGTCAGAATAGGCGCGTACTACAACGAGGACCTTGCCAGGGACATGGCCAAGCTCATACCGTTCTCGCTGCTCGCGCTGTTCATCATAGACGCGTCGAACATGATATTGTTGAACCCTTTCGATCTCATGGGCCAGCTATTGTCGGTTTGGAAAACGCTGGTATACTACCTCGTGTTCGTCATACTGCTCGAGTTCGTTCTCAGGATCATAACCATAAGAAAGAGCGGAAAGAAAGAGCCCCCCAAGACCAAGAAGCTGAAGGATGCGGAAGAGGCCGGCGATGAGCTTGAGGAACTGATTGTGCCGAAAAAGGAATGAAGCGCTGGTTTGGCCTGCGGTCAACTGAAAATTGTTCTTTGTCATTTGCCGAAGTTCTTGAAGCTCTTGCTTATGTCGTCGTCCCAGAAGCCCGGCAGCTGGTATGACACTATGCCCTCGAAGTCATCGTCCCAGACGTAGAAGTTCTTTACGGCGTCCTCCATGCCGTCGAACAGAGGCGCGACCTTCTCGAACATGTCCCGAAGCGCCTTGCGCTCGAAGCGGGACTGCAGCAGGCTCGGCTCCTTGAACAGCAGCGTGTCCGCAAGCCGCAGAACGTTGACGTCTATCATGGCGGAGTTCTGGGTTATTATTATCAGCGTTAGGTTCTTGTGCCTCGCAATGGTCATCATCTTGCTGAGAATCTTGTTGGCCTGCTTCATGCTGTCGCGGGAGAAGTAGCCTATGGCGCCCTCGTCGATAAGCACCACGGAGTTCTCCGGCGCGTCGCCGACCGCGTCCACCTTCTTTACCCATCTGGGAAGCCGCGTCTTAGAATATCCAACCACAAAACACTGCCTGTCGCCGGCTGTCTTGTAATGGAAAAGCTCCAGCAGCTTCATGCCGAGCGAGGTCTTGCCAGAGCCGCGCTTGCCTATTATCAGCATTATGGTGCTCGAACCGAGCAGCTTTTCCCTGAACCTGCCGTAGTCGCCTTTCCTGGATTCCAGGACCTCTATATCCCTGAACCGGACGGCCTCTTTCCTTACCTTTTCCCTCTTCCTTTCGCTGAAGAACCCGAATATGCCCATACAATCATCCGCAGCAATCCTTTGCTTGTTTCAGTGATTTCTGCTCCAACAATGTTTAATTGTATGCTCGGTTTATTAGCTTTGGGCTGGCCTTATAACGCTGGTCCTGCCCTTCCCCTTTGAAACGTGCTCTATCTCCACGAAGCGGCCGGCCTCAAGCTTCTTGAGCATCCTGTAGAAAGATGAATATGTCATGTCGCGCTTTTCCTTGACCAGGCTGAGCAGCTTGCCTGATTCGATGGGACCTCTCTCACGCACCAGTGACAGTATCATAGCCTTGTCACCGCTTGCTTCAGGGGCGAGCATTGACTTCAGCGCCTTGTCCACGTGCCTGGCCTCGACCCTGCGGCAGGCATCGGCCTCTGCGCAGAGCGCGGACTGCTTGATGAGCTCTATGCCGTGCCTGAGGTCGTTCGCGCGGTCCGCTATCTTCTTCATGAGCGCTGCGCTGATTGCACCCGGATAAAGGCCTGCGCCTGCCCTGGCATTCAGTATGTCCAGGATTTCGTCTTTTCCGTAGGGGCTGAACTCCACCCGCACCGGCGAGAAGATGGAGCGCACCCGGTCATCCAGCCTGTGCAGCACCTCCTCGGTCGAGATCGCGAACACGGATGCGACGGCGCCGGGAACGGACTCGTGGCAGCGCAGTATGGAATAGAGCACGTCGTCGGCGATGCCCGCGCTGAACAGGTAGTTGATGTCGTCCAAGCCGACCACGAGCGCCTTCTTGTCGCGCGCCAGCCTGCCGAACACCTCGTCCTGCACCCTGGTTATGGGGATGCCCGTGTCCGGCGCCGGCATGCCGAGCACTGCCTTCCTTATCTCGGATAATATCTTGAACGCGCTGGACTGAAGGTGGCAGTTGATGCAGACCGGGACAACCTTTTGAGTGGAATCCCGCAACTGGTCGAACACCATGCGGACGGACGTGGTCTTGCCCGTCGCGGGCTTGCCTATGAGGAAGCAGTTGGTTGGCCGGCCGGCGCGCATGGCCGGCTTTATGGCATAGGTGAGCTCCTTAAGCTCCGAATCCCTGAACAGGAACTGCTCGGGCACGTGGTCGGGATTGAACACCTCCTGGTCCCTGAAAAGCGTCTCTTCAGAGCCCAGGATGCCAGAACCGTCCATGCCGTATTATTGGCGCGGGGATTTTAATGGTTGATTAGTCATGTTTTTATACATCGAAAACCAATGGTATAGTATGATTAAAAAAACGGCCATACTGATTGTTTTCTTGAGCATGTTTTTTGCCGGCCAGGCGGCCGCCATACCCAACCCCGCACCGGTCTATTGCGATAACATGGGCTATGCCTACAACGACACCCACTGCATCTTTTCGGACAACGAAAGCTGCGAAATATGGGATTTCTTCAACGGCGAATGCGGTCAGGGCTATGTAGTGGAACTGCCCTGCAAGGGTTCCGGAGAATCATTGCCTCCCGGATACGAATGCTGCGAAGGCCTCACCTCTGTCGGCGTTTCTTCACCTGGCCCGAATGGCACATGCATGATGATTGAGGGCCCGTGGCCTGTATGCATAGCCTGCGGGGACGGTTTTTGCGATAATGATACGGAAAACACCTGCAATTGCCCGGGAGATTGCATAATAGAATTCAATCAGACAGGCGGGGAAAATTATACGTGCCCACTCGTTGCAACCCCCATGTGTTCAGAAGGAACAGAACTCAAAACATATATTGGCGAAGACGGCTGCATTGAAACAATAACTTGCGAAGCAACTGTGGGGGGGCCGGGAATAGTAAGCGTTTGCCAGAATCATCCGGGCTGCGCTGGCGCAATCAACAGGGGTACGGATGATGACGGTTGCATAATCTGGGAGTGCCCGGACGGGGATGCCCAGGCAGGAGACGGGGCTGAAGGCGATGGCAGCCCGACGGCCACGGCAATCTCTATAGAAAAGACCTCAGGACAAACCCTTATAAAGGAAGGCAATGTGGAAGTGGTCACATCGGCGGACGCAAAGATGGAGCAATCAAAGCTCTACATCGAGACCTCTGCCGGAAAAATAGAGGTCAAGGTTTCGCCCGGGGAAGCCCACCAGAAAGCGGCAGCAGAGATAACCCGGGTCAATGAAATCGAGCTTTTAGAGGAATCCCAAAATCCCGTATACTCAGTAAAAGGTACAAAGCAGGCAGCGATACTATTCTTGATACCCGTTTCAATGGATATCGAGACAAGGATTAACGCCGAAACAGGGGATATAATATCGGTCAGCAGGCCGTGGTGGAGTTTTATTGCTTGGTAAGAACTGAACGGGCATGCTGCGCCACTTTTCACTTTTCAGAACCCCGGCTCAGGTTTATATCCTGTCCAGCTATTTCTATATCCATGATGAACATCGGAAAGCCAATTAACGCTTCACACAACAGCGCCCATTGCTCCCATAACGGACTTGACGGCTTAAATAAATCAGATAAAGCCGTCTGTTCTCTAGCGGCCGCGCAGCCCAAGGCGCGGCCGCTATTCCCCCAAAAGCTCAGCCTGAGCGAGCGGTACAAGTGGGCAGGCCAGCAGAGGACGCTGAAGGAATGGTTCATAGCTTGAGGTTCATAGAATGCACATAATGCACATGATCGAGTTAATGCATAGCATGGATTTGATGGAGGGCAAAGCGAAGCCGCGCAAAAAGAAAGCAGAGCGCCAGCGCCAATAAGAGCGCCTGCGAAAGGTGTACCTTTCAATTACGTGCCGGCAGAGGACAATGATTGGAAATGCTTTTGGCCGGCCAGTGTTGCACGGTTCGCGCCCAATTATGAAAGTAAAAAAATCAGACCACTTAAGCCAACCGATTCAAGTGGTCAAGCCCATTAACTGGAAGGGGATAAGGGACAGGTACCCTGACTACCACAACATGAAGGGCGAGTTCGGCGAGCAGATAGTCAAGGAATGCCTCGAAGGGCATGGCCTTAGGCTGGAGAAGCAACAGGACCGGGCTCCTGGCCTGCCCGACTTCAAGGTAAAGAACGCGCCGGTCTTCGTAGAGGTCAAGGCACATGATAAGAAGACCCCGCCCGTCTGGCAGAAGCCCCTGTTCAGCATGATGACCAAGATGGGTTGGCAGATATACGTGGCCCAGCCAAGGCTGAAAATATCAGAGCGCTCGGTGTCATGCAGGCATATAGACTGGTACAGGTTCATGCGCGACGGCAAGCTTGACCGGATCAAGTGTTTCCCCGAACAGTGCTCGTGAAAGTTGCTGGCTGGCATTCCGGAAACGGTTTAACTGATTTTCGGCCCGCGCCGAAAAAAACCGCAAATCCTTTTATTAACCAAAGCCAAAGATGAATCATGGCTGAGAGGCGGCATTACCCATACCTGCATTACTTGTTAATCATAACGGCGGTTCTGGTACCGGCGATACTGGTATCCGGCTGCACGCAATCGACTGGGCCGAATGCTGTCCTTGTTTCTGAACTCCTTGAAAATACCGAAAGCTATTATGACAAGTCGGTGGCCGTTGTTGGAAAAGTCAGCGAGCTTGGCGAGGTTCTATGCTCTTGCTTCAAGCTGACTTCCGGAGGCGATTCGGTGCATGTGTGGTATGACACAATGGTGATGGACAACGGCACAGAGATGCCGGCAGTAAGCGTTGAAGGCATCAACAACGGGGACGAGATCATAGTCACGGGTGTGCTGCAGCGCGGCACCACCCACACAACGCCAAAAGATTTCTGGGCAACGAGCATACGGACCAGTGAGCCGATCGTAGGCGGTGACAAGGACGAGCACGGCTGCATACCCAGTGCCGGTTACATGTGGTGCGAGGCGCTGGAGAAATGCCTCAGAACCTGGGAAGAGGAATGCCCGACCCTTTGCACTGAGGAGCATAGGAACGTTGACGCCTGCATAGAGATATACCAGCCGGTTTGCGGCTGGTCTGACCCTGAAAAGGTGCAGTGCTTGACATACCCGTGCGCGTCGGACTACAGCAACAGCTGCTTCGCGTGCATGGACGAGAACGTCAAGTACTGGACGGACGGGCCGTGCCCCAAGCCCGGCAGCGGGGGCGGCAGCTCATTGCTTACCAGGGAGCAGGCGCTGGCCCTGGCAGAATACAGCAAATGCGTGAATAACGGCACGCTCACGGGCACATACTCGTACAACGAGTTCACGCAGACGTGGTGGTTCGACCTGGAAATGAACGCCGAAAACGCGCGGCAGGGCTGCAATCCCGCCTGCGTTGTGTGGGAAGAGACCAGCCAGACCGAGATAAACTGGAGATGCACCGGCCTGCTGCCGGAATAAAACCATAAAGCCGCTGGCGGTATGGCAAATCTTTTTTATTAAGAACGAAATACAAATTATTAGCATGGATGGGGTGGGGCTGTCGGTCGCTTATTTCGCCATAGTGCTCGGGCTCGGCGTGCTGCTGGCCAACATACTGAAAAAGAAGAACATACCCGACATATTCTTCCTGCTGCTGCTGGGCCTGCTGCTAGGCCCGACCATAGCGTCGCATCCCGCCATATCGGCGTACATCAACATGACATTGGTCGACGTGCCTGCCATGGGCATAATACCCGACTTTCTCAGGATACTGGCCCTTATAATGATAATCTTCACCGGCATGTTCAACCTCAAGCTGAGCGTGTTCAGGCGGCTTTCCGACGTGTCAATAAAGCTGGCATTCATAGGCGTGGTGTTCAACACGCTCGTGCTCGGGCTGGCCGCCACCGTGATGTTCGGGCTGAACCCGGTGTATGCTCTGCTGCTGTCGGCCACCATATCAGGCACTGGCGCGAGCGTCGTGATAGTGCTGAAGAACAGCCTGCCAAAGGATTCGCGCAGGCCGCTCAACATGCTCAAGATAGAGTCAGTGCTGAACTCGCCCGTCAGCGTGCTCATCCCCCTGCTCTTCCTTGACCTCATACTCATAGCCCCGGGCTCCATCATAGAGCCCCTGAAATACGCGGGCGCGTTCTGGCAGATGATAGTGGCGGGCCTGGGTACGGGCATCGTGATCGGCTTCGGCATATCCAAAATCGTCAGCCGCATGCTCAAGGAGTACTCGCCGCTGCTGTTCTTCTCCATAGCCCTGCTGACCTATGCGCTGGCAGAGGCGGTCGGCGGCTCGGGCGTGCTGGCGGTGGCGGTGTGCGGGCTAATCGCCGGCAACACCCTGCTCAAGGACAGGGAAGAGATAAGCGAGTTCGACGACAATGTGTCAGAGATGCTGCGCATATCCATATTCGTGCTGCTGGGCGCGCAGGTGTTCCTTAGCATAGGGCTGACCGAGTTCCTGGGCATATTCGTGTTCTTCCTCATAGTGTTCTTCTCCAGGCCGCTGTTCCTGCTGCCAAGCCTTGGCAGGATGAAGAACCGGTTCTCCAGGAAGGAGCTGCTGTTCCTTAGCTTCACCGCGCCCAGGGGCATCGCCTCCGCAGCCATGATACCCATCATCTCGGCTGCCCTCATAGCGGCCGGCAGCCCTGGCGTGGCAAGCGACCTCATGAACATCGTGTTCATCGTCATCCTGCTGTCAGTGCTGTTCAGCACGATCGCCGCCAAGCTGTTCACCAGCGAGCGGTTCCTGACAGGACCTGCCTGGGAGGAGCCCTTAGGCAAACGAACCAAGCCAGGAAAGGACAAGAAGAAAGATGGCATGAAAGACTATGCCAAGGCCTCTGGCCCGGCGTCCAAGCCCATCAGCAAGAACATTGAAGGTCAGCAGGAAAAGCAGCAGCACAAATCACATAAATATAAGCAAACAAACGCATAATATATTGGGGGGACCCTGTTTTGCGAGGTTCATCGCCCAACCGATTCCCGGCATGATACAGTGCCATATAAGCCAGCATCATATTCGCTCAAATCACAAACATTCGGCTCAGCCCAATGGCTTTGCTGATGCACCGTATGGTCGATGCATTGCGGTCTTGCGCCCGTTCGCGGAACGCAGGACTCCAATGGACGTGTTTTTGTAATTGATAGCGCTAATTTTGGCTTCCTGCCTATTGGAGGCGCAGATAAAGCAATTGCCGGCAGAAAGGAGGTTTTTATCAGAACCAGCGGGTCTGAATCAAGCCCGGACACAATAGGCAATTTGTATTTTGTTTTGTGTTTTGAATTCAACATACAAAAAGGAACAGAAGTTGTTAACTCAAAAGTTGACACATTTCAAGTGTAAGGAGAAGCATCATGTGTAAAATACTTAAACTTTTGTTTTTTATCTTGGTCGCCACGGGGGCATTGGCACTTGTGGCGGCAACCAGCGGCGTATTCGCCGCAACAACTGACGCTGAGAGCGTCACTCTGGTCAAAACTGATACTGGTCTGAGCGCGGCTATTGCGGAAGACCTGAAGACCAATGACAGTGTAGAAGTCCCGGTCACAGCATCAATCCAAGGTGAAAAGATTGAAAAGACGCGGGCAATCGTATGCAACAACGAAGAAATCAACAAAGAGAATGGCAAAGTAGAAAGCCAAGAAGAAACCGTAAAGAAGATAGCTAAGAAGAAAGCTAAGTTAGTACCGGCCCGCGCGAACCTGTGGGCAATTCGTACCGCCGAACTGGATGATGACCTCGTTCACAAGAAGAAAGCTCAATTGGTGAACGTAGACATGGTAAAGTTTGATACAGAGAAGATATTTCAGGTCATGTTGATAGCGGAATTCGTACCCGGCCCATCTTGGGCCATCTGTTGTGTAGTAGATAACGAGAAACCGGCAAAGTCGATGGGTTTCCTGCAAGCTAAGAAAGATTCGTGCAGGACGTATATTCTGGTGTCCGATATTGGGACGGTCGAGGTTAAACAAATACTCAAGGTACCAATATCGACGCGCATAGAGATGGCTGAATGTTTGGCTCTGAAGAACGAAATGAAATCAACGAGATTATTAAGCGTACTGAATGCTGCTCTCACCCAGGCACCGAACAATCATGAAGCCGTATGTGAGAAGATTACCTGAGCGAAAAAAGAAGAGTCAAAAAGCCTCCAATAAAAACCGGAAACGACTCCGAAACATCGTTAACCGGTGAATTGTTGCCTTTGGAAAAACAAAGCCACACCGCCCCACCGACCCGCGTACTCAGTACGGGGCGTGGGGTGGTTTTGTATTGTCAATTTAAAGGGATAATAACAGTGACCTGCGCGTCGGGATTCTGCAAAACCCACGCAATCCACTGCAAAACAATAAATACGAGCGCGGCAAATGTTAAGGTATGAAAATATCAGAACTGTCACCCGGCCAGGGAGACGTCAGCATTGAAGGGGAGATCGCCAGCATGGAAGAGCCGCGGGAGGTAAACACCAAATTCGGCACCACAGTGGAGCTCAACGTTGCCAAGCTAAAGGACGACTCGGGCGAGATCAGGCTGACTCTCTGGGGAGAGCAGGCCAAAGGCATAGAAACCGGCAAGCATGTCAAGATTACCGGCGGTTTTGTCAAGGAGTTCAAGGGAGAGAAGCAGCTCTCGCTCACCAGGCAGGGCAAGATCGAGGTCGTTGAATAGCTGTACATTACCGTGTACGTGTTTTTTTGGCGGCGTTCATTTCCTGCGCATCCACCACACAAGCAGGTAGCCCAAGAACACAATGAAGGCAGCGGAAGCTATAAGGAGCCATTCCCAGCCAAGTGGCTGCGGGCAGTCCTGCTCTATGGCGAAGCCGGATTCGATCACTGTGTTGTTCTGCCTTAGTTTGGCAACGCCTTCTATATGGGATGCTATGCTTCCGGGCTTTAGCCTTATGGCGGCATGCTGCTCGGGGAAGCAAAGCGCGCCATCGACGTAATAGAAGCTGGACCGCCATTCGCCTGATTCGCCTTCAGAGCCGTGGAACACCCTGCCCGGGACGTCCAGCTTCGCGTCCCAGCAGCCTTTACCGAGGCCGGAAGCGGAAACCGCGACCGTGAAATCCCCGCACGTGCCTTCGGCTGTAACGCCTGTTATCTCCTGGGCGGTTGCCTGGGGCATGGCAAGAGCCAGCAGCGCAAAAGCCGCAGCGCAAAATAGCCTGCAATTCATGCCTCATCCCCAGTTCCTGTTCCTCATCTTTATCTTGTACAGGCCTTCTATGAAGTCCGTGCCGGCGTAGCCTGCCAGAAGGGCGAACCTGACGTCGTCGGCTATGAACACCCCGACGAGCAGCCCAAGCCCCCCGGAAGAAAGCAGCGTGAAAACCAGCCAGTCCCTGCGTATCTTGCGCTTCCTCGTGGGCGTCTTGCCTATGTACTTGGATATGCCCATCAGGCCGCGTATAACACCCCCGAGAAATCCGGCGACGAATATCCAGAACATCCCCCAGTCACCCAACGCAACAACCGCCATACGTCCCGGTATATAGTTGGTTCCGGGCAGTAATAAGCGTTGACAAGCCCGCCAGCGGTTAAAACCATTGAACTAAATGCATTATCTATACCTTTAAATTGACAATGAAGAACAAAGGGCTGGTAAGCCCCTTGGTTTTAAATTTTCTAGATCAATTGACAATACGTGTGTGTCTGTTCTATTTGAATGCCTTTGTATAACCACGTGACCAGTTCTAATGCTCTTTTAAATGCAATCCTGCTGTGGAATACGAAACTCCTATCTCCTGGGAAGAATATTTCTCCTTTTACGAAAATGCAGCAAAGCGGTACGAGCAAAAAATAATCCAAAGATTGTGTTGGCCCTTTTTTATTTTTATCGCTGCTGGTTAATCTTAATGCAAACCGGTACATCTCCGACTTGTACCTTAAATGCAGCAGCAGCAACCGGGCAATGAGCGCGAAAATAAGGATTATCCCTCCCAACATCAGGTTCCACCAGGCCACAAGCGCGACGCAGACCGCGGCGGCCAGGCAAGCGGCTGAACAGCACACCAGCCTTATCATTTCCGTTATCTTCATTTTCATCGTTCTCTCTCCGTAATTTTTACGTCTCTATCCGTTTCCCTTTTGCGCAGCGTTATGACCACTGATCAGGATACGGCCAAAACGCTTCGCATTGATTGATATTGCTCAGTGATTTTTTCACTGCGTCTTCGCCGAATTCCTTCACAGCAATCTTGTATGCAAAAACGTATGCTGCTGTAGAAAATCCAACAAAAAAGAACAAAACGATCACAATCACCAGCATTTCACTTAATCCGAATTCGGTTCCGGCAGGCAGCTGCGATGCCGCGTTCGGGTCTGCCGCGATTCCGCCGGCACCCAGCAGAACGGCGGCGGCCAATAAGAAACTTGTTTTTGTAATCATAGTAAATTCCTCCGTAAAAATGTTAAAAATTATTCTTGGTTAATCCTCGTAGAACTCGAGGATGTCGCCGGCCATGACGCCTGAAAATCCTGTGAATTTTATTCTGAATCCCTTGCCAGCACCAACGACCTCACTTACACCTTTGCCTGAATCGTCATTCATTTCCTTTAACGCCAAACCGTCTTTCGAAAACCCGGTGTGGCGCATCAATCGCACCCTGGCGTCTGCTCTGACCTCTCCTTCCCTTACGATGCAGCTAATCAGGATGTTCGGCGGGTGACCGAACATGTTTATCACCGTTGCCATGCCGATTGGCTGGGGCCCTTCATCCTTCTTCTTCCGCTTTCCAGATACCCGATCGAAAAACCCATCCAAGCTGAACAGAAGCAGCATTATCGCAAAGGATACGATGGAGATAATTATAACCCAAAAAGCAACGTTGCTTTCCGTGTGCTGCTGTGATTCTGCTTTTTGGGCTGCCGCGCTTATGCCGGCTTGCAGCAGGATTGTAGCGGCGGTTAACATTAAACGTTTTGTAATCATTTGCATCCTTTCTCAGAAACAAACCATCACCTGCCAGAATCCGGGCCTTGATGGTCTTGCCTTGCCTTCCGTGGGCTCGTATGCGAGCGGAAGCAGGCAGGACACAGACACAGCAACGGGCTATGCCACCAGCGCGTCAAGCAGCTGATATCGAAGTTATATTGTGTTTGAGCATGATATTGCGAATTTTGAACGGTTCGGTGGTAACTGCATTGATGTTAACATCAATAGATATAATGCTGGCAAAGTTTTTTAAACCCGGGCCCGCCATTCAAATACCTTAAAGTTGACAGTGAAATTAGGAAAAGGCCGGGCCCTTTCCTAATACACAATTAGAGTTTCGTCGGCTAAGGCTTCGGCGTGGCTGCGGATGTTTCGGCAGCTTTCGCAGTTGCACACGCTGATCCGGCGAAGGCTTGAGTTACCGGCCAGTTTCTTTGTAAGAATCAGACTGGCGCCTTTGGTCTCCATCTTGCGGAGCGCCAGCTTCGCGTCTTTTCTGTTGTGCATTCCGACTGCGTCAACGACGACGGTGACTTTCTTGCCCCGCTGGAGCAGGCCCAGCCCGGTCATCTTGACGGCGCCTTCGAGGCTGGCGCCGACCAGGATGAACTCGCTGGCCAGCACTTCGCTCAGCAGCCTGTCAATTCGGGGCTCATCGAACGGGTCAACGCAGCGCTTGTGCATAATGATCTGCCTGTGCTGATGTAGCATGTCCCTTGGCAAATCAGTGTTGCCGTCCGCCACAAAGCTTATCCTGTCCCTGAAAAGCGTGTAACGTATCTTTTTCTGGCCGTCTGTGCCGTCTACGCAGTAGCCCGTAACACTTTCGCCGTTATTGTCGGGGTGAACCTCGGCAGTGGATATGATCGGGACATGCTGGGCCCTCGCCCAGGCCATCACCCTGCGAATGTGCGCCAGCACTCTCCTGTGGTTCCTTATGCAGGCCCTGCCCTGCGCCAACAGAAAATCTTTTTGCGTATCGATATCGATTATAATTTGTTTCCGGCGTGATTTGACTAATTGTAGAATCATGATATTAATCTCCAAAAAAACGACTGAATCCATTCCTTAATCTGCAAAGGTCTCTGTCTTTGCTGTCTCGGGTGTTTAGCAGATATACAATCCTTTGAAAAGTACATAGTGAAACTATATACCATCAGTGACTACTCAACCAATGATATGGTCTTATTTTCGTATTAAGTGAACATTAAGGCATGATAAGGGTTGCCTATCAATTCTTCATGAGAAAATATATAAATATTGATTAGGGCGGGAAGGATTTAAACTATTCAATATTCAACAGAAACGCATGCGCCGTTGAGGCACATGCAGTCCAGCGAGCGGTCGGCCCTCTCGGTGCAGTCGCAGTCGCTGTCCTCCTGGCACGCCACCGGGTAGCTCTGGCTCACGTTCGGGTCAGGGTCGTGGAAGGTCAGCGGGCATATCACCCTGCACTCATCGTCTATGCAGGCAGCGCCGAAGGGGCAGTTGGACTGTATTGCGTAGCGCATGGGCAGCTCGCAGTCGCTGGTGGCGCTGCAGGCCCTGAGAACCTTGACGAAATTGTCGTGCTGGAGCGTGAAGCTCGCCGATGTGGTGCTGTTGTCAGGGTTGTTGGCCGTAACCCTGTACGTGCCTGCCCAGTAGCCGGTTACGTTGAGCGGTATGGTTTCCTCGAACGGCTGTATCGTCTGGACGCAGGCTTCTTGGCTGGTGACGGTGTTTATGGTGATGTCAAAGTCGCCGTAAACGGTCCTGGCCACGTCAATCCTGCCTATCCTTGTGCACGGGTTGGGCAGGTAACCCTTTGCAAAAACTCTTACCTGGACGGGGAACGATTCCATGATTTGAATTTCAAGCTCCTCGACGAATGCGGGAGGCCCCTCCATCTGGCCTGACGGGTATCCGGTTATGGGATAGAACAGCGCGACCAGCGCTGCCAGCGCGACAGCAGCTATGATCAATATCAGCAGAACCGCAAGCCTCTTCATGGTTATTATTTTGCCCCGCACCCCTTTTAAGCATGATGTTTTTTTTCGGTAAATGCCTAAATCAGGATGCTAAAGGGTTTTCTGATATAGGTTGAAACGTGAATAATTAATAGTCTTTGCGGTCATTCTTATAAGAGGTGATTGGTTATGCCCATAGTTACTATAGAAACCTGGCCAATGAAGCCGGAACATAAACCAGAGCTGATACGGAAGGTAACGGATATTTTTGCCGGCTTCGGCGTGCCTGAGCAGGCCGTCATGGTGGTGATACACGAGACCGGCCATGACAACTGGGGCTCTGCCGGCGAGCAGCATTCGGTGAAGTTCAAGGATATCATAGAAGGCATGCGAAAGGGTACTGATTGATAATAAGAGGTAGGGATTTCCTTATTTACTGACCGAGACAAATAATATATCATGAAAGCGCAGGGAACGCTTTTTGTGATGATAACTTTGCTTTTTGTGATTGGTGTCATGGCGGTGTCGGGGTGCACTGAACTGGCCGAGGATTTCGAGGGGGTTGACGGTCCTGGCGGCTTTGGCGGGCTCGGGGGTAATGGCTCTGGCACGGGCGGCGATGCCGGGGCTGATGGTGGCGCGGGCGTGCCTGGCGGGTCTGGCGCGGACTCTGGTGGGGCCGGACTGCCCATGCAGGGATGCTCCGGCAGTGCAATCATGTTCGATTATCCGCCTGCTGACATCGACAGGGTCGCTTATATCAGGCCTTTGGGCTGCGTTGGAGGGTCCCACGTAACCCCGATAGACCACCAGTATCTCATAACGTACGGATACGGGCAGCCGGGTGGCAATGAGGAATTGGCTGACGTTATCTCGCCAGCAGCAGGGAAGATAACCAGCATACAGCACATGGGTTCCATCCCCACAGGGTATGAGTATGTTTATGCGGATGACTACAGGCTGGTCATACAGCACACCTGCACCATATCTTCTGTCTTTATCCATATTGACAGGCTCTCTGAAAAGATAAAGGCGGTTGCACCGTCCCCGGGAGAATTCAAACAATTGGACGTTGCTGTTGAGGCAGGAGAGGTCATCGGAAGCTACTCGGGAAGCCTTGATTACAACGTTGTTGATACCGAGGTCGAACTGACAGGGTTCGTGATACCGGAAAGCTACAACGAGGAGTGGAAGACCCACGTCCCGGATCCTTTTGATTATTTCAATGAACCGTTCAGGAGCCGGCTCATCGCCAAAGGGCTGAGGACGGATGAGCCGCTCGGGGGGAAGATTGACTATGACATCGACGGCAGGCTCGTGGGTACCTGGTTCCTTGAAGGCACGAACAAGTATGAGGGACTTGACCCGTACGACTACTGGGCCGGGCATCTGTCTTTGGTTTATGACTGCTATGACCCCGGTGGGATAGTGGTATCTTTCGGGGAATACGCCGGCAGCCCTCGGGATTTCGGGGTAAAGGGCAATGCGCCGGACCCGGCTGAAGTGGGCGTTGATTCTGGTCTGGTGAAGTACGAGCTGGTCGAATATGACTATTACGACGGTGACTCGCTCTGGGACGGCTCTTCGCTGGTTAAGGGTCTGGAGGCCAGGAACAACGACGGTGTCGTGCATGGCGTTGCGCTGTTCCAGCTGGTCGCGGAACGCAGGCTGAAGATGGAGATTTTCGAAGGCATGACCGCCGGCCAGGTTCATGGCTTCACCGATAACGCGCTTTTTTACGAGAGGTGAATGCCACTTCATGTGGTTGGCCGGTTATGCCACGCCTTTATAAACCATCACGTCCCTATATCATAGAATACCGATTGCAATGATAACGGAAAACAAAGGATGAAAATGAGGAAGGTAAGATAGCATGGAAGACAGAGATGGTGGCTTCGACCGGAAAGACGACCGAAGGGATGACCGAAGAGACCGGTTCGACAGGGGCCCCAGAGAGATGCATAAGGCAACCTGCTCTGAGTGCGGCAAGGAATGCGAAGTTCCTTTCAAGCCCACCGAAGGCAGGCCTGTTTATTGCAGGGACTGCTTCGCCAAGCGAAGGCGATATTAGCAGTAGAAATATTTGGATAGTTGGTTGAATTGGAATGTGATTCTGTTTTGCTGCTTATCAGGCACTGAACCACCATGAAGCGGCCTGTGAAATGTAACGCAGAAAATGCTGTTTTTGTTTTTTTGATTCCGTCAGAGGCAGGTATGGCGGAATGGTTATGTTTATTGGTTTTTGGTGTTTTTTTGTCTTTGCGCCGGGTTCGCGGGCTTTCAGCCCTTTGCCCAGGCCAGCGCCATGAGTATGAAACCAACCCCAACGCCCAGCACCCAGCCCAGCCCGGTGTTCCAGAACATCATGCCTATGACGCCGAACACGATAATCGACCCAACGAAAAGCATGCCGCCGATTTCCTCTGATGTCTTTGCTTTCGCTGTTCCGGGTTTTGCTGGCTTTCTTGCCACTGCCCCGGCCTTTGTTCTGCCTTTTGCTGCCATCTGAATCCTTTATTTAATTGTTTAATCTGCTATAAATCCTTTGTTGAATAGCTTTCAGCGATTTTCTCCAGACGGTCTGTGGTCCATGCGCTCCACTGGCTTCTGAATGCTCTGCACCGGTATTCAAAAAGGGGCGGGGGATCCTCTGGATTCTCAGACTGGTTGCATTCTTTTGTATACGACATCAAATAATTCACTCCATTGAGTAATTTCTTTCACCTTGAATATGTATCCGGCGGTATATAAAGTTAACTGCATCAAATGAATGAGGTTTTTGGTTATTAAGCAGTTTATGGGCCGAAAAAGGGTGCAGGTTGCCACAAAAGTGGGTATTCCACCCCACCTTTATATACCTGCGGCACCATAGTTATAGTATCGGGTTGCTGGTAACGGTTTTTCCCGTTTATAAACAAATACAACATCGAAGTTGACGGCTCCGCTCTTACAATGAAGCGGTGTATTATGCTTTTGGGTGTTTGTTGAATAGGAGATATCATGTCGTGGATATGCATCGGGTGTTCGGCCCAGCACGAGGACAGGCTGGACACGCAGGGCTTCGGCCTTTGCAAGGCCTGCGCTGACGTGGCCAAGAAGAAGAGGGCAGAGAAACGGGCAGGCATGTTTGCAAAGAGGAATACCAGGAAGAGGTAGGCGTTTTTCTAGGGTTTTAGTGCATGAGTGTAATTACTTGTTTTCCCTCCAGTTGCACCACTGGCAGCCCTTGCCGGGTTCCGGCGGTTCAGGGCTTTGCATGCACTCTACCGCGCCAAGGAACAGCTTCTCGCCCCGGCCGCGGTCAACAGCCACCCTGACCGGGTCAGGGTCGAATATCACATCGTGCGAGGCGTTCACGCCTGTCGGATGGTAGAAAATAAGTATGGCGAAGTCAGCGGGAGTAAGGCCGTTCTTTTCTAGCAGGAACGAGTATATGTCCATCTGATGCTGGTAGTAAGAATGGGTGCCCTCCTTTCTTGGGAATCCCCGTGTCTTGAAGTCTAGCGGCGCGTGCTTGCCGCTCTCGGTCACGAACAGGTCGTCCAGGGCGCCCATCAGCGTTGCGCCGGTTTTCGGGTCAGTGTAACGCAGGCCGCGGAAGTTGTTCTGCCAGTCCCTCAGCTTTATCGTGTCCTGGAACAGCCTGCCCTTGAACCTGCCTTCGAGTTCCTCCGGAGGTGTGTTTTTGCCCCTATGGACATCGAAATGTTCCTTCAGCACCCGATCCATGCCCGAAGGCAGCGAGGGGAACGGGGATGACGGCCTCTTGATGCCCCTGTTCTTTTCCAGCCAGAAGCATCTCGGGCATTCCATGAACAGGGATATGGATGATGGGGAAAGCGGCCTTCGCGTAGCTGTTTTGGCAGGTTTCTCTATGTTCTCTTTCTCGGATCCTGTTCGTCCTGTTTTCCCTGTACTTTCCTTTATGGTCTCTATGGCTGGCCGCTTCTTGTCAAGGAAGTCTTTCAGGCTGTCCATGCCTTATTCTTGGGCCCGTGATTAAAAAGGATTTATTTCAGGAACCGAACAGATTAACCGGGGGCTTTAACGGGGATGATTGGCATGGCTGACGCTTACTATCCGCTGGACATTTTCTTGGATAATCCTGCATACGGCTTCGTGGTCAGCTTCATACTGAACGCAGTGTATTTTGCAATAATAGGATACGTGCTGATCAGGCCTGCGCTGAGGAAGGCGGACTTCCACCGCTTCTTTATCGGCATGCTCGGCATGACAGTTGGCACGGTCGCGGCGGGCTTTGTGCCGTTCTACGCGTTCGGGATATCCGGCGGCGCCTCCTACCTGCCGCACTTCATGGCCAGTTTCGTGCTTCTTGCGGGTATAAACTTCCTGCTGGCCCGGTATCATTTCGGTGCGCCGGCGGCCAGGTCCGCTGCAGTGGCCGCAATCATGGCTGTGCTGACTAACTCGTACCTGGTTTGGGTCGTGTTCGGCTCCTGAGCCGGCTGTGGCCGTAGCAAATATATAAAGCATGGGAAGCAAATAGAACAGCATGAACTCGAGGCTGGCTTTTCTTTCACTGCTCGCCGTGATGGCCATGGTCATCGCAAGCGGATGTGTTGGCGAAGGCGACCAGCCAGCATACCAGGACAAAAGCGGCAGCGATGCCGATTACTCGGACGGGAATTCTATGGGAAACAGCGTGGCGGTTTTTGACACCAGCATGGGCACATTCAATGTGATGCTTTACGAGGACCAGATGCCGGTAACGGCCGGCAATTTCATCAAGCTTGCGAAGGAGGGCTTCTACGACGGCATAATCTTCCACAGGGTGATAGCCGATTTCATGATACAGGGAGGCGACCCGACCGGCACCGGAACGGGCGGGCCCGGATACACGATTGAAGACGAGTTCGTCGAAGGCCTTTCCAACGTCAAGGGCACTATAGCCATGGCGAACGCGGGGCAGCCGAATTCAGGCGGCAGCCAGTTCTTCATCAACCTCGTGGATAACGTATACCTCGACTGGGACAAGCCGCCCGGAAGCAGCAAGCACCCTGTCTTTGGCAAGGTAGTAGAAGGCATGGACGTGATAGAGGCCATAGGCAACACGCCTGTCGGCCCGGCAGCCAGGCCCGTAGAAGACGTTGTCATAAACAGCATAAGGATTGAATGAGCAAGAAGCCCTCGAACTGTTTCTGCGCTCTGTGGGCTGCAATAGAATTGTGTTTGTGCTGTGCCAACAGCCCTCAAACCTTTCCGTTCCTGAGCCAGTCCTCAAAAAGCCTGTCGGATTCCTCAAGGTTCATGTCCATTGCCTCTGGATGTGCCTCGAGGAACTTACCTATCTTTTCGTAAAGCGCGTCCTTGGTCGGCTTGGAAGATGAGCCAGAACCTTTGGTTCCTTTGCCTGTCGTGCCTGCCATGCGTATCAACCTGACCTGATTGTGTTTTGTTTGCGAGATTTGCTTGGTCTTGTACAGACATTAATTGGCGTGGCTTGGTTATAAACATAACTGTCATGGAAGATATGTTATGAATCATATGCTTTGCAAAATGTATTTTTACGGACAGAAAAGTATTTTAATGGCTGCTTGCCGAAGCAAGTAATAAAACCTGGAACACCATAATATAACAGCTATCGTGTATGGCTATCGATAGCTATCGGGGTTGTTGGGATGATTTTGCTCTACTTGGCGCTGGTCGTGCTGATCGTGCTGTCCGCCTTCTTCAGTGGATCGGAAATAGCGCTGTTTTCGCTGAGCAAGATCAAGGTCCGCAAGCTCGCAAGGAAGCGCAGGAAGGGCGCGGCCAAGCTGCGCAAGCTCAAGTCCAATCCCCACAGGCTCCTCGTGACCATACTCATATGCAACAACCTCGTCAACATAGGCGCGGCAGCCATAGCAACCATGGTTTCAATAGAGGCGTTCGGCTCGGTCGGCGTGGGCGTGGCCACCGGTATCATAACGTTCCTGATACTCATATTCGGGGAAGTGGCACCCAAGACATATTTCTACCAGAAAAACGAGCGCATGTCGCTTCTTGTTGCCGGTCCTATTTACGTTCTTTCCATAATCCTTTACCCAGTGGTCGTGGTGGTCGATTCCATAAGCAAGGGTGTTCTCAGGTTGGCCGGGACGGGAAAGAGAAAGGATGAGATAACCAGGGAGGAGATAATGGCGGCCATTGCCCTGGGCAATGAGGCCGGCGTGATAGAGAGGGGCGAGAGGAGGATGATGCAGAACGTGATAGAGTTCGGCGACGTGCCTGTCAGGGACGTCATGACCCCGAAGAAGCGTATGGTGGCATTGAAGTCCGACGACAAGCTCATACATGCCATTGCGAGGATGCTTGAGACGCGCTATTCCAGGATGCCGGTATACGGCCATGGAACGAGGAAGATAATAGGCATACTGAACCTTCGAAACGCATTGAAGCACATAAAGACGCAGAAGTTCGGCACCCCCCTGATGCAGATAATATCACCAGTCATATACGCCAAGGATAATGACAAGCTTGACGACACCATGGACAGGCTGAGGGAGAATGCCGCGCAAATGGCTGTTGTAAAGAACGAGAATGACAATGTGGTGGGCGTGGTAACCATGGAGGACCTTCTGGAAGAGATTGTGGGCGAGATATACGACGAGTCGGACAGAAGGCGCCACAAGATACACTTCATAGACTACAAGACCGCCATAATAAGCGGGGACACGCTGGTGAAGGAGCTCAAGGAAACAATAGGCATACCGCTTAAATCAAAGGCCTTAACCATGTCCGACCTGGTTTCAGCCCGCTTTGACAACAACCCCGCGCCTGGCAAGACAATCAAGATGAAGAACTTCATAATCAGTGTGATGGACGTCAACAAGAAGGACCCGTCAAAGATAACCAGGCTAAAGGTTGTAAAGAGAAGGGGCAAGATAAGGGGGTAGCTGCAGCCGAATCAACCCGCTATGGCGAGTTCCTTTATTTCTGACAGGTCTGAAAGCGAGTTGGCCTTTATCATGCCGTTGGATATGGTGTAAAGCACGTCACCTATGTACAGGCTGCGCCTGACGTTCAGCCCATGGCCGCCCCAGTAGTAACCGGCCTTTTTGAACGACTCGTCGCTGTCGTAATGCGTTATCCTGCCTTTCAGGTCGAATCCGTTTTCAAGGGTCAGGTCGTAGACGTATGCGCCCTGGTAGACGAAGTCGCCGTATGTGTTGTCCGGCAGCGTTTCCTTGTCCCCTGCTATCTCAGCGAGCGTTATGGGCAGCACAAGCAGGTTCCTGCCCCTGTCGAACAGGAATGCCTTGTGATCCCTGAGCGCCTCGGAGTCCGTGCCCCTGTCGCCTATTATTGTCCTGTGCAGCTCGACCGGGTTGGAAACGTCCGTAACGTCGAAGACCGCAATCTTGACTCCCTGGTACCAGGCAAAGTTGCCTCCCCAGGGCCCGTCATCTTCAGTCTCAACGGTTTCCTTGCCGATACCGATTATGTGGTTCTCGTCATAAGGGTGCAGGTAGTCGGAATAACCCGGTATCTTGAGCTTGCCCAGTATCCTGGGGTTCGCCGGGTCCGCCAGGTCTATCACAAAGAACGGGTCAATCTTCTTGAACGTAACAAGGTAGCCCCGGTCACCCATGAACCTGGCGGAGTATATCTGCTCTCCGGGGGCTATGTCTTCGATCTTTCCGCTCTGCTCCAGATCTGAATCGAGCACGTATATGTTGTTGGCCGAGGCCGCCTCGCCCGTCCTTGACACGCGACCTATGGTGGTGGCTATCCTGAAATAGCCGTTGTGCTCGTCCATGGAGAACTGGTTGATTATGTGCCCCGGCACCTCGGCGTTGCCCTGGTATGACAAACTGCCGCTGTCAAGGCCGAACTTGTGCACGACGGTCCTCTCGGTCGGCGTGGTTTCGCCGCCGTCGCTCGCCTCTCCAAGGGGCATGATGCGCCAGAAAGAGGGCCATACGCTCTCGGCCACGTAGAGGTTCTGCATGGAGCTGTAAACGTTCTCGCCAGAGCCCACTACGACCTCTTTGGTGACTTCCGCGTCGTCGTCGCTCATTGATATTGACGCTATTGTCACGAACCTCTGCGCCTGGACGGGCTCGAAATAGCTCACGTCAACGCAGCCGCAGGCCGGGGTGAATTCGGCCTCTCCGGCCGGTGTTGCGGCGCTGCTGTCCCTGTAAACGGGTATCATGGACTCTGCCGCGTCGGCTGTTATGTTGCCTTCAAGCGGCATGGCGTAGACCCTGGGGTATGAATTCATCACGAAATACACGTCCGAGCCTATCTTCCTGGACGTGAGATAGGAACCTTCGAAGTCGATTGTCCTGACCAGTTCCGGCTCTGACCTGTATGATATGTCCCAGACCTGGACGGTGGTAATTGGAACGGTGTACGGATACGGGTAGGAAGCCGCGATGTCGGCCGCTGCCCCGCCTGCCGGCATGGGCCTGGGCTCCGGAACCGGAATCTCTTCGTACGTGGCGCCGAACAGCAGAAGCCTGTCGCCGTTTATGAACATCTCGGAAGGATAGAATTCGCCGAGGCCGGTCTCGCTAAGTATCTCGGCGTCATCTGCAGGATAAGCCTTCGCTATCACGAGCAGGCTGCCGGTTCCGCTCCCTTCCTCAAAATATAAATCATAATACCTTTCCGTGGTGGACAGCGTGTAAATATAAGTGCCGTCGGTCTTGACTATGTCGGCCTCGTCAACGCCCGCCACCTGGACGTTTGTGGTTGAAAAATCACCGTTGGCTTGCGGGGCTGCCGACGGGGCCCCGGATTTCGCATCGTCTGACCCTCCCGAGCCGCCCGTTTCGGCGGCAGCCATCATGGGGATGCCTGTTGCGATCGAGCCGCGCGCACCCCAGACTCCATAGCCCTGCTGTCTGGCCTTGTCGAACGCGCTCGCCAGCTCCGAGCAGGAGTTGAATGTTGGCAGCTCCTTTGCCGGGGCAGTCTGGATTGACGCAGCTATGAAAGAACCCATGACCGCTATGATTATCAGAATGAGTGCAAAGCCTGCTGCACCTTTCGCGCTGGCTGAAGCTTTCATGAATAATTATTTTGTCGTTCGTTCTTAAATGGGTTGTGTTTATTTTCGGTGCAGACCGAAAATACGCTCAACTGCTCCATTCATGCCTGGGGTTTCTCGGTATTATTATCCATGCTATGATATAAGCAAGGATGCCTGCGCCGTATATTATTGAGAAAAGCACCCATACCAGCCTGACCAGAACCACATCCACGCTGAAGAACTCGCCAAGGCCACCGCACACCCCTCCGAGAACGCGATCCCTTCCTGAGCGGTAGAGCCTTTTTGTCCTGTACACTATTTTTTCCTTTCTTTTAGCCATTCATTCCCTCCATCGTCTGAAATCCTGCTTTTCGAATGAACCACTATGGCCCCGAGATAGGCGAGCGCGAAAACCAGAAAGAACAGGTTCCACAGGTTGGGGAATATCCAGTTGGAAGCCCTCTGGAAGATGCCTATCTCGGCTGACTGGTGCGCCATCAGAAGCACCCAGGCAAGCACCCAGAAAAATACCGTGACCCCTGTGGCCGCCTCGAGCGGCCTGAGCAGCGGCCGCATCTTGGGCATGATGTAGTAAAGATATTTCAGGTAATTGAAGAAAAGGAATATCACAAGGAACGCGGGTATGTATTCCAACATGAAGGATGCGATTGCCCTGATGAATACGCTCGCGATTACGATATTTGCGGCATTTATAACGAGCGCGACAATGCCTATGACGGCAATGCCAACGAGGCTCTCTATGAGCGGGCCGAAGATGCCGAGCGTGTTGTACCACCAGGTTTTCGCGCTTTTTTCGAAACGCTTGCCATGTTTTTCGATCCGCCTGCCATGCTGCTCTACCTCTTTGCCGAACTGGTCGAACTGCTTCTCCAGCCGCTTGCCGAGATTATTGCCCCAATGTTCCCAGTCTTCATCAGAGCGGTCCTGCCATCTTGCCGGTATTGGCTTTGCCTTGCTTCTTGGTGCGGCGGCGGGCCTTTTCCTGCTTTTAGCCGGCTTGCGGGCCTTTGCGCGCTTTTTCGCCTGGCTGGATGTTTTGTCCCTGCTGTTCCTGCCTGTGCTCGCGGGTTTTCTTTTTGGCATGATTTATTTTGTGCGGCACAGTATAAAAAAGACGTTAATTCACCCTGAAAACCTTTAAATCAAGAAAATCCAACTCTAAAAGGAAGGTGTGTTCATGTCTGTTCTGAAGTTCTGCCTGCTTCACGCGGATTACGCAACAGAGGGCAAAGGCATGTCTGAGAGGCCTGTAGTAAGGCTATGGGGCAGGTCGGACAGCGGCAAAAGCGTGGTCGTAATTGACAGGGGTTTTGTACCGTATTTCTACGTCCGGCATGAGGCAGCCAGCAGGGCAGAGCTTTCCCTGCTTAAGAACCGCATCATGGGCCTGGAGGTTGAGGGCAGCAAGCCCGTCAGGGTAGATGAAACCGAAAGGAAATACCTGGGCAGCAAGGTCAAGCTGCTGAAAGTTTTCGTGGCGATGCCGGCCGATGTCCCAAAATTCAGGTACGCTCTCAAGGACTGGAGGGACATAGAAGAGGAATACGAATACGGCATCTCATTCTACAGGAGATATATGATTGACAGGGGGCTGATACCACTGGAATGGGCAGAGGCAGACGGCAGCAGGGTAAAGGACCCGGGCATATCAGTCGACGTTGTTTTCGAGGCAGCTTCGGTCAAGCACGCGGGCAGCGCTGCCTGTCCAAGCCATAAGATACTGGCCTTTGACATCGAGACCGTCCAGAAAACCGGTAAGAATAGGATAATAATGGTGTCGTTCATGGGGAACGGCGGATTCAAGAAGGTCATCACGGCCGGCAGCAAAAAGTCACCTGGCATCGAAGCCGCAAGGACTGAGAAAGAGCTTGTCAGGAGATTCGCGGAAACCATTGAGAAGAAAGACCCGGACATAATAGTAGGCTACAACACGGACCAGTTCGACTTCCGGCAGCTGGCCGAAAAGGCAGAAGCGTACGGCATACCGCTTGTGCTGGGCAGGGACGGCAGCCATTTCACTTTCAACCGGAGGGGCCGGACCTCCGCGGTCCAGATTGCTGGCCGCGTGCACATAGACCTTTACAACTTCATTGAACGCATAATGGTCTCGGGCCTTTCCACAGAGGTGCTAAGCCTTGACAGGGTCTCGCAGGAGTTGCTCGGTGAAGGCAAGATCGATATGAGCTGGAAGGATATAGAGAAGGCATGGAAGCGGAAGGACATAGCCCGGGTAGGCAGATACTGCCTCAGGGATTCCGAACTGGCGCTGAAGCTCGCGGAGAACCTGCTCCCGCAGATATTCGAGATATCAAGGGTGGCCGGACAGATTCCCTTTGATGTTTCCAGGATGAGCTATTCGCAGCTCGTGGAATGGCTCCTTATCAGGAGGGCGTTCCAGGTCGGCGAGGTAGTCCCGAACAGGCCGAAGTACGGGGAAATAGCCATGCGCAGGAGGGCGGCCCCGTACACCGGCGGATACGTGCACCAGCCAAAGGAGGGCATACACGAGAACATAGCCCTGTTCGATTTCACTTCACTGTACCCGTCCATCACAATCACCCACAACGTGTCGCCGGAGACCGTGGACTGCAGAGACTGCAAGGCTGATGAAAGGAACAGGGTGCCGGAGTCGAAGCATTATTTCTGCGGAAGGAAGAAGGGCTTCGTGCCTGCGGTGCTGGAGGAACTTGTGGAGAAGAGGAACGGGATAAAGCAGAAGATGAAGAAGCTAGGTCCGAGAACCGCGGAATACAAAGCCCTGAACAACCGCCAGTACGCGCTTAAGATCATCGCGAACGCCAGCTACGGATACTACGGCTACGCGGGCTCGAGGTGGTACTCGCGCATCTGCGCGGAATCCATAACGGCCTGGGGCAGGATGTACATAAAGGATGTCATAGACATGGCCAGGGAGGCCGATTACGAGGTCATCTATGGGGATACCGACTCGCTGTTCGTCAGGATACAGACGAAGAAGGAGTCCAGGAAATTCCTGAAAAAGGTAAATGACAAGCTGCCGGGCGTAATGGAGCTTGACTTCAGGGACTCATATGAGGCCGGCATATTCGTGACGGGCAAGACCACCGGCGTGGCCGCGAAGAAGCGCTATGCCCTGATGGACGGCAAGGGCAAGATCACCATCAGGGGATTCGAGAAGGTCAGAAGGGACTGGTCTGACATAGCCAAGGACACCCAGGAAATGGTGATCAGGGCCATACTCAAGGACAGGTCGCCCGAAAAGGCGGTTCGCATCGTCAGGAAGACCATAGACAACCTGAAGAAAGGCAAGGTCGAGCTTGACGAACTTGTCATATACACCCAGCTCACGAAGCCGGTCGAGGAATACGAGCAGATGTCGCCGCATGTTATAGCGGCAAGGAAGATGGTAAAGCGCGGCATCGACGTCATGGAGGGCTCGACCATCAAGTACGTCATAACCAAGGGAGCGGGCTCGATCAGCGAGCGGGCGGAGCCCGTGGTTGATGCGGATGACAGCGACGCACGCAAGGGCTATGACCCGGATTACTACATAAAGAACCAGGTCATTCCGGCCGCTTTGCGCGTGCTTTCCGGTCTGGGCTACAGGGAAGAGGACATGCTGAGCGGCAAGCGGCTGGAGCAGGTCTCGCTGAGCGACTTCGTGAAGAAGTAATATAAAAAACATGTCCTCAAAAATATTGTATGGGTATTGCCGAAGAGGCCAGGGCTTACGCAGTTTCTGAGATGGAGAAGCACGGGCTGCCCAACATCATACACTTCGAGATTTCTGAAAGCAAGGCGCTCGAGCTTGCGGAGAAGCTTGGCGCGGACAAGACCATTGTTCACGCCGGCGTGTGCCTCATGGACCTGAAGCTGGGCCAGGCGTTCATCGAAAAACGGCTGTCCGAGCACGTCAAGATGAGCGCGGACGCGACAAGGGAATTCCTGGGCGGGCTCGGTGTTGACGATGATTCCAAGGAAAAGATAATCAACTGTGTTGAGGCGCACCACGGCAACGTACCGTACAAATGTGTTGAAGCGGAAATCTGCGCGAACGCCGATTGCTACCGCTTCATCCACCCAAAGGGGTTTTTCGTTTACCTGACCGTGCTTGGCAGAAGGTTCAAGGATTTCACTGACTGCCTGAACACCGCTGAGAAGAAGATGGACGAGAAGCACGGCGTTCTCTCGCTGGATGCATGCAAGGCCGAGCTGGGTAAATATTACCAAGCGCTCAAGGGCTTCATCAAAGACTCCAGAGCTTAACCGGCAGCCCGTATTTTAGGCCGGGGCGCCAATATAAAGCATGCAAAGGGAACTGAAGCTGCTGCTTTCGTCTTCGGCCCTGTTCTTGCTTGCCGGGGGCTTATTCGGTCCGATTTATGCCGTGTTCGTCGAGCAGATAGGAGGCGACTTGCTGACAGCCGGCGGCGCATATGCGGCGTTCTCTGTCGTGGCCGGCATCCTGATATTCTTCATAAGCCGGTGGGAGGACCATGTCAGGCACAAGGAAAAGCTTGTAGTCGGCGGCTTTGGATTGAGTTGCCTGGGCTTTCTCGGGTATCTGTTCATACAGAGCCCTTTCGACCTGTTCGTTGTCCAGATTATATTCGGCGTTGGCGAGGCGTTCGGAACCCCTGCCTTTGACGGGCTTTATTCAAATCACCTTGACAGAGGCAAGTTCGTATCTGAATGGGGGCTCTGGGAATCCATGCACTACATAGTCATTGCGCTAGCCGCCATAATCGGGGGTTTCCTTGCCAACCTGTTCGGGTTCAGGTTCATATTCGTGATCATGTTCGCGCTGTCGCTGCTGGGCCTGTTGGTGTCTTCTTTGCTGCTCGTGCGCACTAGAAAACGAAGCATCATAAACCGCCAGCCAGCGTCTCCAGCAGCCACTCCATGCCGAACAGGCCGGCCCAGGCAATCACGGAGAAGATGATGAGCTTGCCTATGAACGTCGCAAGCAGGAACTTCCTGGCGTCGTATCCTATGACCCCTGCGACTATGCCTATTACGTCGAACGGCAGCGGGGTCGCGGCGAAAAGCACGATTACAGGGAACACGCCGCGCTTCCTTGACCATTCCTCTGCCCTCTCGACCAGGGTCTTCTTCCCGAGCACCTTTTCTGCAATGTCCTTGCTTTCAGCCCTTTCCGCTATCTTCCTGCCGCCGATGCCGACCGCATAGCCCGTTATCTCACCTATCGCAGCGCCAGCGGCGCCAAACAGCGCCAGCAGCCAGGGATTGAAGCCAAGCACCGGAAGGAAGAACAGCAGCGCGAAACCCGGCACAGGTACGAATATGGTCGCGCTGCCTATCAGGTTTATCAGGAAGACTATGGGGTAGCCGAGCGTGTCCAGCATCGGGCAGGCCCAGAGCATCCATTCGGCGACAAGGGTCTCGCAGGCGACCATAAATATATTTATCCTTTGGGTAATAAAGGGTTGGGGAAGCGTTGAAGCACCCGGAACCGGTGATTGAATGCCTGTTGTGACAAGGGACGTAAAGGTAAGCTCTGGCGCGGAGACGCAGATAATCGACATAACCGGGGACGTCCAGAAAATCGTTTCCGGATCAGGTCTGAAGGAAGGGACGGCAACGGTGTTTGTCCCGGGGTCGACCGCGTCAGTATCGACCATCGAGTTCGAGCCCAACCTTGTCTCGGACATGAAGGCCGCGCTGGAACGGCTCGCGCCTTCCGACATAAAATACAAGCACACTGAAACGTGGGGGGATGACAACGGCAAGTCGCACGTGCGCGCCACGTTCATGGGGCCGAGCGCGGTGGTTCCGTTCAGGGACGGCAAGCTGATGCTCGGCACATGGCAGAAGATTGTCTGCCTTGATTTTGACGTGCCTGCGCGCTCGCGCGAGATCGTGGTGACCTTGGTGGGAGAATGAATACGTACGAAGCGATCGTCAGGAGGAGGACCGTGCGGCTTTTCGAGCAGAAGCCCGTGCCATACGAAATGCTGGAGCGCTGCGTGGACGCCGGCAGGATGGCGCCTTCCGCGCGCAACCTGCAGGTACTGGAATATGTTGTCGTGGATTCGCAAGGCCCGCTGGACGCCATGTTCAAGTGCATGGGATTCGGCGGCGAACTGGGTAAGGACGAACTCAAGGGAAAGGGGCCGATGGCCTATATTGTAATATTGATCAACAAGGACATACCAAGCAACTGGGCGAAGCATGATTCTGCCATGGCGGCGCAGAACATCATGCTCACGGCCTGCGAGCAGGGCCTGGGCTCCTGCGTGCTGGCCAAGATAAACAGGAAAGCAATAATGGAACTGCTCAAGGTGCCTGGCATGTGCGAGACAGATCTTGTCGTTGCGCTGGGTTATCCGGCAGAAGAGCCTGTTGCCGAGGCTGCTGAGCAGGACAAGACCGGCTATTATAGGGACAGGGAAGGCAGGCTGCACATACCGAAGCGCAGGCTTGCGGATGTCATTCACCGGAACGCCTTCGGTAATAATATGAACCGAACCAATACCGGACGACCAAAAGACAAAAAGGCCGATCAAAGCAGCCGGTAATATATGCGCCTGTTGCTCTTGCCCTTGTTCTGCGCCTTTATGATTTCTATGCTTCCTATCTCCCTGGTGTTGTCCACGTGGCACCCGCCGCAGGCCTTGATGTCGAAATACGGGCTGTCGCCTATCTGGACGACCCTCCAGGTCTGCAGGTTCGGGGGCATTATGTTCTTCAGGCTCAGCATGTCCGGGTTCTTCAGGGCCTCTTCCCGCGGCATGAAGAACTTCCTTACCGGAAGCTCCTTTCCTATTATGCCGTTCGCCTTTTCCGCATAGGACTGCATGGCATCCCTGTCGAAGTCCTCCAGGTCGAGGTCTATCCTGCCCCTGTCAACGTCGAGCTGGTTCCCTGTTATCCTTGCACCGGTTTCCTTGTGTATGACCTCGGACAGGACGTGGGCTGCAGTGTGGTACCTCATAAGCTTGTATCGCCTGTCCCAGTCAACTGCGCACTTGACGCTGTCGCCCTGCTTGAGCTCCGACCCTTCGGGTGCCTGCGCCTGCACTTCGTGGCTTGTTTTTCCGGAGAACTTGCCCACGAAAACCACCCTGAAAACCGAGCCGTCTTTCACGCGCGTCATGGTGCCTGTGTCGTGCGGCTGGCCCCCGGAGCTCGGGTAGAACGCGGTATGGTTGAGGACGACGAACTGTGATTTCTCGTCTTTCCTGTCTGCCGAAGTGACCTCTGCCTCGAATTCCTTAATGTAGCAGTCCCCGAGGTAGAGATGCCTTTTCGCTTCGTTACTCATGTAATTTTATTAGATGGAACGAATAAAAAATAAACATGGTTGTTGAAAGCCTGTCTGCGGAGATAATGGCCGTGCTTTTTTCCGCCATCTTCTCCTACATAGCGTGCTATCTAATCTACAACAGGTTCTCGGTTGCTGTCTGGGGATTGGTAGCCGCTTTCTTGCCAAGGATACCGGTGGCGATAGTCGGGCTCACTGGCGGTACCAACCTTCTGGTGTTCGCCTGGCTGAGCCACACGGTCGGCGTGATTTTGTATTCGCTTCTCCTCGTGATAGCCGACATACTGCTTCTCGAAATCGCGCTAATAAAGATAGTAAGGCCGATATCGTTCATCATGCCAAAGGGCCTGCAGACAGCGATAAAGGCGGAGTCCATGCTCAGCAGGCTTCAGGAATACCACGCGGTTCCCAGGCCCGTGAGGCTGCAATGGGTGTTCGGGGCCGGCATGTTCGCAGGCATTATCAACCTCGTCTTCGTGGTCGGGTTCGGGGTGCTGTAGAAACTGTTTAGTGTTTGTCATCCGTTTCAAGGAAAGCCCTGAGGTAATTTTCGGTTTCAAGCTTGAGTATCTCTTCCCTTGTCGCCCATCTGAATTCGGTATGCTCCTGGCTTAGCCTGATTTCCCCGGAAATTCTCTGGCATCGGTAGATGATGAACACAACCGGATGGCCATTCAGCATTTCATGGAATGTGAATTCGGGCCTGCCGGGCCTGATCTTCAGGCCGGTTTCTTCAAAGACCTCCCTCTCAAGGCCCTTCTTGGCGTCCTCGCCCGATTCCAGCCTGCCGCCAGGGAAGTCCCAGTGGTTCGGGTATGTGTGGGCCGTGGGCGAACGCTTGAGTATCAGGTATTTGTCGCCTTTCATCAGGACGGCCTTCTGCGGAACCGTGAAAAAATACTTGTCCATACTTTTCCGTTGTTTTGCCTTTTAATAAATGCTCACGCGCCGGGCAGCGAGCGCCTGGCGTATTCCCTGAACAGCCTTTCCACGCCCCTTTTGTTTACGTGCACGCCGTGCTGCCTGAACCCTCCGCCGAACGTCGCGGGTATGTGCATGATCTCGTGGATGATGGTCTTTGTCTTTTCCTCTGGGCTCAGCCTGTCGAAGTTCTCGGAAAGCACCTCTATCACATAATGCGGCCTTATGCGGAGCGCCTGCTGGATTATCTTGGGGGTCGAGTGTATCCTTGCGAGTGTGCGCTTCGTGGTGGTGCCCAGGCTGCGCATGCAGATTATCCTTGAGCAGTCAACGTGCTCCAGGCCCAGCTTTTCAACGATGTCCCTGACCTTCATCTCCAGCATCAGGTCGCGCCTGTATTTCATCATTCTTTTTATTCCGTATGGTTAAAAAACCTTCATGAAAACCGTGATGGCTTTCGGGACGTTCGACATACTGCATCCGGGTCACCTGCATTTCTTGCGGAGCGCCAGGAATCTTGGCGACTTCCTTTTCGTGGTAGTTGCCAGGGACAGCACTGTCAGGCAATTGAAGGGCCGTAACCCGCAAAACAACGAAAAGGAAAGGCTCGAGAACGTAAGGGCACTGGATTTCGTGGACAGGGCGGTTCTCGGCAGCGAGGGCAGTGACAAATACTGCATCATAAATAGAAACAGGCCGGACGTCATCTGCCTGGGCTATGACCAGGGGTTTTTCGCGGATAATCTGGAAAAAGAACTGAAAAAGGTGGGCATGAAAACCGAGGTTGTTAGGCTCAAGGCTTACAAGCCCCACAAATTCAAGACAAGCATAATAAAAGGAAATAAAAGCCGGGACTGTCAGTAAGGAACTACCTTCTCCTCTTTGTCGTCTTCCTCTTGGCCGGCTTCTTTGCAGCCTTTCTCTTCGCAGGCTTACTGGCCGGCTTTCTTTTTGCCGGCTTCTTTGCGGCCTTTCTCTTCGCAGGCTTTTTTGCGGCAGTCTTCCTCTTTGCCTTTCTTCTCAATACCATTCTAACCCCCCCTTCAAAGTTTAATTGTGCGGTTGTATTATGGTTGTATTATTATTGGTTCATCTGGATAATAAACGTTTTGCGTCTTGCATAACTTATTAAAAACAAAAGGGAAATATGCTCATGGAAAAAAATATAATGGACAAGTACAGGAAAGCCGGCAGGATTGCCGCGGAGGTCAGGACAGAGGTCGAAAAGAAAATCCGGCCAGGGCTAAAGCTGCTTGACCTGGCGAACCTCGTCGAGGGCCTGATCGTAAAGAAAGGCGGCGGCATAGCCTTCCCCGTGAACATTTCGCTGAACGAGAACGCGGCGCACTACACGCCGCCGGCAGGCGACACCACCGAGATAGCCGGCGGTGACCTCGTCAAGGTGGACATAGGTGTGCACGTAGACGGCTACATAGGCGACATGGCCTTCACGTACTGCTCCGAGAAGCACCCCCTGGTGGACGCGGTGGACACCATACTTGAAAAGGCCATAAAGACCATAAGGCCTGGTATTACGGTTTCCGAGATAGGCGCGACGATCGAGTCGGCAGCACAAGAGCAGGGGGTCGGGCTCATCGTGAACCTCACCGGGCACACGCTTGACAAGTTCGTATTCCACGGCAGCCCGAGCATACCCAATGTCAAGAACGATGTGGGGCATGCATTCAAGGACGGGGACGTCATCGCGCTCGAACCTTTTGCCTGCAAGACGAACGGGTTCATAAAGGAGTCGGGCGGGGGCGCCGAGATATTCCGGTATCTCATGGACAGGCCCGTAAGGCTAACCGAGGCAAGGCGCATACTCCAGGCGGCCAGGGACCAGTACCACGAGCTGCCTTTTGCAAGGCGGTGGCTGCACGAAAAGTTCTCACCGGTCAAGGTCGCCATGGCGATGAGGCAGCTAGAAGGCGCGGGCGCGCTGGAATCATACCCCGTGCTGCGCGAGGTCGAGGGCAAGACCATCGCCCAGGCCGAGCACACCATAATAGTCGCCGACAAGCCTGTCGTTACGACAAGGCTTGCTGCGGAATAGTACAGGTGCTTGAATGTCTGGCAATGGAGCGGTCGTTTTTTCTGAAAAGGTATGGCAGGTAGTCAAGCGGATTCCGAAAGGCAGGGTCGCAACTTACGGGTCGGTAGCGGCTGCGCTCGGCAGGCCGGGAGCCGGCAGGGCCGTAGGCCAGGCCCTTAAGAGGAACCCGCATGCTCCGGCCGTGCCTTGTCACCGGGTCGTGTGCTCTGACGGACGGCTTGGAGGATTCCGCGGAAAGGGCACCAAAAACCGGAAGGCTGAACTGCTCGCCGGAGAGGGGATAGAAATCCGCGGCAACAGGATAGACCTGGAACGATACGGCTGCAGGCTTTAGCGGAAAAAATTAAAATGCTGGGTTGTTGGTTTTCAGCTCCACATCTCTGGCAGTTCCCTGCCTGATTCGACGACGAAGCCGAACTCTGAATATACGGAGCAGCAGCTGGGGCACCTGAACACCTCTGGGCTCTTGTGCCACACCTTGCCCTTCGCACCACAAAGTGGACATTTTTCTTTGAACACAGAAACACCTATTGATAAATATCGCGCAGGACATTTATATAGTTTGTGAACATTTCTTGTCTTTTATGTTGCAGTTCTCATGCATTGGTTACCCTGACCCCCAGTTTTTTGGCCTGGCCGATTATCAGTGCGCGCTTTGCCTTGCCGACAGAACCCGATATTAGAACGGCCTCTTTCTTGGGGTCCAGCTTTGATATCTGCGCAGGTGTTGAAATCATGACCTCTTTCAGGCCCGAACGGCCTAATCCCGCCACGGACCTGGGCGAACCGTATCCCGGGCCCGGATGCATGCCCCTGGGCTTTTCCTTCTGCCTGAGCTTCGAGTGCCTGCCCTTGGGCTTTCTCCAGGAACCGCCGAGCTTTTTAAGCCTGTAGCCTTCCTGCCTGCGAAATACCGGCTTCTTTTTTTTCCGCTTCCTCCTCAGCTTCAGGGCTCCTGTCATGTCCATTCGAACCAATCCTAATTCTTGTTTTCGGTTTCTATCGGGCTGCATTTCCGGGTTATGTATATGCCGTCCTGGAATATCCGCTTGTCGAACTTCGCGACCTTGGTCACCAGCTCCATGTTGGCAGCGGTCTGCCCGACGTCCTCCTTGTCAGCGCCGGTCACAACGATTTCGTCCTTATTTACGTCCACCTTGGTCTGGCCCACTATCATGGATTTCTTCGGCTTGCGGCCGCCCATGAAATTCTGTATCGCTACGCCGTCGCCTTCCACCGCCACCTTCACGGGGAAATGGGAATAAACCACCTTCAGCCTGCACTCCCAGCCGGACTTCACGCCCGTTATCATGTTCCTTACGTGCGCTGCAAACGTCCCGAGCAGGGCGACAGTCCTCTTCCTGTCATCCAGTGACTTGAACCTGACCGCGCTGCCGCTGGTTTCGGTGCTCACCTTGGGATGCGCGAAGTCCCTGGATAGCTCTCCCTTCGGCCCCTTTATGGTTACCGAACTGCCTTCCTGCCTCGCTTCAATCCCTTCGGGTATCTCAACGGTTTTCTCCGCCATGCGAATCTCCTTTTATCCCCGCGTAATTGCACTCAATTTTGCTTTATTTGTGTGTAATATTTTTAAATATGAGAAAACAGCCTCTACTCCTTTGTTTTTTTCTTTTTTCCTGCCGATGCCTTCTTTGCCGCCGTCTTTTTGCTTTTTGGCTTCCTGGCTTTCTTGGCTTTGCTGCCGATTCCGTTGCTGCCTGGGATGCTGCCCACAAGGCTGAACGCGCCGGTCCCGATGGGTGCGACCTGGTTAAGCATGATGTTCTCGACCGTGCCGAGCAGAGGATCCTTCTCCCCCCTCACGGTTGCCTCGGTAAGGTGCTTCTTCGTCTCCTCAAAGGATGCCCTGACAAGCACAGACGCCTTCTGGCCGGCAATGCCGTACCTGCCGATTGCCTTTATGTCTCCTTTAACCGTCATGAGGTCCGCGAGCAGCATTATGTACCTGACATCAACTCCAAGACCCTGCTCCTCCATGGTGTACTGGGCCTGTCTCACTATGGCGTCCCTGGCGGCCTCTATGCCTAGCACGTCCTTGACCTCGAATATGTTGTTTGACGTGGTCCTGGTCGAGTCGACGCCTTCAACCGCGAACACCTTCTTCAGGCTGGAGCCCAGGGTATTTATCACCCATTCGCCGCCCTCCTTTGTCACCACAACCTGCGTTATGCCCTTGATGCCCTTGATATGGGTCTCGAAGACGGAATACTTGAGCTTCCTTAGGTCGCTGACATCGGATTTCTTTGACGTGACGGTGAGCGTGTCGCCTTCCACCTTTGCGGTGACGTTCTTCAGCTTTATGTTCTTCGCGAGCTTGGCGGGGTCTATCTCGAGCTTCTTCAGCTTCTCCATGTCCAGCCTGCACTTTATCCACATGTCCGTCAGGTCGAGCACGGTTGAGATTGCGATGTCCTTGACCTTCAGCTCCTTGATGTTCTCTGCTATCCTCTTCACATCATCAAGGGAAAGCCCCGGTTTTATGTAAACCATCATAGTGGGCGTCCTCGGCTCTTTCCTTGCGTCAAATATCTCGAGCATCCTCGGAAGTCCGAGCGTCACCTGTATGCCGGCCGTGCCCGCGAAGTGGTACGTACGCATTGTCATCTGTGTCGCAGGCTCTGAAAGCGATTGGGCGGTGACAACGCCTATCGGCTCCTCGGGATCGTAGATTACGTTTTTGTAGAGCACCCCGACCTTATCCGCAATGGTGCCCTGCCTGTCCTTCGGGATCTTCTCCCTTTCGAAATAAAGCTTCAGTTCATCAGCTAGCTTTGCCGGCAGTTTCATGCTACCTCAGCCCCTCCTTCCAGTTTAGCCTGCCCCAGTCTGATTTTGACGGGTCGATGCCGTCTTCACCGGCCACGAACTGCACCACCTTGCCGTTGGATGTCCTCACGGTGCCGTCACCGTGGACCTTCAGGTCCTGGAGCGCGTTGACGAGCCTTCTCTGCATGTATCCCGACTTCCTTGTGCGAAGTGACTTGTCCATGAGACCCTCTCTTCCGTTCATTATGTTCCAGAACAGCTCGAAGGGGGTAAGGCCCTGCTTGAATCCGTTCCTCACGAACCCGTGTGCCCCGGGTGACAGGTCCTTGGGCTTGATGTGAGGCAGCGTCCTGGACATGTAACCCCTCTTTATCCTGTTGCCTGTTATGGTCTCCTGGCCCGTCACCGCGGCCATCTGCGTGGTGTTGATGATGCTGCCCTTCGACCCGGACGTGAACATGTTCACGATGTCGTTCTGCTTTATGTTCTTCTTGATTATGTCGCTGACCCTGCTGACCCCGGTAGCAAGCACGTTCATTATCTGCGCCTCAAGCGACTCTTTCGCGGTCATGCCCGGCAGTATCTTCAGCTCCTTGGTCTTGTACTTTGTGATGAGGTTTTCCGCGTCGTCTTCGGCCTGCTTGATTTCGCTTGAAACCTTCTTCCACACGTCGGGCTGGATGTCAAGGTCTGACGTGCCCATGGAAAAGCCCCTTTTCATGAGGAATGAAACGCCCAGCTTCCCGCCGTTGTCTATGAAGTCCCGCAGCTCCTCCTTCGGAACCAGCTTGCTGAGCTTGTTGATTATCCTTCCCTTTTCCGCCCCCACCCCTTTCTTGTCTATCACGCCGGTTTCCAGCACACCGTTCTTGATGGATACCCAGGAGTCATATTCGCAGTCGCGTTTCTTGCACTTGTCGCAGTTCCTGCAGGCGTTTGCCTGGAATTCTATGTTAATAGAAGAAGGAAGCAGCTGGGAGAACAGCTCTTTGCCGGTGAATTTGTCCTTGTCGGGCAGATCGATCTCTATGCCTGCGTCTGCCAGAAGCTGGGCCGCCTCGCGCTTGCTGAATACCTTGCCCTTGCCGGTCAGCAGGAATATGCCGGAAATCTGATCCAGGTCCAGGCCGATTATCGGCCCTCCGAACTTGGGAGAGATTATGTTGTTCTGGACCTCCATCAGGAATGACGCCTCTGTCCTGGCTTCCTCGTTCTGCGGCGCGTGGAGGTTCATCTCGTCGCCGTCGAAGTCAGCGTTGTACGGGGGGCACACCGAGGGGTTCAGCCGGAACGTCCTGTTGGGCATTATCCTCACCCTGTGCGCCATCATGGATATCCTGTGCAGGGAAGGCTGCCTGTTGAACAGCACGATGTCGCCGTCGGTGAGCTGCCTGTCAACCACCCAGTCCTTTGCCACGCTGCTTATCAGCTCGTTCTTGTTATCCTTCGTGACCTTTATCCTGCGCCCGTCCGGCCTTATGACGTAGTTTATCCTTTCGTCCTTGAACAGCTGCTTGACGTAGGTAGTGTTCATCTTGGTCACGTAAACCGGTATCGTGAGCTCCTTGGCGATGGCTTCGGGCACCCCGACCTCGTTTATGGATATCTTCGGGTCGGGCGATATGACCGTCCTGGCGGAGAAGTTCACCCTCTTGCCTAGGAGGTTGCCCCTTATCCTGCCTTCCTTTGCCTTGAGCCTCTGTATGATGCCCTTCAGCGCGCGGCCCGACCTGTGCCTTGCAAGGGGCACGCCGGTAAGCTCGTTGTCAAAATAAGTGGAGACGTGGTACTGCACAAGCTCCCACAGGTCGTTGAGTATGAACTCTGGCGCGCCGATGTCTATGTTTTCCTTCAGGCTCTGGTTTATCCTGACGGCATCCACGAGCTTGTGGGTGAGGTCATCCTCGGACCTCTCGCCTCCCTCCAGGGTTATGGACGGCCTCATGGTTACCGGGGGTATGGGCAGCAGCGTCATTATCAGCCATTCGGGCCTTCCGCCGTTGAATCCTATTCTCTTGAGGTCGTGTGAAGGTATGTTCTCGAACTTCTCCCTGATGTCTGCTGCCGTAAGCTCCTTCTTGTCCTCGTAGTAGGCGTAAGGCTTTGAAAGGGTTATCTTCTTCTGCTTCGACTTGCAGTGGGGGCATTTGCTTGGCGGCAGCAACTGCGATCTGCCCAGCACCTCCTTCTTCTTTTCATCAATCATGATGCGGTTGCACTTCCTGCATGTTATCTTGAGAAGATGGTATATGGTCTTCGTGTAAAGCACGTTAATGATTGGCTTGGCGAGCTCCAGGTAGCCGAAATGCCCCGAGCATTCGCCGATGCCGCCTCCGCAGGTCCTGCAGTGCAGACCCGGGTCTATAACGCCAAGCCTCGGGTCCATCACGCCTCCCTCCACGGGGTATCCGTCAGCGTCGTACAGGTCGGAAACCACGACCCTTACCCGTGCCAGGCTCTTTATAATCTCCGGGGAGAGCAGGCTGAATTCCATCGAGCTTATCTTGTTCGTCGAAGCCATCCGTCACCTCACACTTCCTCCACGTTAACTTTCGGGTACATGCCCATCGACTTGAGCTCATCCAGCGTGAGCTTGAACGCGTATCCCGTTTCAATCCACACTATCTCGCTGCCCTTGCATACCGGGCAGTAGGCCCTGTTCTTTATGTTGTCATGAATCGCTATGAGCCCGCATTTGTCGCAGACCGGTATCCTAGCCCTGTCGGAATCGAACCTCTCCTTGAGGACGAGCGATGCGCCGTGGCCGATTAGGCACTGCTGCTCCATTTCCCCGACCCTGAGACCGCCCCTCTTTGCCCTGCCCTCGGTTGGCTGCTTGGTGAGCAGCGTTACCGGGCCTCTGGACCTGGCGTGTATCTTGTCAGCGACCATGTGGTCAAGCTTAAGGTAGTATGACATGCCGGTGAATATCAGGACCTCGTACATCTCGCCCGTCCTTCCGTTGTAAAGCGTCTGCTTCCCGTCGTCCCTGAATCCCATCTTCTTCATCCTGTCCCTTATCTCTTCCTCTTTCATATGATTGAAGGCCGAAGCGTCCGGCCGTTCGCCGGAATACGCGCCCATCTTGCCGGCGAGCATCTCGAGAAGGTGTCCTATGGTCATCCTTGACGGTATGGCATGCGGGTTGAATATGACGTCCGGGACGATCCCGTCCCTGGTGAACGGCATGTCCTGCTGCTGGACGAGCAGGCCCAATACGCCTTTCTGGCCGTGCCTTGAAGCGAACTTGTCGCCGGGCTCGGGTATCCTCTGGTTCCGTATCCTGAGCTTGAACAGCTGGTTCGCGTTTGTGGTCTCGGAGATTAGCACGTCGCTCACGGTACCCTTTTCGCCGTGGCGCACGACCATGGAAGCCTCCCTCTTGTTCTCTATGTCTGAGGTGAATTCCTCTGCCGAAAGGAACCTGAGCGGCGAGACCTTTCCGACGAGCACAGAATCCGAGCCCACCTCTATCTCCGGGTTTATGATGCCGTCATCCGAAATGTCCTTGTAGGACGCCTCGCCCCTGTGCCCCTTTATGCCGGGCTCCGGTATCCTTATCTCGTCCTCCTGGCCGCCCCAGTACTTCTTCTTGATGGTCTCGTATGTCCTGAAATAGAAAGAGCGGAAAAGCCCTCTTTCGATCGAGGACCTGTTCATCACGACTGCGTCGTTCAGGTTGTAGCCGTCATGGCACATTATGGCAAGGACCACGTTCTGGCCTTCAGGGTACTTGTCAAGCACTTCGCTTACGCCCGTCCTTACGAGCGGCGCCTGCGGCGTTATCATGGCGTTGAACTTGGTGTCCATCCTTATCAGGAAATTCGTGGACATTAGGCCGATCGCCTGCCCGACCATCTTGGCGCCGTAGTTGATCCTGTCGCCCCTGTTGTATTCGGGATAGGGTATCAGAACGGCGGACGTTCCCATCATCGCGATGGGATCGAGCTCCAGATGCGTGTGCTCCTTGGTGACCACGTCCGGCGTTATCGCTATATAGCTGTTCTCCTCCTCTTTTGCGTCTAGGTATTCCACGATGCCGTGCTCCACGAGGTGTGACCATTCCATTTTGCCGCTCTCTAGCTTCTTTATCATATCATGGGTAAGCTTGGGCTTGCCGTTCTCGACAACTATGAGCGGACGCCTAACCCTGCCATGCTCTGTCGATATCCGCACTTCCTTGAATTCCGGGTAGTAAGCGACATTTACCTGGCTCGGTATGAGGCCGCTTCGCCTCTTCTTCCTTATGTTGTCCACAAACGTGTTGGGTTCCCTGGTCTGCGCGATGAACCTGCCGTTGAAATAAACGTCAGACTGCCTCTTTGCATGTGCCTCTGGCCTGGGCTGCGAATCACCCTGGCTTTTCGGCCTTTTCTGCGCGGAGGTCGCGCCTTTTCCGGCTTTCTCTTTTGGCATGATCATCGCTTCCTGGTCCCTTCTCATTTCGATACGAAACTTTTCAGCATCCTTTCGTTCTCACCCGGGCTAAGTCCCGGCGTGATCTCTGTTATGAGCGCAAGGTGCTTCCTGAGACCGATAGAAGAGCCTTCCGGGGTCTCTGCCGGGTCGAGCCTGCCCCACTCGGTCGGGTGCACCTGCCTTGCCCTGAAATGCTCCTGGGTGGAGGTAAGCGGGGATATTATGGATCTCAGGTGGGATATGGTCTTCACGTACGAGCTCCGGTCAAGCCTCTGTGAAACGCCTGTCCTGCCGCCTATCCAGTTGCCCGTCGCGAGGCTCGACAGTATCTGCTTTGTCATGGCGTCGGCCTCGACTATGCCCTGCATCGACGGCTTCTTGCCCCTCTTCACAAGCTTCTGGTAGTTGTAGCTCATCTTGGCTAGCAGGCCCCATCTTCCGAGAAGTATGCTCCTGAACAGCTGACCTATCAGGTCGCCTGACATGAGAAGCCTCTTGTTGGAGTAGTGGTCTATGTCATCCTTGGGTATCATGTTCATGGAAAGGGATATGGTCTTCTTGACTATCTTTGCCAGGACCTCGGCCTTTTCCATGCGCTTGTCGGTTTCCTGGCCCACGTGTGGAAGCAGGTACCGGTCGAGTATCTGGTTAACCCGTTCGAGCCTGTAATCCTCGGCGACCCTGAGCTTCTTGCCGATGACCTCTATGGCCTCCTCCACATTGGTGGCCTCCTCGTGGTAGAGGTTGACGTAAAGCTCGTTCAGTATCCTCGGGTCGTCGGAGATCTCCTCGCATATCTGCTTGTCGGTCTCGAGCCCCAGGGCCCGGAGAAGCGTGATTATTGACAGCTTCCTTATGTTCGCGAATGATATGGTTATCTCCCCGTCCGGCTTCCTTTCCACCACGTGCCTCTGCTTGAAGCCTGACTTCTCTGAGTTTATCCTCACTGTTATGATGTCCTTGCTCTTTTCAAAAATGGGCTTGTTGGACGCGATCTCCTCTATGAGAACCAGCACGCGCTCGGTGCCGTTTATGATGAAATAGCCGCCCGGGTCGTCGGGATCCTCGCCACTTTCTATGAGCTCTTCCCTGCTAAGTCCGCTCGTGGAGCACAGATCCGACTTGATCATGATGGGCATGTCGCCTATATGGACTTTCTCGCTCCTCTGCTGTATGCCGTTGACGATGGGCGTCACCACCATGAACATGGGAGCAGAATAAGTGAGATTCCTTATCCTCGCCTCGTTGGGGAATACCTGCCTTGTGCTGCCGTCCGCCTCCTTGACGCTCGGCCTTACTATCTCTATCCTGCCGAACCTCAACTCAAGGTTCCCTGCCTCTGGGTTCAACTGGACAGAGCCAATCTCCCCGGTTATGTTCTGGATTCCCTGGTTGACGAAGTTGTTGAAGGATTCTATCTGGAAATCAATCCAGCCTTTCTCTTTCTCGTAAGCTTTGAGCAGTGCGGTGAATGCCATGCTTATTTCTCCATGCCTCCTGATCGCAACGGATGCAAAGGGGCATACATTCGTGCGCGTGTCCGATGATTATGACAAAGGCCGGGCCTATCCCGCTGTCACGAGCCTGTAATACACTGCCTGCCCGGCTGTCTGGGACTTCCTCACTATCCTCAGAACGTCACCCGGCTTGGCGTCTATCTCTTTGGCCACTGGGTCGGTTTCCCTCAACAGAGGCAGCTGCTCCTTGTCAACGCCAAGGGTTTCCAGGACTTCCTTCCTCTCTTTGGGTGTTAGAACCTCGTGCTTCGGAACCATCTCGTGCTCTGTTGCCTTATACATATGAACTTTACCCACTACCCTATGGCGCGCCTGGCGCGCCAGGCCAATCCCCCTCCGATGCCGTTTCCAATTTATGAAATCAGGAGCATGAATGTTTGATCAATTTATTTTTTCCACGTGTTCTCTGACTGGAGTAACCTTGCCGATACTCTTGTATGGCTCAAGATTCTTTAATGTGGCATTCTTAGCGGTTTCAACAATTTCAAATGTAAATGCCTTGTGCACAGCCCCCTTCCCTTTTGATGTCTCATCTTCGGTGTAATGCCTGAACTGCGCAGACTCTACGGCCCTTGTCCTGAATTGCCAGTCTCCAATATCAATACCCAGCGGAACCAGGTGGTGCTGGACTGCCGCTTTTGTTAGATTAGAGAACCTATTTTCGGCGAATACGTCGCAGTTTTTACCCTTATAAGGTTCTATCGCGCTTTCAAAGAATGCTGCTGCTGCTTCTGGGCTTGTTTTGCAAAGCTTTCTTCCCAACACCCTAAGCCTTATTGCGGATTCTTCGTTGAATGGTTTTGATAGGAAATATTCTCTGTCTCCGCCAGGTAATGCATCAACTTTTTGCCTAATATCTTCAAGATATCTTTTCATTTTTTCAGCTGAAATTTCTATATCGTTTTTGCTTACCAGATTATCATAAACATCCAGAAGACTTTCCGTCATTGGCCCGAGTATGCAGAAATCAGGAAGCTTGCCATAATTCAGCGGGTCTAAAAAGAAGACGTAACCATCATCGCTCATTATTCCAAGCTTTTCACCTTTTTCTCTCATATCAATTAGTGCATTAAAGATTAACGCAGGATCTTCGTATCTAGTGGAATCTTCGTCGCCATTAAATAAGAAGAAATCATCAAACTCTTTAGGCAGATTGCGATCTCTTCTCAAATCATTGCTATAAAGAGCGTCAAGTGCTAAATCTGCACCTGTTACGCCATATGTAATCACACCATCGTCTACTGAGAACTTATGGCTGTGTATTAGAATCTCTATGGGTACGTCCTCGCCAGCACAGCCCTCAAAGACTTTGCATGAACCGTTTGCATCACTCATCAATATATCAGTGACAGGCTTTAGGTTTTCGTTCTTTGGAACATATATCCTAAATCCGTTACCGTTTCCTTTGAAATCGATATGATTACCAGGGCCTTTAACATATTTTTTATTTGTTTTTGATTCAATTCCAACATATTCTAATCCATTAGTAGGTTTAATCATATCTATTTCCTCAAAATCTCTACGTCCTTTATCTTGCCCGAATCGATCATCTCTTTCCTGAAATTCTCAAGGGACCCGTTGCATTCGCTTGTGTCGACGATGACGTCCCATTCCGCCATCTTGCCCTTGACGAGGGTCTTGCTCTCGCTCATTATGATGTTGATGTTGTAGTTCGCAAGCGTGTCTGCTATGAAGGCGAGCGAGCCGGGCATGTCTCCTATCATGAACCTGAGCTCCGCGGTCTTCTCCTTTATCAGCGGCAGCACCCTGACCTGCATCTTGTCGTTGTCTTCAACAATTATGAGCTCTGTGCCGTCGTCCACGCTAAGAAACTTCCTTATGTGTATGGGTATTAGCACCCTGCCTTTTGAATCAAGCTTGACGATATTGGAGTTCCTCATAACTTCCTCCGGTTTCCCCCCAGCTTTGTGTGTTTGTGTCCTTGTATTAATTATATTGGAAATGTGTTTATAAAACCCACACATTTCCCACCAAAAGTGTTATTAATATGCATTAAAGGTATTTAAAGGTTTATGGCGGTTGTACGAAAAACACGCTTATTTTACGAAATGTGGGGCTTCACTGCCAAACAAGGAAAGCTTTAAATTATTTACATACAGTGTTATCACAATCAGGTAACTATTTGCAGATGGTATTATGCAGCATGAAATTAAGAAGTATGTTAAGATAGCAATACCCCCCAAAGGTAGAACCGCACGAAGGATGGTTGCTGAGCTAGCCGATCATGGATATATTGATAAAGAATCAGCAGAAAATCTGTGCTGGGTATTTGAAGCGGACAGAAGACGGATAGATGTCGAAACCAATGAGATCACAGCGGGAACAAGGGCCAATTATTCAAAAATTGAAGAAATAAGGACCAGTATGTTGTTATGTACTAACGAAAAACTAGAAGATGTTGCTGAACGGGTTCCTAAAAGCATGTCATCATATGGCGGGCTGCCGGGTTTGGAGAGATTATACAAAGATGATAAGTTGTTCCATTCCCTTGGGGTGGCTACGAATCTCAACAGAGAAGGCAACCCTGACAGATATGTTTTGGGCTCATTAAAGACCTATATAGGTGGGGTACCTGTAGTGTTTGTAGGTACTGAACACAGCGACGCTCCAGATCGTGTGGGTTTTGGTAGCGTCCACCTGGCTGTTGTGGGTTATGATGAGATAGCAGCAAGATACGCAGGAGAACCAGGCGATTTTAAAAGGTCAAGCCGGATCAAGAGGTGGCCAGGATTCAGCAACCACAGTGTAGAAGGGGAACCAATCATACTGGGCTCTGCAGGGCTTCAGGATTATTGCGCACACGTAATAATTGCAGATAATACTTCTGCGTTTGAAGATATCAGGTTTTCCAAGGATAGTTTCACGTTTTATGGGATTGATAAGGTGTTTGTTGACAAGAAATATGGCCCTGTCTATGCGCATTTCACAAAAGGTAGTAACGGCATGGGAACCTCGGCACCGCCTGCTAAATTTATACATAAAGAAAAAGTCGAGCATGTGGTTGCAGAGAACGGCGAACTAGGCATAGTTATAGCCAACACTGGTGCATCCATAGGTAAGCTTGGACTTTATGTATTTGGGCTTCCTGTGCTGCAATCAGAAACCCTTCTTATTGCGGACGGTGATATTATTGAAAATTGTGATGATGTATCCAGGGTTGCAAGTTTACTGTTGCATGAACAGTATACGGATAAAGAAAGGATTAATAGCTATGCGCTGTGGTTTTCAGAGTTTTGCAAAAGCATAGGCCGTGGTAATTGGAAGGAAATGCCAGATATTGATGATATGCTATTCGATACTTTTGACTTTAGGAGCTCATGGATAGATAATGATAGTATTAATGTCGATGAAAGCCTTAATCTCTTAAGACAAAAACATTCTGCTGTGGAGGTAAAGCATGAGTGATGTGGATATTGATTACGAGCGCCCGTTTCGCATCACTTTTGGTGTGTATGAATGGCTCCGGGATAGCCAAGTAATAAAAAAATCAGAAACTTCAAAAATTCTCCATAACCCGGATTTTAAATTATTAAGCAACAAACTCGTTGAAGAGGTAAAGGAACTGGAAGATGCTGCAGCAGGCATACACCGTCATTCTAAAAACCAAAGGGACGATATCCTGTATGAAGGTCACCAGGTCTGGTACTGGCTTGCTGTTTCGAACGTAGCCACGGGAATAAGCTATGATAAGATTGCTCCGCACGCAAGTGTTTCTGAAGGGTATGAAAGCGGTTTTGCAGGCCAGCCTTACATTGATATGGTCGATGAGGATTCGATCATGAAAACGACCGATTCATGTCTTCGTTTTGTTGGCTCAAAATGCAGGAATTTCGAAATAAAGCCGTTTGAGATTGCAGAGTATGACTTGAATGAAATGAAGGATAAGCCATACTTTAAAGAAGCGCTAAACGAATTGGGGTTCATTTAATACGCCACGGGGTTTCACCAAAAAACAAATCGAAAAAGTAAAAATTAATGGGCCCGAAGGGATTGCCGTTTTCTTTCGTGAACGTTTCTTTCCGTTTCCGAACCGAAAGAAAGGTTCGAACCCTCGACCCTCCGGTTGCTTCTGTCATTACGGTCCGCAATGCGCGGAACGCTCAACACGCTTTTAACGCAAACATTAAAAGCCGGGTGCTCTGTCCTGCCTTTCCTGCCAGCACAAGTAGCAGGGGAAGAACCAGGCTGAGCTACGGGCCCATTCTTGGCGTTTATTTTTTAGGTAATGCCGTCCAGCGCGGGCTGGAGCGGCGGTTGCCTGACGCCCAGGCCGGGATTTGAACCCGGGTCATGGCCGGACTGCATCCCTTTTCCGTTAACGCTTTTGCGCTCCCGAACCGAAAAGGGTTATGACAGGGCCATATGCTAAGCCACTACATTAGGCGAGAGTAAATTTCTTTACATCTCTCCACCTGGGCTTCCTAGGCATTTTTTAATTTTATATGTGATTGTCATGTGCGGTAGTACGTTTGCTATAAGCCATTTATTGAATTGTTTATTAATATATACCCATAGGTCGCTATGGTTGGCATATTCTGTTATGTATCCTTTAGGCATGTTATTTTTTAAAAGTAGTTGCTGTATTGCCAATAGCTTTTCAGAATTCTTATCAGATATTTTTAATAACTTCTCATATCCGGGGTCCGAATAACGTTTCCTGATTTGAAAGCATCCATCACCGTCTATTACGCCTGCAAGATAAGCTCCCGCATGCCTTTGTTTCAGCCATTCATTAAATTCAGAATTAAAGCGAAAATCTTTGTTAGGTGTTTTTTCTTTTAGTTTTTTGAGGGTTGTTTTTGAGCCTTCTCTATTCAAATAACTGGTCCAGTGTTTTTTGTATTTCCTATCATAGTTCACCTCTTTCAGTATCTTATGTTCTTTTTCTGTTAGAACATCCATGATTTTTTTCCATTTGACAAGCATCTCCATGGACTGTTTACCTACTCTAAGCCGTAGTTATCTAATATTGCCGTCCTTTTTGTGGGCATAACCATCCGTGTGCAAAACTCCTAACCACCATAGAAAATCATTCTCAGGTATTTCTATGCTTAATATTTGATAAATACGTCAAATAAGTAGCGGCATTTCTGGGCGCTATTCTATTTCTATGGGCACCTCTTTCCTGTCAAGGGAGTCGCTTATCTTCAGGCCTTTTGGCGGGTTGTATGCCTTTGTCAATACCTGGCCTGTTTCAGAAACGGCGGTTATAAGTTCGCCTACGATCCTTTTCTGGTTCATCAAAATTCTCCTGACCGCGAGCGAATCCCCGTCGCAGGGTTTTGCCAGCTTCTCCGGCGGGCCATAAACAGATGTGGGGTGGGCGTGCCAGCCCATGAAGAACCGGCCATCAGAAAACGCAACATCCGGTACCGGGATGTCATAAAGGCCCCTTATGCCGGGGTCAGCGCCGTATTGTTCGCATCCATCGCAATCCGAATCGGGCAGGTCTTTTTCACAATCATCAAGACTCCTTCTTTTTTGGCATTCCTTGAACGTTCCAAATCTTTCTCTGTTTTTTCCTATTTCGTTGGCAAGCACGTCAAAAAATACGTCTTTTTCGCATTCCTTTTCATATTTTTCAAACGTATCCGAATCCTCCAGGGCTTTCTGGTCCAGTGGTGGCCAGAAGTATATGTCACTGGCACGGAAATACCCGTTGCCTATGTCACCAAACACAACCGACTGGACCTTGTAAGGAAACGCAACCAGCGCGGCGTTCTCGAGTGTCTTCAATCTAATTGCTGGTACTATTACTTTGCCTGGCATAGAAGAAAATAAGAGGAATAAATTTTATAAAACCGAAACAAGAAAAACGGCAGCTATCTGGGCTTCCCGCTTCCAAGACACGACGGCTTGGAAAGTTCAATGCAAGCCGTCAGGCTCATTGGCAGTACCACCCAGACCGTTGGGACGTTTAACTTCTGTGTTCGAGATGGGAACAGGTGTGCCATCCCGCTTTGGCCGCCTGATAATTAGATTGGCTGCCTGGTATTTAAAGTTTTTGCATGGGCGAACCAATCAATTTAAAAAATGCTTCCAAACACTTTTCATGAAAAACAAAGTAAAGATACTGATGACGGGTTTTGTTGCCCGCAACGTAAAGCGGTTCATTGTTGAAAGGCCTGACGGGTACCGGTTCAAGCCCGGGCAGGCCACAAGGATTTCAATAAACAGGCCGGGAATGGAAGATAAAGCGCACCCGTTCACGTTCACGGGACTGGAAGAGGACCTCGCGCTGGAGTTCATAATAAAAGCCTATCCTGAGCACAAGGGTCTGACGCAGGCGCTGCATGAGCTTGAGCCTGGCGACAAGATCATCATCGGGGATGCGTGGGGCACGATAAACTACAAGGGACCCGGTGTTTTCATAGCAGGAGGCGCGGGCATATCGCCGTTCATAGCCATACTCAGAAGGCTTCACAAGGACGGCAAGCTCACCGGGAACAGGCTTATGTTCTCAAACAAGACTGCAACCGACGTTATACTTGAGCCGGAACTCAGGCACATGTTTAAAGGTATGGAGGGAGACCTGCTGCTCACGCTGACAAGGGATGATGCTGCAGGCTACCTGCATGAAAGGATAGACGAGCAATTCCTGAGGAAGCACGTGAAGGACTTCAGCCAGCATTTCTATGTGTGCGGGCCTCCGAAATTCGTCGAGAGCGTAAATGACATTCTCAAGGGCCTTGGAGCTTCTGTGGACTGCCTTGTGTTTGAAAAATGAAATGGGCTGCGTTTTGCCTGAAGTTGCCGCGCGTTTAGCCGAATAAATAGCAGCTAGAACAAATATTAAAACAATGCCCAAGATAAGAAAGCTCACGAAGAAGCAGAGCAAACGGCTGTGGCTGTTCACCATATGGATAGTCGTCATATTCTTTTTCACGTTCATGATGCTCAACATATACGGCCCGAGGATATCCCGCGAAAGCCTGCTAAACGTGCCGCAGATCAAGTCCGTGCTGGACAAGGACCCGAACGTCCGGATAAACGAAACCTTCATCGGCAAGGACGACTCCATGCTGGCAATACTGGCAATACTGGAGAAGTGCGGCAAGGAGGTCGAGGAGATGGACCTGGTGCTCGTGGAGATTGAATCCAACGGCTCCATCATAAAGGCTTATTTCGACCCGGTGACGCAGGAAGCCATCTGCGTTTTTACCGAGGATGCGGCCGGCGGTGCGGGAGCTGCTGGCGGCGATGACGCCGGCGGTGGAGCAGGCGGCGACGGTCCGTCGGGTGCGCCCTGCATTGTTGTTGAGGACTGTGATGACGGCAACCCCTATACAATCGATGCATGTGTGGACGGGTTCTGCGAGAACGCACTCAAGACCTGCTCGCAGATCGGCGGGACCATATGCGCTGGTGCCCGGGCCTGCGATGGAACGAGCATCACGGCTTCTGACGGGTCCTGCTGCCTGGGCAGCTGCAGCCAGGACGAATGCCAGACAGACGCTGACTGCGACGATGGCAACCCGTACACGACTGACGCTTGCGTGGACGGGTTCTGCGAGAACGCACTCAAGACCTGCGGAGAGCAGGGGCACGTCACATGCGCTTCGGGGCAGGAATGCTCTGCCGGAGGGTTTGTACCGGCTTCTGACACAAGCCTGTGCTGCGACGGCGAATGCCAGGTATCGCAGGGAACCCGATGCGACTCTGATGCGGACTGCCAGAGCAACAACCCTACCATCCAGGGGTCCTGCGTTAGCGGCTACTGCAAATGGACACACCTGGACATATGCGCCAGCGGGGACGACATCTGCCTTCCCGGATGCACTGTCCAGAACGACGCTGACTGCGTCTGATTGAAACAGGAAAGAAATATGGATGGGCCCGAAGGGATATCCAGCTTTGCCGGATGCGCCTGCGAGCGCAGCGAGCAGAGCGTTTGAACCCTCGACACCTCGGTTAAGAGCCGAGTGCTCTAACCATTTCAGCCAGAGCCTCTCATCATTGCAAGAAAGGCTCAGGAGACTGAGCTACGGGCCCGTGAACCGCCGGCCGGTTTTCAACCACGGCGGCTATTTTCAATTATTCACTAATGCTATTTATATATAAAACTCATGCCGGTAATATGGTATAATGGTCATGTTGTTATAATGTTGGCCAGTTGGTCATGCTTATGGAAAAGTCGGGCAAGAAGCAAAAAGGGAAGAAAGCTGGCAAAGGCGCGCACGGCACGCAAAAAACGAAACCAGGCAAGCCAGCGAAGCGCAAGGAAGACAAAAACAAGACTGCGAAGAGCCATAAGCTCGATCCCAAGCTGATACCGGAGATAAACATCGGCATGGTTGGCCATGTGGACCACGGCAAGACGACCCTGACGAGCGCGCTCACCGGCAGGTGGACCGACACCCATTCCGAGGAGATAAAGAGGGGCATCACCATACGGCTGGGATATGCGGACGCCACGGTATACAAGTGCGGGAAATGCAAGGGCCCGCAGTGCTACGGCACCACCGAGAAATGCGTTTCTTGTTTCGGCGATTGCGGGCCAGTCCGTACCGTGTCGTTCGTGGACGCGCCCGGGCATGAGATGCTCATGACCACGGTGCTGTCAGGAACGGCCCTCATGGACGGGGCCCTGCTTGTGATATCAGCGGATGAGCATTGCCCACAGCCGCAGACCCAGGAGCACCTTACCGCGCTGAACATCGTCGGGATAAAGAACATCATCATTGTACAGAACAAGATAGACCTGGTCACCCCGGAGCAGGCCAGGGAGAACCACAAGCAGATAAAGGAGCTGGTGAAGGGCACTGTCGCGGAGGGCGCGCCTGTCATACCGGTCTCGGCTCAGCAGAGGGTCAACATAGACGCGCTCATTGAAGCCATTGAGAAGCACATACCCACCCCCAAACGCGACCTGGGCGTGGACCCGAAGATGCTTATCGCGCGCTCGTTCGACATCAACAAGCCCGGAACGGGCATAAGCAGCCTGAAGGGCGGGGTCATAGGGGGCTCCCTGGTGAAGGGCGTGCTCAGGGTAGGCGACGTCATAGAGATACGGCCCGGCATCAGGCCCGAGGGCAAGGATTCCTACCAGACCGTAAAGACCAGGATAACCTGCCTCCAGAAGGCGTTGAACGACATGAAAGAGGCCGGGGCAGGGGGACTTCTGGGCGTGTCCACCGAGCTGGACCCGTATCTGGCCAAGTCTGACTCGCTTTCCGGCAGCGTTGCCGGGCTGCCGGGCAAGGTTCCGCCGGTCATCACTGACCTAGACATGAAGACCAACCTGCTAGACAGGGTAGTTGGGACAAAGGAGGAGCTCAAGGTGGAGCCCATCAGGACCGGGGAGACGCTGATGGTCACTGTCGGGATATCAAGGACAGTCGGAACCGTTGTTTCCGCCAAAAGCGGCTCTGCGTCACTGAAGCTCAAGATACCAATCAGCGCTGACAAGGGCGAACGAACAGCCATTTCGCGGCAGGTGGCTGGCAGGTGGAGGCTCATAGGCTGGGGGCTGGTGGCATAAAATCGCAGGGAACTGTGCTGTTTTTTTCTAACTAATTTATACATAGTCAACAAAATATCTACCATGGCAAAGCGTGCTTCTTCCAGGCGCGGCAGGCCCAAAAAGCGTGCAACCAAGCGGGCAAGTTCCGGGCCTGTTTCAATTAGGCTGGGCAACAGGAAGCTGAAAAGGAAGCTACCTGTCAAGGATAAAAGCAAAAATATTGACAGGGAAATCTATGATTTCGAGAAAAGTCACAAGGATTCCGGCGCTTCGCCGGCAAAGGTCAGGAAACGTGACGAGCACATAGCCTTCAGGAACATGAGGAAGGAGATAGAAAGGAACATGGGCGACGAGTATCTCCGTGAAAAAATCCCCGCGAAGCCTCTCGATGAAAGCGTTCCCGTAAATGTTGAAGCTGAAATGGGGGCTGGTAAAAAGGCCCCGAAAACAGCGGCTGTTGAAAGGGCTGCTGGAAAGGCGGCCACCGAAAAGCTGCCGGCCAAGGGCAAGCCGTCAACGAAGCCGTACCGAACGGCCTTTGACACCAAGGGCAAGATGCCTGACAAGATAAAGACGGGCATCCGGGGCCTTGACGATATCCTGGGGGGCGGGCTTCCCAAGGATTCGATCGTGCTGCTGTCCGGCACCTGCGGCACGGGCAAGAGCATATTCGGCATGAACTTCCTGATAGAAGGCGCCATGAAGAACGAGCCCGGCATATACATATCGCTCGAGGAAAGCCCGGAGAGCAACATACACCAGATGAAGCTGTTCGGCTGGCCTGTTGACGACCTGATAAAGAACAAGAAGCTCATGATACTCCAGCCAGAGCTTTACAATTTCGACGCGCTGCTGACAACCATAGAGGATTCAATAGACAGGATAAAGGCAAAGAGGCTGGTGATAGACGCCATATCCATAATAGGCATGTATTTCGAGGATCCCTACAAGGTCAGGAAGTCGATACTCCAGCTGGGGTCTCTGCTGAAGAAGATGAGGTGCACCACGATCGCCATTGACGAGGTAAGGGAGGGCCAGTCCAGCCTTTCGGCTTACGGTGTTGAGGAGTTCGTGGTGGACGGGGTCATAGTGCTGTACCTGATAAAGCGCAGCAACATATACCTGCGCGCGGCAGTGATAAGGAAGATGAGGGGTGTCAACCACAGCACCAAGATACATCCTATGGAGATAAAGAGCCCGGGCGGCATCATCATCTATCCGTCCCAGGAGCTGTTCGAGGAAGTGAGCTAGGCGGGTTTTGTTTTAGGTTTGTTTCTTTAAACGTTTCAAGCACAGTCGTCAGGACATAGGCACACCTGAAATGGGAAAACAAATAGAACTAGCAATAATTAAATAAAGGTGGTCAGGGCCGCGGGTTCGGAATTGCTGGGCCCTGATTATTATGCTTAGCTGGCCGTAACGACGCAGGTGGCTGAGTCCGTGTTTCCGGCAATGCCGTTTTCAACGTCATACGTCACAACAACAGCGATGTCGTCGTAGTTCGTGCCTGTCACGTAACCGCCAGAACTGGCATCCATGGAAATTGTGAACTCGTCGCCCTGACGTATGTCGTTGTCGCTGACCGTAAGCTCGGATGTGTTGGTATTGCCGCCCACGCTCATGCCCACGACTGCAATCTTGTTCACTCCGTTCCTGACGTGAAGCGTGTAAGTGCCATTACCCACAAGATTCTGGTCCATGTAGGTGAAGTACTGCAGACCATTGCAACGCTTCTGCTGGTATGTTGCCGGGTTCAGCACGCCAAGCGCAAACAGCGCGGCACCGACGATGATTATGACAAGAAGAGCCCATCCGTACGTCATCAGGTACTCCATTGCGCCCTGTCCTTTCCTCATTGATACACCTCCGTTATTTAATGGCAATATATGCGGCGGGTCGCCTGTTTTGCAAGAATATGAAACCCCCCCTTTGTTTATTATTCGGTTAGCACGAATATAAAGGTTAATTCAGCAAAAATTGCGGAATCATACCGAGAACAAGACTCCTGCTATGAGTTTGGTTATGAAGAATATACCAACCGACAGGCCAATCAGTATGGGGATGTACCGCATTCCCTGCTTCTCAGAGCCGTCCTTTATCACGCCTATGACAAGCCCGCCGAAGAACGAGGTCACGAGCAGCGATACCAGGGCGTAAACCACCAGGAACTGCGGGTCAATGCTTACGCTTTTCATCGTCTGCAGCGTTGACGTTGACGTTATGCCGCCGAACGGCGATATGCCAACGGTACCTATGTCCTCGTAATCGGGTATGTTGACGTTCTCGAAATGGCTCATCTGCTCCGTGAGCGTCTCCACCAGGTGGGTCGATATGCCGAATATCAGCGGGGCGCCCAGACCTACCGCGAAGAAGATGAAAATGACGTACATCAGCACGCTTGCCTTCACCTCCTTCTCCATGAGCTGGGTGTTCTGTATGTCCGAAGACGTCTGCTCAAGCAGGCTCGCCAGCTCGCCGCCGGAGTCTATGCCGTCGATGATCATCTTCAGCGTGGTCTCGAGCTGCCTGGATTTTACGCGGCCGGTAATGCCGAGCAGCGCGTCATCAAGGCTCTTGCCCGCCATGATCTCCTTGCCCGCCTTCTTCAGCTCCTTCTCGAATATGCCGAATTCGGGCCTCGCCGTCAGTATGAGGGCCCGCTCCGTGGTCAGGCCCGCCCTTATGTTCATGGCCATTATCTGCAGGGCATCGGGCAGTATCCTTTCGACAAAGCTCCTCCTGGACTCGACCCTGAACCAGAGCCACATGTAAATGCCGCCCTCGAACAGGACGTAGCATACGAGGAATATGGTGAGCATCATGTTGGTGGTCAGGCCCAGGAAAACCATTACGGAGAACGCCAGCGCGAGCGCTAGCAGGAAGCCGAATATTACCGTGAACCCGAGGAACCGTTCCCCCGGCACCTTTACGCCTGAATACACCATCAGGCTGCGGTACCCGTCCCTCACCTTCCTTGGCAGTATCTTCGCGATTGTCACATACGACATGGTTGTACACCATCCATCATATCATTGTTTCTTTATCCTTTCACATGCTGGGCCTCTTGGATTTGATGAGGCCTATGTACATGAACTGCAGGAACGCCAGGGAGCCCAGTATGCCCCACAGCATGGTCTCGGTGATCGTCAGACCCGAGAAGCTTGAAAGCACGATGAGCATGGTTATGCCCAGCGCGGGTATTATTACCGCCACCATCATGTAGACCAGGGTAAGCGGGTTGAGCTGCGAGCCGTATCTCCTTATGGCAAGCGCCTGCTCCTTGGTTATGTTTTCGATTATGTTGTTCAGCACAAGGCTCATGTCGCTGCCCGCCTTTATGCCGTTGGATATCTGCCATATGGCCCGCCTCAGAAAAAGGGAAGGGTTGTGTATGGCGATCCTGTCCAGCTCGTCCTCGACGTTTCCCCCTGTCTGGACAGTCTTCACAAGGTTGCCGAATTCCTCGGAAAGCGCGCCGTAGCCGCCCTGGGACAGCGAGACGAATGACTTGAACATGGGTACCCCGGACTTCATCTGTATGAGTATGTGCTTGAGGCCGTATATCAGGTTCCGCTCCATGTCCCTTACCCGTTTTCTCACGAACAGCTTTGGGTACTGCATGAGGTATATGATGACCACGACAAAGAGCGTCAGCCCGATAAGGCCGCTTATCATCAGCCCGTAAGTCACCTCGACGAAGCTTAACGATACAACGAACATGAGGGCCGATATGAGCACTGACATGAAGATGGCTGAAAAAAGGGTCACTGAAACGTAATCTATCTTTTCAACGGGTATCTTTGCCTGCCTGAGGGTGAGGTCGAGATGCGGAGACATCCTGGACACGCGCTGCGCCAGGAAGTTCAGCTTTCTCGATATCCTCAGCGCCTTGTCAAGGGGCACCGGGCAGAAAGGAATCCTCCTGAACTTCTTCATTGTCATTCATATCCCCCGCTAACAACGCTACGTAAAACCCGGCCGGCCGCCACGGCAGGCTGCTGTGGCTTCACGCCGTCATTTGCCTATCTTTTTCATCAAGTCTTCCTTGTCGCTGTAGTATTCGGCTATCAGCTTTCCCACGCTATCCACTTCGTTGACGTTCTTCTTTATCATGTAATCCAGGACGTTCATCTTCTCCTTGAGCTCTGATACGAATTCCCGGTCCGTCATGCCGGTATGCTTCCGCAGCTCGTCAATGACCCTGACGCAGGGGTCATGAGAGGTTATCGTTCCGTCGGGCTTGCACCTGTAAAGTATGTTCAGGTTGGACTTCCTCTTCTCCTCGACGTCGCCGGCAGGCAGCAGCTCGGCGACCTGGTACGTCCTTCTTATGCCTCTCCTGCGGTCCCTGTGCTGGACCAATATGAGGTGAAGCGACTCCATCATCACGTGGGGTATGTTGATCGGCGGGTTCGTCATTCTCCGTAACACCTGGTCGGCGGTGTCCGCGTGGAGCGTGGCGTAAACCGAGTGTCCGGTGTGCATTGCCTCGAAAAGCACCTCGGCCTGGTCCGACCTCCTTATCTCACCCACGACTATGCGGTCGGGCCTCATGCGGAGCGAGTTTATCATGAGGTCCAGCATGGAGACCCCGCCCTTGCCTTCAGGGTTGGCGAGCCTGGTTGTCAGGGGCACCCAGTGGAGGAAGCTGGGCAGCCTGAGCTCCCTGGTGTCCTCTATGCTTATTATGCGCTGGTTGGACTGGATGAAGGGCATAAGGGTGTTGAGCAGCGCGGTCTTTCCGGAGCTCGTGCCTCCGGCAACGATTATGTTCAGCTCGTACTGCATGGCCAGCCATACGAAAGCCGCGACTTCCTTGTTGAGCGTGCCGTTGGCAACGAAGTCGGTGATGGTCCAGGGCCTTCTGGCGAACTTCCTTATGGTGATGGTGTTGCCCTTCGTGGATATGGGGAAAAGCGTGGCGTTCGCCCTGTCGCCCGTCGTAAGGTGGGCGTCAAGGAGCGGCTCCAGCGTGTTTATCTGCCTGCCGACGCGCCTTGCTATGATGTTGGCGTAGTTCTGCAGCTTGGTCTCGGATGTCACTGTTATGTTGGTCTTAAGCCAGCCCTGCTTCTTGTGGTAGACCCACACCGGCTCGTGGGATGTGTTGGCCACGACCTCTTCAAGGTTGGGGTCGTTGAGCGGTATTTCAAGCGGTCCGAGCCCTATCATGTCGCACAGCAGGTGACATATCAGCAAGCTCCTCTTGCTTTCGGTCAGCTGAGGGAGCTTGGTTCCCATTATGTCCTTTGCCTTTCTGGCGAAAAGCGCGCTCAGCCTCTTTATGGCCTCTGCATCGAATATGTCCTGCGGGTTTATCCTGGCTTCCCTGAGTATCTCATCCTTTATGGTCTCAAGGATAACCTCCGTGGGCTTGCTGATTTCGGGGAAGCTTACGTTGTAAAGCTTGACAAAATCATCCGTCTTCTGGATTTCGATCTTAACGGGCGAGTCATAAATCCTGATGTCATAGGTATTCATGGTTTTGGTGTTGGGGTCCCTGTTGACCCGGAACGTGGGTGTTTCAGGCCCGGTTCCGGTGATTTCCGCGGGCCTGCCGGGCATCCCGGGCATCTCATCTGCCTTGGTCTTTGCGGGCTTCGCTGATGCGCTGGCAGTGGCTTTACCGGCTGGATTGGCGGTCTTCTTTGGATGCTGCCTTGTCGCTGGATTGCCCGCGGGTTCGGCGGGCTTGCCGGGCTTGGCCTTCTTTTCCGGCTTCTCCTTCTTTGCCTGCTTCTCTTCCTTTTTCTCCCTGCCTTTGCCTTTGCTCCGCTTCTTCTTTCTCGAGAACCCTATGCGGCTGGTCCAGGCTGTCATGCCTCTTCCTCCTCTTCCTTTTTCGGCTTTTTCCTTGCCATGGTGAGCACGGGCTTTCCGAACAGGGGGTAATGGATCTCTATGATGCCCCAGTTCTCAAGCGTCTCCGCCCACTCCTTGATCTCGTTCTCATCGACCTTCATGAGCTTTGCCAGCTGGTTAACCCGTATCTTTTTCCTGTCTGATATGGTTTCCAGCATGTCGTCGACTTCTGTAGTAAGCTTGCCAGCGGGCTTCTTGTAGACTATGGGAACCGGCTTCTCGCGGCCTTTCTTTTCCTTTTTGCCCTGCTTGTCTTTCTTGGTATCTTCCTTTTTTTTATCCTTGGCATCTTCCTTTCCGGCAGCTTCCTTCTTTTTGTCCTCACCCTCTTTCTTGTGCCTGTCTTCTTCCTTTTTTTTCTTTCCGGCTTCCTTTGCCCGCTTTTCTTCTTCCTTGCGCTTTTTTTCGTCTTCCTTCTTCTTGCGCTTTTCGTCTTCCTTTTGCCTGCGCTTTTCGTCTTCCTTGCGCTTCTTCTCTTCCTCTCCGCGCTTCTTTGAGGTGCTTTGCGCCTCCTTCATGGCCTCGTTCACGACAGGCTCTTCCCATCCCCCCTTCAGCAGGGCTGCCTTGAGGTCGTCTGGCTTGTAGCCGGATCCGAGGCCCTTGTTGATGTAGTCCAAAACCTTCTTGTTTGCCATATTGCACAATTATATATTTGGTCGTGCGGTTTAAATTTGGTTTGGGCCCGAGGCGCCGACCTACGCAATCCTGACAGGACCCGAAACCGTGGCGTTGATGGCCTGCGAATAAAGCGAAACAACGTCACCCGGCAGGGTCACCTCTGGCTCGTTTATGAATGACAGCGTGATGTTCGTCTCGACCATCGCGTTCAGGCTGCTCGGGTTTGATATGTCAAGCCTCCCCCTGTTCACGGCGTCGCCTATGTCAATGGTGATGGTTCCCGAATCCATCGAGACCGACAGGGTAGAGGTGCCTTCCGTGTCAAGGAACTGGGCATCTTCGATTGTATCAGTGGTGTTGTGGACCCGTATCCTGAAACCGAGGTTGGGCGGGTTGTCGTCGATGCTGCTCCAGCTAAGGTCTATTTCCTCTGAAACGTCTATGTCAAGGTCGATTGAATAGTTGGATGCCTGGCCGTTGCTGTCAACCCGTATGGTGTCCCCTCCCGGGCCGTTCGGGTGGGTATAGGTCGCGAGCGAGGGCTTGAAAGACAATGCGAGGTAGTCCTTGACGTCCTGGACCGCGAGCGAAGCCTGGAATCCCGCCTTTGCCTCCGCAAAGCTCTTCCAGTTGTCGAGGTTGGCGGTAAGGTTCTGCGCGTTCGTGTTGGGCATGGGCTCGGAAACCGTAATGGTGCGGTTCTCTACCGATACGTTGATGCCCGCGGCGCGCACGATGTCCCTGAACCCGTTCTCGATCCAGAGCGCGTCGTTCCTTATCCTGTCAAACATCACGAGGCTGGCGGTGTCTATCTGCTCCATGTGGCTGCTCTGCATTACGAAGAACGCAAGGCCCATGACTACCGCTGCCGCGGAAACCATTGCTATGGTGAACAGGAATCCTCTCATGCCCCGCCTCCTGCGTTTTCGTTCATCTTATCGCCACCCAATACTCCGCCACCGCAAACCCGGTGGCCTGGCTGCCGCTGAAAATCATGAAGCCGCGCTTGCCGCCAAGCCTGTCCTTTTCCGTATCGAAGTCAATTGTCGTTTCCTGCACTTGGTTGAGGTTCTCGTCATAGACCGTGATGTTTATGCCCATCTCAAGGCCGGGCGGCAGCAGGTGCCTTATGCCGCTCCTTATCGCGTTCTCGTCCAGCGTATCGAGCGTGCCGTTGAAGTCGAGCACCGCCACCACGTCGGTCGCCATGCGCTTCACTGACACGGTGCCGGTGCCTGACGAATACCCGGCGTTCATGAAGGTGGTCGCAGCGACCAGTATGGATACGGCTATAAGGGCCCCGAACGTGGCGTCAACTATGAGCGCGTAACCTTTCCTGCCTTTCATGTGTACCTCCATATGCGGAATTCGAGCACGTCGGCCTTGCCGTTGTAGACCACGGCGCGCCTGGAAAAGACCACCAGGTCCTCGCCCTCGCCGAATTCGCATCTCTCGACGCCGGCATTCACGAGCTTAAGGCAGAAGTTATAGCCTCCTATGAGCATCTTGTCCCTGAGCATGTCGTAGTCAGCGTTGATGAACGTGCTCAGCTTGCCTTCGTCTATGACCCTGTCGGTTCTTGCGAACCCGATGGTCTTGGCGTTTGCCGGGTCGTCCTGCCAGTTGTACGGGTTGCCGCCGCTGGAAACGAAGAATTCGGTTATCGCGTTAACGTGTATTTCCAGGTCCTTCCTCTCGTTGTGCTTCACGATGTTGTCCAGTATGCCTCCCCACGAGATCAGCAGCACGCCGAAAACAGCGATGAATATGAAAACCGCCATAAGGAAATCCATCGAGAATATCTGCGCCCTTTTCATTCAACCGTCCCCCACCACCTCTGCAATCACCTTGCCGTTATCGTTCGTGAACCTTACCATGCCGAAAAGGCTTTGATAGCTGCCGGTATGCACCGGCACGACGCACACCTCGGCCTTGGAGCTGAAGTGCAGCGCGCTGTAGGCGTCGTCGATCACGTTAGACAGCACCTCTGTGTACTCTTCCTGGTCCAGGCTCTTGGGCATGTCGTCGGTAATCTGGAAGTCAGCGAAGTAGTACACCCGTCCGTCGCCGTAGTCCCAGTAAGTTATGACCACCTCGCCGTTTTCTCCCTGGTACCTGCCTATTACGTATAGCTGGGTGGAGTTCACGGCATCCAGCCAGTTGGCCTCCTCTATCTTGAACTGGTCGCCGACGGATAGCCCGAACTCCGCGGATTCGTTGACTATCTCGGTCCATTTCCTCTGGCCTGTCTGGTGGAGCTCTACGCCGAGGAACTCCCACACATCCGAGCTGTCGTTGGGGGGGTTGCATTCGTAGCTCGACGGCTCATAGCTTCCGCTGGACTTCTCCCTGCACCTAACGTGCTCTGACAGTATGAGCACGTTGCCCTTCGACACCCATTCCCCGAGTATGGAGAAGTAGTCGGTCCCGTTGTAGCTGGCGTTGAACTGTATGTGGGGGTCTTCTATGTAGACTGTCTGGTAACTGCCCGGGGTTTCCGAGAGGTTCTTCACGAGGTCGTCAATGTCCCAGGGTATGCTGTTCCATGACGCCTCTGTCATGCCGCCTGCCTGCCATTCCTGGCAGTCAGCGCCGCCGCCGATGTCGCTGAAGCACGTCTTGTACCAGTCAGGATCGACCATTTCGGTCATGTTGTCAAAGAAGCTCTGCGTGGTTTCCCCTGCCTCCGAGGCGACTATTGCCAGGTGCTTTTCCGGCGGCTCAACGCTCCAGTTTATGGATTCCACGAGTATTATCGACTTGTCGCCGGGAAGCGTCATGTAGTTTTGGATGTCCATCGTTGCCTCTGTCCCGTTGCCTCCGAGGTACACCGAGGATATGGTGTTGGAAATCCTGAGGCATTCCTCCCTCATTTCAAGCACCCCCCTCATCTCCTCGGAGGTGACCTCCCTGTTCAGGGTTGTCAGGGTCACGAACAGGAACATGACGAGTATGAAAGCGAATATTATTATCAGCTCTGCAGAAGCCTGGGCTTTCATGGCATAACCTCCTGAGGGTCAGGGACCTCCGACAAGAACCGTGCCGTTCGCCAGCATGCTGACCGGTATGCTGGCGTAGCCCTCGTTAAGCGATATGTTGCCGGTCACGTTGCACGTAGTCCTTGCGAACGATTCGCCTACGCTGTCGCCAATCAGGATGCCGAGCTTCACCGTCCTGTTGCCTATGACGTAATGCTCCGCCCCGTAAGGCATGTATACTGTTACGCTGGTCTTCCCTCCGCCCATGCTGCATATGCTGTCCGCGGCGATTGCGATGGTTTCGACCACTTCCCTGGACCGGGCCGTCCTTACTGACATGGCTGATGAATCCAGCGCGTAAAGAAAGACCGGGGTTATTGCGATCAGCAGGAAAGCCACCAGCACTATGTACTCAATGCCGACCTGCGCCTTTGCCATGCCAGGCTTTGCAGAGATTGTCCGTTCCCCCCACATACAATATAATTGGTTTTGGTCGTATTTAATAATCGCAAGCTAAGCTAGGTTTATCGTAGAATCCGAGAACTGCTCTATTTTCGAAAGCACGTCTTCCTCGATTTCGTCTTCAACTATGATGAACACGCCCTTGACGCCGGCTGATTTTATCTTTGTCATCACAGAGTGCGCGAACTTCGCGAAGGGCCCGGGCCTGTTGTAGATGGTGAGGGTGCTGAGCGCGTCAAAGAAGAGTATCTTCTCGCCGTCGATCGAGTCCAAGCCCTCGTTGATGGAGATGCCGAGGTTGGTCAGGTTGCTCGGCGAACCCACGAAGTACACGCTGTCGCTATCTTCGGCCTTGCCGCCGCTGGGCTTGGTTATGCAGTCTATGAAGAACACCTTCTTCATGTCAATGCTCTTCTTCTCGAGGAGGTGCTTCATGCGGGCATAGGGCTGGTTTATCGTTACATAAAGGCAGGAGGTCTTCCCTTTCATGAGCTCCCTGACTATGTCCGTGGTGTTGTCTTCCAGGTTCTCGCCGCGCGCGATGACCAGTATGGCGAGGTTGTCGCCAAGTTCCCTGAAGTTCGAAAGCGCCATCTTGTCGAGCATGATCTCACCATATAATATAGTTCGAAGATTTATATTGTGTTCGGGCGCGCAGAAGCTATATCTGGCCCTCTATCCTTTTTTGTATTAAGTCAAAAGTCTTGTCGAGCGCCAGCGGCCTGAGGTTGCATATGCCTTCCCTTTCCTTGAACAGCGTGGCAAGCGAATCGATGCGCTCCTCGATCGCGGGGAGCTGTCCTTTCACGTGCCCCCAAAGCCTGTTCTCCGCGTCCTTGTCTCCGGAAAGCAGGGCCTTGTCGTCCAGCACGTCCTTGTTGAGCTGCCGCAGCTTCATGCTGAGCACGTCCAGGCCGGTTATGAGGTCGTGGTCGTGCTTCACCAGCTCTACAGTCCATTCCACGTTCAGCCCCTTCCATTTGCAGTACCTGGCCTTGACCTCGTCGGAGAAGATGTCAAGCTCGTCCTTGAGCTTCTGAAGGTGGACGCTCAGCGGCTCCTTCTTCTCCAGCTCGTAAAGGAGCTCTATGATGTTGAACAGGATGCCCTTGGCCTCGCTTATGCCATTGACGAAACGGTGGCACACCTTCTCGTCCGTGAGTATGGCCTTGTCCTTCTCTGAGTACGAGTAGCCCCTGATGAGCTTTTCCATGGGGCCTGCCTCGCTGGCCAGGCTCTTGACCTTCTCCCAGTCCACCATGATAAAGAATTGGTTGCTGGGCTTAAAAAACTCTGCACCGCCCTCTATATACCTATAAATTGACATAGCAAACGGTTCAACTGTCAGCTGAACCGTCGTCATCCGCTGCTCCGCATCAAAGCGGGGATACTGGTCGAGTAAACGATATGCAGGGGCGTAAAGGAAACTGCCGGGTTTGAAATTAACAAACGCTCAAAAGCATACATTGATGAGAATGACTCCGCATATACATTCATCATCAGCCTGTATTCGCCTGTAACCAGTATGCTCCAACTTTTTATGATTATGCCTCTGTCAAAGGGCGGTTCATTTGACTTCTCAACAATCCAGGCAGCAACATCTTCTTCAAGAACAGGGGGATGCTGCCTATTCAAATTGATTAAATATATAGTGCCCGTAAAATTCAAGGGAGGCTGTATCATATTTGAAAAGTTTATCCAGGACTGCTGTTTGAGGCGGCGGCACCTGAGCATGCCAAGCTTTTCGAGAAGGCGCAAAATCCTTTTGATGTTGAAGGGTTTGATGCCTGTTTGCTTACTAATCTTGTTTACGTCTGCTTTTTTGTTCCCATTGACAGCTGCAATGACGGAAAAAATGTCTGCCCTGGATTCTTTTATTTGAATGTCGATCGACTTTCTCATGGCTATCTCCTTTCATCCCGGCGGATTAAAACTGCCAGAATCAAAATTATCAAAATATTGAAACCAGAATTCTGCCCCAATCCGACCGAAATCGAACTGTTGATAACGCAGGGCTTTAGTTATGTAATTGTATTAGCATGAAACGGCAAACCATGCTCGCGGGATGGATTGCAACCAGCCTGTTATATTATGAATGATTAAATTTTAAAATGTTGATGTTGTGAAGGAAATCACACCCTTTCCAGGTACCTGCCCTGACGCAGGCGTATGACCGGGACGCCGTCCTCCTTCAGCAGGCGCGCCAGCTCCTGGTCCTGGGTGCAGACCGTGTAATGCCCCTTCCTGGCAGCATTCCTAATAGCGTTGTCAGTGCCGTCCAGGTCGGCGTCCTCATGGGTGTGGATGATGGATATGCCGCGGTCCTTCACCAGGTGCAGGGCAAGCCTTGCGCTGGCCGAATCCCTGCTTGAACCGTGCGAAAGCTGCTGGAGCTCGCGCACCACGAGGTCCAGGGTGTAGAGGTGGTCCTTGCCGAACTTCCGCAGCTCGTCGAAGATGTCGACCTTGAACTGGCCCGGCAGCACCAGGAAGTTGGTGTCCAGCAGGAACCTGGCCGTCTTCGAGCCAGTGCCTGAATGCGTCATGCTTAATATTTGCGCCGCTGCTCTTTATATCCCTGAACAGCGATCAACAAAAAAATTACCTGTATTTCTTCCAGTAGACCGCCCCGCCAAGAATGGCCAGCACGACCACGAGCAGGCCGTAGAATGCAATGGTGTTGGCTGCCAGGAATCCTGTCAGGCCGTCGCCGCCAGCTACCTCACCGGAAGCGGTTTTGCACTGGATTGCGTCAGCATCACACCCGAATTCGCAGCTTTCTATGAGGTTCCAGTATGTGCCGTCAGGACAGTCCATCAGGTCGTTGTTAACGCAAACCCTGGTCCCTGCGGCGCATATTTTGGGGGCTGCCGCCGGCGTATAAGTGCACGTTTCCTCTTCGCTGGGCTTGTCATCCTCGGTGCCGCAGCTGTTGGCGTCAGTGCATGACCTCAGCTGCCTGCCGTCCTGGGAGCAGGCGCTCCACGCCGAGCAGGTCCAGTTCTCCTCGCAGGCCGCTGCCGGCGGCACATAGCCGCCGCCACTGCTGCTCTTGCTGCCGCCACTTGGGCTCGATGGCGGGCATGAGCCGCAATCCGACGCGCATGAAGAGCAGGATTCGTCATCTGAGCATGAGTTGTCGCCGCAGACCCCGAAGTCGCCTGTCACCGCGAGGTCGAGCTCCGTGCTCTCGCCGTTGCTGAACACGTACTCGGCGGCCTTTACGCCGCCCACGTAGAACTCTATGGTCTTTCCGCTATTGGTTCCATCAGGATCTTCTATGTAGAATATGTCTCCAGGCAGGAGCCCGTAGCTGCCGCCAACGGTCGTCGTGGACGCAACCTCCTGAACGCTTATTGTGGCCATGACTGTAATCCCGTCCGGCGCTGGCGCGCCGTTCGTGGTGACCGCTCCGAAGAACTGGTGGGGCACGCCAAGCTGGGCTGCGGCAGAAGCGCCCAGCATTGCAAAAACAATGCTCCCCACGACCAGCTGCAACACAATGCTTCTCATTCGCTTACACCCGCTTATATCCGGTTATACCCGGCAGTAATAAGATAATAAAAGAAAGTAAGTTTTATATAACTTACCCGCTGCCGTGGCTCTACAAACAAGTCGTCGAGGGCGCGTAGGTGCCGTCTTCCTGCGCCAGCAGCCAGTATCCGGCGCCCGGATCCATGTTGTCCAGCTTGCTCAGCGCCTTCCACAGGTCGGGGTTGTCGTCTTCCCAGTAGGTCCAAAGCGAGGTGAAGCCCTTGTCCCACATCGAGACTCCGAGCGTGTTGAGCGCGCACTTCGCCGGGTCACCGTTGCCTTCTGGGCCGTAGTAGCCCGGATAGCCGTTGTCACCCTCGGGAGCGCCTTCCGCGCCGTAATAACCTATCAGGTTCCAGCCCGCGACCACCGGCTTGCTGGGCGGCAGCATGGCCGGGCTCATCAGGCTTCCGCCTATGACCAGCAGGTCGTCCTCGTTCGAAAGCACCCAGTAACCCCATCCCGGCAGCATGGTCGTCAGGTCGTCATTGCCCGGGTTGCCGTCAGGCGTGTAAACATACCAGTCCCCGGTCTCGCCGTCATAGGTCCACACGGTCTCGACCGTGTCCGCTACGCCGCTGAAGACCTCGTCCATTGAATCGTCAAGCAGCTTCACCGGAACCGATATCAGGTTCCACTTCCTGTTCAGCTCGATCTCGAATGCGGTCTCCTCCACCTTGAACTTCTCGTCGTCTATCACGTCGTTCTTGTTGCCGAGGGCGTCGACGCAGTAGTATGCCAGATTGTGCTCGGAGACCTCGCCGAAGTAGAACGGCTCGTCGAGCTCCTTGTCAAGGCAGCAGAACCCGTCATCCCCAATGACGCCGTCGTAGTGCTCCTCGTCGCAGTACATCTCAGTGGCGTCCTCTGCGTCGAGCTCGACCTTGAAGCACACGGTCTCGTGGTCTACAGGATGCGGGTCCGGGTCAACGCACTCGAGCTCTATGGGCGTAAGTATGGTGGTCCTCCAGCATTTGCCGGGCTCCAGGCAGAAGTCATCAAGATCGTAGAACTTCGCGTCAAGGCCGTCCCACGGGGTCTTGGGCTCGCCGACCTCCTTCACGGGGTTCGGCGCGGTGTTGTCCACGAACACGCACTGCTTGTGGCTTGAAGTCTTTCCTACATTGTCAGTGCTGGTTATCTCTATCAGGTGGCAGGACTCGTCCGGTATGCTGAACTCCTCGTACAGTGGGTCATCCATCACGTTCCAGTCGCCTGTGCCGCTTACATCCACCCAGCATGCCTCAACATCCCAGCATGCGCTGTCATCCACCAGGGAAACCCTGTACTCGGTATTTGCTACGCCTGACTTGTGAGGTCCGTCATCCGTAACAGTGATCGTTATCGGAGTAAGGCTGCTTATCCACTCCGCGCCCTCTTCGGTGAAGTAAGGCCTGCCATAATCCTTGTGTATGCCCGGAGGCGTCTTGTCCACGTAGAACGTCTCATAGTCGTATTCCACGTTCATGAGCGCGTCGTGGCACCATATCGTGAGCTCGTGCTCTGACTCTTCGGGGAACGTCACGTCGAACGGCGGCTCGTACGGCCCCATGGTTTTGCTCTCCAAGACGAGCTCGTCGTCGTCCCATACCACATATTCATAATAGCATTCCACTCCGCCGACCGGGTGAGGCTGCGGGTCGTACGCGTCAACGGTTATGGACGTTTCGGTGTCCACGAAGCATATGTCGCCTTCTCCGGGCGGGCAGTCGCCTTCCCACGGCCCGTTCATGGTCTTCTCTATGACAGGCGGCTCGGTGTCGACTATGAAGTATTCCAGGTCTGTCCGGCCAGAATTCTCAAGGGCGTCCTCGCAGTAGAACTCCAGGTCGTGCCAGCAGTCCTCAGGGAAGTTAACCTCTATCGGCTCACCTTCATACACCTCAGAGAACCATTCGCTGTAGGTGGGCTCTCCCTCGAACCCGTCCTTCCAGTTGCTGAACCTCCAGTATATCGTCTTCTCCCCTACCGGGTGGGGGACCGTATCGTCCCAGCTGTCGTCGCAGGACAGCCTGATCGGCGTCTGCATCGTAACGTACCAGTCCGGCCCTATAGTGCCGTCCCCGCCAAGGTCGACTTCAACTATCTCTGGCTCCACGCTTCCGCTGCCTTCCGGCGGGCTCTCCGGTTCTTCGTCAGAGTTCACGTAAACGTTCTCAGTGGCTATTATGCCGCCAAGCGCTCCGGAACGGAAGCGTATGCTGCAGATTATCTCGGTTCCGGGCAACACCCCGTCAGCGAGCTCCAGGGTCTCATCGAAAATAACGGTCTCCTCGGCTCCCACGTCCTCGTGCTTCACCGGGTCGAAGGTCACGTCGAGCCCTGCTGCCACGCAGTCCGAGGCGTCGGGAACCACGTCCGTTGTCTCAGTGACTTCGCCTATGGCGTCTATGATAGCATCAACTACGTCGCCAGAACTGACGTCCGTAAGGTGGACGCCGCCGGTCGCGTCGGCTATCCTCGTTGCCTGCCCTGATGTCCCGCCTATGGTGCAGTATGAAGAGTAATCGTACGCGCTCAAGGTCGGGTCGTCGTCAAGCCCGTCATAATAACCGGTGGTGGTGCTTATGGCGATGACGATTATGCCCGCGTCCTCCAGCTCGCTTATGAGGCTTGCCTCGGTTATGTCGCTGCCTTCGCCGGATATGGCCGAGCAGACAGCGTCGTGGGCCGGGGCGTCCCCGAACCACACAACTATCTTGGTCGCGTCCTCGCTGAAGCCCGCCGCGTTTTCCGCAGCTATCTTTTGCAGGGCGTAGAACTGGCCCTCGGAGCCGTCACCGCCTCCGATTGCTGACATCGCGTTTATCGCGGCCGTCACCAGGGTGTCGTCATCCGTGATAACCTGGCGGTTCATGAAAGCATAAATATTATATACTGGATCATACGGGAAGTCCTTGTAGTCGCCAGCGCCGAACCTGGCCTCGATTGAGCCCAGTATTGAAACCATGTCTGTCTTGACCTGGCTTATGGCCGAACCCATGCTTCCCGTGGTGTCCGCAAGCAGGTATATCTCGGGGTCTGCAACCGCCACCGCGCCTGTGGTAACTTCCTTGCGGATGGTCACGGACTCGCCCGGGCCGGTGCTGCCCTCGCCTTCGACAGACGGGTCGCCTACCTCCTTTATCCCTTCCGGCGGCACATTGTCGACGAAAACGCACTGCGCCTTGGTCTCTTCGGTGTTGCCGAACTTGTCAACGCTGTAGTATTCTATGATGTGGCAGGAATCCTCGGGTATGGTGAACGGGCCTTCGTAAACCTCGAACTTGTCGCCCCCCTCCAAAGGATGGCAGTAATCATACGGGTTCCAGCAGGCCATCTCGCCCTCGCCCTCAAGAAGCGTAACCCTCCAGTAGGTCTCTTCAGTGCCGACCTTGGCGTCCTCGGCCTCAAGGGTTATCGGGGTATCGCTGGTTATCCACTTGGGGTATCCGCCCTCTGTGTCCACGAGCGGCTCTCCGTACTTCTTTTCAGTCACCGGAGGCAGTGAATCCACACGGAACGTCTCGACGTCCTGGACCATCTCGTTGCCCAGGGCGTCCTTGCAGTCCACGACAAGCGTGTGCTCGGAATCCTCTGTGAATATTATGTCAACGCCTTCCTCGCCGAAAACGCCCCTCTCTATCGGCTCGTCCATCCACCATACAACGTAGCTGCAGGTAACGTCATCAACGGCGCAGATGTCCCCGCCGTCAGCGACATCAATCCTGACGCCGTTCTCTGCGCTGTCCTTCACGAAGCATTCGTCATCAGGCCCCTCTGGCGGGCAGTCGCCCAGGTGGTCGACGCCTATCATGGTCTTGGTGATGCTGGGAGGTGTGTCATCGACCCTGTAGTACTGGAGGTAGGTCGGCGTCCTCTTTTCAACAGCGTCTTCGCAGTAGTACACCAGATCGTGAACAGAGTCTTCCATGAAAGTGAACTGGTACTTGTTGTTGGTCTCGTGAACTGCATCGCAGCACCACTCGCCTTCCATTGTCCCGCCGTACTCCCTGCAGTATTCGTCTGTCCTGTATCCGTCAGGGTCCTGGTCGAACGATACCTTGTAGCATACCCTCTCGCCTTCAGACGGGTGCGGCTGCTGGTCGTAGCATGAGAACGTTATGTCAGTGCCCTGAGTCACCCAGTGCAGTATCCGCATGTCCTGGCCGTTAAGCTCTATTGATGTAACATATGATTCTGATTTCTCGATCCACCCGTCGACCTCAATCTCCAGCGCGATGACCTTTGTGTCGCCGTCGACGCTTGCGTCAACTGTCCCGGCCTTCCAGTCAGCCAGGCTGCCGTGTATGAAGCCCGGGTCTCCGCAGGGTCCTGCTGGCCCGCTGCCGAGCCACGCGTATGCATCGTCGTCGACAATGCCTTTATCATCAAATGTGTTTATGCTGCCTGTCGGGTAAGGCGCGTCGTCGCAGTCTTCGGAATCAACCTTGGCGTACTCGAAAACGAGTGCGTCGTCACCTGCCCCGTCCTCGTCAAAGTCCAGGATGACGTCAACGTGCGGCATGTAGCCGGCGGTCACGTATGCGTCCCACATTATAGTGTATATATCCTTAAGCCTGAATGAATCAACCGGGATGTAAATCCTGCCTTCGTTGCTTGGCGGATAAGCTTCTATCAGGTCGGCCTGCAAGCGTATGTCTCCGCCAAAGTCGCCGCCTTCTGCAATCTCGGCGACCGCGTCACCTGTCGTGGACAGCTCGTACGAAACGCCTGTGCCTTCGTCGGTTATCTCCGGCTCCCCGACATCCTTTTTCAGCTCCGGCGGCGTCTTGTCAACGAAGAAGCAGTTTGCATTAACTTCTTCCGTATTACCTACGCCGTCTATGCTGTAATATTGAAGTATGTGGCAGGATTCTTCTTTTTTCTGTATTGGCTCTGTGTAGACCTTCCATTGGAATTCGGCCTCGCCATCAAAACAAATCTCATCTATGTAATTTTCCACACAGGCTACAGAATCCGGATTTTTCGGTTCATATTCACATTCGGCCTGTGCGTCAACCACGCATTCTGTTGAAGGTGAAGGGAAAACCGACTCGCATGCCTCTTTCGGATTCCAGCACGGTTCTTCACCAAGTCCGAAATCCTCGGCCAGAACGTTCAGGTACAATATCTTGTCAATGCCTGCATCATGCGGCCCCTCATCTCTGTCGCAACCACCGGGACAGTCGGTAGCCTCAAAGCTGATTGTTGTCACGCCGTCAATCCACTCGGCACCTTCCTCAATCTTCTGCGGTCCGTTGAATGATTTGGTTGTAACAGGGGGTGTCTTGTCAACACATATGTCAATCATAACCGGTACCCAATTCTGTTGCAGGTCCCTTGGCTCAGTCCTCATAACACGGCAGCATTCCGTATCCGGTGAGTCCATGGTGAACGAAAAAGAGTCTGTTTCGTCAGGCGCGATTGCAAAACCTTCTTGTGCATTCCACTGGCAATATTCTCCGAACTGGTTGGTTCCATAGAAAGGGCCATACCAATTATCCTTCGGCTCGCATATCAAATCGTCAAAATCCCCGGATTCGTAAACACGGAATTCGTGAACATCGTGTCCCTCACCCGCGAGAACGGTTGCTGTAAAGGCCTGGTCATTCTTCCCGCTGGCGGTTATATTCGGTATAACAGTTACTTCTGATTCATGCACAGCTAGAACAGGAAGAACGTAAACTGAGAAAGTTACGGCGAGCAGAACCAACACTGTCAGCAAAGAACCAATCTTTGCAATCCCCGTCGCCCCCATTCTTTTCGTAATATCCCACCCAAATCATATATGACAAAATAAACTAACAATGATAATTGGAAATAGGTTTTAAATAGTTTTGTTTTTCGCAGTACCCCCGTAATGCTGTTTTTCTCCTGCGCCTGCCACGAAAACGCGGATTAAGCTCGACATCAAGCTTAAATTTCTTTCGGTCAATTATCTAACGCATTACCGTTGTGCGGGCAAAAAGCGACAAGCATGCCTGTTCTGTAATGCGTCCGGGGGGACTAAGGCAACCAGTGATAGCATGATACCTGTCCAGGTCCGGATTACGAAGAAGCTTCTTGAAGAGCTTGACAAGATTCTGGAGGAAGGCATATACTCGAGCCGCTCCGAGATCATAAGGGACGCGCTGAGAAAGCACATCAACGGGTTTGGCGGCAAGGGCAAGCAGCCTGTTTCCTAATAGAAGGGACAAGCATACAAAAATTTTACTGGTCGGCGCGCCATATAATATAGTATAATACAGAGGCACAAAGGCAAAAATGCCGATATTGCAAATATTACAAAAACGATAGCTTTTTATTACTTGAACGTTATTAATAATCATGAATCAGAACAATGACCAGAATGACATATTCGTGCACCCTACGGCTGTCATAGACGAAGGAGCGCGGATAGGCAAGGGCACAAAGGTGTGGCATTTCGCGCATGTCAGGGGAAGCGCCAGGATCGGCGAGAACTGCGTAATAAGCAAGGGCGTCTACGTCGACAAGAACGTCGAGATAGGCAACAACTGCAAGGTGCAGAACTTCGTTTCGGTTTTCGACAAGGCGGTCATCGAGGATGATGTTTTCATAGGCCCGTCTGTCACTTTCACAAATGACCTGTACCCCAGGTCGGCCTGCGAATGCGGCACGGAAAAGACAACGATAAAGAAGGGCGCGTCAATAGGCGCCAACTCTACCCTGCTGACCGGCATAACCGTCGGCAGCCACGCAATGGTGGGCGCGGGCAGCGTGGTTACGAAGGATGTGCCGGACCACGTTCTGGTTTACGGCAACCCGGCAACGCCGCGGGGCATAGTTTGCACGTGCGGCAAGAAGCTGGGCAAGCCGGAGTCCAGGGACAATGGCACGGTTTCTTTCAAATGCGAATGCGGCAAAGCGGCCAGCATGCCCGCCAGCATCTACGAGCAGGCAGCGGGCAGCGTAAGGGGGACTGAAGGTTCATGATACACATAGCAAAGCCGGTGATGGGAGAGGCCGAGAAGAAGGCGGTAATGGCTGTGCTTGATTCGGGCATGATCGCGCAGGGGCCTGCGGTAAAGCGGTTCGAGGAGGCGTTCGCCAAGTACATCGGCGTGAAGCACGCTGTTGCGACGAATTCCGGAACCAGCGCCCTGCACGTGGCTCTGCTCGCCAGCGGCATAGGGCCGGGTGACGAGGTCATAGTGCCTGCTTTCACGTTCATAGCAACGTCCAACGCAGTGCTCTTCACGGGCGCGAGGCCCGTCTTCGCCGACATTGACGCGGACAGCTTCAACATAAGCGTTGAGTCCGTAAAGGAAAAGATCACCCCGAAGACCAGGGCAGTCATTCCGGTTCATCTTTACGGCCAGCCGTGCGACATGAAGGAGCTTGTCGGCCTTTGCGAAAGCAGGGGCATCAGGCTCATCGAAGACGCGTGCCAGGCCCACGGCGCGGAATACAACGGCAGGAAGGCCGGCTCTTTCGGGACGGGCGTGTTCTCGTTCTATCCCACCAAGAACATGACGGCATCGGAAGGCGGCATGATAACGACCAATGACGACGGTGTCGCGGCCAGGGCCAGGACGATAAGGAACCACGGCCAGAGCGAGCGGTACCGGCACGACGTTCTTGGATTCAACCACAGGATGACCGACGTTTCGGCAGCCATCGGCATGGCGCAGCTGGAAGGGCTCGAAGGCATGAACAGCAGGCGCATAAGCAACGCATCATTCTTCAGCAAGGAGCTCGCCGGCCTGGAGGGCATCAAGACACCCTCAACAAAGGAAGGCCGCAAGCACGTGTTCCACCAGTACACCATAAGGGTGCTGTCCGGCAAGAGGGACCGGCTTAAGCAGTTCCTTGAGGAAAAAGGCATCGGCAGCTGCGTGTACTACCCAATCACCAACAACAGGCAGAAGCTGTACACTGACCTGGGCTACGGCAATGAGAGCCTGCCTGCCAGCGAGCAGGCGTGCAAAGAGGTGCTGAGCATACCCGTTCATCCTCAGCTCGGGAAGCAGGAACTCGAAGCCATCGTATCTGCAATAAAGGAGTTCTGCAAGGAGGGAACCAAGCGCTGAGCACTGCATGGGCAAACAAAGGTTTATAAAGACAGGCTTCATATTTAAGTTGGGCGCAAGCCCGCTATCGGGGTGCAATAACCAATGCGTTCGGGGCGAAACGAAAGGGATGGGAAGGAGCATTTCAAGTATGCTGAACGCAGCAGTGATCGGCGTGGGAAGCATGGGCAAGAACCACGCAAGGGTTTATTCTGAGATAGACGGCGTGAATCTCGTAGCTGTTTCTGATTCAAGAAAAGATGTATGCGACAGTGTCGCAGGCCAGTTCAATGCAAGGGCTTATACCGATTACGGGGAGATGCTGGAGAAGGAGAAGCTTGACATCGTGAACGTGGTCGTGCCGACCATGATGCACGAGCAGGTCGCGCTGGACGTCATCGGAGCGGGCGTGAATGTTTTCGTTGAAAAGCCCATATCGTACAACATCGAGAGCGCGCGGAAGATCATCGATGCCGCCAAGGCCAGAAAGGTCAAGCTCACCGTGGGCCACATCGAGCGGTTCAATCCGGTGGTGATGAAGATAAAGGAGCTGCTGGACAGGGGCGTGCTGGGCAACGTGTGGAGCGCGACAATAACGAGGAAGGGCCCGTTCCCTGACAGGATAAGGGACGTGGGCGTTGTCATAGACCTGGGAGTGCATGACATCGACATCATGCGCCATCTTTTCGGCACCGAGATAATAAGGATATCAGCCGAGACCGAGCGCAGGATACACACCGACCACGAGGACTACCTGAACGCCATACTGCGGTTCGAGAGCGGGGTTGTGGGCGTCATGGACGTCAACTGGCTTACGCCGGTCAAGATACGCCAGATACACATAAGCGGCGAGAAGGGCATGCTTTCCGGGGACTACATAAAGCAGGAGCTGACCTTCTACAGGAACGGCAATTCCGGCGAGGTGGAGAACATCCGGATCGAGAAGAAGGAGCCGCTGAAGACGGAGATAGAGGCGTTCAGGGACTGCGTTACGCAGGACAGGCATCCCGCGGTCAACGGCATTGACGGGCTCATCTCGCTCGAGATGGTGCTGAACATACTCAAGGCCGCGAAGACCAAGAATTCCGTGAATTGCAATGGGAACGGGAAGCCGGCGGAGCAGGAGAAGGGCGGGTGATTGGCATGGTCGTGATTGTTCTGGGAATCGGCGAGGTAGGCAGGCCCCTGCTCGAGATTATCATGGATAAGCATCCCGACGCCATGGGCATAGACCTGGAGCCGGTCGAGGTCAAGGGCAGAGTCGAGGTCATGAACGTGTGCTATCCGTGGCATGACGGCTTTGCGAAGACCACGCTCGACTACATAAAAAAATACAAGCCCGAACTCGTGATAATCAATTCGACCATCATGCCGGGCACGACCCAAAAGATAGCCGATCAGGCAGGCGTCCCGACAGTCTATTCCCCTGTCAGGGGCCTGCACCGCAGGATGAAGGAGGACATGCTCTTCTATACGAAGTTCATCGCCTCTCCTGACAAGGAGGCGCTGGACAAGGCCAGGCAGTTCTTCGAGGGGCTTGGCCTCAAGACCAGGTCGTTCGACAGGTTCGAGACCGTGGAGCTCATGAAGCCGCTCAACACCACGTATTACGGGCTGCTGATCGCCTGGGCGCAGGAAGTGAACCGCATCTGCAGGGAGTTCGGGGCGAAGTACGAGGACGTCATGGAATTCGCCAAAGAGGTCAACGAGCGCGGCATATCCAGGCCTGTTATGGAGCCGGGCTTCATAGGCGGGCACTGCGTCATGCCCAACATAGCGCTTCTCAAGAAGGTCCTGAAGTCGGACTTCCTCGACGCCATCGAGCGCTCCAACGAGAAGAGGAAGCAGGAGCTGGACGAAGATGGCAGTAGCGCCGGTAAATAGCCGGGAATGCCTTCAATGCCTCCGCAGCTTTAATAAATAAAGACCAATTCTAAATAGATAAGCATGAAAAAGCCTGAGGCATTGAAGAAGGCCGGGCAGGCCGCGGGCAGCCCGGACGAGACAAGGATACTGAAATACGTCATAGCGGCGGCGATAGTGATAGGCATAGTCACCGCTGCCGTCATACTGTTCATAGCCGGCAGCGAATCCTATTCAGCCCTTTACATAGAGTCGTATTCGAACTACGCGGAGGACGGGTTGGTTTCCTTCGCGTACGGCGTGGACAAGTTCGGGCCGGCAACCGCCTCGTACATGTTCAAGGTGTTCATAGAAGACGAGGCCATGTACTCCGAGGATTTCGTGCTGGAGCAGGGAACCAAGAAGGGCAACGTATCGTTCCCGGTGACCCTGGATGATTACGAGCTGCCCGTGAAGGTGAGGCTTGTTTTGAGGGAAGAAAGGGAAGGCGGCGGGGTTGCCGCTTATGAGACGTATTTCTGGCTCAGGGGAGCCAAGTAATATTGAATGGAACCCAGTTATAATATAGTATATAGGTGAAAGCATGGACGTGCTGTTTCATTTCGTGATGTCATTCGCCGGCGGCTACGTGCTGCTGAAGGGCATAAGGTCGGGCAGGTATTTCGGCTGGGGCAAGCTGTTCTTGCTGAGCTTTCTCGTTGGCATGATAGACCTTGAGCACCTCACCAACCATACCCCGGAGAACGTGCTCACGCACAGCCTGATTTTCATGTTAGGCCTGCCGCTGCTGCTGTTCCTTGCGTTCAGGTTCGCTGACAGTAGGATCAGCAAGAGCGGTGAAAAGGATGAGAGGTTCAAGGGGCTCCAGGCCTACAGCCTGGTCGCGATGGTCATGCTCATAGGCCACCTGCTCGCTGACATGATAAGCGGCATATACGGCATTCCGCTGCTCTACCCGTTAAGCACAAGGCTATTCCTGCTGCCGTACTCGTGGAACATAGCGTACAGCGGCTCGTACGTGATAGCGAACGAGGGCATTGCGGTCGCGCTCTACTTCGCGCTGGTTTTCATATGCGTGATTGCGCACAAGCGGTTCAGCAGGAAAGGCTGAAACAGAAAAACGAGTGCAAAAAACAATAAAGCAATAAGTAAAAAGGCTAAATAAAAATAACAGTGGAAGGCCTTCCGCTAAGGAAAGCCTTTCCGTTATTGGCCTACATGATCCTTCTCTTTGCCGATGTGTGCGCAAAGCCGAGCACCAGCCCGATTATTGCCACAGGCAGCAGAGCGAACAGGAACTCGGGTGCTGGTATGAAGTCGTTCCCGCACTGGTCTGATATATGAAGCTGGTTCATGCCGACGTTACCGGGGTCTCCGACCATGCTCTTCGGTATGGCCACCTCGACCACATAGTTTGTGTAGCTGTTATCGCTTATGCCCGTGTCGACGTATGCTCCCGTTGCAGAACCTGTCTTACTGGAACCGGACTTGAATATCGTGGGCTTAACGTCGGGAAAGTAAACCGAAGGTTCCCAATCCGGCATATAGTAAATGTCGAACTGAGTCAGCCAGTTCTTCCCGAGCTTAACTCCGTATTCGTATCCGTCTTCTCCTGTGCTGAAGTCGCTGTCCAGGTTAAGTGCCAGGTCTCCTGGCCTGTTGTCGTCGCCGACGGCATCTTCCTTGACTGAGGTCACTACCAGTGCGTATATGCAGTCGCTCTCGTCGTCAAAGTACAGGGCCTCCATGTCGTAGTTCTCGCCGCCGTAAGGCTCCACTGTCCAGAACCCGTCCTTGTGCTGTATCTGCGGCTCGTCATACGGGGCATAGGTGCTTCCTGAACCCCTTATGTGAACCCCTGTTATGCCTCCATAACTCGGGTCCCTGTTGTCTTCAACGACAAAGGTCACTCCTGTGTTCGGCAGCCAGTTGCTTTCGACGGACCAGTCATTGCTGAGGTCAAGCCCCCAGTCGCTGGGGTCGCCGTCGATGGTGTATTTGCCGCACGTTGCTGCTGAAGCTGTTGCTGTTGCCATTGCCATCACTAGCAAAGAAACTGCTATTGAAACCAATAATTGGTTTTTCATACCTATTATATTGAACAATAGTTTTTTAAAGGAGTATGTTTCGCACTACTGGCGTAGTGCGTTCGCAGGCATAATTGCCCCGTAAGCAAAGCACTTGAGTACGCCAGAGGTACTCGTTCAAAAGTGGCCGTTTTTTGCTGACCTGTAGCTGAACCCGAGAACAAGCCCGATTATAATCAGCGGAAGCGCGAAGAACGCGAACTCCGGAGCCGGTATTGGCTCTGTTTCGCATGACGGGGATTCGAAGCAGTCGTAGTCGTCGCAGTCGACCGTGCCGTCGCAGTCGTTGTCCAGCCCGTCGTCGCAGGTTTCCTGTCCCGGCTCGGCAGGCTCGCACGTGTCCATGAACTGGCCTTCGCTGCAGTATGTCTCGCCTTCGGCCGCGCACTGCCCGATGCCGCAGGTTGTAGGTATGGGCTCTATGCCCTCGTCCACCTGGTCGTTGCAGTTGTCGTCAACGCCGTTGCAGGCTTCGTCCGCGCCCGGGTTTATGGCCGGGTCTCCGTCGTCGCAGTCAGTCCCTTCCGGGCACGTGACCGCGTCGTATCCGTCATAGCCGTCCGAGTCAGCGTCAGTGCATTCAATAATAATGGTGGGAGTGAAAGAGGCCGGGCCCGGTGTTGACCAGCCTATCTGGGTCCTGGGACCGGCAGCGGGCGGGCCTGTGGGTGCGGGCGGGTCGCCGTTCCCGCTGGCGGGGGGCGTTTCGTTGGCTGGCTCGAATGCCAGGGTTTCGTTTTGCCCGCTCAATGTTGAGGAGCCGCTGTCAGGGATTTCCTGCCAAACCACTATGGCAGCGTCCACTGACATCTTTATGCCTGCAGCTGCAATCAATGCCAGAATCGTCAGTACTGTTATTATTATCTTTTTGCTGGGTTTTCGCTTCTTCATAGTGATAATATATACATAAGTTTTATAAACACGTCTGTAGTGAAAAATGTGATACTAGATACTATTTAGTGTATGTCTGGATGTTCAGAAAAAACTACATGTACCTTTTTGTTGCGGATTTGTAGCCGAACCCGAGAACCAGGCCGACTATCACCAGCGGAAGCGCGAAGAACGCGAACTCCGGCGCGGTCGTGTCGTGTTTCGGGCCCTTGATTTCTGAGCCTGTGTATATGTCGCCGCCAGCTTTGATGCCGACTTCCTTGTATTCTGCGGAGCATTCCTTTACCTTGAAGAAGAATGATGCGCATTCGCCGTCATCAAGGCCTGTGTCGAATTTCAGCCCTGTTATGCCGGTTGTCGGGTCTTCGCCGTATTCGGTCTGGCAACCTATGTCAGGCTCTGTCCAGCATTCTATGTCCTCGTTGGTCGTGCCGACGCAGGACTCGATTATCCAGTGGCTTATTGCGGGGCTCTCGCCCGAGCAGACGTAATACTCCCAGGTGCACAGGCCGTCTTCTGGCCCGCTAACGCCGATGAACTGGATAGAATGGTCGCCGTAGTACACGCCGCCGGTAGTAGCCATAACGAGCGGGCTGGCAAAAATCATCAGGAATGCTCCAAGCACTGCCGGGACCATAAGCTTCATTTTATTCATGCTATAAATATGATGCAAAGATTTATAAACCCATTGGTAAGATTCAAAAAGGATTAAATGCTTCTGGCCAATAATAAGCGTGGTTGTTTGCATGGACATGATGTGGAACGTCTGGAAAAAGACTGGCAGCAAGACGGGTAGCAGGACAGGCAGGGTCGTGACGGCGTGGTTCTTGGCCGTCCTTGTGCTGCTGCTCGCATGGTTCGTGCTGTCGCCGCCAAGCCTTAGCGCGCACCTTGCGGTCTTCATATGGATCTTTTCGGGCCTTGTAGTGCTCTTTCTGGCAAGGAAAGGTGATTTAGGCAAGACCATAAAAGATTGGGAGATGTACGCGGCATTCGCGCTGGGCATCTTCTTCTGCATACTCAGTTTCTTCTGGGTGCAGATAGGGCTGGGCAACCCGCCCTATTCGATAGACGATTTCTCCATACTGCTTTCGGGCGTGACCCTGATCCTTTTCAGCGCCATGAAGCACAGGAGGCTGCTGCTGGCGAGCGCGCTGCCCCTGGTGGCTGTGGTGGCCTTCCAGGTCTATGACAAGACCAAGGCCGGGATAGAGGCCCTGGCAGAACCGCTCATACCTCCTGTTTCCTACCTCAGCATATCCATGCTGAACCTGCTTGGCGTCGGTGCTGTTGCAGACGGCAACCGCATCATGCTCACAAGCCTGCAGGGCAAGGCTGTCGGGATAGTGCTGGTGTTCGACTGCACGGGCGTGGAGTCAATGGCCACCTTCCTGCTGGCCGCTGCCATCGTTTTCTACCTGTTCAGGGACATGCCGAAAAGGAAGAAGGGATTGTTCCTTGCAGTAGGCGTCATAGGCACTTACATATCCAACATACTGCGCGTGGTGGTGATAGCCCTGAGCGGGTACCACTACGGGCCGACCGGCATGATCGAGCTCACGCACCTGCATTCCGGATGGATGATATTCACGGCCTGGATGCTGGTTTTCTGGTACGCCTTCTTCGCTTCCTACATGAAGGGGCTGAAGAAGAAACAGCAGCACAGGAGACCCGGCAAGCCCGCGAAAGGCGCGAAGTGAACTGAAACCAACGGGTGTGTTTTTATATAATTCACTACTACATAATGACTATGAAAGCCATGAAAGCGCTGGTCACGAACGCCGATGACTGGATGAGCCTTGCAGCCATCAGGTCGCTCGGCAGGCACGGCGTAAAGGTCACTGCCGCGTCCCACCTGAACAAGTCAATGGGCTTCCATTCCAAATACTGCGCGCAGCGCGCTTACTACCCTGACCCGAAAAAGGCCGGTAACAGAGTATCGGATCACCTGCTGAAAATGGTCAAGAAAAACGGGTTTGACGTGTTCTTGCCAGTTGGCGAGGACGCGCTCATACCTGTAATGAAAAGCCGGGACAGGTTCAGCCCGCACGTGAAGCTGCCGTTCCCTGATTTCATGACAATGGACAAGGCCGATGACAAGTCCAAGACCTTCAAGGAAGCCGTGAAAGCAGGCCTTGCAATACCCAAGACCCTGTTCATGGAAGACCTTAGTGATGTTGGCAAGGCCGTAAAGAAGCTGGAATTCCCCGTTGTCATAAAGCCGTACAGGGGCTGCGGTTCAAGGGGCCACGTTGTTCTGAATTCGCCTAAAAATATTGAAAAAATATTCAGGAGTACGGTCTCCGTTCACGGCCCTTCGATGATACAGGAATACATAAACGGGGACAAGTATTCCGTTAGCGCGCTGTTCGACGGCATGCACAGGCCAGTCAGGGTTTGCGTGCACAGGGTGCTGAAACAATTCCCCTTGTCGGGCGGGCCCCAGATATTGTCCGAAACCGTGCACGAGCCCGGTATAATGGAGTTTGGGCTGAAGATGCTCCGCCACCTGAAATGGTACGGCCTGGCACATGTTGAGATCGTTGTTGACAGGAAAGAAGGGAAGCCCAGGATGATTGAAATAAACCCCAGGGTTTACGGCTCTGTCAGCCTTCCGATTGCGGCAGGTGTCGACTATCCGTGGCTGCTTTTCAGGATGGCTGTGGGCGAAGAGATAAAGCCTGACCTTTCATACAGGGCCGGCGTCAGGTGCAGGCTGCTGTTTCCGGGCTGCTTCCGCCATCTCGTACGGGTCATGTTCGGCGTGCAGAACAGGGGCGGCTTTGACTGCCCTAGCAGAATGAGTACGCTCGCCGATTTCTTCAAGTTCTACGGCAGAGACCTTCACTATTTCATACTGTCAAAGGACGACCCCATGCCGGGGACGTTCACAGTGATTAACTACCTTTACGGCATGAGGCTTGGCAAGATAAAGAGATTCATCTTCGGCGGCGGAATCAGAAGGCGGGCTTGACGGCCCTGCCAAATCCCTACATGTCGTTCCTAAGCACGTATATTATTATTGCTATGATTATTATTAGAATCGCGATTCCGATGTACAGGAAAGTGTCTGTGCTTGGAGAAGGTATCTGCTCCCCCCTGACCTGTTCCTCGTCTTCTGCGTAAATGATGTTGAGCTTTGTTTTATGGACCTTGCCTGAAAAATCGGAGCTGACCGGCCGCAGATTTATCTGCATGTTCCCGCTGCCGGCCTGCGGAGGTATGTTCAGACTCACGTTGAAATCCAGTATTCCCGGCGTTGCGCCGGGCCTCTTCTCTATCGAGTACCAGCTGCTGTCGATGCCGTCCAGCTCCATTTCAACACTGTTCGGGTCGCAGCTGGTTTCCACTGTTATTATGAAGCTGCCAGATTCGCCCTTTCTTATGTTGAGGTTTTTGGGGAATATGGAGATGTCGAGCTTGTCGCAGCACGGCTCCTGCTCAACGGGCTTGTCCAGCTCTGTGCCGCAGTTGTTGGCGTCGGTGCAGGCCCTTGTCTTGATGGCGCTGACGCACACCGACCAAGAGCCGCATTCCCAGGACTCCTCGCACGTTTCCGGCTGCGGGCCGGGCTCCTCTGGAACATCCACGTCAACTATGTCATCGTCCGTGACGTTATCATCGTCTGTCTCGTTGCCTCCGTCCCCTGATTCGCCTGTCGCGTATATCTCGAACACGTGCTCTGAAAGCGCGGTGGTTATGGCAATGTCCTTGTTCGAGTTCTTCAACACCCAGTTTGTGTAAGCTGCACCGTCCCTCTTCACCGCGTATGCGGATGACGGGTCGAGGTTCTTGAGCGTAATTATCGCTGTGCCTGAGCCCTTGACCCTCATGGTTATGTTGCTGTTGCCGTCCTCGTATGACACCAGCACAAGCTCCGGAACGACTGACGAGACCGAAAGCCTGTCAGAGCCGGAGTATGAGAACGCTGTCCCGCTCCTCATGAAGAAATACTGCAGTCCCCCAGAAACGGCCCTGCTGAACGCCAGTTCCGCGTTGGTTGTCATGACGTCAGCTGAAATGGTCTCCCCGTCGGATACGCTCATTATGTCAGTGACCGCCCCCCTTGTCAGCCTGGTCGCGTAGTCGTTGCCGCCGGAGCCGCCGGTAATCTGTACGTTGGTTATCGCAGGCCTGGTATCTGTTGAATTGGTTGGATAGTAGACTGTTAGATATTTTACGTCAGCGCCGCTCTGCTTCACGTTCGCGACCGGTATGTACCACTCATAACCTACCCCATAGTTGCCGAAATGAATGGTGCCGGAAACTATGTCCGTGTCCGATGCCGGGTTAAGGCGGACAGTCAGGTTAACTGCTTCTGAGGTGGTGTCCATGTCGTTCGTTTCTGACCGGGTTTTCCATACTATTTCCTGCGCGCTTGAATGGGTTGACGGCACGAAGGCCTCGGAACCCTGGGTCCTGTCATACCATGATGTGTCTGTCCCGTCTATCATGAGGTTGCCCCACGCGTAGTTGTCAGCGTCTCCCGAACCCCCCACGTTGCCGTTGGTCTCGCCAAAGGGTATGACCATAGCGTAATCCCTTGAAGAATCAGAAACCAGACGATCGCTCACCACCACATACTCTCCAGCAACCATCATTATCCCCCTGGTCCAGTCAAAGGTAAAGGGCAGCGCTGCAGTATAGCTTGCGCTTCCTGTCATGTTGACGAAATCCGAAACCGTCATGCCGCCTTCGGCGTAATCCAGGGACCCGGAATTCAGCGTGCTGGTGATCTGCGATGGGTTGTCCATGTCGCCGTAGGTGCCTTTCGCTCCCCTGTATATGGCCTTCCACTGGCCGCCCCAGGAGCAGGTCGGGCATTTCACCAGCATGGTGGTGAAGCCGGCGCGGCCGATATAATCGGCCTGGTCCAGGAACCTCTCGTCCCCCCTTCTCGCGACCAGATACGCACCCTTTGCCCACATGTCAAAAACGAGCTGTGATATGGTGTCCGACGAATGGCCCGACATGGTGTGATTGTCTGGTGCCGTGAAGAACACGTACAAGTCTTCCTTGCCGAATCCGCTCCGTAGGACTGCTGCAGTGTTTTCCGGGAAGAAGTACGTGCCGTCTGAAAAATGAGAGTGTGCTGCTGACTTGTCGTAGCCCAGGAGCAGGTACGAGTACCCCTTCATGTCCCCTCCGGCGCCCTGGCCGTTGTCGTTTCCCCTGTAGCCGCGCTGCTGTATTATTGAATAGTTCACGAACCAAGTCCCTGCCTTGTATTCTTCCTCGTCTTTGTCGAACATGAGGTAGTAGTTTATCTGGGGGTACCATGGGGAACCATAACTGGTTGCTATCTGTGGGTACTGGCCGGTCGGGTAAAGAGTCCTAAGGATGAAGGTGCCGTAACCGTAAGCCAGCGGATACACGTCTGCCAGGTTGACGCCAAATGTCGACTTGTACAGTGCCATGAAGTACGATGTCGTGGGGGCGTGATAATCCTGGTAGCCCGAGCCCTCCTCCCAGATGCCGTCTTCGTTGACCTGTATCTGCAACAGGGATTCGGGCGCGCCAACGAGTTTGGAACCTTCTTCGAAAAGGTCCCTTTCGACGAACTCCACTATCTCGTCCATGCTTTCTATGTCCTGGTACTGGCCATCGTAATCCAGAAGTGCCATAGTGCACACGCCGATACCTCCTTCCATTGCCAGCTTGCCTGTCCCCCAGTCGCCGAAATTGAAGGCAGTCGTCCTGTCCCCGCCGCCGTGGTAGTTGTATATCTCCTTGGCCAGCAGGTACGCATCCTGGCACAGCCTTGCAAGCTTGTCCCTAATCGCCGGCAGGAAGCTGGTCCCGTGAGTCTCGTCATAGCTTTTGATGTAATCGAAATTAAGCTCGTAGGCAATGCCGTATCCAACCAGAACGTCGCCCCAGTTGGCACCCGAATCCTCGACGCTCCCGCTGTAATCCGCGTTCGCCGGGTAGACTGTATGGGTCCCGCCCGCTCCTTCGGCTGTGTTGCCGGCGTTGCTCCTGTTGGCCCAGTTCCAGTCGCCGTCACCTATGTAAGAAAGTGCCTCCATGGCCTTGTTCTGGTACTCGCTGTCGTCGTGTATGTTTCCGTACAGGCTCAGCCTCAGGGCGTATTCCGCCTTTATGTGCTCGGCCGCCGTGCTGCTCGCGTAATCATAGCTTAAGGCAAGGCCTGCGTCCGACTGCAGAGAGGAGTCCCAGGAAGAGTAAGGCTCCTGACCGGAATGGGTGTTTACCGGAGCCTCTGAAAAATCAGTCACGTAGAAATACGGATGATCCAGAATGTACTTCACTGCCTTGTTGTTGTGGGTCATGCCCTCCGAGCCACTGGGAACTACCTCTGCCTCGACCTTTATCAGGTGCCCGCCGCCGAAGTCCGCTGTGTACGTAAAGGTGAAATTGGCGCTGGAGCCCTTTGGTACAGGGGAACCTGAGGATGTCTGGTAAAGCGCGTCATTGACGTAGAGCTTCACGGCGGCATCGCTCTCATCAGCGCTGCCCGTGTTTTCCACCTCCGCGGTTATCTGCAGGCCGTCGCCGTTGCTGATGTCGTACATGGGCTTGCTGAAATGCAGGCCGCTCGGCTTTATCACGAGCTCGGGAGCGATTGAGATTGTTGATGTCGTGAAATTCACCCAGCCATCATTTCCTATGTAAGCCATTATCCTGTCATCTCTTAGCGTGTTGTCGTAATGTATCTGCTCGTCTGTTGTGAATCCTGAAACAGTCCACGGAGCGAAATCAACCATTTCTCCGTCCCTTGATATATTAATATTGTAAAGAAGGAAGCCTGTCCTGTAGCCTTTGAACGCAAGGGTTATTTTCCCGCCTTCGGGGTCGTAGCTGCTCAGGTTGACCGTTTCCAGGCCGTAATGGTAGTCCTGGCCTATCGTTGGATATGATTTCGCGAGGTCATTATTCACATACACGTAAATGGCTGCGTCATTGTCCTTCACTGATGAACCTCTTGCCCAGGGCATGGTGTCCCTTTCGACGAAGCTGAGCGTCCATTCCTCTGCGCCCGCGTTTGATGATAACAATATAAAACACGCCATGAAAATGAACACCAACAGACCCGATTTAACCATTACAACGCCTCCTGTTAATTATCTAAGCATTTACGGTATTTAATGGTTAGATTAATAATTTAAGTAGGAACAATATTCAGGACCATGATTATAATGTCAGGAAAAACGGCCAGTAAAAGAACGAATGGAGGTGCTTTCAGCGCAATCTCCAAAGGCCTAGACTCGATGAAAGCCGGGGGGATAGCAGAGGACAGGCTGATTATAATATTGATAGCTTCCGTGTTTTTCCTGGCCTATATCCTGCCCGTCATAATGTATCCGATGCCTACCGGAACCGATGTCTATACCCACATGTTCTACACGGAGAATATGGCGGGCACTGATTCCCTGGACGGGTTCTATAGTACCTGTTATCAGGAAGGGTTCATCGGCTGCGACTATCCGTTCGGGCTGTGGCTGTTCGGATCTGTCACATCAAAGATAACGGGCGTCGGCATCTTCGAGCTTTCTTACATACTCCCGCTTGTGGTTCTCGCCGGAACCGTTCTGCTCTTCTACGCCTATTCGGGGGTGTTCCTGAAAACCAAAAGGCTCGCGCTTTTGTCCGTGCTCTTCCTCGTAACCATGCCGAACATATCCATCTCTGCCCTGGGCTACGCGCCTTCCATATTCTCCATACCCATATTGCTTTCCATACTGTATCTTACCCTGAAGGAGGACATGCAGCTCAGCAAACGGATCGCGCTGATGGCCATTTTCATACTGTGCCTTGTCATAACCCACACCGGCACGTACATATTCCTGCTTTCGTTCGTCATGATTTACCTTCTGTTCTCGGCGATACTGTGGGGCAAGCTAGAGAAGCACATGTTCATACTGCTCATCAGCATGCTGGTCATCTATGCCATAGGCGCCTGGCTTTTCCCGTACGTTCAGTCGCAGTACACGGACAAGGCAAGGCTTTTCATAACCATTGGGGATTTCTTTTCTGGCGGTCTCGGTCTCGGGTTCATGAGCCAGCTCAGCGAGCTGTTCTACCAGAGGGTGTTCGTCGAGAGGAGCATAGTTGACGCGGTGTTCTGGTCAGCGTTCTTCTACGCGATAATCGAGCTCATAGTGTTTGTCCGTTCAAAGGTCCCGAAGATTGACTTCAAGAAGAAGGTGCTCAACCCGAAGCGGCCGGCCAAAATCGGTTCCAAGTCCATGGCAGTAACCATACCTATAATAGGTGAAATAAGGAATATCTCCCACTCGGTGATTGCCACGCCCGTCTGGATAGGGCCGGTCCATTCCCTGCTTTCTGTCATAGGCATATTCAGGCTGAAAAGGAAGGGGATAACGGTGCTTTTGTCAGTAATCGTTGTCGCGCTCATACCAGGGGCGCTGCACACGGGGGCGACCGGCGCCCTGAGGGAGATATTCTATCTGATGATAATAATACCGATAGTTTCTGCCCTGGGATTCGAATACCTGGAAAACAAAATCAGGGGGCGCTTCAGCAAAAGGAAGAAGCGCGCCATACTGACGGCTTTCCTTCTGGTAGTTCTTGTCCCGATAGTGATGCTGCCGACCATAGGCAACATCTATTACAGGCTGGAAATCACAGGGACGGATTACGAAAGGAATGGCATGACGTGGCTTGCGGGTATCGGGAGCCCAGACGAAGGCGTGAGTGGGTACGGCTACAGGCATATGATCAGCACGTATTCCGGCAAGAACGTCCCGGGCTCCACCACGGTTACCTCTGGGTCAGAGACCAGGGTGTTCTCTGACCACCTTAAGAGGATATACTTCACAGAGGGCTCCGAGTCCTACGTTGACAACCTTTACACGAACTTCGACGTCAAGTACCTTATAAGCTCCGAGAAGGTAGCGAATAATCTGGAAGGGGAACCGGGGGAACTGAAAATAAGCAGCAACAAGAACCTCGACAGGATATACGCTACAAGGAATGATTTCTCGATTTACAACTACGTCCCGCCCGAATACCCCATCGCCAGGCAGAAGGAGGTGGGCGGAGCCATGATAACATATGACGAGAACGAGCCCGTGATAGAGGACAAGGGCCTGGATTACGTGATAGAAACGGATTATTACAGGGCAATAGTCAGTAAGTCAGAGCCCGTGATATCTTACCTCGGAACGGGCGACGTGGATTATCTCGGCGACGGGAGCATCGAAGACCTTGCCTCCTTGTACTGGTTCGGCGGTCCGAACGACGGTATGGGGGAGTACGTCTTTTTGTCCGAGCTTAACAATTCGCGCTCTTCCGCAGGGGACAACCAGATAATATACAAGTCCGTGATCAAGGTAGGTGATGACCAGGAGTGGGCCACCGCGATCACCAAGTACACCTTCCATGAGCGGGCAATCAAAAAAGAGGTGATAATAGCCAATGACCGCGCTGATCTGGACGAGAACGCCCAGCTAAGGGTTATATTCAGCTCCCGGCAATTTTCGCCCATGGTGTATTTCAGCTACTATGACGGATTCATGCAGGAGGACAAGAGGATATATCCGTCAGAGGACAGCGTTAAGTTGGGCGATGTCTTTGACAGCATATTCATGAACGACGGCGAGAAGGGTATTTACATCGAATATGGCAGGACCTCGCACTACCCGGACGAGATAATATACAAGGGGTCAACACTGTACAATTACAGCAGCATAAACCTCTATTCAAGGATGTTCCTTGGCCCTTCGGATTCCATGCATGTAACCCAGTTCATAACCGTGGGTGAAGAGGAGACGGCAAAAAGCAACGTCAGGGAATATACTGCCTCGGAGTTGCTGCTCTATCCAGAAGCCAGGGCACCTGTCGTGCTGGCGGGGTATACGGATTCCCTGCGGTCGATGGGGAGTGACGAGCTCTCCCGCGTAACGTACTCCAACAACATGCTAAATACGGGTGGCAGCGTATACACCCTGGGGCTGCCGATGACCAATTATGAATTCTCACTCTACAGGATGAACGATGTCCTGCAGTACAACAGGGACGTGATGGCTTTCGAAGGCTTCTATGATGTCCATTCAAGGCTGTTCGACAGCAGTACGACCCAGCAGAGCAAGATAACCGAGATGAAAAGCGTTTACGCCGATTACAGTAGCAGCGGAGCGGTTATTAACATGAGGGGCCTTGTTCCCAGCGGACTGTACTACAACCTGGACACGATAAGGATACTTGACGAGGAAGATGTTGGCTTCATTGTAGGGACAACAGTCAGGCCGCCCTATATGGGATTCTACGAGAGCGGACTCAGAAACCCGAAATTCGGCTACTACATGGGGCAGGAGACCGGCGTGGTGATACTGCCTGTTTCCTTTCCGACGAGCTCGTCGCTAAGGGAGAATGTGGACACCGAAGAAACCCTGGGGTCTTGGAAGGCCGCCATAGACGCGTGCGTTGACAATGACGAGATGTGCCTGTTCTTGTGGGAACCCGACAGGATAGGCATGCTTCAGTATTCGGACATTGCCGGGGAAGTGGTTGATTACGCGGAGAGCAGGGGGGCCGCTTTCAGCAAGCCGGCCGATATAGAGCAGCACTTCAGGCTCTTGCAAAATGTTTCCGCGGAGATAGCAAACGACGTTGACGAGGTTACGATAAGGGTTCATAACGGCAACGACAAGGATGTCAATGGCATTGGCTTCAGGGTATTCCTGCCCAGGATAGATGGCGACTGCCCGTACAAAACCAACGGCAAAGAGGCCAGGACAGAGGCCCATGGTGGGGAATGCAGGATTTACGTGAGCAAGGACGTTGCCGCAGGCGAAACTGTTATGATTTACGTGGAGCCGGACATAACAAGAAAGACCTTTGTCACCGGTTTCGTGCGCCAGATAGAGGGGGAAACCGTGCTGTATGTGAGTGACTCTGCCGGCGTGCCGGTCGGTGGGGCCAGCGTTTCCGTCGTAGGAAAGCTTTTCAAGACCGACGGCAACGGCACTGCTGAACTGGACATCAAGCGGGGGCTGTACACGGCAAGCATAGAGAAGCCGGGCTTCGAGACGAAAAACATCCAAGTCGATGTAAAGGGAAGGGTGTTCAGCCTGTGGGAAATACCGCCCGAGACCTATGCGTTTTATGTCGTTGTTCTGGGGCTTCTGATAGTCGTGTTCGTTTACAGGGAGATGCTGCATTACCACGCGGTTGACAAATCCAAAAGGGGTGTCTCGGGCTTCAGGAGGATGACCTCTGGCATAAAGGGCTTCTTCAGGAAGCTCCGGAAAAAATGAGCTTAGTTTTTCTTCTTTTTGAAGACGTCTTTCAGTACCTTCCTGCTGGCGTATCCTGTAGTGAACAGCAGGACAGTGTATATCAGCAGCGAAGACACGATGCCGTAAACCATGGGCAGGCCCGTCACGTACAGGAACAGGAACGCAATGGCCGCTGATACGGCAAGTCCCCATGCCCTGCGGAATATTATCAGGAACCCCGAAGGCTCCTTCGACACCAGTATGGTCGCCACGGTGTAAAGAACGGAAAGCACTGCCATGGACACGTATGCGCCGAAAAACCCCAGCATGATTATCATCAGGTAGGTGAAGAAGGGGAGCGCTATGAGGAATATGCTGGATACCAGTACCATGGGCTTCTGCTCTTTCATGTTCCTACTCAATGAGATGTCCATGTAAGCGGCAAACCTCTGTATGAAAAGGAATAGGAAGCCTATTGCTATTATGCTGGTATACGTGGCGGCTATTGAATAAGTTTCTGAGAACAGCAGCTCGACCAGGGGAACGGAGTAGAAGTGCAGGATTATGACCGACAGCACCAGATAGGAGAACAGCACCCTGGTTATGTCGCCCAGGCCGCCGGGCCTCCTTAGTATGCTGTCCCTGGATTCCTTGCTCGTGAATTCGGGCACGGCCAGGAAATGTAATGTCAGCGAAAAGAAAGTCAGGACCGATACCAAGGTCAGGGATATGTCGAAGTATCCCTGCCACTCCGCCCCGAGGAGATGGCTGACCACAATCTTGATTATCACGTAGTTTGAGGAAAGGAACGTGCCAACGAGGAATAGGGAAAGGCCGAACGACATCTCGTCCCTTGAAGGTATCTTAATCTTCTTCATATACGCCAGCATGGTCTTGCGCTCCTTGGCCAGGTAGAACAACATCACAAGGAACGAGGGCAGGGCGAAAATCAACAGCAGATAGAAGAAGTCCGTAATTCCGAAAATATAGACAGCCGCAGCCACCAGGGCCACCCTGACTATCGGCGGCATGAGCGATATGTTGGTGGATGTGGTGTATTTGCGCAGACCCCTGAAAAGGCCCATGAAGTCGGCCAGTATGCTGACGGGGAAAGCGGTTAAAACCAACACGAGAAGTAGCATGTTGTCCGAACCGGCGCTTATGTTAAGGAAGCCGAAAAACGCCCCGCTGAAAAGCAGCAGCAGCGCGGATATTATCACCATCACGACAACGGTAAAAACCAGGGCAAAGCCGAAGTATTTCCTTCCGTATTCGGAATGCGAAAGTATGTCGTACAGGGAGAAGTTGGCGAACAGCTGGAAAAACGCCGGCAGTGAAACAACCACGAGAGTTATTATGCCGTATTCGTAAGGCGTCAGTGCCCTTGCCAGCACCATCTTCGCCAGCAGGCCGCTCAGCCTCATGAACAGCATCGCTATGAAGAAGAATGCCGCGTAAAAAGTCAATTCTCGTTTCATTGGCATCAATCACACGCTTTTTATGACCTTCGCAGGAACGCCGGCGGCGACCTTGCCGTCCGGAACGTCCCTTGTCACCACAGAGCCTGCGGCTATTACAGAACCCCTGCCTATTTTCACGCCCGGGAGCACAACAGAACCCGCGCCTATGAACGAATTTTTCCCAACCCTTACAGGGCCGTGCTTTGTCTGAACTCCGGGGTTTATGCAGTGCATGCTGGAATCGTGGGTCGCTATTATAACGTTCGGGCCTATGTGAACGTTGTCCTCTATCGTTATGAGATCCGGCCTGGCCTCTTCCAGAAAGACGCCCTGTGCAATGCCGACGTTACTTCCTATCTTTGTGCCGCGCAGCCTGTAGAACGCGATGCGCACCCTGTCGCTGGGGAAGAACATAGCTACAATATGGAATACACTCTTCAGGAAAAGGCTGTATCTTATTCTCCGATATCTCGAATGTTTTGCGTTATTGTTTTCCATATCTACCATTCCTGCTCATCTTTTACGCGCCGCCAGCTTTAGCCTTGAGCGCGCAGGCTTCATTAACTTGACATAGCCCTTCTCAAGCAGCCTGGACGACTTGGATGGGTATTTCCTAGCCGTGAACCAGACCAGCAGACCGGTGCTCCACTTGGAATAGTATTTGTACAGCCGTTCCACGTTGGCCGCTCCCATCGTCTCGTAGTATTTGAACCCGTTATCGCAGGCCCATTTCGTGGATTCCCAGTTCAGCGCGTCGTTCGGGGATATGTTTTCCAGGCCTGTTTTGAAGTTGCCTACCCAGCCGGTCACCTTGTCCCTGTAAAATACGTCTATGAGGCCAGTGACTATTTCGTCTTCATATTTAGCGACCAGTACCCTCATGTTTTTTTTCATTGCGTTATACAAGTCAAGCATGTATTCCCTTGACTCGCCGGCTGTCTTGCCCTGCTCCTTGTACCGCTCAACGAGTAGCTCATGTATCTTCCTGACCTCCTTTCTGGAGCCCTCCTCTACTGTCACACCCCTCCGTTTCGCGCGCTCTATGTCCTGGCGCAGGTTTTTCTTGAACTGCCGCCACACCTGGTCTGCGCCGCCGCTTATGTCAGTCAGGTAATTGTAGCGCGGTTCGACTTGGTAGCCGGACCATATGAAAGGCCGCGAATCAACCAGACCCGGCGGTGTGGTCATGTAGATGTAGCCCGGACTTAGTTCTTTTTTGATGAAATCGTCAACGCTTTTCTGGAGTTCCATTAGATTGGCTTCTTTCTTGTTTTGTTTGAGCTTGTCAAAGCCGGTCATTGCGGGGCCAAGGTAAAGCACGGAAACTTTGGGCGGCGGCGAGAACACCGCTTTTACGGGGCCCTTTTTCTGGTAAAAGACCGGGAACACGCCAACGGGATTGTCTCCCTTGCTGCCGATTATCGGATAAAGCCTGCTGCTGGTATGCTTCTCAACCGTCTTGAGCCATTTCCACGTGTGGAATATCGTGCCGTGCGGGGATTCCTCTACCAGCCTGTCCCATTCTTCAGCGTCTTCTTTCTTTGCTGTCCTCAGCTCTATTTCCATCCTAAACACCTATACTAATCTCTGAGCTTCCTCTTGTTTTAACTGTTATGGTCCTTTCTTCCATGTTTGTCTCCACAAGCTCGCAGCCGGTGGTTGCCGGCCTGCTGATGCTCTTGAAGGGAACATGAATCTTCAGGAAGTGCGCGCGGCCTTTGGGCACTGCCTTTATTTTTATCATGCCATTCTTGAAAACGTACGAGACGCGGCTTTTCTCCCTAGCTCTCCACCATTCTGATATGTCCTTTGCCGTGGCTATCCAGGCGTTCCTTTCCCTGGCGCGACCGACCGCTTCCTCGTAAAGCCTGCTCCACCCCGGATGTTCCCTGTCATTGAAAACAGTGTGGTGCCACAGCAGTGTCAGGACGCCCGAATGCCTCTCGACCTCTTCCTGTATCTTAAGCAGCTCTTCCCTGCTGTCTTTCATCGAGAACAGCGTTATGTCCATTACCGAAAGGGGGATTTCCAGCACGTTCATTGACTTGCTGTTTGCCGGATTCGTTGGGTGGAACGGGGAAGCGGTTCCCCACCTGAATCCTATGCAGTCGCTCAGCCCCAGGCTGGTGTCGTATTCCAAGCCAATCCTTTCATGATAAAGCCACGTCTTCGGGATGTCCATCCTGAGGTTGTGCTGCCGGTTGCCCTTCACCCTGCTTCCCAGCACGGCCTCCAGTTCCCTCTTCTCTGCTTCCAGCTTTTTCAGGTCATTGTACGAATCATAAGAGCCGTGCAGACCGACCTCCCAGCCCCCGGCTTGCAGCCTCCTTATCATACCGGACACCCTATCATGCCTGAAGTCATACCTCCTCCCGTGGTGCTTCCAGGTCTTTGGCTGCGCGAGCCTGACGTCTGCGGTCTCTTTAAGGAAGAAGAGTGTTGACCTGACCCCCAGCCGTTCCTCTGTTTCGATCAGGTCCTCGAACGTCCAGTAGGGCTCCCTTCCAAACATCTTCTGCTTAAACGAGGATGCCTGGCCGGCAAGCCCCCTGAGGTCCCTTTTTTTGGCGAGCTTTATGGGCTTGGTTATGTACTGGTACGACTTCCTTATCTCGTCAACGTCATGGGTCAGGCATACCGCGAACCCCTTGCCGTCCGGCCAGGAGTCCTTTCTGACCAGCGGCGTCCTGGTTTTCTTGCATGCATACAGTATGGCATCGAACAGCATCTTTTCATAGCAGTCGAGAACAGGGATGGCTGCTATGCGTCTCTTTTCGTTTCCGGTTAATCCTTTCCAAGTCTTTTCCATGCTACCAGTCAATATTAATCCGATTTCCCTGAACGCGTCAAAGCCTATGGTTACCTCATCATCCCCGCACGCCACGCAGGCGTATCTTTTGTTCCTGGCGCGGAACGTTGCGGTTCCCTTTCCGCCGGGTGTTTCTTGCGGCGTTTCGAAAACAGGAACCCTGAACCCGTTCGTTTCTATCCAGCCCTTTATGCTGTCACCGACTTCGTTGCGGCTGACGAATATGCTGAACCCTTTGGTTTTGGCTTTTTGTTTTCCGTAAATGATATTGACCTTTGAACCGGTCTTGCCTTTGGTGGTTGGGATTCCGTATTTGCTGAAAAAGTGTTCAATGCCGCGGGAGCTTATGCTGTCGTTCGCGTGATCGGAAAGGGAAATCATTTTTTCACCTTCCTTTTAGGGCCTCGCGATTTCCCGGCCCTGCGCACGTTTTTCGCTGCCCCAAAAGTCTTGTGCAAATTCCTGGAATCCCAGGACCACGCGACAATGGAAACCACAGACACTGTGCAAAGCCCTATGAAGACGTTCAATCCGGTGGTGTCTATGCCCAGCAGCAGGTCATAGATCAGCGAGACTAGAAAAACGACTATGACGCTAAGCACTGGTGATATCGCTATCCTCTTCAGTGCATCGAAACCGCTTTTCCTGAACACCAGTAGGCTTATGGAAAAACCTGGTATGAAGAGTATGAAAACCAGGCCGAAGAACACCCTTATGCCGCTCAGCAGGAAATCTATCATGCCCGTACACCTCTCATATAATCATTAAAGCTTTGCGGGTAATTCTCGATGAATTCGGTCATCCACTTGCTGGCGTCTATTTTGTCTTTCAGCAGCATGTCCCTTTTCTTTTTCCACCCAGTCTTGGATTTCCTGTTCCGGAGTATCTCGGTTGCCTTGGCCAGCGCTTCATTCTGGTCCTGATAGGTATAAAGCATGCCGTATTTGTCCCTCAGCTCGATGAAATTGCCCATGAAAATCCCTGCAGCGCATGGCTCTTCGCCGGTCGCTGCCTCGATATGTATTGCCGGCGTGCCGAGCACTGCAGACTCCGTGGCCATGGTAGCGCCTTCTCCTATATACATCTGGGCATAGCTGAGTAAAGAATGTATTTTCTCCGGCGATGTCGTGATCCTGTACGCCTCCAGCTTCCTGCCCAGCTTGCGCTCGGAAGTGATGAACACCCTTCCGTATCTTTCCAGTGACTTTACAACCGACATTTCCGTGCCCTTGTCTATGCCCCTCAGGTTCGTGTCGTGGGCCGCACCCCACGATATGAAGCGCAGAACAATGAACCTATCGCTTCTGGAAAGGCCCAGCTCGTCCAGGACCGCCGGGTCCGGCTTGAAATGGTTTGGATGCAGGTAAGCAAGCTCGTGGTAGCTATTGTAACGTACGTGCTTCTTCGGGTCAAGCTCTTCCCTGAAACAGGAAGGCGTGCATATCGTGTCGGTATACGGGAAAGTCAGCCTGCCTGCTATCTTGACGTATTCGGTATCAGTGAAAGTGACAGAAGGCCTTCCGGCGAGCTTTCCCGCATGAACAACGTACGGGTTGCATATGCCGGTAAGTATGTCGGCCTTGAACTTCTTGGCTGTCCTGTACATCCTGTAATCCTTTCTCAGCAGGTCAAGGGATTTCCCGAACATGGAATTGCGGATTTCCCCGGTCATCTCATATTCCAGCCCGTACTTGTCCAGCAGTTGAAGCGTGACCTCCTTGTTCCTTGCGGTAACCTTGACTTCGTGCCCCCTGTCCTCCAGGTTCCATATCATGTTTTTGAAGAAATGCACGTGCGCGGGATGACCCATATCCACCAACAATTTCATTCCGCCACCTCCTTGCTTCCGTTGTCGCCTTTGCTTGCTGACACGGGCTCGAAGTACGTGCGGATGTGCGGGTCTTCGGACCAGTCCCTGACAAGCGCGGCCCCGATGTCAGGATAATCAGCCTCTATGGCCGCCCTGACCAGGGAGCATCTCGAATCCCCTTCCTTGGGGTCGCCGATGCCGTGGAAGACCGGATGGCTGGAAAGCACGAACCGCTCGGGCGGAGCCTGCCCCAGCTTATCCTTAAGGAATGAGTCGGCAACCCGTGCATAAGGATGCACGTGGCCCACGACCCTTCCGGCTATGCCCAGGTACAGCGGGGTGAGCACCTGGGAGAAGACTATCTCCGGCGATGAAGCCTCTGAGCCCGGACCGGCCTCGAACACCGAGCCGCAGGCCTCGCAACTGCATTCGCAGTTCCCGCCAGACTTGAGCCGGCCCCTTGCCCTGGCGCCGCAGCTGCAGTAGTACCAGATGCGGCTCTGTTCCGGGTCGACCGGCTTGCCGGATATCCTGCTCTCGTAATCGTTCATGTCCTTCTGCATGCCGACGAGCCTCTGCCAGGCCTTGCCGAACTTCCTTGTGTCCCATATGGGATAGAAAAGTATGCTTTTCTCGTAGAGCTCCGGGTTGGTCTTCTTCAGTATCACCAGCTGGGCGCGCACGCACCAGTCCGCGTACGTCTCCACCGCGTTCGCGGATTCGACCATGATTTCCGTGACTTCGTTCAGTTTTTTGCTGAAGCGGTCCTTGTCTATCTCGTGCTTCTGCATGTTGTGTTCTGCGAGGAAATGCCCGAGGTTAGAACCCATCGAGCCTATTATCTTGTTGCTTACGCCGGTTATCGCCTTTTCGGCCGGAGGCGGCAGCAGGCGCACGGGCTTGTGCTTGTTCTCGACCGGTATCAGCAGGGTCTTTTCCCTGACCTTACCTGCTATGGGTATCTTTATCCTGTTTATCTCCGGGTACATGTCCGCCGAATACTGGTCGCCAACGAAAAAAACCAGCAGCCCGCTCCTGGCCCTAGCTGCTATGTCCCCGCCCTTGACGTACAGCCTGTATATGCCGAGGTGAGGCAGCTGCGCGCCGTGCGATGCCTCGAGAAGTACGGCGTCCCTGTCGTCAAGCTTCGACAGCGCGGCCTTGCCCGGCTCGAGCTTGAGCCGCTCACTGTAGTATTCCTCGACGAGCAGCCTGAACTGCTTCCTGTTCTCCATCACTGTTTCTGTCACGGTCCGGTCCTTTCCCTGTTCGTTGATTCTGGAGACAATGTCCTGATCATTCATGCGCACCTTCCTTGTGCCTGTTGATTATCCACCTGACCACCTCGAACGTCTCGGCGAATTCGGTGTCTATCTGCACGCCGCGCGTGACCGCGAGGCTCCTTATGTAATCCGCCTTCATGTACCGCCTGCCCTTCTGCGATTCATAGCATTTCAGCGCGCTGATCTTCCTGTCCACGTTCTTTTTCAGGAGCGTTATGAACGCGTCGGTGCTGAAGGTTATGTTGTTCCAGGGCTGCTCGTAGCCGAGTATGGTGCACTGCTTGAACGCCCTGAGCGTCTCCTCCCTGGTGACCTTGTGGTCCTGGTGCGTGTCGTGCGATGACGGCGCGAAGACCAGGTCCGGCCTTATCTTCTTCCTGATGCCGAGCAGGGTGTCCAGTATGGCCTGCCTGTTGCTCGGGAAGTTCCTCACCTCGAAGTCGAAAAGCAGCAGGTTATCCTTCTTTATGCCCAGCTCTGCAGTGGCCTTTTTCACCTCTTTCTTCAGCGTGTCCCCGGGCATGCCCTTGGGCACTGACTTCTCGCAGGCGGAGAGCGCCACGTAGAAGACCTCCTTGCCTTCGTCCACGAACTTGGCTATCGAGCCCCCGCAGCCCAGCTCGCCGTCGTCCGTGTGAGGGCTTATCACGAGTATCCTTTCGAACATTCAATCATCCTCCTTAGACTATCACAAGCCCTATGACTCCGAAGATGCTTGTGAGTATGAACAGCGCGAACGTTGCCTGCTGCTCGGTCAGCCTGAAATGGTACGGGAAGAACCACTTCATGGTGAGCTGATTGGGCACCTCCAGGGTGCCGTCCTTCCTTATCCTGCCGAACTTGACCTCGCCCACCTTCCTGATCCTCCAGACCACGTACATCAGGAAGTTGGCTATGTGCGGTATGAGCAGCACTATGCCGAAGATCTCGAGGTTGTTGAGTATGAGCAGCCCGCCCAGTATGGACCCCAGGAACAGGGAGCCGCAGTTGCCCAGGAATATCCTGGACGGGTACTTGTTGAAGTAGAAGAAGGCAGCGAGCGCGCCGAGCAGGGGCATGATGTATATCATGTTGGTCAGGCCGGATTCCATGAACACCTTGAGCTCGACGAAGCACAGCATTATGAGCGTGAGCCCGCTGGCCAGGCCGTTGTAGCCGGCGTGCATGTTGACCAGGTTGGCCACTATCATGACGTACAGGGGCGCGATTATCAGGGAGAACAGTATGCCGAGCTCCACCTGGGTGACGACCAGCCAGAACGTGGTGTCGATGTTGAGCAGGGCTATGGGCAGCGCGAGGAAGAACGGCAGCACCATCTTCCAGAACCTGCCCATGACGAGCAGGTCGTCTATGAGCCCGAATATGGCGAAGGTGATGGCCACGAAGTAGAATATGAGCAGCGTGCTCACGGATTCAACGAGAAACTGGGCGATTATAAGCGAAGCCAGGACGCCGGACAGTATGAGCAGCCCTCCCATGTTGGCGACCGCGGGCTGGCCGGGCTTGTACTTGTCGCTGACGACGTGGCCCCGCTTCTTCAGGCCCCTGATGAACTTCGGGCCCAGAAAAAGCACTGCGAAAAAGCTCATCGCGAAAACCGGCAGTATGTTTAGCACTTCCATATCATCTCTCATTTTTCATATATCGTTATTCCTTATTAGCGTTTCTTCTGGTTTTTCCTCTCGCTGGCTGTGTTTTGTGGTTTAATTATCACTATTATGTAATTAATATACAGCTATAAAATCTTCACGCCCAGCTATTTAAACTTAACGCTGGTATGGGTCTGAAACCACTGACGTAGCTCATGCGTAGTGCTTCAGGTGAACGGCAAAAAAAACCAGCATCAACCGGGAATCACGCGATCGCCAGGTTGTAGAGCACTGTCCAGGATATGAACCAGACGAAAAGGTAAACCACCAGGCCGTTGGCGGCCCACCACTTTATGCCCTTCTGGCCGGTGGCCCTCTGCGCGACCGTGCCCAATGCGTACAGCACGACAAGGCCGAGGATGGCCGCGAACAGGCTCCTGCTCATGGCCGCGACCTCGATCGAGACCCAGCCCATCGCTATTGCCGCGACAGCATGAATGCCCAAAGAAACCCTCGCCGCTTTCAGCTCTTCCATGACAAAACCCCCCGTGCGTCCATCATTTCCTCTTCCTGTGCCTCATCTTCTTGCGTCTCTTCTTGAGCTTGTGCTTCTTCATCTTCGCCCTTTTGCGCTTTTTTCCGCACGGTATGATAATCACCCATGTTGCGTTTAGTTATTCTGACAGTATAATACTAATTGCCGTTGCTCTTTATATGTTGCATTTAATGGTATTGAGCATTTAAATTAGCAACCCGGCTGGGATGCCGCGGCACCGCGGTGTCACTTCCTCCGCTTGCCGGCCAGCTTGACGTCCAGGTCAAGGATGGTCTTCCTGTTCGCGTGCTCCGCCAGCTCAGCGCAGTCCTGCGCGATGCCCCTGGCTATCTCGTTTATCAGGAACACGAATTCCTTTGTCGCGCTGTCCGAAACCCTTATGCCCTTGCGGCTCTCCTTCAGGGTTTTCTCGAACGGCGCGAGCGGTAGCTTTGCCATGTCATCCACCTCTTTTCAACGGTTTTTTCCGTTTGAATATTATTCCTCTAGAGCACTTATAAAGCTTTTATATCGCTTATCAGACAGAGAAAAGAATTTTTTCCCCAGCAACAATATATATAAATCACGGATTGCATATTTTAATACAGTTCAATACAGGAGGTTTTTGAATGGTATCAGGTTATTGCGTTAAGTGCAGGACAAAGAGGGAGATACAGGACGCGAAGAAGGTAAAGCTGAAGAACGGGAAGCCTGCAACAAAAGGCGTCTGCCCGAAGTGCGGCACAAAGATGTTCCGCATCGGAGGCTGAGATTTCTTGGTTTCACGAGGGATGTGTTCCTTTTAATCATCCCTGAGTTTCTGTTTTTGGTTGTTTTACACACACAGTCAGACAAAACCAATGGCGTGATACGCGACAACGAGCCTGTCGTCGCCTGTCACGTCGCCGGACGTCGAGCTGTGGAGCAGCCTGCCCTTGAGGCCCAGCGCCCTCGCTGCCGACATGAGCACCGCTATGGGGCCATAGCCGCACACCGACGCGCTTATGAGGTCAAGGGTCCTGAAGAAGCCCGAGACGTCGAGCTTAAGTATTTTCTTCATGGCCTTCCCGTCCAGGTCGGACGCCTCCTCCTTTGGAACGTAATGGGAGAAGTCAGAGCTTGCCACGATGCCGATCTTGTGCTTTTTGGCCATCATGGCAATGGCCTTGCCGAGCTTCTCGCAGTCCTGCATGAAGCCCTCGGAATAGTCCGTGTTCATTACCGAGACAGGCACGAAGTCGAACCCTTTCCCGGAACCCCCGAACTTGTGCTGCAGGAACGGCAGCTGCACCTCTATGGAGTGCTCCACTGCGTGCGCGTCCATGTTTTCTTTCAGGAAATCGCACTGCTCCATCACATGCCTGGTAATTACCCTGTTCACGCCGACCCTGCCCAGCGGGGTCTCCCAGCTGCCTGACGACAGGCAAGAGAACTGCTCGCCCAGGGTGTTGTGGTTGGGGCCCAGCACAACGAACGTCTTTGCGGACTTGAGCGACGCTATAGCCCAGGCAGCGCTCTGGCCGGAATAGGCAAAGCCCGCGTGCGGCGACACCACGCCTGTGCACGAGTTGGGTGTCTTGACTTTCTTGAAGAACCCAGAGAGCTGCTTCTTGAGCCTGCCAGCATCAGAATCATAGAACCGGCCTGAAACAACCGGCCTGCGCACAGCGCCGATAACCGACTTCATGTGCCTGGATTGTTTTGATGCAATAAAAAGGCAAAGTGTTGGATAAAGGCGGGTTTGAATTGTAAAACGCGCTGTTTTTCGACAGGTAATGCCGGTTATTTATTATATGATAAATTAAGTATAATTATGAAGAAAGTTATTGTGTTCTTATTTTTGCCTTTGCTCGTTCCAGCTGTTTCTGCGCAAAACGTTGAACAGCCAACAGGAATGATGCCAGACAACATGTTTTACGGCCTCGACCTCTTTTTCGATGAAGTTGCTGTGTTTTTCACATTTAATACCGCGGACAAGGTCGAAGCAAGGCTAAATATTATGCAAGAGAGGATGGCCGAGATGGAAGCCATGGCAAGTAAAAACAAGATAGCTGAAATGAAAAGGGCCGAATCAGAAGGGCAGAAACAGATTGGTTTGGTTGGGAATCTTGTGAGACAGGTGAATCCCGCCGAGGCTCCCAGATTGAATGAGTCTCTTCAGGTTAATGCCAATAAACTGAAAAACACGAGGCAAAGACTGATGAACATCAAAAAAGGCATGATCGAGGACGAAGACGTCAACATCAGTGATAATGACATTGATGAATCAATAGAAAATCTGATGGAGATGATTGAAACATCAGAGAATGTTATTGTCCATATAGGGGAATCATGGCAGGATACGTTCGCACTGCAAACATCCCCGGAAAGAGAGATTGACTGGGAGAGCATGACTGATGAAGAAAAGGAAACCATGCAAAGGCAATTGGATGAAGAAGCGAGGATAAGAGACGAGGAACAAAAAGAAAAATTCGGCTTCGTTTGTAATGGGGGTCGCGGTGCAAGCGCAGGTGGTAATATTGTTACAGGGGAAAGAACTTCAGCAGAATGGTGCTGCTACGATTCTGATGATGATTACAAACAAAACGAAAGGTATTATTACATAAAGGGGGAGCTTCAGTACAAGGTCATAAACACGCTCGAAGGCGCTGGAGAAGGGACAGTGCAGGAGCACGAAACCCGCACTGATTCCTGTGAAGGGAATATTCTGACGGAGTGGAAGTGCCGGGGAACAGACCACTGGACTTCTGAGGAATTTGATTGCCCTAACGGTTGCGAAGACGGCGCGTGCATCGATAAGGAAGGTTTAATATCGGGTGTCAAAGAGCACTCCGAAGGGGAAGAGGGTTATTTGGAAGATTGCACGGACTCTGACGGAGGAAGTAACTATTTTGTGAAAGGGGTCCTGACAACGCCACAACATAATGCAACTGATTTCTGCAGGGATGAATCAAGGCTGTCAGAGTTTTCCTGCGGTTTCACGGTTGTTTCTGAAGGGGAAAATGTCCCTGTTGGAGTATATTATACATGCCCTAACGGTTGCGAAGACGGCGCGTGCATAAAAGGGGATTGATAAAGCAACATGAACCCAGTGTTACCCTACGCAGCCCTGTAAACAATATCAACCACATATATGTTATACATGGATAAAGGCGAGTCCTATGTGTTATGCCTGACACAAACATATGGTAGATTATAACTAGGCTGGATACCGGAACCCGGGCTAACCGACGTAGTTCTCAAGCTCCTCTTCCCTCTTGTTCTTCTTCCTGGCGCCGGGCGCCTTGAACGCCTCGGCCACCTTGTCGTAGAACTTCGTGACTTCCGGCCTTATGGAAGGAGCGACCTGCTTCATGGCGGAATCGAAATCCCTGCTTGTGACCGTCTTGGTCTTCATGTCCTTCCTGAGAGCGTTAAGCCCGGCCTCCCTGACAAGGGCCTCGATGTCCGCCCCTGTGTAGCCCTCCAGCTCCTTGGCCATCTTCTTCAGGTTCAGGCCCTTTAGCGGCATGTTCCTGGTGTGTATCTTGAGTATGTCCAGCCTGGTCTTCTCGTCAGGCGCGGGCACGAGCAGCTGCCTGTCGAAGCGGCCCGGCCGCAGCAGCGCAGAGTCAAGCATGTCAGGCCTGTTGGTGGCCGCTATGACCACGACGTTGTGCATCTCCTCCAGACCGGACATGGCCGTGAGTATCTGCGAAACCACGTTCTCCGTGACGTGCGTGCCAGAGCTAGTGCTCCTTCTCGGGGCAAGCGCGTCGATCTCGTCGAAGAATATGATCGCCGGCGCGACCTGCTTGGCGCGCCTGAATATCTCGCGGACGTGCTTCTCCGACTCCCCGACCCACTTGGACAGGAGCTCCGGCCCGGCAACCGAGATGAAGTTGGCCCCGGCCTCGTTGGCGACAGCCTTCGCGAGCATGGTCTTTCCGGTTCCCGGCGGTCCGTACATAAGCACGCCCGAGGGCGGCTTTATGCCTATGCTCTCGAACGCCTTGGAGTTCTTGAGCGGCCACTCCACCGTTTCGATGAGCGTCTGCTTGACCTTGTCCAGGCCTCCGACGTCCTCCCATTTCACGTTGGGTATCTCGATGAGCACCTCCCTCATGGCTGACGGCTCCACCATCTTGAGCGCGTTCTCGAAGTCCTTGTTCGTGACCTTGAGCTTCTCCAGCACGCCCGGAGGCAGCTCCTCTGCCTTCTTCCAGGATATGCCCGGCAGGTTCGACCTGAGCGCGGACATAGCAGCCTCCTTGGCCAGCGCCTCGAGGTCTGCGCCAACGAAGCCGTAGGTTATGGATGCCAGCTTCTTGAGGTCCACGTCCTTGTAAAGCGGCATGTTCCTGGTGTGTATCTGCAGTATCTCCAGCCTGCCCTTCTGGTCGGGCACGCCTATCTCTATCTCCCTGTCGAACCTTCCGCCGCGCCTCAGCGCCTGGTCAAGGGCGTCGGGCCTGTTGGTGGCCGCTATCACTATCACCTTGCCCCTGCTCTTGAGCCCGTCCATAAGGGTCAGCAGCTGGCTGACCACCCTTCTCTCGACCTCGCCGGTCGCGTCCTCCCTTTTTGGTGCTATGGAGTCTATCTCGTCTATGAATATTATGGCCGGCGCGCTCTTCTGCGCCTCGTCGAACTTCTGCCTCAGGTTCTCCTCTGACTGGCCGTAGAACTTGTTCATTATCTCAGGGCCCGCTATGGAGAAGAAGCTGGCGCCTGACTCGTTCGCCACTGCCTTGGCCAGCAGCGTCTTTCCGCTGCCTGGCGGGCCGTAAAGCAGGACCCCCTTGGGCGGCTCAATGCCGAGCTTGGTGAAAAGCTCGGGATGCCTGAGCGGCAGCTCAACCATCTCCCTTATCTTGTCGGCGGCGTCATGAAGGCCGCCTATGTCCTCGTAAGTGACTGTCGGTATGGCCCGCTCTTCGATGTCGACCGCCTCTGGCTTGACTTCGATGTCGGTTTCCTCAGTGACCCTGACCAGGTCTCCGGGCGAGGTGTTTACCACCATGAACTCAAAGTTCTTGGGCAGGCCCATCAGCGACCCGCCGCCGAGCAATTCCGAGAAGAAGTCATCCGAGAAGAAGTCGTTGCTTCTCTGCCGCTTCACCACTGGAAGCGCCCTTATCTTGTCCCCCTTGGCCAGGGGTCGCATGTAAAGGGTCTTCTTCATGGATTCCGGGTCCATCTGCAGCCGGATGCCCTTCTGCGCTGGCGCAAGCACCACCCGCTTGGCGTCCTTGACACTGACCTTTCTTATCTTGATGTTCTCCCCTATGCTCACGCCCGTGTTCTTCCTGGTGACGCCGTCGATCCTCGCGACGTTCAGGCCGATGTCGCTCGGGTATGACCTGACCGCGATGGCGCCCGTCTTGTCCTTGCCTTCGAGCTGCACTATGTCGCCCTCGCGCACGCCGACCTTCTGCATGAGCTTTGAGTCTATCCTGACAATGCCCCTTCCTATCTCGTCCCTGCTGGTTAGCTCACCAACCTTCAATGTTATGGGCTCTTTCTTTTCCGCCATACGAACCATCCTGCTTCTGATTGTTGATTATCATCATTCCATTAATATTGTGTTTGTTATACTATTTCTTGCCGCTGGCCCTGCCCGGGCCGAAACGCGCCCTTCCGCCGATGTTGGACTTCATCATGCTGTGCACCTGGCTCTTTGCCATCTCCAGTATGCCGAGCACCTCGGTATCCGAAAAGCCCTGCTTCCTTATGTTTATGGTCAGCTTGCCCTGGCCCGGGTCCATTACGTTCACCTGCATCATCTTGGGCTTGCTTGTTTTTCTTTCCATGCCGACTACACCTGCTCCCTTATGCGGATAATTATTGAATGCCTGGTTTTTATTACTTCCACCTTTGGCTCCTTCCTCACCATCTCTATTATCCTGACGTATTTCCTGACCGTGATGTTGTGCAGCCCGGTCTCCTGGGCAAGCTCGTTCATGGAGAAGCACCTGCCGCTTTCAAGGACCTTCAGCATCTTTGCCATTATCTCTATCGGGTCGCGCCGCATATGGTTCACCTTGCTTTTGGTTCTTCGCAAACAGCTCAATTCAGCTCGAAATACTGCCTTACCAGTGCCTGCGGCAGCCGCTGCTTTCGCAACAGGGGCTTCATCCCTCGACCAGGCCCCGGCCTGGGGTTGGGGTTCTCGCCCTGGTCCCTCTTTATCTTTTCCTCGTGGTACTTCTGCAGGTCCTCGCCAATGAGCTGCTGCAGCTCATCTATGACATCCCTTCCCGCGCCGTTCTCTGATTCGTTCTCCATATTATCATGCACTGCATCCTTTCAAACACACTGTGTATTTCTATACACTACAATGTATAAGTATATACATCCTTATATTTAAAGCTTTGGGTCCCGGGGGCTTTGTGTATAAAACCGGGTGCGATAATCAAGAAACATTGGATATCAAAACTTCGCCGTCAATAAGCCATGAAAACATTTCAGTGGTTATATTAAGAAAAGATTTGGACTTCACGGTATGAAGATCTGTCTTGTCCAGCCATATTTTCACATAAACTTCCCCGGTTCCGTTAGGAATATCAAGAGAAGGCCAAGCCTCGATTTGATCAGCATATACTGATTCTATGGATTTTTGCACGGCTTGCCTCATAATCATGACATAACAGTCTATCCCATTAACATTTTCATCATCTGATCTCTCGAAATCCTCTCCCATAGGGATATAATATGGGTCTAAGCTTTCTGTAGGAATTACTATTTCCTCTTCCCATGCACCTTCCTCCAGTTTTGTTGTATTCACGATCTCTCCGTTTCTTTTTTCAGTCCTATAGCCACCTTTTATTTCTATTTCAGTTATCAATTCTGTTCCATGAACTCCGTCTATTATGGACCCTTTAACATAAGATTCTTTTTTCACCCTGTCATAATGTCCTGTAGAGCTTATTTGCTTTGTTGATGTAACATTCCCATAAGAAAAGAACCTCTCCATATCATAAGTCAGGCTCATATCCGTGTCAAACCTGTTTATTTTGGAATTTGATTGGTCCATCTGCTGGAAAACCTCTTCAATAGTCATATCTTGTATGGGGATCGGGCATTGGGGACAGGTCGGCCCATCATCCGACGTGCAGCCGGAAACCAGCATAACGAGAACAAGCACCATGAGGAAGGGTTTCGTTATACTCATGATTATATAATTGTTTTTCTTCTATAAAAACTGTTTGTTTTAACTCAAACATTTATGCAGCAGCTTCCAACATTAAAGCATGGGTGACAGGATAGCTGCCTTGGTTTTGGTTCTTTTCCTTGTCAGCGGTTGTGTCGCTGTACAGGAGCCCGGCGGAACCGAAGAGCCCGCAGAGTCAGCCGGTGGCAGATACAACCTTGTCCTGGAAAACGGCATGATGACATACGAGAAAGACGGCAAAACCATTGTCACCGGACAGATGCTTCCTGAAGCCATGAAGCCCGGCCTGGATTGGTTGAGGGGCAACACCCCGGAAGACGCGGTCGTAATGTCCTGGTGGGATTACGGGCATGCTATACGTGCTTATGCCGAAAGGGAGCCCGTGGCTGACGCGCCTTCCAAGGAATCACTTACCACGACCGTATCCAGATACTTGGATAAGGACCCGGAAGAAATAGAATGTCCTGATTGCATACCTCATGAAACGCTGCAGGATGTCGCGGAGCTGATTCTTGCTGACAGTGACACAAGGGCAATAGAGCTTATGAACAAGTACGGTGCCAGCTACCTTTACGTTCATGTTGAGGATGATAGCAAATCAGACGCGATGTTCATAATTCTTGGCCAAGAAAAGAGGCCTGTTTCTGGTACGTTGCTAGGTAAATCGCTTGCAAAGGAACATGTAGAAGGCATGGAACTGCTTTATGAAGACGACACGTGCAGGATATACGGTCTTATGTAAGGGCCTCTGAAAAGAATATCACTCCATTGAAGTTTTGTATGACGCCGGGGAAGCTGCCGCGCCGGTGACCTGGATTGGCAAAGAGCCGCTGAAGCGCCTGCTGAGGACCAAAACACCCCAGCACCCGGCTATGCCGGCCGTGATTGCTCCGCCGATTAACATGTCCGTCATCCACGCAGAAGTCAGGACGAACAGCTCGCCAGCGAACAGGTGGTCTACAAGGCCGAACACTGCCCCGCCCAGCATCATGATGTTTAGCCAGAAGCCCTGCGCCGAGCGCAGCCAGCTGCTGGCGGACGACCTTCTGCATACGGACAGGGTGGCCGCGGCTGCCAAGGGCACTGCATAACAGACCATGTCATATTATTTCGCCGGGAGCTTAAATAAAACACGCCAGCCGGCCGCATCTTATATACCTTTAAATTGACATAGCAATGGAAAACCGGCTTGGGTTCCGGCTTCCATATCGGTAGGGTGGTCAGTCAATCGTCCGTGAAGAATCAAATTTCTTGAATGAAAAAGAAGGGTGATGGGCGGCAGTAAAAGGCATCACCCTCCTCCGTTTCCACGGTAAAGCATTTATATATTAAAATTTTCTCTCATGTTAAACCCTCTATACTATAACAAGAGAGAGCCTGCCACCATCAAACCGGAAAGAAACAAAATATTGGGCCGACTGGGATTCGAACCCAGGACCTCACGCTTATCAGGCGTGTGCTCTAAACCAGCTGAGCTACCGACCCGTTTTTTTTGAAATGGTAAATGGGCGCTATAGGACTTGAACCTATGACCTCCTGGTTGTAAAACAGGCGCTCTAGCCAGCTGAGCTAAACGCCCCTTTTTGCAACTTCCCTCATACAAAACCGCATGATTATTGCAGCAGACGTTTCCAAACAAAAATTAACGTTGAGCACCCAAAGGAGACGGTCTAACCAAGGACCCCTGGGTTCAACGCATGGTAAATACCAGCCACAAGCCATTAATCCCCTCTTGCCCATAAAGACGAAAGGGAAGGGGTTTTACCGCTGCCTAACCATCCCTGATAATAATCCGCCTTGGCCAGCAGCAGTAAAGCGATGGGGACTGGGTTTGAACCAGCGACCCCGTGACCCTGAGTCACGCGCTCTCCCAAACTGAGCTACCCCAACGTTAAAAGGGCTGAGAGTTAAATGTGACAAAAAAGCATATTCAAATCCCGTCCGAGGGAAACCCCTCAACCCTGTGTGACGTTGTAAAGGGGCCGATCAACAGAAAACTTCTGCTGATCTCCGGCCCGTCGTGATGCAACACACAATAAAAAAACGCGGAACAGCAAATCAAAACTTCTCGCTTATCGTTTTGGATGGAGCGACAGGCGGTGAAGCGGGGATGGAATGCTGTCCGCGTTGTTTTGAGCCCGTACTGCTCTTCCAGGGCCTGAAAAGAGGATTAGGTGAGCAGTAATACTTGGAAGCGAAGGTTTTTTGGACGAAGCCAAGTCTTGTCATCTGCTTCAGCAATGGGAACAGCCCGGTCCCCGTATTCTGGAGTCTGCGGATGGAGGGGAAAATAATTGGCCTACTCTAGAAAAAAGCAAAAGCTGGGCTGTTCCGAATGGAGCCAATGGGATTCGAACCCACGACCTCTTGCAAGCCGCGCAAGCGCTCTTCCAGCTGAGCTATAGCCCCGGTGCAGGACCTGTCAACGATTGCTCCGCGGGAGAAGAATTTAGTTGCCAGGTCCTTGTTGGCGTGTGCCGGAAATGAATACGGCCGCCAAGGATGTTTTGAGGGAGAGGAACCAGGGAGTCAATGCTTGTCTGTTCGCGTGCGGATATCGGAGCGGAACAGAAGCTCGCCAGTGGGCCTTTCCCGCAAATGTGCTAAAGTATTAAAAATTTTTCGTTTCTTAAAAAGGCGCGGGAGAATCCCGTTTTGGGGGCAACCCGGCCCGGGACCTTTTTGGGATCAACAAATGCTTGGATGTCTCGAGGAGAGGGATGAAAAAAGAAACAAACAAGCTCACCCAAAACCCCCCGCGCAAGCGGGAAGGGAGGAATCGAACCTCCGACCTCTCGATTACGATACGAGCGCTCTGCCACTGAGCTACAATCCCACGAATTCTTTTGTTTTCAAAAGGTGAAAAGCGGGTTTTCCAGGCTTCTCGATGAAACAAAACCCGCCTCCTTTTAGGGTTGAATGTGGTTCGCGCGGGAAACCCCTGCCTGCCGCAAAGACGGCAACGGTTTTGTGTTTTATATTAACAAAGCTGTTGAAAAGAAGGTGTGCGCGGAGCCTGGAAACCACTGAACGGTAGAAGCGATGCGTGTCTGGGGGGGCAGCGTGCAGCGCACGCGCCGCTTAGTTTGGCAAAAATTAGCGGGTTTATTGGCCCAGGCCCAAACCAATCAAAAACCCGCTGGAACAAAACGCGCATCTGGAGGCGCGATAGGCCTGGTAAGGATTAAACTTTTCTTCCAGGACTTGGGGTTGGAAGAAACCTTTGTGCATGAAACGCTACCATTTCCATTTGTCGTCTGATTCTGTTCTCGAGGCGCCGGGTCCTTGGAGGATCTTAATATCAGGCATTGTTTTCATGTGTCTCGTAATCCCATCAAGTGCGGCATTCCGCTCCGCTTCACGTTTCTTGCTGTTTTCCTCGATGTCGGTCCAGTGCTGTCGTTGCTGTTCGTTGATCTGGGCAAACGTATCATTTATGTTCGGCTTGTACCTGTGCGTGATTTCGATCCTCTGGACTGGCGGCTGTTGCTGCTGGTATACGCGACTGTCAGCTGATCTTCTGCTGCTGCAGCCGGTGATTGCCGTGATGAATATGACGAGAGCAGCGGCAACCAACAGTCTTCCAATGTTTTTTGTTCTTTTAGTTTTCATTATGTTACCTCCTCTAAAAAATGCGTTAATGTTTGCGGTTTTGGTTTAGAAACAGTTAACCCTGAACAAAACGCGCGGCTTCCGGTCTTGCGTTGCTGTGCAAGTCCGCTTGCGTGCGTTTTCCTTGTCTTCAGTAGGGTTATGGCAAGCCATCCGAAAACGTCTTGTAAGACCCTCGATTTGTTGATGATGTGAGCATGATGCCTGTGCCTTTGCTGCTGCAGTGCTTTTTGGCGCGTTACTGAAACACCCAATATATACTACTACTAAGGTATATATATAGTTAATTGTGCTTACGAGGCGTGCCTGTAGGTAATGCTGCCATATATAGGTAATATTAAAGGAAAGAAATTTAAATTGATTTGGACTGCCTTCACGGCGTCAGAAGAACTTCAGCTGGTCTATGCGCTCCTTCGTGTCCGGGCTCACCGTGCCCAGGTTCTCACTGGAATAGCCGGACTGCTGCTGGCCGGTGGCCTGGCCTTCGGGCTCCTTTCTCTTGGCGTTGAGGTCCTCGCTGACCAGCCGGGTGAACCGCTCGCCGCAGGACCTGCACTGGTAGATGGCCTTGGCGATTATCTTGGGGGGGTCCACGTTCTCTAGCACCTGGACCAGCTCCTCGTCGACCAGGTAGGCCTCCCCCCCGCACTTCGGGCACTGCATTTTAATTAATTGTGCGTGATGGTTTATATTTCTGCCAAAAGTTTCGCTATCACTTGTTTTCGCTTATGATTGCCATGGTTTTACTGTAATCGGGGTGGTCTTCATGAATGTTGTAAAGAAACGTGGGTGTTCCCCATTTATACGTGTCGCAGGGGATTCTTAGAACAAGGTAACGTTCAAAATTGTCATATTCGACTTGTTTTGCATTTTTCAGAAAATCCTTGTCCAACATAGAAACATTATAAAAACAAGTTTTAAAAACGTTCCGCCCTTTTTGCAGATACTTCAGAACTCGTATATGGTTGCCAGGTCGTCGGAATAAACGGTGCCGGTCTCGCCGAGGAGCTCCTTCAGCCCGGGGCACCTGTCCTCCACCATGTCTGGGTCGGTCTCTATGAACAGGTCATAGCCCATTTCATCAACGTGCGCTCTCATCGTGCCGGCGTCCGCGCAGTGCTTGTGAAACCTGCCTTCGGTGATCACCCTTCCGTTGATGTCCTTCGCCACATCATAGTCGTAGAAGCCCGTCATGGGGATTTCGGCGTAAAGCATCATCGAATGGTCCGTCCACACGCTCTCCCCGTCGTAGTTCTGCTCAAGATACGAATACGAGTTCACAAAGGCTTCCCTGGACGCGGTGTAGGTTATGCCGACCGCCCTTGAAACCGGGTTGTTGAAGCTGTCGAAATAGGGGAAGTAGTAGAATGAGCTCGCGAGCGCAAGGACCGCGAGCGCCAGCGCGATGTTCTTGAGCGCGGTGCCGGAGGTCCTGAACGCGTACGGCATCACCATGAAAAGGAATGGCAGGGCTATCATGGCATACCTGAACTGGCCTATATACAGCGAATAGGCTCCCAGCAGGATCGCGGCCAGGAACAGCACATGAAAGCTCGGCCTTACGTCCCTCTTTCGGGTTAAGTGAGTTAAGTATTTGTAAATGGCTATGGGAGCGAAGAGCAGGACGATGAGCGTGGCTTTTGAAAGCATTGGAACGAGCATGTTCTGGCCGAATTTGGATACAACCGTGAACTGGTTTATGGAAGCGGTGAAGAAATCAAAGGGGTAATACATGAAGAACGCCAATACGGAAGCCACCAGGGCCACCCACATGGCCGGGTCAATCCTTCTCTTAAGGACGGTCTGCAACGCCTCGGAAACTGCAACAATGCCGAACAGCATGAAAGGCTGCAGCGACCTTGTCCCAAGCGTAAGGGTCATGAGCACGAACAGCACGAGGGCCTTTTTCTGGGTGCGGTCCGGGACGTAGTCCAGGGCGTAGAACAGGACTGTTGTTGTGCCGAAGAAGAGCATAACTATCTCCATCATCAGCACGGTGGAGTAAAGCAGCAGGTTTATCGAAAGGGACACCATGAAGAAAACCAGCAATGCCGGCCGGGTGCCGTAAAGCCTCCTTGAATAGTAGAACATGACTCCGGCAAGCAGGAACGAGAACAGTATGGGCACAAGCCTCATGCCCGGGAGCGCATTCCTGAGCACTTCGATCACTGCCGGGTGTGAGATGCCGTAGTACATGTTCTGGGGCAGCTGCATCACAATGTCATAGTCGAGCGGCATGAGATATGTGGACAGCCCGAACATGAAGTAGCTGACGGGCGGGTGCTCGTAGATGAATATCTTGCCCCTGGCGGCCTGTATGCCGGCTGCAGCGTAGAGCCTCTCGTCGCCTATGGGGAAGGCGTCCAGGCCGGACTTAAGGTACAGGCTCAAGGCAAGTATTATGATGGCATAGGCGATCACGGCCTTCCTGTTCCACGGGATGTAGTCAAGCAGGAATGGCAGCCTGTCAAGCCTGCCGAACAAGCTTCCGGGGCGCCTGTTTTTTGCGCCGCCGTCGCTCCTCCTTTTTACGGGCCTTATGTTCTCAAGCTTCTCGGCAGAAACGCTGTAATACTTACGGTCATCCCTGACAACGAACTTGACCCCGTCAATCGATTGCAGTATCCTCTTTGCCTTGCGGTGCGAAATCGAAAGCTCCCTTGAAATATCATCAAGCGTCATCGGTTTGCTTTCCAGAATTTCCTTCATTCTCTGAATATTGTCAACCATGGCCCCCACAAAATAGAGTCGAATTTTGCTAATTGAAATTTTGTGTTGTGGCTTAAATATGTCATGCTGCAAAGAGGGCTCATATCTTCTGCACGAATCCGGGGCTGGGCTCGAACAGCATTCCCTCACGTTTCAGCCTCTCCAGCAGCTCGTCTATGTCTTCAATGCCTTCCTTTTTCGCTGAGGATTCCAGCTCGCTGACGGGAATCTCCTTTTTCTTCGCCGAAAGCTCTGTTATTATGTCAAGCAGCCTCCTGAGCTTCGAGCGCTCGCTGTAGCTTGTGGCGCCCTCTGACTTGTCAATGTCTATGGACCCGGTCTCGGGATCATAGCCAAGCTGGCGCAGCGAGTATTTCATGAGCCGCATGGCGCGCTGGGCGTCCTCTTTCCTCACGTAGTCGCTCAGCTGTATCTTCGCGGACGCCTCGGAAAGCCTCATCAGGGCCTCGAACTGCCTAAGGGTTATGGGTATGGGGGCGTTGCCGCCTTCCGCCTGCTTCCTGGTCCTTAGGTAAAATTCCTTCAGCACCTTGCCCGTCTCAGGGGTGAGCTTCGGCCTGCAGTTCGCCTTCGTGTAGGCTATGAACTTCCTCACGATTTTCGGGTCTATTACCGGTTCGGCATCGATGTAATCTCCTTCCCTCGCCTTCAGTATGTGCTCCACGACCTTCTTGTCCTGCTCTGCGTTGGGCACGTCCCTCAGCACGAACTTGAGGTCGAAACGGGAAAGCAGGGTGTCAACGATCGTTATCTGGTCCGCGATGGACCTGTAGCTGTCGAATCGCGAGAACTTTGGGTTGGCTCCGGCGAGCACGGACGTCTGGGCCGGCAGCGTCGCCATTATGGACGCCTTTGCGATGCTCACGCTGCCCTGCTCCAGCGCCTCGTGCATTGCAACCTGGTCCTGCTGGTCCATTTTCTCGAACTCGTCAACCGAAAGCAGGCCCTTGTTCGCGAGCACTATGGCGCCCGCTTCCAGTACCCAGCCTCCCATTAGCTCGTCCTTGGTCACCGTTGCCGTAAGGCCGGCCGCGGTGGTGCCCTTGCCAGAAACGTATTTGCCTCGAGGCACGATGGTTGGCGCGAGCTTCAGCAGCTGGGATTTCCCGCTCGCCGGGTCGCCTACCAGTAGTATGTGTATGTCGCCCCTGAACCTGGTGTTGTCCTTCATGACCCTGGGCACGCCGCCGAAGAGCTGCAGCACTATGGATTCCTTTATCTCGTTCATGCCGTACAGCGAAGGCGCGAGCGATGCGACCAGCTTGTTGTATATCTTGGGATCCTTTGCCAGCTTCTTTATCTCAGCCTCCTCCTGCTTGCTTATTTCTATGCGCTCCCAGCCGGTCTCCTTCGGCTCTACGTGGACACACTCCATGAAGAAGTCCAGCTTGGACGATGATGACTTGCCCTTGGGTATCTCCCGGAGCATGCCGGTTATCTTTAGCCTGTTGCCCGGGTCTGAAAGCCGCCGGCCCTCCGGCGACACAAGGTCCTCGGTAAGCAGCACGTTCACCTGCGACGGCTTCTCCCCTTCGGTCAGTTCGAACGGCTCCTCCGTGGTTATCCACCTGGCGTCTATGAGCTTCTTGTCCGTCTGCTTGAAAACCCTGTTGCCGCAGTTGCACTTGAACGGCCTGGAGATGAAGCCCGCCTTGACCGGCTGGTAGAGCCTGTCACCGCACTCCGTGCATTCCCATATGGTCTCGGTTATCTCGGGCCTTACCTCGGACGCCCTCCTGACTATGCCCTCTATGGACGAGAACTTGTTGATGTGCTTGGACCTGAGGTCCCTGATGTTGACGTCTTCCGGCAGGTTGAACAGGCGAACCTTCACCGACTGCGCCTCGGTCACGGCGGATACTGCTGAGGGAAGGACTGTCTGCTCCATGGCCTCTCTGGATATCTCAAAAAAAACGTCCGGATCCTCCAGCAGCAGGTCGCACAGCTGCCGGCCGTCCTTGTACTTGTCCATCGAGTCGAAATCTATGTTCAGGGACTTTTCTTCGTTGGCCGCCTTTATCAGCTCCTTCTCGTACGCCTTGTGTATGAATTCCTTGAATTTCGCGACCAGCTCCGTCCTTTTCTCGCTCGTCAAAACATCCTGCTTTGCCATATGACCTGACAACCCCCTCAACGGGCCAAGAACAAGAATAATTGTAATTCAGATTTAAATGGTTTCAAAACACAAGTCCCAGGGCCATGAGCCATTTCTCGAGCCCTGCCGCGTCTTTGAACACATGCGTGTGCATTCCAAGCTCTTTCGCGCCGGCGAGCTTGCTTTCGTTGTCATCGGTGTACGCAACCTGGCTGGCCGGAAGGTCCAGCCTGTCAAGGGCCAGCTGGAATATCTCCTTGCCGGGCTTCCGGAGCCCGACCTCGCATGAAAATACCAAGGGATCGAAACCGGCAAAATACCTTTTCCTTCTGGTTATGTCTACATGCGGCGCTTCCGCGTTCGACAGGATGCCGGTCTTGTAACCTGCATACCTTAGCCTTTTTGCGAGCTCAACGGTGTCTTCCTTGACCTTGTATACCCTTTCGAAAGTTCTTCCCCACACGCCCCAAATGCGGTCGGGCACGGGATCGATAGAGAGTTCCTTTACCACCCGCTTCCAGAATTCGTGCTCTGTTATGTCACCGGTCTGGAAGTCCGGCTCGAACTTGCGGATCGCCTTTGCCACGGCGTCCTTTGGGGCCTTCAGTATCTTTGCGGCTTCGTTGTTTATGAACCGGTCGGAGGGCCTGTTAAGCACGCCTCCTGCGTCAAAAAGAACCGCCATTACGCCCTCTGCGTCAGGCATTTTCCCCACCGGTTCTTTTGCCGAATTCCTCATCGGCCTTTCTGTATGTTTCGGGCGAGCCGATGTCGAACCAGCGCCCGCTGAACGTGAAGGTGTGGATCGGTTGCCTCTGCTTGAGCCATATCAGAAGGTCGCCCATCCTGTCGGGACTGTTGCCTTCGCTTATGTACTGGCTTATCAGGGGCAGGGAGCCTTTAGGGAACAGGTATATGCCTGTCGAGACCGTGGTGCTTTTCGGTTTTTCGGGCTTCTCCTCGAAATCCAGCACAAGCCCGCCATGGTCGGATTGGACGACGCCCATCTTCCTGGCCTCGTCAATGCTTTGCGTGTCGTAGGCGCCAAACACCAGGGTTCCTTTCCTCTTGAAGAAGTCAACAAGCTCATCCAGCCTGAATTCGAACAAATTGTCGCCGTTTATCACGAGCAAATCGTCTTCGACGCCTTTCTGCTTTACGAAGAAATCGAGCGCGCCTATGGAGCCCAGCTTCTGGCCCTCTTTCGTGGCCGGCTCAACAAAAAGGTCAACGTCTTTGTCCAGCCCGGACAGCCAGCCGCTGAAGTGCTTTTCGAACTTCTTGTTGGTTGATATTGATACTTTGACGGCATCGCTCAATGGCTGGACCCTGTCAAGAATATGCTCAATGACCGGCCTGCCGGCAACAGGGAGCAGCGCTTTCGGCGTGTTCTCGCCGAGCTTGCCCATGCGCCTTGCAAAGCCTCCCGCAAGTACCAAGACTTTCATGCAGTCACCACAACGCTGCTATTGTATGTCAAGCGCTTTCTTTATCTTTCCCTCGTCGAATCCTATTATTATCTGCCCGTCAACCTCAATCACCGGAACACCCATCTGGCCCGATTTCTCCACCATCTCCTGGGCCGCTTCCTGGTCCTCCCCGACATTGATGTCCTCGAATTTTATGCCGTGCTTCTTGAGGAATTCCTTCGCTGTGTTGCACCACGGGCACGTGTTCGTCGAATAAACGCGCACCTTTGCATCCTTCTTCACCATTCCATATCTCCTTGTTTGTTTTAACCGGTTTCGTTTGATTTTTTAAAAGATTGAAAAGTATGGTATTTATATGTTATGCATCCCTGGTTATTGCTGTTCCGGGACGGAACAGGGGCAAAAAAGCTTTTTATATAGTTAATGGGAAATATAGAGAGTTTAGCACTGTGCAACCGAGCAGCCCGGGTTCAGTGTTAACACGAAAAACATCGGCAATGAGCAAAGAAAAGACAGATGCGGGCTGCTATACGCAGGAGGACGATACAATGGCAGAAGACATGCGCGGTGGAAGCGTGGAGTTCCAGACAGTCAAGTCCGAGGAAGTGAAGTTCGGCAAGAACAACTTCCTTGAGATAGCGAGGAAAAAGGCAATAACCCAGGACGGCGAGAACGAGTTTCTTGCGATTTCAAGGGGTTTTTTCCTTCCGGACGGGACCAAGAGGTTCAAGAAATCCATCGCAATACCAGACGAAGATGAAGTGAAGAAATTCGTTACCGAAAAGATAAACAACGTATAAGTGGTTGTTTCACGAAAGGAACCATTAAATCATTTGAGCACGGGACGATGAAGGCAAGGACCGGTTTTGCCGGCATCCAGATGTCTCTTGTTTTTGTTTTTCGGGTGCGGCTCCGACAATAAATAGCTGCAAAACAATAATATTAATATAGGATGCTAGCATGAGCGCTCTGGGTTTCAACCACAACAAGGAAAAGGACGAAAAGCTCAAGATGGCCATACTGAAGCACTGCCTTCAGAACGCTGTTTTGCACGGTGGCAGGGCCAGCTCGGGGGCGGTGCTCGGCAAGGTGATGGCCGAGATGCCGGAGCTCAGGAACAGCGTCGGCATGGTGAAGCATGAGATAGACATGGCAGTCCGGAGCGTCAATTTCATAACACCCGAGGAGCAGAAGCGCAGGCTGAAGAAGCTGGAACCCAAAGCGGAAAAGAAGAAAAAAAAGCAAAAGCAAGGCCTGCCCGAACTCAGGAACGCGATTCCGGGAAAGGTTGTCACGAGGTTCGCGCCATGCCCAAGCGGCCCCATCAACATACTCCAGGTATTGAGGGCTCTCATGCTCTCTTACCTTTACGCGAAAAAATACAGGGGTAAGTTCGTGCTGAGGTTCGAGGACACCGATCCGGCTCCTGGCAAGATTGAAAAGGCGTTCTATGGCATGATAAGGGAGGATATCAGGTTCCTCGGCGTGAAATGGGATGACGAGGTCGTAGAATCCGACAACATGGAAAGGTTCTACGAGTATGCCGAGGAGCTGGTAGAGAACGGCTTCGCGTACGTTGACTTCACGCCGGCGGAAAGGTTCAGGGAGCTGAAGCTGAAAAAGAAGGAGCCCGGACACAGGAGCGCCACGCCGAAGGAGAACATGTACGCCTGGAAGGACATGCTCGGCGGGAAGTACAAGGAAGGCGAAGCGGTGCTGAGGTTCAAGACGAGCATGCAGGACAAAAACCCGGCTTTCCGGGACCCCGCCATATTCAGGATAGCGCATGCCAGCCACCCCCTCACCGGCGGCAAGTATTCCGTGTGGCCGCTTTACAACTTCGCCAATGTCGTGGAAGACCACGAAAGCGGGGTGACCCACGTTTTCCGCGGAAAGGAGCATGAGCACAACTCGTACATACAGGACAAGATTTACAGGGCGCTGGGCTGGGAGCCGCCGGAAGTGCTCAATTTCGGCATGATATACCTGCCCGGCAACAAAGAGCACACGCGCGGCATAAAGGAGAAGATAAAGAAGGGCGCGTATTCGGGCTGGGACGACCCGCGGCTGCACACCATCGCCGCCCTGCGCCGCAGGGGCTTCCAGGGCAAGGCGTTTCACGGGGTTGCCGTGGTTGCCGGGCTAAGTAAGTCTGACATAAGGTTCTCGATGGAAAGCCTTGAAACCGCCAACCGCCGGATAATCGACCCAAAGGCCAACCGGTACATGGCTGTGTTCGACCCCGAGCGGATAGCCGTCAAGGGATATCCCCATTCCGTCAACTTCATCACCGAGCCGCTGCATCCGGACTACCCGCGAAGGGGCAGCAAAAGGCTTCCGGTCGATGTCGACAGAATATTCATATCAGGCGAAGACAAGAAGCAGCTCAAGGGAAAGACGTTCCGTCTCAAGGGCCTCGCGAACGTTCGGCTGTCGGGCAGGACAGGGAAATACGCCGGGGATGACATAAAGAAGTCCATGCAGAAGATCCAGTGGGTTTCGAAGCCCAACCTGGCGGTGGAGCTCAGCGTACCTGAAAAGGGACGGCTTGTCCTGAACAAGGGTGTTGGGGAGATTGCAATGAAAAGGCTCAGGCCGGGTGACATCATACAGCTTGAGCGCGTCGGCTTCTGCAGGGTAGAGGGTGTCAATAAAGACGGGGTCAGGCTGCTCTGGACGCACAAGTAGGCCATGGGATCAGATGAGTATGCCCTCGAGCGCCCCCCTGATAAGTTCCCCGAATATCGTGCTGGACGCTATGGCTATGAGGAAATAGGCCGTTATGCCTATCAGCAGTATCTTTCCCATCTCGTACTGCATGGACATCTTGTTTTCACCCACGCTTATCTTGTTTATGAACATGGCGAGTATCGCAAGTATCTCCAGCAGGTAAACGCCTATTATAAGCTGGAAAACCTCGGGTGATATGGAGGCGTTCATGTTGCCGAACACCTCACCTATGTTGCCCATGCCCATGGTGTCGCCCACGTTGATCTGCTCGAGATAGCCGCCGAGGCCGGAAAGGACCTGAACTATTATGTCTGCCATTGAAACTATCAGCCCGGTTATGAGGGGGGTAAGCATGTATGCCTGGAACTTCATGCTGGACGCGGTGTCGGAGAGCATGTCCCTGATGTATTCCTGCGTCTCGCGTATGTTCTTCAGGTACTTGGATATCTTTAACATGCTGTCCGACGCGTAGCTGACACCCTTTTTCGCGGTGTCGACGACCGTGTACATAACGTTCCTTATCATGCTTGACGGGTAGCTGTTGAGCGCGCCGTACTGCTTGTCGAAAAGCGCGCTCTCGAACGTCATGCCCAACCTCCTTATGTTCCCAAGGGTTATCCTGAAAAGCCCCGATATCTCCAGATCCTTCACGTCGTCGATGCATTTTTCGATCGCTACCTCTGACGGAGTGCCGGACGCGATGTGGTTGCCCAGCTGCAGCAGCGCGAGCTCGAACTCGCTTTCAACGCTCTGGATTTTTTTCTGTATCCTTATCCTCTGGAAGTTTGATAGTATGTAGTACGCCGCGATGCTGAAGCCTACACCTACAACCAGCAGGGCCGACATGGCCAGTGACATTATGTTGAACGATTCCCTGCCTTCAACGGCCAGGGAAAGGAACTCCGGGTTGTTCCAGAAAAAGAAAACAGGAACCGCCACGATTACCAGCAGCACGACTATTGCTATGGGAAGCGCGGGCACTTTGCTACTGCCCACCCTGAAGTAGCCGGGCGGCGGCAGTTCCGGATGCCTTGAAACATCCACCGGCGAGAAGGTCATCGGCCGCTTACTCAGCGTGTTGTTGATGAACCATATTATCACTATGGGCAGGACTATGTTGTAGCCTATTATGAAATGCAGAGGTCCCACCAAGTCTGACATGAATACCGCGGCCAGGGGCGCCATGATAGTGCCGAGTATGGGCAGCACTATGCCCATCATGTGTATCACCATTACGGGCGTCTTCAGGTCCTGCGCATAATGCTTCATCCTGGTCTTTGTTCCCTCGAGTATTATGTTCAGGGCCTCGTCAAGCTCCTTCTTTGCCCTTTCGGGTACCTGCTTCGTGGTGTCTCGGATAAGCCTCAGCGCTTCCGCGAACTCCTCGTTCTCGGGCTTCCATTTGGTTATGTACGCATCGAGCGCGTCGTTCACCGAATAGTATTTCCTCATCTCTATGTCCCAGATCAGCCGCCTCATGTCCCAGGCAAGCGCGCCCGAAACGTTGGAAGCCGCGAACCTGAGCGCGCCTTCGAGGTTCGGTGATATGCGCATGGAAACGACCATGTAGAGCACTGCCAGCACTATCTGGGAGCTGGCTTCTATCCTCATCTTCTTCAGAAATCCCATGGGGTATTTAAGCAGCCAGTAGCCCAGCGCTGCCCCCACAGCAATTATGATTAGCCCCGCTATCCAGGTGGAAGGGTTGGCGGCTATGAAAACGACTCCCAAGACGATGAAAACAAGCAGTGTCGTAGCGAACAGCGACATGGGGCTTTCCGGGGTTATCCTCATGCCCGTGAACGCTATGGCTTTTTCGAGGTCTTTCTTTGTTTGCTCGTCCGGGCTAACGCTTATGAAGCTGGCTGCGACGCCGGCCAGGAACTCGTACCAGGTCTTGCCCCTTTTTTCCCTGCGCTTGAACAGCCTGTATTCCCTGCTCGTCAGGACCGGTCCGGAGTTCCCGGAAGGCAGCATGACCTTGTTGTAGCCCTTCGGGAGCTCGATCTTCGGCCTCCCGTTTTCCCCCTCTTTCTCCCTCTTTTTCTTCCCCCCAAACAAGGCCATACGGACACCGGAAATTTTGTTTGCAGTTCCAGTTAAATATTGGAGTAGCTGAAATAAGTATAAATTAAGCGGCGCACAAATAACTATTCATGCTCGGCTTCATTCTCCTCGCCATAGGTCTTGTGGGTTTCGGTGTAACTGGTTACCTGGACCTCAAGACCACCGAGTTCCCGGACTGGATGCCGTATGCCATAATAATCAGCGCGCTCGCCGTGCGCGGAGTCTATGCGTTACTGCTCGCTGACATTTCGATAATAGCCGGCTCCGTTGTCTGGGGCCTGGTTTTCCTGGTCATAGGGCTGGCCATGTACTACACCAGGCAGTGGGGGGACGGCGATGCGTGGCTGCTGGGCGCTCTGGGTTTCCTTTTCCCCGGGCCAACCGGGTTCGCGGCCCCCGGAGCAGCGCCGGCCGGGTTCGCTGCATTCCCGTTCCCGGCAGTTATGCTGTTCAACTTCTTCTTCGTGTCGTTCTTCTATCTCATAGCGTATTCCCTGTTTCTCGGGTTGCGCAGCCCCAGGGTATCCGGGCAGTTCCTGGCATACCTCAAGGGCAATTCAAGGAGCATTACGGTATCCGTTGTCGCTATCTTTGCGGTATGCGCCGGGCTTGTTCTGTACCTGCTGACGCAGATGGGGCTTCCGCTCGAACAGGTGTACGTGTTCTTCCTTTTCCCCGTGCTTTTTGCGGGCCTGCTGGTGTTCCTGTACTACGGGAAGTTCATAGAGAACAGGCTGTTCAGGAAAAGGATTGACGCCAAGGATCTCAGGCCGGGTGACGTGCCGGTCGGCAGCAAATGGAAGGTGCTTTCGGAAAACGAGGTACTTAAGCTGAAGAAAAAAGGCGGCAAGATATGGATAAAGGAAGGCGTCAGGTTCGCGCCCGTTTTCGTTATCACGATGGTGCTCACGCTGTTCCTGGGCAACGTGTTGCTGCTGCTTCTTGGCGTTTGAACTGCCCGAACGCAAAACAAAAACAGTAAGGGAGGGCATCCTGGGATGCCCGACCTCTTTAAAAAAACTAAAGCTTCTTTATTCTTTCAACCCTGACTTTCCGTACGACAGGCTTCCAGACAGATTTTGGCAGCCAGTCGACTTGGGCCGCTACAGAAACCTTCTTGCGGTTTCCCTTGAAGATGTGTATGGTGTATGTGCCGTCCTTGTTTCTCCTGCCCCTTTCCCTGAGGCGGATGTCCTTGAGACCCCTTGTTGCTGCCTTCAAAGCCGCTTGCCTCGGCTGCCTTCCAGTGAAAATGGAGACGCTTCTGCCGGATTTAGCGATGTAATATTTTTTTGTAGCCTTCTTTTTTCTTGCCATTTGAACCCCTCCTTTATTAAAACTCATACAAATTCGTGCCCAACGCTTGTTGGTTTTGCAATATCCTTTTGTATTGGTACTATATAAAGCTTTCGCATGTGTTTGGTTTCACTGCTGAATAGTTAAAGGCGGGCCTTCATGCACGCGGTTTCGTGGTAAACGGCGGATTGAAAACACCCGCTCCGCGATCAGATTTAAACCAGCCCGACAAAATATAAACATGATTTCCATGCTCCTCAAAGTAAGGTCTCTGCACCTCGAGGCGAAGAGATCTATCGTTATACTTAACAGGGAAGACGCAGCCGAGCTTGACATCAAGCCGCTGGAAAGGGTCGAGCTTGTGGCGGGCAGGAGAAGGGAGATCGCCATAGTAAACCTGGCCGAGAAGTTCGTTCCCAAGGGATCCATCGGGCTGTATTCAAAGGTGCAGGAAGACCTCAGGGCAAAGGCCGGTCAGATGATAAAGGTGCTGCCGACCGAGCCACCAGAATCAATCGAATACATAAAGAAGAGGCTCGAAGGCAACCGGCTGGAGCCCGCGGAGATAAGGCAGATAATAAACGATGTCGTGGAAGAACGGCTGTCTGACATCGAAATCACAACATTCGTTCTGTCGCTGTACAACCACAAGATGACCATGAAGGAGATCGCCGCCATGGCCGCTTCAATGGCATCCACCGGGGAAACGCTCAGGCTCGGAAAGAGGCAGGTGTTCGACAAGCACAGCATAGGTGGGGTTCCGGGCGACAAGACGTCGATGATGCTAGTGCCCGTGGTCGCGGCTGCCGGGCTCACGATACCAAAAACGTCGTCAAGGGCTATAACAGCTCCCGCCGGCACTGCCGACCGCATGGAATGCCTTTGCCCGGTTGACCTCAGGCTGGACGAGATTGAAATGGTGGTGAAGAAGGTGAACGGCTGCCTTGTCTGGGGAGGGGCGGTCGACCTGGCGCCCGCCGACGACGCGTTCATCGAAGTCGAATACCCCCTGTCAATAGACCCGCTTCTGCTGCCTTCCGTCATGTCAAAGAAAAAGGCGGTCGGCGCCAGGTACGTTGTCATCGACATACCCACCGGCAAGGGGGTCAAGGTCAAGACCGTTTCTGAGGCAGAGGAGCTCGCTAATAAATTCATAGAGCTGGGCAAGAAGCTGGGCATGAAGGTGTCCTGCATATCAAGCTTCGGCGAACAGCCCATCGGATACGGCGTGGGACCTGCAATCGAGGCGCGCGAGGTTCTGGCTTCCCTGGCAAATCCCCACAGGATGCCCAAGGACCTGCTCGAAAAGGTTTCAAGGCTCGGCGGCGAGTTGTTCGAATTCGCCCGCAAAAGGAACCCCGACACCATTGCATGGGAAATGATAAAGTCCGGGAAGGCCGAGAAGAAGATCAGGGAGATAATAGCTGCACAGGGCGGGGACCCGAAAATCAGGCCCGCCGACATATCGGTTGGTTCCAAGAACATCAAGATAAAAGCCAGCAGGCCAGGCAAAGTGTGGTGGATAAACAACGCAGCCGTCACAGAGGTCGCCCGCATGGCGGGCGCGCCGAAAGACCGGGGAGCCGGGATACTTCTGCACAAAAAGATAGGCGACCCCGTAAGGAAGGGTGACACGCTCCTGGAGCTTTACGCCGAGAAAACGCCGAAGCTTAACAGGGCAATACGCATTGGCAAGGAGAAGGACCTCATGGCGGTCGGCAAGAAGTTCAGCATGGTAATGGCAGAGATACCCGAAGAGCGCAAGCAACAGAAATTCTTCATCCTGGAACGCTGAGGCCGGGCCAAAAACATCCGGTTTTATCAATGCCCGGAAAATGTATAACAAACAAAAATATATTTGTTTTTTGAATCATCGGGCTTAGGAAAATAACCGGTGACTTTTATTTCAGGAAAGCGCATAATTAAATGATGGCCACTGCAAAAACAAAAAACAGGAGAAAAAAAGGAAAAGCAGCAAAGGCTGCAAAGCGTGTTGAAGAAGGCACCATTAGGATACGGGCCAGGGACCTCAGGGTGGTGGAGAAGACCAGGAGGTCGTGGAAAGTTTCTTCCAGGGCCCTGACTGAAGCCATGGAAGTGATCAGGCTGTTCAGGGCGCATAACGACTTCGGTTTTTTGATTGACAAGAAGGATACCAGGTTCCTGAAAGGCCAGCTTTCGCCCGAAGGCAGGTGCCAGGGCGCGAGAATCAAAATGCTGCCGGACGGGAGGAAGCTGGACAAGGCATACTCGCTCTTCGCAGAGCATCTCACCATACACGACGAGTCCTCCAACGAGCACTGGGACGTGCTGTACAGGAATCCCGGGGGCACGTATTCGTACGGCTACGTGCTCGAGAAAAAGGAGCGCGCCCTGAAGAGGAAATACAGGGCTGTCAGTGAATTCGGGAGGCTGTACCCCAAACTTATGCGCAGGGTTTACTCGGCCCTGAAAAACAGGAAAGACCGGCTTGCAGTCCCTGTGTACACCCTGCTGAAGACGTACATGAGGGTTGGCAACGAGATATACTACAAGGCCCACGGCCACAAGGGCATGACAACGCTGAAGAAGTCCGACATCACCATACGCGGCAAGGCAGTGACTTTCAAATATCTTGGAAAGGACGGGGTACCGAGAAGCATAACAGAGAGCTTCCCGGCGATTTACATCACGCGGCTCAGGGAAATGCTGAAGCCTATCAAGAGGTCGTCCTTTGTTTTCGTCAACCCCTCGACCGGCCATCCGCTGCGCGACACTGATTTCGAGCATGCCTTCAGGCGCTACTGCGGCAGGCCGTTCTACCCCCAGATAGTGAGGTCGTACTACGCGACCACAAAGGCCATGGATTTCGCCAGGGCGCACAAAAGGGCCACCAGGGAGGAGGTGCGCAGCCTGTTCCTTTCCATAGCCGGCAAGCTGGGCCACCGCAGGTTCTCGAAGAAGGAGCGTTCGTGGAAGGAAAACTACAACGTCACCACCCATTACTACATCCGGCCGGACATTGTGGAAAGAATCAATTCGCTCGTGAAATAAACAGACAGGCTACCTGTACTTTTCAACGGCTTCCATGACCTGCTGCACGAATTCGTCCGTTTTTACGCCGAACTTCACTTTTTTCTGGCCCCGCGTCCTGACAGCTATGGTGCCGTTCATCTCTTCCTTGTCGCCGATGACTATCACGTAAGGTATTTTGGCTAGCTCCGCGTCCCTGACCTTGTGCTCCACGGTGCTGCTGCTTGTGTCGGTATCCACCCTGATGCCGGCCCGCCTGAGCTCCTCGGCCTTTTTCTTGACCGTCCCGACGTTGCGGTCGGTGAACGAGAGCAGTCGGGCCTGGACGGGTGAAAGCCAAACCGGAAGGTTGCCGTTCAGGTGCTCGAGCAGCACGCCGATGAAGCGCTCCATGGCTCCGTAAACCACCCTGTGTATCATCACTGGCGTGCGGTCCTTATTGTCCTCGGCCTTGTAGGTGAGCTCGAACCGCTCTGCCATCTGGAAGTCCAGCTGGATGGTGGCTGTCTGCCATGATCGGCCCATGCTGTCCTTTATGTGGAAGTCTATCTTGGGGCCGTAGAAAGCTCCGTCGCCCTTGTTTATTTTGTACTTGATCTTCATCTTCCTGAGTATCTTTTCCAGGGAGGCCTCTGCGCGGTCCCAGTTCCTCTTCACACCCATGAACTTTTCCGGCCTTGTCGAAAGCTCCACCTTGTGCTTGAACCCGAATATCCTGTACACCTTTTCCGTGAGCCTGATTATGCTTTCTATCTCGCTCTCGAACCGCTTCTCGGTGCAGAATATGTGGGCGTCGTCCTGCGTGAACCTCACCAGCCTGAACAGCCCTGCCAGCACGCCTGAAAGCTCTTTCCTGTGAACGACACCCATCTCGGCGATCCTGATGGGCAGGTCCTTGTAGCTCCTTGGCCTTGTCTTGTACACTATCATCGCGCCCGGGCAGTTCATGGGCTTCACGGCGAAGGGCCTCTTCTCGAACGAAGTGACGAACATGTTGTCCTTGTAGTGCTCCCAGTGGCCGGATATGTGCCAGAGCTTGTTGTCCATGACCTGGGGGGTCGATATCTCCTCGTAGCCGGCTTCTTTATGCAGGGCCCTCCAGAGCTTTACCAGCTCCTCCCAGATGACGAGGCCCTTGGAGTGCCAGAACACCATGCCCGGCGCAACCTCGCTGAAGCTGAACAGGTCCATCTGCTGGCCCAGTATGCGGTGGTCGTTGGGCTTGAGGTTCTCCCTGTCGAGCCTCGACTTCGCGATGTCCCTGAGCACCTGCTTGTAGTTTATCTCCGCATCCGGCTGCCCGACAATCTCCGCAACTATTTCGGGACCCTTCGCATTTGCCGCGCCTTCGGGCCCGATGTCCCGGCTAAGCTCGGACAGCGGGTGTCCCTTGCATTTTATGTCAAAGGCCTTGTACCAGCCGAAGGGCGCGCGGTAAACGCCGAGCTTCTTAGCCTTTAGCATCCTCTCGGTTTCCTTCAGCACGGACAGCGCAATGTCCGGGCTCGAGAGGTTCGAAGAAAGGTGGGCGTAAGGATAAAGTACCACCTTCCTGGCCTTGACCTGGCTGGCTACGTTCGCGACCTCTGCCGCAACCTTCCTGCTAACGCCTGCAGGGTTCTTCCCGTCAGCGGCCTCGACTGCGGAAAGCACGACTAGGGCCTCATTCACCCTGACAGGCTTCATGGCAGTTTCCTCTGCCTGTTTTATCGCCTTCTTCTTCGGCTCCCATTCCACGAAATCCGTGTGCAACAGCAGTATCTTCATGCGACCACTATTCGCTAACCATATGTTACCCTTTTGTTACCTTATTGTTAACTTATTATTTGGCTCTTGAATTTAAATGTCGTCCTGGTTCAAAACCGCCTGGACGGTTGCGGCAGGCGAAACCGGACCAATCTCTTCTTGGATTTGGTGGTTTTTATAAACTGCACAATTCTCGTTTTCAGGGCACGCCTCGCTTCCGACGAGCGCGCACGCATAGACCTCTGCTTTGTTCCAGGGCTGGTTCGCAATGCATGCTGCCAGGTTTTTACTGTATCCTGTTCCTGTTTCTGTCATACCCATTCCTCCTTCGGTCCCAGGCAATCAACCGGAGAAGAAACGGCGGTTCGAAAGGCCGAAGTCAATCCCGTTTCAGAAGGCGTCCAGAATCAGTTCCGTCCCCGGCAAGACCAATGACTAAGCGAATCACTTAGTCTTCATCATGGTGGACGCACTTGCCTTTGGCAAGTGAAGCCCGCCGTTGGTCTTTGTTACAACCAGGGACATAGTAAAGTATTAAAATCAACGAATATATAAGCTTTTAGAAATAGCCCTGTAGTGTAGAGGTTGCGGCGGCTATGCTGCCGCTGGCCGTTGAACGGTCAAGCATACTCGGCTCTGGACCGGGTGACCCAGGTTCGAACGCGTCGCTGAAGCAAGCGCATTCAGCTTCGCTGAATATCCTGGCGGGGCTATTCATTTTATTTAAATTTAAGCGCGATAAAATATCAATAAATACTGGCCTAGAGGAACAACTAACGAAAAATCTGGGAGCGGAAACATGTCGTATATGGCGAGCCCTGAGGAAGTGGCAATGTTTGAGACCCCGAGGTACCAATCGCATTCTGTCGGTGCTGAATTGGGGTTTGACAGATTCTGCTCGCCTGATTCCAGTTATAATGAAGCAAGCGTATTTGCGTTTAAGTTCGCTGATATTGAAGATGTTTGTGCGTCACTTGAGGATATGGGTTATGCACAGTCAGATATGGACTTCAATGAACAAGGATTTACTTATACATCTCCCGACGGTCAGACTGAAGTATATGTTGACACTGTTGTGGGCGTGAATGATGACATAACCAGGGTATGGATACGCAGAGGCAAAATTTCAGAAGAAGAGGTAGAGGCAGGACGGAAAGATGTTACTGGTTTGTTCAATATGATATATGGAGGGGGAGCGAGTCTTCTGGAAGACAAGTACTACCGGGATTTAGTCATGCACGGAGGGAGATTCGAATATGTATTCGGGCGCGGCCGTGGAAGTATTAATGACGGTGTGGGGTTTTTTCCAAATAATATTCATTTGCCGGACAATCCTTTCAGCAATTTGATGAACAACAGAACCGAACACCGGCATGACGAGGGTCATACACGATATCAAGAACCGCCTCGTCAACCCACGAATTCCAGGAATACGGACCCTTTTGCAATGCCTGACATATCCATGCCGAGTTTTGATATAACTGACCCGATGACGGACATCCAGAAAGAAATTGACGAGATAATGAAAGGCCCTGATTTTGATATTCCTGAACCCTGAAAAGAAATCCAAAAGGAAATAGATGCGGCATTCGACTGGCCTGATGATATTTGGTGAAAGAGTTGGCGGGGTTATTGTTTCTTTCTTGTGGGTGCTCATACCAGTGTCAACAACAGGAAAAGCATGATGAATATCCACACCACTTCTGCTATTACGGAGAACAACCACGTTACGAGGGATTTTCTCCAGCCGGTTGAAAACACCACCTTGATGAGAAACAGAGTGATGACTATCGAGATGACGAGGGTCAGGAGCCCGAACCCTTCGAAGGGGATTAGCAGCAGCGGAGCCACTATCGTTACCAGGATTGCCGTCAGGAAGGCCCTGCCTATGCCGGACTTTTCGACCTGGGCTATCTTCGACCCGAACCATATGAAGAACGCCGCCAGCAGCAGGAGTGCCAGCTCAAGCAGTATGAAGCTGGTGCCGCTGCCAGTGAGCAGGCTGGCTATCCCGGAGAACGTCTCAGTCAGCATGGTGACCACTTAATTAATTGTGCATGAACATTAATATAGCTGCCGCAAGGCAGCAACAAACAAAAAGAAAAAGGGACCAAGCATGACGTATTCGACTTGTCAAAAAGAGTTGCGATTAATATTCATCTTCTTCATCGAAATCGTCGTCACCGTTATCCATTCTCACACGAAAAGGCATATCAACCCCTCCATCATATGAACGATTTATTGTATCACCGGTATAAATACTCGTCGGCATGCACGGCTAATTACCGGCAGCCTTGACCTCTTCCATCAGCACCTTCATGACCAGGCTGCCCGGCGCGCGGCCGCGCACCTCCTTCATGACAAGCCCCATCAGCGCCTGCGCGGGCCTGGAGTGCGACAGGGCCTGAGGGTTGGCCGCGATGACGTCCCTGACGATCTTGCGCACCTCTTCTTCCCCGAAGCCCGCGCCCTGGCCGGCTTCTATCTCAAGCTTCTTGCCCTGCGCTGCATCCGCCAGCAATTCCATGACCCTGTCCTTGCCGACCCTGCCGCTGTTGATGGCCTTGAAAACGCTCCTCAGATGCTCTTTCTTTATCGTGCCCGGGTCAGGAACATTGTACTCCTTTGAAAGCACCCTGGGATAAGAGACAAGCACGTTAGCCAGGAACGCCGGCTTTATGTTCTTCAGCTTCGAGAGCTCCTGGAACAGCTCAAGCAGTACCGGGCTCTTTGCGATGTTGTTGGCCAGGTCGGGAGCCAGGCCGAGCTTCTCTATGCTCGAGGCCTTTTCCGTTATAAGCTCGGGCAGGCTCTTCCTCAGCTCCTTGAGCTTCCCGGGTGTGACCTCTATGGGGACCACGTCGGTCTCCGGGTACATGCGCGCCGCGCCCGGAAGCGGACGCAGGAACTTGGTCGTCCCGTCGGCCAGAGCCTTGCGCACGTCGCGGCTTACCGGCTTATTCTTTGCGACCAGCCGTTGCTGCCGGTCTATCTCCTTGTCGATTATCTTCGGTATCATCCTGAGCTCCTGGAAGCCCTTTATTTCGACGCGCTCGCCTCCCTTTATGGACACGTTGACGTCCTGCCTGATGGTGCCGATGCCGCGCCTGACCCTGCCCGTGCTCCTCAATATCATGCCAATCTTCTCCGCGACCTCGCGCGCCTCCTCGGGGTTTGGTATATTGGCTGTTGTGCCTATCTCGACCAGCGGCACGCCGAGCCTGTTAAGGCCGAAGTCTGTCCCGCCCCTGACCTTCTTGTCCATTATCTGGCACGCGTCCTCCTCGATGCTCACGTTGGTTACGCCCACCTTGCCGAAGTTGGTATCGATCCAGCCGTTCAGCCCGACTATGGCGGTGCGCTGGAAGCCGGTGGTGTTGGAGCCGTCCAGCACGGTCTTCCTCATGACCTGGATTTCCTCCGGCACCTCGCAGTTTAGCATGAGCGCGACCTGGAGCGCGATCTCCAGGGCCTCCGGATTGAGCGGGTGCGGCGGCTCCTCGTCCAGCTCGACCTCGCATGTCTCGTTCAGGTAGACGAAATAGCGGAAGGTCTTGTTCTTCAGGGTCTCGTAAGCGGCCGCGGCATCCACTTCGCCGAGCTCCCCTGCGACAGGCCGAAGCTTGCGCGTAACCGAGAACACCGGCTCCCTGTCCTGCATGGCCGCGCTGCAGCCGCAAAAGAGTTTGTGCCTTGTTGCCAGCTGCTGGTGTATCTCAAGCCCACACTTCAGCCCAATCTTCCCGTAGTCAAAAGCCATGTCAACCCAATCCTAATGCTCATCGCATCATGTTCAGTACAAGAACGTCCCCGCTAGCGTGCGCTTGGTTATCTCGCCCGCGTAGTTGGTCAGCATCATCTCCCGAACCTTCTTCGGGTCCCTGGCGACGGCCTTGTGGCCCAGCACCCAACCCAGCTTTACGTAGGCCACCTCGCTCAGCATGTCGCCGCCCGGTATTGCGCCCGTTTCCTTGTACAGGGCGCGCAGGTTGGAGTATACGTTCGGGTTTATGCGGCCGTATATGGTTTGCGGTGCGGTCACGAACGGTATGCCGTTGCTGGCGTGTCTCTTTATGGCGGGCAGCCAGCTGCCCTTCCCGTTCGTTGGCACGTGGCCCAGCCCGCTCGACTCGACAACAAATCCCTTGCAGCCCTTGCCCACCAGATAGTCGATTATGCCGGGGTCAGAGCCGGGGTATGCCTTAAGCACGGCCACTTTTGGCTCGAAGCTCGTGTCCAGCCCGACCTTGCCCTTGTCGTCCCGCTTCTTGTGGTTGTGGTTCTTTATCTTGGTCTTGCCGTCCGGCCATATGTGCGCGAGCGGATACTCGTTTATGGGCCGGAACGCGTCCCTGCGCTGGGTGTCCATCTTGCGCACGTGCGTTCCCCTCGAGAACAGGCAGTAGTCGTCGTTGATGCGGCCGTGCATGCAGATGCCTACCTCTGCTATGTTCCCTATGGCTGCGTGGGACGCGCATATGAGGTTCAGGCCGGCGTCGCTGCTGCCCCTGTCGCTGGAGCGCTGCGCCCCGACCAGAACAACGGGCTTGGTCAGGTCGCGGAGGAAGAATGAAAGGGCCGCGGCCGTCATGTGCAGGAAGTCCGTGCCGTGCGTGACCAGCACGCCCTTGTCGCCGGCGTTGAGCCGCTTGGCCACTGCCTTGGCTATCCCTATCCAGTCCTCGTGGTTCATGTCCTCTGACATCTTGGTGAACGGCCTCTCGATCGAGCGAACGTTGACTGTTTTGCCCAGCTCGGGCACGTTGTGCAGGAATTCGCGCGGGTCCTCGAGCGCCTTCACCCCGCCTGTCTGGTAGTCCACTCGAGAGGCAATCGTTCCGCCGACCGATATGATTGATATTGGCGGGTTCCTGGAGCTGAACTTTATGTCCAGCAGTCCCTTCCTGGTCTTGCCCAGCTCGTAGTCCTGCCGCGCCCTTGCTGCCTTGGGCTGCCTTGTCTTGGATATGTCGAGGCCGGCGTTCTTGAACCTTATGCCCACGTTGTAGCCGTTGTCCAGCTTTATGACAAGGGTCTCAGGGTTTCCCGCCCCTGTCTGCGGCATGAGCAGGCCCTCTGTCTGCCGGCCGAGCTTCTTGACGACCACCCTGTCGCCGATATTTATCCTGCGCTGCTTCAGGGCCTTCCTGACCTTCTCAGAATACATGGTATAATATTTGATTGCCGGTATTATATCTTTTATGTAGAATATTTTTTACGTATTGTTTCTATAAAATCCCTTCTTTGTGCGTGCCTTCCGCCTTCAGGCTCTGTGCTCAGAAAGGTGTCTATCATTCCGTAAAGGGTCCTGTCAGATATTTCGCTGCTCACTGCCATGACGTTCATTCCGTTGTGTTTCACTGCGCTTTCTACCTTTCCCGGCGTCGGATTCGCCGCGAATATACCGGGTATTACCCCGGCGGCCATGGCCATGCCGATGCCTGTGGTGCAGAACAACAGAGCCCTTTCGGCCTCACCGTTAATTATTGCTTCGCAAACAATTTCAGCAAAAACGGGGTAGTTGTCGGCTGGATCGACTTCGTAGGGTCCCTTGTCGATTATCTCATGTGTTTCAAGTGATTCTATGTATCTTTTTGCTGTTTCCTTCTTTTCAAAACCGCCGTGGTCTGCTCCCAATACGATTCTCATGGTCTTTTATTGGAGGAAAACTTTAAAGGTTTTAATCTGTGTGAAACCAAAGCTTTAGTATGGATGCTGAAGATTTCTTGCGGGATTCCGGGGGCCCGCAGCATGAAAGGGGTGCTGCAGAGAAAAGGCAAAGGGCCAAGCCCAGCGACGAGCCCGAGGAGAACAAGGACTACGTCGACATCGGGAAGGACCCTGTGATAGAGACCGAGGAGAACGGGGTGATAGAGGTCCGCGAGAAGTCGGGGGGACCGGGAGGTGCCGCCCAGGAAAAGCCGGAGCAGCCAGTCAAGCAGGAGATAACGGCCCTTGACCTGCGCTTCCTGGTCAGGGAGCTCAGGCAACGGCTGGTAGGGGGCACGTTCCGCAAGATATACCAGTACGGCGGCAGGGACACCAAGCAGATGATATTCGGCTTCCACGTGCCGCGCAATGGGCAGTGCATACTGTACGTTGACAACAGGAAACTCTTCCTGACAACGAAGAAGGATCCTGCGCCGCAGGAGCCCACTTCTTTCTGCATGTTCCTGCGCAAGCACCTCATGGGCAAGAAGGTTAAGGATGTGGTGCAGCACGGGTTCGACCGCATAATCGAGCTGCGCACGCAGGACGAGATCGTCATATTCGAGCTGTTCTCCAAGGGCAACGTGATATTGTGCGACTCGTCCTACAACATCATCATGCCCATGGAGATACAGAAGTGGAGGCACAGGGAAGTGAAACCCAAGGTGGCGTACAGGTTCCCTCCAGGCCAGGCAAATCCGCTTGCGCTGAGCACCAACCAGTTCTACCGGGCAATCACCGGTTCTGAAAGGAACGTCATCTCGGCACTCGCCACCTCGCTCTCGCTGGGCCCGGACTACGCGAAGGAGCTGTGCGCTCGGGCCGGCGTTGACGGCTCAAAGGCCGCGCGCTCTGTCACGGCCGAAGAGGCATCCAAGATTCATTCCATGCTGCTGGGGCTGGACAAGGCAGCACCGGAGCCTTACGTTTACCCCGGCATGGTTTCCCCGTTCCCGCAGAAGACGAGCAAATCTGAGGGGAAGAAAACCGGCTTGTTTTCCGATGCCCTGGACGAGTTCTTCTCCGCGCAGATGCTGCAGGTCAAGAAGGAGAAGGCGCAGAAGGTCGTTGAGAAGAAGGTCAGGAAGGTGGAAAGGATAGTAAAAAAACAGGCAGAGGCGTCGGACAAATGGACGCGCATAGCAGCCGAATCAAAGGACATTGCGGACCGCATCTACAGCCATTACACGATAGTGGAGGCGGTTATAAACGGCGTGCGTAAGGCAAAGGATTCCGGACTTTCATGGCAGGAAATAAAGGGACAGGTCCAGGCAGAATCAACGGCCGAAGCGGATTCAATCAAGGAAATAAGGGAAGGCGACGGCATAGTCGTCGTGGACCTTGGGGGCAAGGACGTTGAGCTGGACTTCACCAAGTCCCCTGAAGACAATGCTGCCAGGTATTTTGATGATGCCAAATGGGCCAAGGGCAAGATAAAGGGAACCGAAGCCGCGCTCGAGGCCACCGAGAAGAGGCTGGAGGAGGCCAGGGAAGAGCAGCCGGCTGCTGAGCCGGAAAACGGCACCAAGCGCGTGCTGGTGATTGAGGGAGAAGCTGAACAGGAGCCGGAGAAGCCGAAGAAGATAAAGAAGCGCTGGTACGAGTTCTACCGCTGGTTCGTGTCATCGGATGGCCTAGTGGTCATCGCGGGCAAGAACGCAGTGCAGAATGAGAACATAATCAAGAAGAGGCTCGAGCCCAAGGATCTGGTGTTCCATTCGGACATACAGGGAGCCGCTTTCGTTGTCATAAAATCAGGCGGCGAGACCATACCCCAGGAAACCATCAGGGAGGCGTCAGAGTTCTCCGCCGCCCATTCAAAGGCCTGGGCCAAGGGCCTGGGCAAGGTGGACGTATTTGCTGCTAGGCCTGAACAGGTAACGAAAACCAACGAAGCAGGCGTAAACGCCCCGAAGGGCGCCTTCTTCATAAACGGCGAAAGGATGTGGTTCAGGGACGTGCCCATCAAGCTCGCCATAGGCGTGTGGATAAACCGCGAAGAGGGCTGGGCCAAGGTCATAGCAGGCCCGCTCATGCCGGTGCGCAAGCTGGCGCAGTATTTCATCACCTTGCGGCCGGGCTTCACGCGGCCTCCGGAGCTCGCGGCTAGCATAAAGCGCAGCCTGCTCATGAAGGCTACGCCGGATGACAAGTTCTTCCTGGAAAAGGTGCCCCTGGAGGATTTCCAGGGCCAGATACCGTCGGGCCAGAGCGACATGATATCTGGCGCCGGGGATTTCTAAACGGCAGAAAAGACGGCTTAATCCAATCAATGCAAGCTGTCAGACCCGCCAAGAAAACAATATAACTGCTTCTATACCATCTTATCGACTGCCTCGAGAAACTTCATCAGGGAATCCTTGGGTATCCTTGCGCCGGCCGCGCGCGGGTGGCCACCGCCGGAGCCGCCGACTGATTCTGCCGCCTGTTCCATGATCTTGTTTAGCCGTATGTTGGGATTCTGGACGCGCCTCCTCGCTGTCACGTCTATCTTGTCGCGTATGGTGTGCATAGAGAGGCCGATTGGCCTGCCTGTCACGGTGGCTGCGAACAGGGCTGAAGGGCCCCTGAAGCCGAAGCGTGGCAGGTCCTTGATATAGCCGATGTTGCCGAACGATTTTGCCCTGCGCTTGACCTGGCTGTAAAGCCGGAACTCGCGCGTCACCGTGGATCTTGCGGAAACGGTGAGCCCCCTGACGTCAGAGGGATTGCCGCCTTTCGCCATCGTGGACGCTATCCTGCGCTTGGCGCTGTAAACAGAGAACCGTTCGTCCTTTATACCAAGTATCAGGGTTGATACCTCGAAATACAGCGCCCTCCTGTCCCAGTTGCGCATGCGCTCCTCCACGAACTCGGTATTGTCTGTGTAGTCGCCTATGGCACCATAGATAGCGAGCCAGACCCTTTCCCTGGGCAGGGATTTCTGGAAGTGCCTGTACGTTATCTCGGACGCGCTGGCCGAGGGGTCGTGGGCATATGTGCTTACGGACTCGTTCACGGCGTCGAGGCTCGTGGTTGCGGGTATTGAGTGGTGATCGAAGTATAGTATGTTGGTTTTCCTTCCTATCACGGACAGTTTCTCAACTAACCCGGCCGCGTCTTTTTTTGTCAGCGCGATGTCGCAGATTATGAGCCGCTTGATTTTCGTATTGGCGGTGGTGTCTTCCAGGTCGCGCAGGAAGGAGACCGGCTTGGTGAAGAACAGCCGCGCGTCAGGGAACCTGGCAAGAGCAATCGCGCCCGCGCAGATGCCGTCGCAGTCTGAATGTGTCAGAATCAGGGTCTTGTCTCCCGGGTTCATATCATAATATATGGATTTTCTTAATAAATAACCGCATTCATGTATGATGGCTTTTAATATTTTGTCTCTGATTATCAATAAATCATGCTTGATCAATCAAAAAAATCCAATCAATCTGTGGTTGCCGCATAGGAACAAGTCACAGCTACAAAAACCAGACGGTTTTGCACAGGCCTATGGGAAACGGCCCCCGGAACATAAAAACAGCATGTATGGGGCGAGGATTTCCTTTTGCTAGTTTTGACTATGTAAAACCCAAAAAAAACCATAAAATGCTGTCTTGCCTGGTTTTTGGCTTCTGTTTCGTATATGGGCAGCTTGTTATTGGAAAGGCAAAAACTGAAATTTCTTTGAAAGGGCAAAAGAATGGTCACACCAAACGCACAAAAAATAATCATGTTATGCGCATTGCTACTGGCATTCATCTCAGCGTCAACTGGTTGCAGGGATGACAAAGGCCGGGCAGAAAATGTGGTGTGGGACGAATTTATCAAAGAGGTAATCAAAGCCGGGAGTTCCCGCGACTTCGACGCCATGCTGGACAAACTGACAGTCTATAGGGTGGCTGATGGCAAGGAATTGATGGACGAGATTGTGAAGGCAAACCCTGATATGGAGTATGTCAAAGGGGCGGAAAACCCCACCGATGAGATGGGTCGCGAGGCCATGCTCGGGGATGTAAAGATGTTTGTGGAGTCTTATGACGACCTCTTTGACGGCGATATAGCTTGCCTTGTAACGGCTTTGGACACCGAAATAAAGGGCCCAGAGATCTACTCTGCGATAATCTGGGTCGAGAAGGATGGCAAGTTCTGTGGCATAAAGATCCATCAGGTATGGAGGAAAGGGAACGATCTCAGGGTTGTTGAATGGGTGGGTCTGGATGGCTATGAGTCGAGCAGGAACGTCATAAAGAAAAGGGCAGTACTGGAGCGCGAAACGCTTGATTCCTGCGACTTCCCGTCCGAAATCACGTACAGGGTTGAAATCAGGAACTGAAAACTTTTTTTGAAGGAGACACGAAATGAAAAACAAAATTAAGAAAATTGTTTTACTGTCATTTTTCATGTCCTTTTTTGCAATCACAGGATGCAAGGACAAGGAAACCGTAAAGGCAGTGACCGGCAGTATGGGGGAATGGATAACATCGGGTTTTCTGTCAATAAAAGTCGAGGCAGAGCTTGGGGGTTTCTATAACCCTAACGACAGGACAGGAATGACCCACGGGTTGCCCAGGTTCAATGTTGATTTCTCGATAAGGAACGATTCCATGAAAGGTGTCAGCATCAAAGTCATTGAATGTGAATTTATTGACGGCGACGGCAGGAATCTTGGGCAGGCAATAATGAGGCAAAGGGATAGCGTTATCAGGCCTTCAGCTACGGCGGAATTCAGTACTGATACGAACGGTTATCACCTGAATCCTGAGAAGTGTACGGTTTTAATAAAGCCCACGTGCGAGGGTTTCTCGGGTGCTTTCGCAGTGGATATATCAATCCCACTGGACCCCGAAAGGAGAGCAAAGGAAATGGCTCGCAGGAAGGAGCTGGACGATTTTGACGACAAGCTCAGGGCAGAGCGGGCTGCTGCAAAGGTCAGAAGTTCCAGATCAGGTGCTCTAAACACACAAATACCAAAACTTTCCAAGCCGGAAGTGCTTAAGCTGGATGAGGACACGCCTTTGATAACCAAGACCGTGACAGTCCACCAGAAGCCGCCTTTCTATAAAGGGCCTGTGCCGTTAAAATACACCGCGTACCAACTGGTGTTGTTCCAGAACAACAGCCTGACGCTTGTCCACGATTTCGGGGGATGGAAGAACCTCTTTGTGTATGAGGACACCGCCATGAAATATAGCGGTGTTGCTGAAGGTGCAATAACCTTTGACAACAATGAAAACCTTGTCGCAGTGGCAAAGCTCTCCAGGTTGTTAAAAGGTGAAGGCGTTGAGATAGAGGAGTTCCATCTGAATCCGAAAGGTGACGTTATTTTCTACTGCAAGAGCCGTTTTTCCTTTGGATTTAGCTGGAAGGATAGCGAGACGGAGTCCAAGGGCAGGAAGGCTGAAGAGTATTATGTCTTCTGGCCCACAAGCAGTTACTAAGCAACTGGCAACACCGCGCCAGGAGCGCAGGGATCCAAGAAACCGTTTTTGAAAGGGTAACGAAATGAACACATCAAAAATGTTGCTGATTTTTGTCGCTGTCGGGGCAGCCCTCTGGGCGGCCAGCGGCTTTATAGTCAATATGGGTTGCTTCGTGCCGGTTTATATGCTCGAGGGAATAAAACCGGATCAGGAACTTGCCAGGCAGACAATGGCCGCGTGGTCTGTTATAGGGAGGAATGTATTGGCTTCCTGGGCCATTGCAGGAGCCCTGATGGGGTTTGTCACGCTCGTTTTATTCATGTGCAGGCCGAGCCATGAACATTACACAAGAACACCCTCTGTTGGACCCAGACCTGCGTTTATGCCTCTGGGACCAGGGCCCAAGACAATGGCAGAGGTTAAAACGACCTTGTTTGTAGCGGTAATAGGCGGCGTACTGGGTGCCTTGATGGCAGTGTACCTGCTGCCGCACTTCGAGCAGCCGGGAATGATCGTGGTCAAGGGCGTCAAGATGAGGATCGTGCTTAGCGGAATACAGTGCATTATTGTTACAGTGCTTATACTGCCGTTTTCGCTTGGAATCGCGGCAAGAATTGAGAGGGGGCGTTGATTATGAACAGAAACGTAAGTCCATCATTATGCAGGTTTTTAGGTTCGGTCGTCTTCCTGTTCACCGGGTTGGGCTGCTTCTATCTCGGCAACAAAGTGTTTGGCCTTGGCGTTGACACAGTTAATTTCGAATGGGGCAGCATGACAGCAGGCGGTTGGGCGCTCCTGGTAGCCTCGGTTGTTGTGGCCTTGTTCGCATCCCTGACAATCGGGTGGGGCACCGGCTTCAGCATCGAGGTGAGGAGTGAGAAGGTGGATTTCGCCATAAGCACGATCTGGCACTACATGGCGAACGGGGGGATCCTATGGATGATACTGTGGGGCCTGTGCCTCACTAAGCTGTTCGGCAAGGAGGGCTCCGGGGAATTCGTGAAGCAGATTGTGAAGCAGCTCGGAGTGTTTAGAACCAGCCTGGGGATTTTCGGTCTGGGTGCGGCAGTGTGTATGATTATGGGAGCCCTCCTTCTGGCGACCAGGCAGTTCAGGCTTGACGCAAAGCCAAGTATGGCTGGGTGTTTTGCCGTTTCAGCGCCAGTTGCCCTGATTGGGTGTTACATGGAGGCCCGGTTCCTGGGCTTAGAAACGAATTTGTGGATATTTATAGCCGTTGTGCTTTCTGCGGTCCTCATTCCATTCAATGTGTACATGATGCAGAGGGACAATGTTCAGCGTCATCAGATAATGGAAAGGAGATGATAATCATGTTCTACAATATTTATCATAAGCCAACAATTAAGTCTTTTTTCAGCTCCCTTGTTTGGAACTTCTCGTTGGCTATCGTGGCCGCGATAATCACGTTCTTCGGTTACGGTGCACACCCGAGAATAATCATCGTGCTTGATGTCATAGTGGGTATTATTGTTTTTGTGATGCTAGTGCAGACCATCGTTGTGCACTGTAATAAGATTTACGTTGATGATGCCTGCTTGATGACTTCGGGTCTGCTTAACACAACGAAAATGCGGTGGGAAGAGATCACAAGTGCAACTCTTTTGCAAAGGAAGAACGCAATGTCCAAGACGGACCACCTGTTGATTTTGGCGGGCAGGAACAACCTTATTTCCTACAACACCTCTGTCTTAAGCACTCAGGACGAAGACACTGTTCTTAAAAAAATAATGTCAAAGACAAATCTTGTTATAAAGGAAGACAAACCTTCCATATGAAAAATCAGTCGGCAGCTATCGGGTGTTTCAAACCCGGGCTGCCGTTTTGTTTTGTCAATCTAGATGTATATGATATTGGTGAATGGTGGTTTTTTGCTCCATGCAGCCGGATAAATTAATAATAATACGTTCAATAAGATGTTATGGAACGCCCGGCTTTGTGCTCGATATGCGGCAAGGTTGCCAAGCCCGCCTATACGTGCAAGCTCTGCGGCGCGATCGTATGTTTTGATGACATGGACCACTCCAGAGGCATCTGCAAGCGCTGCGCGGGCGGCAGGATGATCATGGACCACTGAACGGGCGCAGCAACGCACGCAAGCGGCGCCGGTTGTTTTTAAAAACAATGAACTCAATTATTCATTCAAGCCGGGATGGCGGAACGGCTAAATGGCTACTTCACCGGTTTAACGGGCAGCTAGCCAGGTTATCGCGCACGCCTGGAAGATGGGTTTTCTCAGCAAGCGTGTCCCCTTCTGGGGTCCTGGGTTCGAAAACTGAGCCTTTCTTTCAGAAAGAAAGGCTAAGTATCACCCAAAGAAACGAATTGAAAGATGGGTGAAATCGGAATTCCCAGTCCCGGCGTCAGTATTCTTGCCTGCCCCGCTGGCGCGCAAGACAGCAATGGCGTGTTTTTGACAGTGTTTTCTGTATCGCGAATCGTAATTAAAAATTGTTTTTGTAAGGAGACCTGAAATGAGTACGGGATTTAGACAAGTTAGCGCAGATAATCCAATCAGCAAAAACAGCATGCGGCAGATTCTGTTGTTTGCTGCCGGCTGGGTTGTTTTGTTCGTTTTTGGGGGCGGGTTCTACATGAGCGGGAATTCGTTCGCAACCAAAATTTCAATGTTAATAGGAATTGGTTTGGTTTTTGGTGTTGGCATGCCTTGGTCGCTCAAAGAGCTTAATGCCTGGATGAAAAAACCGAGGAAAAAGAAGCCGATGCTGGAATTGGCCGAGCCGGCCGTTGACCTCACAGCAGAACAATTGGCAGAGGGGGGCACAACAGCCCTACAAACATCAAAAGAAGAAATCCATAAACATCCGCCCAAGGCATTGCCGCCTGGCACTGAAGAAGTTTTTATCGACTTTGAAAAAGACGACGTGCAGATCACGCCCTCTTCTGAAGACACCAGATGAAAAGACAAGAGCAGAAACAGCAAAGGATGCTGATAAGGACCGTAAGCCGTAAGGCCTGCGGCCCTTTTCTTGTTTTGTCAACTTAAAGGGGTATTAGTAGCGGTTTTTGTGCTTTGCGCGCATTGTATTATACTTATACTATACATATGTATATTGTTTTTCGAAAAACCGGGTTTTTGCTGTTTTCAGGCATATATTATACCAAAGCTATACATATGTATATATGGTTAGCATGGATACTGAAAAGACAGCAAAGAAGCGGGTATTGATTCCGGTCAGCATCCCTCACGCCCTGGCTGCAGAGATTGACGGGCTGGTCGAGATCGGTAAGTTCGGCTCGCGCTCGGACGCCATCCGGTTCGGAGTGCGGCTGCTCTGCATGCTTGAGGGCAAGCTGCACCTGAAGGAGCAGGACGTATACGCAGAAATGCTGAGGGGCTGAGTAGGACAGTATTGCAACGGCCTGCCTAACCAGGAACTCCGGCCAGGCTGTGGACCATTTCCAGCAGCTTCTCGATGAGTTCGTAATGCCCCCGTTCCCATGCAGCAAGGGTGTTGAAGAACTGCCTGCCCTTGTCGTTCTTGAGCTCGTCCGCAAGGCCCTTGTAGAATTTGCTAACGCGCTCTTCCAGCTTGAGCGCCTCGTTGAGCACCTCGACCGCGCTCGCGGTATCCTGTATGTCTGGACCGCTCTCCTTGCTGAAGGCCCCGAGCTCATCAATCCTCTTCTTCGTGTCGGGCAACTCCTTCACGCCTATCCACTCGCCCTTCTCTATCAGCGAATGCTTGAGCTCGTTGAGCATTTTCGTGTGCTCGACCTCATCCTCAGCCAGCTTCTGCAGGTGATGCCTCACCTGGGGTATGTTCGCTTTTGCGGCCTTCTCAATGTAGAACTTCCTTCCGGCCTCTTCGATGCTTATGCCCATCTCTATGGCCTTCTCTATGCCGGCCGAGCCTGCCGAGAGGTCTATGCCGAAATCGCGCTCAAAGCCGGTCCTGTCTGGCTTCTCTTCCATTGTAAAGACTTGCCGCCTTTCTTTAAAAAGCGATGGTATACCGAAGAGAAAGAAAGAGCTGGCGCTAACCGCTGTCAAACAAAATAAAAAATAAAGGGCTTCCGCCCTTTACTTTTCAGAATTTTCAATCTACTTCTTCTTTTCCTCTGCTTTAACCAGGTCGATGCAGATTCCTGCTGCGACCGTCTTGCCCATGTCCCTTATGGCGAACTTCGCCATCTGCGGGAAGTCAGCCTGCTTCTCGATGGAAACCGGCTGGACCGGCTGGACCTTTATGACCGCGGCGTCTCCGGACTTAAGCATGTCCGGGTTCTCTGCAACTGTTGCGCCTGTCTTGGGGTCGATCTTCTTGACGATCTCTGTTATCTTGCCTGCAATGTGGGATGTGCTGATGTGGAAAACCGGCGTGTATCCCTTTGTTATGACCGTCGGGTGCTGCAGAACGATTATCTGGCCCGTGAATTCCTTCGCTACCGTGGGTGGGTTGTTCTGGTGGCCTACGACATCACCCCTTCTGATCGCCTTCTTCTCAACGCCCCTTGTGTTGAAGCCTACGTTGTCGCCGGGCTCTGCCTTGTCGAGCTGCTTGTGATGCATCTCAACGCTCTTTACTTCACCCGTCGCGCCGCTTGGCATGAAAACGATTTTGTCGTTGGGCTTGAGAACGCCCGTCTCAACCCTTCCCACAGGAACCGTTCCTACGCCAGTAATGGTGTAGACGTCTTGCACGGGAAGCCTGAGAGGCTTGTCAACAGGTCTTTCAACGGCCTTTATGGTACCGTCCATTGCTTCTATAAGGGTCTGTCCCTTGTACCAGCCCATGTTGGTGGACTTCTTGACCACGTTGTCCCCGACGTAAGCTGAGACGGGGATGAACGGAACTTCGTCAATCTTGTAGCCGATGTTCGAAAGCAGCTTTCCGACCTCTTCCTTGACCTTTTTGAAGGTCGCCTCGTCGTAGTTGACAGCGTCCATCTTGTTCACAGCAACCAGGACCTGCTGGATGCCAAGCACCTTTGAAAGGTACATGTGCTCCTTGGTCTGCTCCTGGATGCCATCCTTTGCCGAAACCACGAGGATTGCAGCATCTGCCTGGCTCGCGCCAGTTATCATGTTCTTGATGAAATCCCTGTGGCCAGGGCAGTCGATCACTGTGTAATAGAACTTGTCAGTGGTGATGGGCTTGTACATGAGGTCTATTGTTACGCCTCTTTCGCGCTCTTCCTTCAGGTTGTCCATGACAAAAGCGAACTCGAATGTTTCCTTCTTGAATTCAGCCGCCTTTTCCTTGAGCTTTCGCATCTCCTGTTCGCCAAGGGAACCTGAATCGTAGAGCAGTCGGCCTATCAAAGTCGACTTGCCATGGTCTACGTGACCTGATGTTATGATGTTTATGTGTGGCTTTTCTGCCATTTTTTCCCTCCTCTTTTGAGCAAATATTCAAGCACGCGCCAGGTATGTTGCTTGCGCGCCGGCTTGAAGCATGCCTGCACAGGCATGGCTGTTTGGAGTATTATACAGAAAAGGTATTTAAATACGTTTTTTTCGTCAAAAAAATTGGTTGCGGGCCAAAACCGCTATTTACCGAACCTTCTGTCGCGGTGCCTGTAATCGCTGATTATTTTGTTGAATTCCTTCTTGGTCAAGTCCGGCCACAGCGTGTCAACGAACGCGAGCTCGGAATAGGCTGACTGGAAGAGCAGGAAATTGGAAAGCCTCTTCTCGCCGCCCGTTCTCACTATCAGGTCCGGGTCGCCGTATCCGTTCGTCTGGAGGTTGTGCTTTATCAGCATCTCGTTCACGCTGGCAGGCGTTATGCTGCCCGCCTTCACTCCAAGCGCAATCCTTCGGCAGGCTTCTGTTATCTCCTGCCTGCCCCCGTAGGCAATGGCGAAATTAATTGTGTTTTTCCTGTATTTGCTTGTGATTTTCATGGCCTTGTTTATCTTTTCCTGCAGGCCTTCCGGCAGCTTGTCAATGTTCCCGAAAAATGTCACGCGTATCCTGTCCTTGTGAAAAAAACTGTCCTTGTTTTCTATTATGTCGTCTATCTCCTTGGCAGCCAGCCTGAAAAGGTAATTCACTTCCCTGTTGGGCCGCTTTTCAAGGTTTTCGAGCGAAAGCGCATAGAACGTTATTGTCTTTATGCCCAGCTCCTTGCTCCATTCGAACAGGGTCTTTACCTTGGACAAACCCCATTCATGACCTTTCCACGGCCGTTTCAGAAGCCTTTTCGCGCATCGGCGGTTGCCGTCAGGTATTATCGCGATGTGTTTCGGTGTGTTCAGTTGTTCCTGTTTTCCCATCATATCAACCTTCTTGCCAGCAGTATTTAAATCATTTATGGACGTTGCGGCTGGTGCTATTGGCACCATACTCTAATTTATTGAAACCCGACCCTATATATATTTTACAGTAGTCATAATAACAACAATAAGCGACTGGGGTTGTTTTATGAGATTCGAGCTTCATTGCCATACCAAGCATTCGACCACTGTTGCGCCGCTTGACTGCAAGGAAGAGCCCGTAGAAGTGGTCAGGCAGGCAAAGAGGTCTGGGCTTGCCGGCATAGCCATCACTGACCACGACACGACCGCGGCCTGGAAGGCCGCCAAAGCAGAGGCAAAGAAGCAGGGTGTTGTTTTCATTCCGGGAATCGAAATAAGCAGCAAACGCGGGCACATTCTAGGTCTGGGTGTCAGCGAAGCCATAGGGGCAAAGCATAGCGTCGGGGAAACCATTGACCGCATACACGACGCGGGGGGTATCGCAATCGCGGCCCACCCGTTCGATATCAGGGGCCACGGCGTGAAGGAACTGCTCAGCAAAGCCGACGCCGTCGAGACATTCAACGCCCTGAGCGTGGACCGGTTTTCTAACATGCTGACCGAAAGCAAGGCCGGTGCGCTGGGCATGCCCCAGACATCCGGTTCTGACGCTCATACCCTGGGCATGATAGGCAGGGCGGCGATTGAAGCAAGAGCCCATGACCTGGATTCTGTCATAAGGGAGATAAGGAAGGGCAGGGTTGGGTTGTGCAAGCGATACGTTTATCTCAACGAGATCAAGGAGTGGAGCAGGCTGCGTATGATAGAAGCCTATATCGATGTTGTCGAGTACATAGACAGCAGGTACGGCAGGTACAGGGCGTGGATGCTGAAGCACCTGATGAAAAGGTTCATACTGTCAAGGAACCCCATGTGGGACGTCGTGGCAAGGGCCAGCCTGGTGGGTGCGATCTCTTACAGCTTGCTGAAGGCAGCGGCCTATTATTAAGGCCCTGCTTACCACCAATTCTTATAAATAACCAAGCGACAAAATAACCAAAGCAACCGCAAAAGTTCGACAGCCTGCAATGTTCGCATGAAGCTGTCCTTCCGGAACATGCGGGGGTGCTGGAGTGGTCAATAGACATGACGAGATTCATAGGTTGAATTAATCGTCTGTCCTGATCATACAGGCTAGCCTAAGGACGCCGTGATCCCTAACGGGCTCATGTATTTCAAACCGCGTTTGAAAGCTAGTGGCTTAGAGACATGATGGCTTGCACCGCATCACAAGGCCATCTTGCCGAGAAGTGCCTACCAGAGTTCGAAACCTGAGCCTTTTCTTCAAAGAAAAGGCTAAGGCTCACCCAAAAGAACGTCTTGAAAGGCAGGGGTGAATCGGGAATCTCTGCCCCCGCATCCACTTTTTTCTCAGTAAAATAAAGGTTTAGAAGAAGCCAGAAATAGTCAGACCGCCTGAGTGCGTTGGTTTAAGCGGTCAAGCCGTTCTTATGCCTGGCTGTTGTTGTTGGCTTCTTCCTTTTTCTTGACGATTATCACTTCGCCCTCTTCCACGCCGAGATCCCTTTCGAGCCGTTGTATGTCCTTCTTGATTGCCTCGAAATGGGCCAGGATGCGGTCCTTTTCCTTCTGGAAGTTCTCGAGGTCCTCGTACACGCGCTTGGCTTCCTTGAACTCGTTCAGGTGCATCATCACGTAGGGGAACTTGTTCATTTCCTTGGATACCTGCGCGCACATGCCGCCAAGCCATTTGTTCATCTCGACCTTGACATCCCTCTTCAGCATCTTCTCATTGTCCATGTTGGCCTTCATTATGCGGACAACTGCTGCTGTTGGGAACGGGAGCTTGAGCTTGGCCTCTTCCGCTTCAGAGACATCTTCTTCCTTTTCCACTTCCTCTTTAACCTCTTCCTTGGCCTCTTCAACCTTTTCTTCTATCTTCTTCTCGATCTTCTCTTCTTCCTTTTTGTCTTTCTCAGGCTTGTTGTTGTCTTCTGCCATGATATTCCTCCTTTTAGTTGTTCATGTCTCCCAGAACATGATGTAGTCTCATTGGATTTTTGATTTAAATATCTTATATAGTTATACAAGTGGGCGGTTTTTTGGTGGGGTTTTGGTGAGGAAGGCACCGAAACATTTGGTTTGTTTTAAAAGGAGGTTCGAACAATTCTAATACAGTTGAGGATGTTTCCATGTTTGACGCTGAATTGCTGCCTTTCCTGGTTTTTTTTGCCATAGTGGGCTTGTTGGTCCTGGCTGACAGGAAGAGGATAGAGGTTCACGGGCCTCTGCTCATCCGCAAGACCAACCGCGGCAAGAGGTTCATCGTGAACACCGGGCAGCGGTTCCAGAGGTTCTGGAGCATCATAGGGAACATCGCTGTTGTTGCCGGCTTCATTGCGTCTTTCTATACGCTGTACATGCTCTTGACGCTGCTTGCCGATTCCATTGTTAGGGTGACCCCGGCAGCTGGCGTCGGTCTTGTGCTGCCCTCGCCCACGACCGTGGTGGGCGGCGGGTTCATCGGCGTGCCGCTATGGTACTGGATAATAGCCGCAATAATCATGTTCGTGGTGCACGAGGGGGCCCACGGCATAATAGGCGCCAGCCAGAAGATGAAGATAAAGAAGCTCGGATGGATACTGTTCACGCTGCTGCCCATAGGCGCGTTCGTGGAGCCCGACGAAAATGACGTGACCAGGAAGAAGCCGTTGAAGCAGCTCCGCTTCTTCGCGGCCGGCTCGTTCTCCAATTTCATACTGGCCCTGCTCGTTGCGGTCGTTATAACGCCGCTTGTGCTCAACCCGCTGACCGTCCCTGCCGAAGGGTTCCAGGTATTCCCGCAGGAGGGGTTCCCTTTCGCTGCCTCGGGGCCGCTGGTTGAAAGGACGAACAATTTCAGCCAGAGCCTTAACCCGAAATTCTTCATAAGGAGCATAAACGGCCGGGAAACCCCTGATTTTGAGCAGGCAACAGCGATCCTAGACGAAATGGGTATCGAGCCCGGCCAGGCAGTGGAACTTGACCTTGACGTGTATTACGGGAATTCGATGGAAAACCTGGACATAACCATTGAGGCCGCGCAGAACCCGAACAACGAATCCAAGGGGTACATAGGCATACTGTTCGACGGCAGGCAGTCCTTCGTGGTCAGGCAGGACCTCCTGCCGTACAGGGGCATAATATTTTTCGTTACCGAGGCGCTTTTCTGGGTCTTTCTGATAAACCTGGGCGTTGGCATGTTCAACATGCTGCCCATGGGGCCGCTGGACGGCAAGCGCATGTGGGCGGTGGTGCTGCAGAAATACCTTCCAAACAGGCACAGGACAGTGATGCGCGTCATCGAGTGGTTCGTGCTGTTCGTGCTGCTGGCCATACTGGTGCCCGCCATTGTATCGAACTTCCTGTAGGTGCTGCCTCGGAAAGCTTTTTAAATTCGCTTGAATCATTTATTCTTAACCCGGTACAATGAAACGCGCTGTAGGCTGGAAAGACCACTTAATACAACAATGTCAAGTGGTCGGGCCTTATGAAGCGGTGAACCGGCTGGGTGGAAGCTGGCTGGACGGATGGGTAAAACCAGTGCAAGCCGTCGTGCCTATTTTTCACCTAACAAAAAACAAGGAGGAACAACATGGCAAACTTTAAGGTCGTAATATCAGACCCGAAATCGAAGAAGGCATACCAAAGGGAGGTTGACCAGGCCCAGTCAGGCCTTTCAGGCAAGAAAGTGGGAGAAAAGGTTTCCGGCAGCGGGCTTGGCCTTGATGGCTACGAACTCGAGATAACCGGCGGCTCTGACAGGGAGGGGTTCCCCATGAGGCCTGATGTCGAAGGTCTTGGAAGGAAGAAGATAATACTGACGTCCCCGCCTGGCTACCACCCCAAGCACGCCGGCAGGAGGAAAAGGAAGTCGGTCAGGGGCAACACGGTCTCCATGAGCATCTCCCAGGTCAACGTCAAGGTGGTCAAGAGCGGCAGCAAGAAGCTCGAAGAGCTGCTCGGGAAGAAGGCCGAAGGCAAGAAGGAAGCCAAGTCCGAGGCCAAGGAAGAGAAGCCTAAGGGAGCAGAGAAGGCTGAATCCAAGCCAGACAAACCAAAGCCAGAGGAAGCTGCTGAAAAACCGAAGGAAGCCGAAAAGGCCGGGGCAAAAAAGGAAGCAAAGGACGAACCAGCAAAGACCGAGCAGGCCGAATCAGCAGAAGCCGAAAAGGCCGAGGCAAAGATGGGAGTGAAAAAGGTCGAGTGACTTGGAAGGGGTAAGGTGATTAATATGGCCACTGGAACCGGATATGATAAAAACCCCCAAATCGGGAAAAGCTGTATGCCGGAGAATGTTGAACCAGTTCACTGGGGTGGCAGCGGAAAACTAAGGGATTATCTGAAAACGATTAATGAACGGAACGAACAAAGGGCCAAATTAATTCGACCTATTGAAAAGAAATACGACACGACAGACGAAACAGCAGGGACGCTGAAGTTTCTTTAGGATGTCAGTACCGGAAGCTGTCGCGCTTGTCCTTGGACCAGGCAGTAAGGCGGGAAAGCCTGAACGAACACCTGTGATGCTTGCTCTCTATGAACTTGTTGAAGCAGTGACGGCATACGAAGCCCTGCACGCAGTTCTTTATCGCGCTGTCGCAGACCTCGATTACGTACCTGCTGTCCACGATTTCCTTGCATATTATGCAATAATCCATGAAAAACACATCAAAAAGCGCGCCGGCTACCAGCATCCGTGGCAAAGATTCCACCAGGAGCATTTGTGGCCGCTGAGTGTGTTTATGCAGCAGTCCTTGCATACCTTTACGATGTCTTTGTCATTCTTGTGACAGGGTGTGGTTTTGGTCTTTTTGCCGCAATCGTGGCATTTCATAAAATTATCAGCCCGGCCCGGCAACTTGGTTGCGGTAGTGTTTGCTGCCGTTTCACCTGAATAATCTAATGCCCCGGCCACTATTTAAACTTAACCCACCTTTTTCCCACATGTCCCTTTTTTTGGATGCCTTGTGCTCAAAGCAATTTAAATCCAACGCCCCAACTATGATTACGGTTGTTTTTATGCCCGAGAGGATGACGGCGAAAAAAACGCGAATTGTTGACATTGTTAACGGCAAATGGGTTCAGCAGGACGGCATGGAGCCCAGTTATGTAGTGACAAGCAGCGGAGGCAGGGTTTCCAGGGCAAGGATCCTTGCAACCGTTGTAAGCAAATTCATGTCAGAGGACGGTAATTTCGGGTCCGTTACAATAGATGACGGCACTGACACGATGAGGGCGAAGTGCTTCAAGGACCTGACCCCGCTGGAAAAGGCCGAGGCGGGCCAGCTTGTCGACCTCATAGGAAAGGTCAGGGAATACAACGGCGAGATTTACGTCATGCCAGAGGTCTTGAAGCAGGTCACTGACCCGAACCTAATGCTGCTCAGGAAGCTGGAGCTCATGAAAGGGGCAAGGGAGGCCAAGGAATCCGGGGCAGCCGCGGATGCCGCAGAAGGCGAAGCAGGAAGAGCGTATAAGCCATCAGAACCCTCAGCAGGCACCGATGCCGGCGCAGCTGCGACGGAAAAGGATGGCCTGAGGAAGAAGGTCCTTGACATAATAGGCGCGAGCAAGGATGGCATAACCTACGCCGATCTTATTGGGAAGAGCGGGCAGGGCGAGGAAAAGGTCGACAGCGTCGTGAACGAGCTGCTTTCCGAGGGCATCTGCTACGAACCCACTCCCGGCAAGATAAGGAAGATATGAAACACACAAAAACTGTCATCTTATTCTTCTGAGGTTCCTGAAATCATTGAACAGCAGCGCGAAGGCGTATAAGCCGAGCACTGAAGTGGACAGCAGGAGTGCCAGTTCGACGGGCGCCTCGTTGAACGTGTTGACGTATATTATGGCTGTCTTGGTGGGGCTCAGGTAGGCCGTAAGGAAAACGAGGAACATTACAACGAACGCGCTGAGAAGCATGGTCAGGCCGCATATTGCTACAAGCCTTCTCGCCTTTTCCTTTTTCGCCGCTGTCCCCCCGCGCATCGAATCCCTGTTATATATTGGTCGCGAAAAAATTAATATTTTAGTGTGCGTGCGGGATTAACTGCTCGGTAACCGGCTTTTGGCGGATGCGGCCCTGCGGTGCCTGCGGCCCGGCCTCAGCATGCGGCTAAGCACGAACCAGACGACTATCGCGATAACGAATACCACGACTATGTCCAGGGGTTGCAGGTTGATGGCAAGCGGTTGCGACTGTGATGGGAGATGCCCGGTGACCTGCACGTATCGTATCAGGTCCCTGCAGTTGTCTATGGCTGTTTTGGTGAGGTTTCTGGCCCTTTCGTTGTTGCCCCCGGAGAGCGCTTCCTCTGCCTCGAACACCAGCTCCATGAGCTCCATGCATTCCGGGTTGTCTTCAAACAGGTCCTTCACGAACTCTATCTTGATGTCAATCTCGGTCCTGTTTGTCGGCGTGGTCTCAAGGTATATTGTCGCTGTCTCGTTCAGCTTGGGGTTGCTGACGCTCGCGTTTATCCTGATTTCGTACCTGTCCTTCTGGGCATTGGTTGTGTTTATTGTCATGTAGGTGGAAGCGTTGCCTCCGACTGCCATCTTCTCAAAGAAGGTGTCTGCCAGCAGCAGGGCTATGTCATTGCCGTCTGCTTCCGCCGTAAGGTTGATGCTGTTCAGCGCGACCTCGCCCGTATTCACCAGGTATATGGGCGCCTTCACGATTTTTTTGGGCTCTACTATGACAAACGGGTCTATGATCATGCTGAGGGCAGCTATCTTGGACCTGCCGCTGCTCCCGCCCCCGCTCGTCCTGACGTACACGTACTGGGTCTGCGGGGGGACATAAGTCACGTTCAATATGAAGCTGTTGCTGGTCACGTCGTATTCGGAATCGCTCGCCGTTACGGTGGCGTTTGTTATGCCCCACCAGTTGGTTGCCGATGTGAAAGTGACCATGTAATCGCCCCTGGTGCCGGAAAAGGTGATCGTCATGCAGTTGGTTGCCTGGCAGTCGGGTGTGAGGTTGTAGCTGAAGCTCAGGTTGTCGCCGTCCATGTCGCTGAAATGCTCGGACAGGTTCAGCGTCTCCACGGTGTTTTCGGGCCAGCTCTGGTTCGTTATGTTCTTGTATAGGCTCGGGCCTATGTTAACGTTTATGGTGGTGATGTTCCATTCCTGCTGGTCAAACCCACCCCTGCTGTCGCTGATTATGAGGGTCATGTTGAACGAGCTGTCGTTGCTGTGGGTGAAAGGCACCCAGTAACTGGTATTCGCGGTGGTGGCGTTCTCGGTTCCGTCGACCGACCAGGAATACGTGAGGCTGTCGGCGTCAGGGTCTGACGAAGTGTGGTAGAAGAGTATGCTCGAGTTCTCCTCGGCCAGGAAATCCGTTTCCGTGGTCGACGCGTTCGTTGGTTCGGACGCGACCCACCTCCACCAGTTTATGGTGGGCGCGGTGTTGAAGCTGAGCACTTCGAAATCTATGACGATTTCGCTGTACGCCCCTTCATCATCAGTGACGTTTATCTTTATGCTGTGGTTGCCTACCTCTGAGCCGCCCGGAGTGAAATTGACGAGCGTGGATGCGTCGGGGTTGGTGGAGTTAATGGGCTGCGCAGTGGTGTTTAGCTGGAACCACGAGGTGTTCGTGTCAAAGGTCAGGTTGGATGAATCGATGTCAGAGGCGTTTATCCAGCACGTGACGTTGTCGTTCTCTGTAACATGCCTTGTGTTATTGCACACGAAGGTGAAGCCTGGCGGGTTGTTGTAATCGTTTATGGTGAAGTTGATGACCTGCCAGTCCATCGCACCCGACGAGTCATTTACGGTTATGTTTATGCTGTGGTTGCCTATATGGGTCTGGTTGGGCACTAGGTAAATGGTGCCGTTCACCGTCATGTTCAGGAACAGAGCGAGGCTCTGGGTGGTGTTGCTGGCGTTGAAGGCGCCAAAACTGAAGCTCTCGTTGAAAATGCTGGCTGACACGTTCTCGTCCCCGTCACTTACGTTTCCGTCGAGGCTAACATTGAACAGGATGGTGCGGTACGCCGTCCAGTTCATGAGGCTTAGCGCAGGCGCGTCATTGACGTTCCTTATCTCAATGGAAACGATCGTGAAGTTCGTCGCGCCGCGCGCGTCTGTCATGTTTATCCTGACGCTGTGGTTGCCGACCGTGCTGTCGTTTCCCGTGAAATTGAGCTCGCCCGTTGTTGTGTTGATGTCGAAAAGCGTTGTGTTGTCAGTGAAATTGAAGCTGTCTCCGTCCGGTTCTGTCACATTCTCTGAAAGGTTGTAGTAGCACGGGCTGTTGTACGTCGCGTTGGTGTCGTAGCACACGAGGGTTATGTTGGGCGAGAACGGCGGCTCGTTGCCGTATATGGTCAGGTTTATAACCACGTATTCGGCATTGCCCGCGCCGTCCGTTGCGTTGACCCGTATGTCATAGGCCCCGCTGTCGCTGCCTCCAGGCATGAAGTTGATCCTTGCTGCAGTGTTGTTTACGTAAGTGAAGTCGAACAGGCCGGTCTGGTTGTGCGTGAAATTGACGTATTCGCTGTTGTTCCAGTAGGTGTCGTTATCGAAACCCAGTACGGGGTAATCGAGCCACACGTACTCGTATGCCGTTATGTTCGTGCCGTTGACGAGGTTCAGGAAGCGCGGCCTGTCAGGCACGTCGAAAACGGTGAAGTTTATGAGCTGCCAGTCCCTCGCTCCTGTGCTGTCGTTGGCACTGATGTTTATGTGGTGGGACCCCACCGCGATGTCGCCGGGCGTGAAATTCACCTGAGCGGAGAAATTGCCCAACCCGTCGTAAGAACTATGCGCGCTGTTGTTCATCAGGAACCAGGACACGTTCGAATGGAACGATACCGTATCGCCGGTGTCGGGGTCGGTCGCGTTCAGCGTGCAATTGAACCAGGCGTTTTCGGTTGCGTTCGTTCCGTTAAGCAGGCCTGTGTCGTAGCAGGCCAGGGTGATGCTCGGCGGGTCATTTACGTTCGTGATCTGCAACGATAGCAGCGCCCAGTCAACCGCGCCGTTGGTGTCGTTAACCGAGATGTTGATGTCGTGGTAGCCGACCTTGTCGTTTGTAGGGGTGAAGCTGACCGAGCCCGTGGTCAGGCCCATGCTGAACCAGGACGTGTTCGAGGTGAAGTTCAGGTTTTCGCTGGCCTGGGTTCCGTCCTCCTCGTCCGAGCCCGTCACGTCGCAGGTGAACAGCACGTCCTCGCTTGCCGGTGACGCGCTCTGGCAGTCGGTTATGTCCAGAACCGGGGCGTCGTTGACGGCTATGACGGTGTATAGCTGGGATTCTATATCTGAGGCGTCTTCATTGTCTGATACGATGAGTTTCATCGTGTATGAAGAAACGGATTCATTGCTGTTGTCGCAGCCGGAAAGATCTATTATGCCAGTGTTTATGTTCATTGAGAAGCAAGCAAAGGATGTGTTGGCGTCTCTCGAGTATGTAAGTACATCATTGGTATCCACATCAGAACAGTTGGCGCTAAAATTATAGGTTCCGCAGGAGTCTTCATAGCAGGTGACGGATGGTAAGGGATATATTATGTCTGGTTTGCTGTTTGTTATCGTATAGTTCTCGGAGGCGTTCAGCCACTCGTTGCCGAAGGACGAGTTGGACAGGCACGAGACGTTGAAGTCGAACATGCCCTTCCAGCTGAACGTGGAATTGTACCAGTAAAGATCAGGGCCGGTGTCGTAGCTCATGTTGAAGGGGCCGAGCCATGCACCGGTGGTGTTGAAGGTTATGTTGCAGTTCGCGCCGCCAAGTGACGGCATTATCGGGGTTCCGCTGGTCTTGTTCGTGAAATTCGCGTAAAAGGTGATGTTCTGGCCGGAATATCTCATAAGGGAATCGGTCGTGTCCCATATGGTCAGGCTGGTGTTTGTGCCGCTGACCGAAGTGGTGCCCCAGGCACCTGACGACGAAAGCAGAAGCGCCACGAAAACCGCGAACAAGAGAACAGCAGCGGACAGCTCGCCGGGGTCCCCCAGCATCCCCCTCTTTTTAAGTTGCATGGTTAATATATTATATAATAACGTTAAAATATTGGTTAAAATATCGGCTGGTTTGCGGCCGGCGCGTGGGGGATTTGTTCATGGAAGAGCGGCTTGATCCCGGAATCGTGGAGCAGTACGGGAGGGATCTGCAGACAATAAGGGAAGAGATGGCAAAGATCATTGTCGGGCAGACGAGCGTCATAGACAACCTGCTCGTTGGCCTGCTCGCTAACGGTCACATTCTTGTCGAAGCCATCCCCGGCCTTGCGAAGACGCTCATAATAAGGGCCATGGCCAAGGTCACTGGCTGCGATTTCAAGCGAATACAGTTCACGGTTGACCTGCTGCCTACGGACATCACCGGCATAACCGCGTACAACGCCCAGAAGGGGTTTTACACGGTAAAGGGTCCCATATTCGCGAACTTCATACTCGCTGACGAGATAAACAGGTCGCCGCCAAAGACCCAGTCAGCGCTTCTGGAGGCCATGGGCGAGCGGCAGGTGACAATAGGCACTAAAACGTTCCTTTTGCCAGAACCGTTCTTTGTCATGGCGACCCAGAACCCCATCGAGACCGCTGGCACGTACACGCTTCCGGAGGCGCAGCTCGACAGGTTCCTTTTCAAGGTATTCATCGACTACCCGGACATGAAGGACGAGCAGTTGATACTGAACCAGAACATAAATCTAAAGCCGTTCGATTCTTTCGACCTCAAGCCTGTCATAGACCCCAAGAAGCTCATGGAAATGCAGCGCAACGTAAAGAAGGTATACCTGAGTGAAAAGATAGAAAAATACGTGGTGGAGCTCACCAACGCAACCAGGCATCCCGAGAAGTACGGGCTGAAGCTCGGGAAATACATAGAGTGGGGCGCAAGCCCGAGGAATTCCATAAACCTGTTCATAGCGGCAAAGGCCAGGGCAGTGCTCGAGGGCAGGGGCTTTGTCACTCCCAATCACGTGAAAAAGGTAGCCAACGACGTGATGAGGCACAGGATATTGCTGAACTACGAGGGCATGGCCGAGTCAATAAAAACGGATGCCATAGTGAAAGAGATACTGTCCAAGGTTCCGGTTCCCTGATTCTTCCGGAATGTCGGGCTGCAAGGTGATTGTTGCCATGTACCAAATGAACGTTGATGTTCTTGCGTTATCGAAAAAGGTCGAGATAGCGCTCGGCATCTTGGTAGAAAACAAGATAATCAGCAGATATAGGAGCGTTTTCAGGGGGAAGGGGCTTGAATTCGACGGGTACCGGGCATACACCACGAACGACGACTCTGAAATGATTGACTGGAAGGCAACGGTGAGGTCCAAGCAGACCCTTGTAAAGCAGTTCCAGGAGGAGAGGAACCTGGACGTGAATTTCCTGATTGATGTGAGCTCGAGCATGGTTTTCGGTTCGACCAGCAAGCTGAAAAGCGAATACGCGGCAGAGCTGGTGGCATCGCTCAGCAACTTCATCCTGAGATCCGGGGACAATGTCGGGCTTTTCATGTTCAAGGACAGGGTATCGAACGTCCTGCCGGCCGGCGGCGGCAAGAACCAGTTCTACATGGTCATGAAGACGCTGGTCAATAAGGAATTGTACGGCGGGATTTATGACCTTTCCAACGCGATCAATAACATAATAACATCGACAAAAAAGAAAAGCCTGCTCTTCATAGTCTCTGATTTCATAGGGCTAAAGTCCGGCTGGGAGAGGTCAATAAAGCTCGCGGGCGGGAAGTTCGACGTCATAGGCGTCATGATAAGGGATCCGAGGGACAGGGAGCTGCCCAGGAACGTCGGCCAGATCGTGATATCAGACCCCTACACGGGAAGGACCATGCTTATTGATCCCGATGAAATAGGTGATGAATACGAACGGCTCGCAAGACTGGACGAGGAGCGGATAAGGAAGGGATTCATAAACAACAACGCGGATTTCCTTAAGCTGGTAACGGACAGGCCGTTCGTGAAACCTCTGGTAGAATTCTTCAGAAGGAGGGAGATACTATTGTCACAATAACCTTTGCGAGTCCGGAATACCTCTGGTTCATGATCGCCCTGGTTTTCCTGCTGGTCCTGCACTGGCTGAGCCTGAAGTACGTCAAGAGAAGGGCGATGCGGTTCGCGAACTTCGAGGTAATGGAGAAATTCACTGGGGAAAAGCTCATTTCAAAGAACTACGTAACGCTCATGCTCAGGATGGTAACGCTATTCTTGCTGGTGCTTTCAATATCGGGAATGACGTTATGGTACAGCGGCCACACCAGCGAATCAGACTACGTGCTGGCTATCGATGCATCGGGTTCCATGCTTGCCACTGACTACGTTCCGGACAGGATGACCGCAGCAAAGGATGCGGCGCGCATGTTCATAGGCCTGATGCCCGGAAAAACCAGGGTCGCAGTGCTGTCGTTCGCCGGGATCTCGTTCGTCAAGCAGCCCCTTACGGAAGAACTGGATGATGCGGCGTCCGCGGTTGACAGCATAAGGGTGGAGGCGGTCGGAGGGACAGCCGTAGGTGACGCAATAGTGAGCTCCTCCAACCTGCTCGCGAACAGCGACAGGGCAAAGACCATCGTGCTGCTGACCGACGGGCAGAGCAACGTCGGAATCGCGACGCAGGAGGCCCTTGCTTACGTCAGTGGTACGGGAATACGGGTGAACACGATCGGCATAGGCACCGAAGAAGGCGGCGCGTTCCAGAACACGACATTCGTTTCAAAATTGGACGTTGCCGAGCTCGAGTACATCGCGAACGAGACAGGCGGCGTATTTTACAGGGCCAGGAACAGTGCAGAGCTTTCCGGAGTGTTCGAAGAAATAGCCACGTCCACGGAGCAGACGCTTTCTTACAGCGCATCGTCGCTGCTGCTCGTCGTTGCGCTGCTGTTCTTCTTCCTGGAATGGTTCCTGACCAACACAAAATACAAGACCCTGCCTTAGGCACGCTCGCAAAAGCGCGCGACTACCTGAACCCTTCTATCTCTATGAACGCGTCCCCTGTAAGGGTCTTCTTGACAAGGCCTTTCAGAACACCCTTGCCTTCGTACGTGTCAGTAAGCTTGCTTACGGCAACAATGTTTCCGGTGCTGTCGCTGAACATGTACCAGAAATCGCCCTTTTCTATTATCTTGTTTACGAACTTGATGGTCCCGCTCAGCTTGACCTTCTTGCCGACAAACCCGTTGACATTCCTTGTTATGCCGTCGACGCTGAGCTCCTCTGGTTCAGCATGAGCCGGCGGAGGTTCTGGCTTCGGCTCAGTCGGTCTGGCCGTGGCGGGCTTTTCGGCCTCTTCGGTCTTTGCTGCCTTCGTGCGCGGTTTCCCTTCGGCCCGGTCCTCTTTTTCGGGCTGCGGAACCGGTCCCAAATCCCCGGTTGCCGGATGCTCTGCCCGGCCACCTTTTTCCGCGGCTGTGCGACGGCTGCTCCTTGACCTTCTCCTGCTGGCTATCGCGCCTATGCCTGTTGCCTTTTTCAGCCTGTCCAAGAGGCTCCTGTTCGCCCAGGAGGATGCCCTTGACTGGGGCCTCTCTTCAGTGTATCCTGAAAGCCGCCTTATTATGGATTGCGCTTCCCTGGCTATCTCCTCAATCTCCTCGTCGCTGACTTCCCGGCCGCCGAACTCCATTTCCGTCAGTTTCTTGAAAAACTTGTCGATCTGCGCCCTGAATTTCCAGTCCAGGTTGTGGTTGAACAGCTCCTGGTTAAGCTCGTCGTAAGTGAACTGGTATTTTATTTTAAGCATGTTTGCGAAAAACTTCCTAAGCGTGTCAGAAAGCTCTGACAGGGCCTTGTTGGGTTTCGTGCCCGTTTCCGCTTCCTTAGCTATTCGAATCACCTCTTTTTTGTTTTTTGTTTTTAAGCCTCTCTTCTTTCGCCTTGGTTTCGATCCTCTTTATTTCGTCCAGGGTTTCCTTTGCAAACATGCCCCCGGCCGGGGCCTCTTTGCTGCCTTCCGCTTTCGCAGGATCTTTGTGGGGATAAACCCGGAGCCGGGTTTTTGGCGGCCCTTGCGGCTTTGAGGGCTGCTGCCGCTTAAGCTGCGCTTCCTTTGCTTCACTGGCCCTGGGCTTCCCGAGGATCGAGCGCATGCCTCCAATATGCTTGATCTTGTCGAGGGTTTCCTTTCCCAGCTGCTGCTGCTCCGTAAGCTCGACTTTCCTTTCTGAGCGCATGTTCTTGATGCGCGAGAAGTAATAGGCCATGACCGCGCGGAACTTCACCCTCTGCACCCATACCAGGGCTGCTACTGTCGCAACCAGCGCCAGAATCATGATGTAAAGCAGTATGAATACGGGCTGTATGGGCGGGCATTCGTCCACGACCTTCCAGCCCTCGGGCAGGTCGCAGGGGCTGCTGAACGCTCTGCATTCGCCGGTTTCCATGTTCACCGCCCTCGTGGTGACCTGTATGCACGTGTCTGCGCAAGGCGGGCACGGCCCGCCGCAGTCAAGACCCTTCTCACCCTGGTTCCTTATGCCGTCATCGCAGGTCGGGCACGGATCGCACGGCCCGCCGCAGTCGGTCATGATTTCGCACTGGCCGTCATGGCAGTTCTTTACGTCATCAAAGCAGCTCGGGAAAGGCGAATAAAAACAGCTCCTGTTCTCGGGCGGCTTCCTTATGAAGGTGCCGCAGTCCTCAAGGTCCACGCAGGTCCTTGTCTGGATGCCTTCCTTGGTGCAGGTCGACCATTCCGTGCATCTCCAGTTCTCGAAGCAGGTAAACCACCCGCCTCCACCGCCTCCACCGCCGCCCTCGTCGGGCGGCACGTAAATGGGCCTGTTGAGTATGATAAGGTTCCACTTATGGGTGTCGTTGAGCAGCCCGTCTGTAGCGAACACCTCCACGAGATACGTATCGCTCTGCAGAGTGATATACGTGTAGTTGTCGTATACCTCTCCAGTGATGGTTTCATTGTCAACCACCCACCAGAAAGACGGGTCTGTGCCGTCCGGGTCAGTGGCATTGACCCTGAAGTTTATTTCCGTGTCCGTGTAGTACCACACGCTGGTTGTCTTGTTACCCAGCTCCTTGGCCGAAGAGACGTTCTCTTCGTTGGGGTACCATTGCGTGATGTTCGGCGGGTCGTTCTGGTCGACAACCGTGAATGACACTATCTCAGTATCCCAGCCGTTGCCGTCGGTCACTGATATGTTTATGCTGTAGTTGTTTATGAGGGACGTGTTCGGCGTGAAGCTTATGACGCCGGTTGCGGGATCAATATCGAAAATGGTGGCGTTTTCGTAAAATGTTATCGGGTCGCCCTCCTCGTCGGTCGCGTTGACGTCATAGTAATACGGGGTGTTCTCTATGGCCGTCTGCGCGCCTATGAAGTCCAGCACGGGCGCGTCGTTCACTGATATTATCTCGAATATGACCGTCTGGGTGTCCACATACTCGTCATCAAAGACGTAAAAGAGTATGGAATAGTTCTGGTCCGCTTCTGCCTGCACGGGTATGAAGGATACGAGTCCCGAGCTGGTGTTTATCTCGAACAGGGACGAGTTTTCCCCGAACGTTATGGTTTCGCCGTATGGCGTAAGCATGTCAGGGTCTGTCGCGTTTACGTCGTACTCGAACAGCACGTCTTCGTAAAGGGTCTGGTCGGGTATGAAGTCCAGCACGGGCGCGTCGTTGACGTTGTGAACAGTGAAATTGATAAGCTCGGAATCCGCAAGGCCGCATAAGCTTTCGTTGGCCCATATTAGCACCCAGTTCTCGCCTACCATGGCATTGGTTGCCGTGATGTTGAGTATGCCCGTTGTCTTGTTTATTTCGAAGAATGAGACATTATCCCAGAACAGGACCACTTCCGCGCCGTGGTTCGTCTGGGTGTCGTCCACATCAAGGAAGAATTCCTGGTTTTGGGTGATGTTTTGGTCGCCTATGGGCGTGATTATCGGGGCGTTCGACAGGCAGATGCCGACCACGCCGGCGAGCCTGCCCGTTCCCGTGTGCCTGACAGAATCTATCTTCAGCAGCGCCATGGATGTCCCAAGAGCGGATATCATCATCGTGAACACGAGCAGCAGCGCCAGAAGATTGTTGCTTATCCTGTCCATACATTATATATTATGTGAGGCGTATTTTATATCCATTGAAAACCGCCGTCAAAGGGCCATAACAGGGTGCTATTCAGAACCTGCGGAAAACCAGGCGGAGCGTTCCGGTATAAGCAGTGATGTACGGGTCGTCTGATGGTGCGGTAGCGACCAGTTCCAGCGTCTTCTTGTTGCCCGGGCCCACCACGAAGTTGTTGTCTGATATGCTGACTACCGAGGATATGTTACCCAGGGATATTGCAGTTACAAACAGCTCCTCGTCGGCCTCTATGTGGATCTTCCTGGAACCTGAGTTGCCCCTGGGCGCGCTGCCGAAATATATCTCGTCCGTGTCCGCGTTGAACCCGGCCACGGGCTCTACGTAGAAGCTCATGGGTATCTCCCGCACCTCGGCTATCCTGTAGTTCCAAAGCAATGCCGCCGCTATCATGCCGGCCACGAACAGGATTACCACCAGCAGGACTGTCTTGTTAACGTTCTTCAACCTAAGCATGCTTTTCTTTTTCATGGCTTCATATCTCCCCCTTTCTTTTTCTCGGCATGTTGTCCTTTATTGCCTGGTATACTATCAGCACCACAAGCGCGACGATTACTATGATGAACCAGTTGGAAACAAGGAAATTTATGATGCCGTCGAAGGCGCCCACTATCCTGAATTCCGCGCTCTTTGTGTTGTTCTTGCCTTCGTATTCCAGCGTGAGCTTTGCGACGTATTCCCCGATTTCATTGTTCCCGGTGTCCCAGTATATGGTCATTTGTTTCTCCGACCAGCTGCCAACCCTTATGGTCTCTCCGCTTGCCGTACCCACCAGAACGCCGTCCTTTGTCCTGATCTCGACCTCGTTGAACACCTGAGGTATCTCAGAGTTCCAGGTCGACTGGAGAAGCGCACCGAACTTGGCTATGCCTCCCTGCTGGGTGTCGTTCGCGCCAAAGCTCTTTATCTCAATGTTGAGCTCCCCCACCCTGAAGCCGCACCTGGTGCTTGTCTGGTTGCCGTCGTAATTTATTGTTGCAACGGCCTCGTACATGCCTGGCTGGAAGCCGCTCGTGTCCATTTCCGCCGTGAAATGGCCGCTTCCCGTCGTGGGGATGAAAAGGCTGCCCTCTTTCATGTCTTCCCTGCCCATCTTCTTGTGGTCGGGCGAGAAGACTTCGACGTAGCCGCTGACGTCCTGGAGGTCCTTTGTGCCCCGGTTGAACACGTCCAGATCGAATTTAGCGTTTTCACCCGCCGCTGTTTCCGAGCACCTCATGCCCAGCTCCAGGTACTTAGCCGGATACGGCACCCTCAGCGCGATAAGGCTTTCCACCCCGAGCTTTGCCACTATGCCCTGCATTCCGCTGCTGGTGGAAGGCAACTCCTCCAGTATGCCGACCCTTAGCATGTGCTTCCCGGGCGGCATGGTTTCGGGAAGCGTCAAGACGGCGCCGAAAGGCACGCCCTTTGTGGCAGGTATGAGGTAAGACCTGTCAGGAACCGTGGTGTAGTTGGCAAGGAACCCGTCCACGTACGGCCTCACCAGAAGGTCGCTGTCCCTGTCGCCTATCATCAGGAAATGGAACGTCTTGTTGAGGTTGGGCTCGAAGTATATCTCCCTGTAAACAGGGCTGATGCCTATGGCAAGCACGCCCGGGGTCAGAATCAGGAGTCCCGCGAGAAAGAAAAGCAGCGGTATTTTTTTCATGCCAACACGATTTATAATTGGTTTACCTGTTATATTAATCTTATATTTCAAATAGAAAGAAAAAAGGGAAAAATCAGAAGTTGTCGCAGTTCGCGTCTCCCGGACAGGCGGTTGATGCCGTGATGGTTATCGTGGATATCTTCTCGCCGCTGCCCTCGTTCGGCGGGACCGTGACGTTGACATCAACCTTTATCTCGTCGCCGTTGGGTGCGGTGCCGTCCAGGTAGCTGAAGTTGAATGCAAGGGTGTCAGGCGCACCGGACAGGTTGATGAAGTCCCAGTCCACGGTCGAGTTCTGGATGGCGTAGGTGCTGTTGTCGCAGTACGATTCGTTGTGCCTGCACTTGAACGTGAAGTACTCTGTCGGGCTTGTTGCCTGGGTCCAAAGGCCGTTGGTGTAGATCGTCACGTTGACGTTGGTGCTGCCGTCATTCCTTATTATGAAAGGCGTCGGGTCGTCGTCCGCGGTGTTGTTCTCCACGGGCTGCAGGCCGGATTCCCTGGTGTTCAGCGTCATGTTGATTTCCGACACCACGAAGCTTAATGTCGCGGATTCGTTCACGGTGACGTTGACCGTGCCCGATATGTAGCCGGTTGTGGCCTGTTCCCCTGCGCCAGGAACCACGTAATATGTGCTGACTATGCGGTCAAGCACGTTCATCGTGGTCATGGTGCCTATGGCTGATACCACTATGGCCGCCAATACCAGCACCGCAACAAAGCTGTTTTGTATTTTCATACCTCTCTCCATACCATTATTCCTTATAGGACACGACGGTTTAACCGAAGTTGTCGCATTTCGCGTCTCCCGGACAGGCGGTTGATGCCGTGATGGTTATCGTGGATATCTTCTCGCCGCTGCCCTCGTTCGGCGGGACCGTGATGTTGAAGTCGATCTTTATCTCGTCGCCGTTCGGTGTGGTGCCGTCTTCGTAGCTGAAGTTGAAGGCAAGAGCGTCAGGCGCACCGGACAGGTTGATGAAGTCCCAGTCCACGGTCGAGTTCTGGATGGCGTAGGTGTTGTTGTCGCAGTATGCCTCGTCATGCCTGCACTTGAACGTGAAGTACTCTGTCGGGCTTGTTGCCTGGGTCCAAAGGCCGTTGGTGTAGATCGTCACGTTGACGTTGGTGCTGCCGTCGTTCCTTATTTCCAAAGGCGCCGGGATGTCGTCCGCGGTATTGTTCTCCACGGGCTGCAGGCCGGATTCCCTGGTGTTCAGCGTCATGTTGACCTCTGACACTATGAAGGTTATGACTGCTGATTCGTTCACGGTGACGTTGACCGTGCCTGCTATGTAGCCTGTAATGCCGCCTGCTGCCGGCGAGACCTGGTTCAGCACACCCAGCGTTGTCATGGTGCCTGCGATTGAAACCACTATGGCTGCAACAATAACCAATGCCACCAAGCTGTTGGATACTTCCATTGTTTTCCTCCTGTCCTGTATTCTTTATTTAATCCTTTACCATTACCGTTAACTTTCCTGAAACCGAGCCGATTGCCGGCTCTGCTGTTGTCTCGGCCGGCTCACCGTTCACGTTGACTCTTACAGTTGCCCTGTTGACCGATGGTTGAGATGCTACCGGAATCTGCTCACCGCTGAAAACATCAATGGCCGCGTTCAGAACCGACCACGTGCCTATGGCTGACACAACTATAACGACCAAGGCAAGAACCATAATAATGTTTTTAGATGTTTCCCCCATTTACCCACAACATATTATTGGTGCATAAAGTATATATATTTGCATGGGTTTTGTAAACGGAACGTTGAATGCTTTAAAAACGAAACGTGCTAAAATGTTTATGGAAAACAAAAATCTTGCAATGATGATGCCGTACGTCCTGCCTGCTGTCACCGTGGTCGCGCTTGCCATTCTGCTGGCGCAGCCGGGCTTCACGGGAATGGCTGCGCTGCCCTCCTCTGATGCAGAAGCCCCCGGAACAGATGCCGGGGAAATAGACGCGTTGATAAGGCTGTCTGTCCCGGCCAACCAGGTAATGCCAGAAGGCTCGTGGGTGAATGTATACATTAAACATGCGGCCGAAACCGCGGATTCTGGTGATATCGTAAGGATTGCCTCAATGCCGATCAGTGAATTCGTGGAAGCGTCTGGCAGGCCTTTCACGAAACTGGACGGCAGACTTTTTGCAATCAACTACTCCGGGCCCGGGTACGCCGGCCAGAACTTCAGCGTAGGGCTTTCCGAATTCGATGTTGACAGGATGCTGCCTTCCGGCAGCTACGTGCTGCGCACCGAGATTGCTTATAACGGAGCAGCCATAACGAGCAGTGAGCGGACTGTTGAAGTTCCGCAGCCTGCGCCGTATTAGCTTGCCTGATGCTGTGGCCTGCGCCTGCCCCCGGACCTCAACCCCGGCGCTTCCTGAAGAACATGAACCAGCCCGCGTTTATCGCCACCAATACGACGAGCAGCAGTATTATTAGCGTATCCGTCGTGAACAGTTCTGAGCCGGCTGCATCGGCTGTTACTGCGCCTATGCCCAGACCGAGTATGTCAATCCTCATGTCGTCCGGGGTTATGTGCGTTATGATCTCCTTCTCCGTCCTCCTGCCCGAATAATGAAGCACGAACATGCCGCTGTAATCGCCTGCCTTGACCCCCTCGGTCTCCCAGTACGCCGCCAGCTCCTCTTTCGCGAACGGTTCCATGTCGATTGGCGCGGTCTTGACGTCCGCCACCGGCTCGCCGGCGCTGTCCCTGATTTTCACGTTGCCGTAGATGTTCTCTATCTTCTGGTTCCATTTGCTTTCCGCTTCCACGTTGAACTTCGCCACCCCGCCAAGCCTGAAGTTCCTGACGGTGATGCCGGTGACGTCTATGAACAGGTCGCCAACCGCGAACTCCTTCCTGACCTTTGCTACGCCTCCGCCGCTGTCTTCGTCGTACCGCAGCGTTACAGATGCATAATACATGCCGGGGTTCACCGGCCTTTCCCAGACAGCCTTGAATTCCTTCCAGCTCTTCGCGCCTATGCCGGCTTTCTCGGTTTCAAGGGTCTCGATCACCTCATTGGTCGGGCCGAGTATGTCGATTGCCGCCCAGGCGCTCTCTATGTCCTCTGTGCCGAGGTTCCTCGTCTTGACGAAGAAGTTCACCGGCTCCCTGCCGTTCGTTGCCGGAACCGTGACATCGACGGTCGCGTGCTTGCCCGGATACGGCACCCTTATGACCATTTGAGTGACAACCGCTGTGGTAGCGTCGACGTATGCGCCCGCCTTGCCCTTCTCATTGGGCATGTCCATGGCCACGATATCTATCTGATGGCTGCCGGGCTCTGTCATCTCCTGGGGCATTGTTACAGTGTACCTGAGTGTTTTGAATTCCTCATCAGACCGCATTGATACTATATTATCATAAAGCGTTATCATGTCGTTGTATTCCACGGATTTCAAGTAAATCATCACATTCATGTCCTTGTGCTCGTTGTTGATTATGGTGAATTCAACGTCTTCGGTATAGCCTGGCTCGAAGTCCAGCGTGGTGCGGCCCGGCGTTATGCCTATGGCAAGCGCGCTGCCTGACATTAGCACTGCCGCCAGCAGCAGGCCAGCCAGCAGGCATACCGCGCTACGCGCGCAATGCCTTTCTCCTGTTTCATGGTTGCTTTGCAATGACATTCTCGGTCCCTCCTATTTCAACGGCTTCGCCGATGCCCACCAAAAGCCCGGAAAGCCGGATGTTCCCGGCATCCTGTCCTGGCATCTCCCTCTCAAGCAGTATGCCGGTGTTTCCTGTGTTCCTCAACTGCGCGCCTTCCCTCTCAACCTCTACCTCGGACACCACGGTGAACATGCCTGTCGCGCTGCTCGCGCCTTCCAAGGAAACCACCTTCCAGTAATAGGTGCCGAATTCGAGCGGCTCCTGCGGAATGTAGGAATTGCCGTCCACCTCCATGGTGACGGGCGATCCGAAACCGGGGCTCTCGTCGATCATGAGCACGAAGCCTCCCTGAAGGCCTCCCCAGGCCAGCTCGGGCTGCCTTTCGGCTCCTGTCCAGCCGTTGGCCGGGCTTACAAGGGGGATTGTCAAGATGTTCAACAGCAGGGCTACCACTGCCAGATTCGCCAGCAATACTGCCCAGCTGATTGCGCTAAACTTCCGTGACATACATACCAGTAAACGTTAATGTTGACGTCTTGTTGCCCGAAGACTCGTCGGGGGGCACCTCGATGGCAATGTCGACCTCTATCTCGTCGGTCGCATTGGACCAGTTGAAGTAATCGAGGAATTTGATGTCATCCAGGGGTATCTGCTTCCAGCCGGTGGTGCTGTTGCTCCAGTTCACATTGAGGTTGGTGGATATGCTGCTCGTGTTGTCTGCCTTGAACCGGTAATAATCGTTCGGGTTCGATATGGTTGTCCAGATGCTTGTGCCGGATATGTTCACGTCAATCATGCTGTTGCCGTCGTTGGTCAGGTTGAAAGGCACTGGATTGTCATCCGACGTGTTCTGGTCTTCGCCAATGTTAAGGGTTCCGAACAGGAGGGTATTCTGGCTCAGGTTCAAGGTCACCACAGAAGTAAGGGTGATGTTCCGGATGTCGCTTTCAGTGCTGTTCAGGTAGCCGTCGTTGGCTAAGACCGTCCAGTTATAATAGTAATTTTCGTCCCAGAAATACTTTAGCGGCTTCTGGAGCGTGTAATTGGTGTCTGTTATGCCTGTGATGAACCTGTTGTCATCAGAACAGGCGCCGCCGAAGCAGCTTATGTTCAGGTAATACGTCATCGGGTCGCTGTCCGGGTCGGTAGCCGACCAGTTGAAAACGGTATAGCGGTTGTAGGTGGTGCCGTTGGGCGATATGGGCAGGGGCTGGTCGGGCGCGCTGTTGCCGGTCCTTATCCATCTGGTCTCGGTGCTTTTCACGTTGCCTGCGCGGTCCTGAGTATAGGCCTGGATGGAGTAGTTCAGGCTGGGCAGGCTGGTGTAGTTGTTCTCCAGGTACATTGTTGACTGGTTGGCGTAGAGGGCGAGAATCTCGTTTGCTGACAGGGAGCGATTGAATACCATGACGTCGTCCATGGTGCCGTTGAAAACAAGGTCATAGTAAATGTCCTGAGCAATACAAGCAAAAAATGCATTTGAGGAACCTCTTGCCGTATTTGTTTGGATTCCATCTACTGTCCCGTTAATATAGTTACCTTGTCCCAAAACAGCTACAACATGATACCATGTACCACCCGTCCAAGAATTCTGCGAAGTTACAGCGTTTGACCATGCAGAGCCAGTATAATGCTGGAAATAAAGTTTCCCGTCAGAAGATTCCAAATAAATGTTAATATCATTAGTTGAATCCGCGTCACCCATCCTGAACAGTCTCTCATCAGCAGACGCTCCAGAGTCAAAGGTTACGGAAGGTTTGAACCAAAAACTAACTGAGAAATTGCCTTTTTCCATCTCATCTACTATTCCACTAATATTGATGTAATCCCCGTCCCCGTCAAAGTCGAAGGCCTTGCCAAAGTAGCCGTCGTCGGTCTGCTCGGGATTGCCGAACTGTGTGCCGTTGTTGCGGCCCATATAGTCGATGACGCCGCCTGTTGCGTTTATGTCGTCAAAGCGCCACCAGCTGACCAGGGAGTTGTTGAAGTCGATGAAGGTGGAAATGTTGTTGGCGCTGTCGTTGGCGCTTACGTTGACGTATATCCAGTCGTTGCTGGTGACGTTGCCGTCCGGGGGTGTCGGGTAAACGAAGCCTATATCAGGGAATTCGGTGTCTATGGTGAAGTAGTATGGTGAGGTATGCCGTGCGTTGCCTAATGTGTCATTGCACCAGAAGGTTGTGTTGTAATTTGTGCCATTGATTAGGTTGGTCTGGGTGTAGTTCCATTCGGTGGTACTGGTGTTGTCCATTGTTATGTTGGCTGTCTCGTTGAGGCTGAACTTGCAGGTGTCTGCTGCTTCGCTAAGGGTTATGTTGAATTCTATTGTTGTGGTGTTCCAGTATGAGTTGTTCTTCGGGGCGTTCACTGTGATTGTCATGGCTGTGGTGTCTATGCCGAACACGATGCTGGTGAAGTTCATGTTGCCAACCGTGTCGTTGAACCAGAAGATTGCAGTGTATGAGCCGTCATTGAGGGTGTTGTTGAGGTAGTTCCACTCGCCTGA